>OFGV01000028.1_pt1 | contig 21935 bp, 19 predicted proteins | sample 1521911 | NCBI WGS metagenome assembly OFGV01 (sample SAMEA2553413, study PRJEB24118) | soil metagenome
GACCAGTTCCGCGCCGAACCACGCGAGGAGGCCGAGCAGCACCCCGGTGGCGCAGGCCGCAACAGCCGGCCGCAGCGCCCAGGGCACCGAAGGCCCCCGCCGCTGGGCAGCAACCGGCCAGGCCGCCAGGGCTGCAAACCCGACCACCGCCCAGAACCTGTGCGACAGCGAAACGCCTCCCGCGGCCGGCAGTGGGCTCGCTGCGACCAGCATGCCAGCGACGCCACCCGCTATCAGGATCAGCCGCCCAGGTGCGCCGGCCGGCCTGAGCGCCAATCCCGATACGACATCACAGGCACCCACTATCAAGAACGCGAGCGTCATCACCCACCGGTCTGCGGCGCCCACCGCCGCGAGGGCGCTGATGGTGCCAGTTACCGCATTGAACGGGCGCGGCTGCAACCCGGCAGCAACTGTCCACCCGCCAACCAGCAGCACCGGGGCCGCGGCCGACGAGACCACGCCCCACCACGGAACTCCCCGCACGACCACCACCGTAGGCGACCACCGTGGCTGCGCCGGGCACCGGCGGTAGGGACAGCCCGCCTGCGGGGAAGTCGTCCGAGGCGGGTTTCTGTACCGTAGCCCGGTGGGACAACGGCCAGATCGTGGGTCGGCGCCGTCAACCTGTCAGGCTGCAGATCTTCCTGCCCGGATGGGTGCGCGCCCGCGGCCTGTCGGCCAGGAAACCATCACCCGCGACAACGTCACGATGCGGGTGGACGCGGTCGTCTACTACCGGGTCGTCGACCCTCTCAAGGCGATCGTCAACGTGCAGGACTACAAATTCGCCAGCGCCCAGGTCGCCGCGACCTCGCTGCGGGCGGTCACCGGGCGCAGCGACATGGACCAGTTGCTGTCCGAGCGGGAGAAGGTCAACGCCGAACTGAAGACCGTGATCGACCAGCCCACCGAACAGCCCTGGGGCATCCGGGTGGAGAGAGTCGAAGTCAGAGACGTCTCCCTGCCCGAGCCGATGAAACGCTCGATGTCCCGGCAGGCAGAAGCCGAACGCGAACGCCGGGCACGGATCATCGCCGCCGGCGGCGAATTCCGGGCCGCCAGTAAGCTCGCCCAGGCTGCGTCCGTCATGGCCGCCGACCCGGCCGCCCTGCAGTTGCGGTTGCTGCAAACGGTCGTCGAGGTTGCCGCCGAGAAAAACAGCCGCACCATCGTGATGCCCGTCCCGGTGGAAATGCTGCGCTTCCTCGACCGGGTGTCCCGCGCCGCTGACCGAGCCCAGCGTGAGGTGCGGCAGGACGTGGTGCAGGCCCGCCCGAGGGCGGGCCTGCACGGTCGTCGTCAGATAGCGCGGGCCTGCTCAGCCTGCGGGCCCTTGGGACCCTGGCTGGCGGTGTATTCCACCTTCTGGCCTTCGTCCAGGGTGCGGTAGCCGCCTGCATCGATCACCGAGTGGTGAACGAAGACGTCGGCGCTGCCGTCATCGGGGGCGATAAATCCGTACCCCTTATCCGGGTTGAACCACTTCACGGTTCCTTGAGTCATTTCCAGTTCTCCTTCAAGAGACGGGCCTGAAGACCCGCATGGCTATGCGGGCCGGCTGCTGTGTGCCGTGCCGGCCGCACCTCGCCCGGCAGACCGGTGCAGTCCGGGCACGGTCCGGCGTCAGCGCCTGCGGCCCCGGTAGCGGGCGGACATGGCGGCCGCACCGCGGCCGGTGGCCAGGGTTGCTGCCGGGGCCGGCTGCGGCGCAGCCCGTTGCGCCACTGGCGTTACTGGCTCGGCTGGTTCGCCGGCGATCGAGCGCAGCAGCGGTGAGCCGGGGTGTGCGGTGGCGGTCAGCGGGATGACGTTCGCCTTCCGCATCAGCGCGCGCACATCACCGGCTTGCGCGGGGGTCTGCAGGGTGATCACCAGGCCGCTGGCGCCCGCGCGCGCGGTCCGGCCTGACCGGTGCAGGTAGGCCTTGTGCTCGGCCGGCGGATCCGCGTGAATGACCAGATCGATGCCCTCAACGTCGATGCCGCGGGCCGCGATGTCGGTCGCGACCATGACCCGCGACGCACCGGATGCGAACGACGCAAGATTCCGCTCACGGGCACCCTGCGCAAGGTCGCCGTGCAGTTCGGCGGCGGGTATCCGCGCCGCAGCCAGCTGGCGGGCGAGCCGCTGCGCCGAACGCCTGGTCCGGGTGAAGATCAGCGACCGGTTCTTGCCACCCGCCAGGGCAGCGACAACACCCACCCGGTCCGCGGCCGTCACAGTGAGCACGCGGTGGACCATCGCGGCCGGCGCGGCAGCCGCCGAGTCCACCGAATGCCGCGCCGGGTCGCTCAGGAAACGCCGCACCAGGACATCGACGTCCTTGTCGAGGGTCGCTGAGAACAGCATCCGCTGGCCCTCCGCCGGGGTGGCATCCAGCAGGCGCCTCACCACCGGCAGGAACCCGAGGTCGGCCATGTGGTCCGCTTCATCGAGCACGCTGACCTCGACATCGCCGAGGTGGCAGTGGCCTTGCCCGATAAGGTCGGCCAGCCGGCCCGGGCAGGCGACGACGATATCGGTGCGGGCCTGGAGGGCGGCCACCTGGCGGCTCTGCGGGCTGCCCCCGAAGACCGTCACCACGCTCAGCCCTACCGCCTTGGCCAGGGGCAGGAGGACTGCCTGGACCTGGTTTGCCAGCTCGCGGGTCGGCACCAGCACCAGGCCGCGCGGGCGGCACGCCATGGTGTGGCCCCCGGCCAGCGCGGCGACCAGCGGAATGGAGAACGCGAGCGTCTTGCCGGAGCCGGTCCGGCCCCGCCCGAGGATGTCGCGGCCGGCCAGCGCGTCCGGCAGCGTGGCCGCCTGGATCGGGAACGGGCTGGTGATGCCGGCGTCCGCGAGGGCGGCAGCCACCGCCGTGGGAACGCCGAGGGATGCGAAGGTGACGCCGGATGCGAAGGTATCTGGCTGGCTGTGCCGGGTATGCCCGCGGCGGGCAGCGTCAGGCCTTTCGATAGGCAGAGCTGACAAAAGATCTGTCCTTAGGACTTTGGTGGCCGCATAGTCGGAGGGCCACCACGTCCGTGGGAACCGGCTCGATCACCGAGCGACATACGACCGGCGCGCCCTTGATGGCTGCGCCGTACCAGAGCAGCTTACCGCAAGCCAAGATCCACGGATGCGCGGCCGGTGCGGCCCAGCATGACATGCTGCACGAACCGGGGCGAGACGCGGTAGATGGTAACGTCAGAGAACCGAGGACTTCTCGTGCGCTGGCAGTCATGTCAGCGTCGCCCTGGGCGCACAGCAGACTGGTTCCGTCTGGAACCGAGATGGGCCTGGCCAGGCATGATGCTGCACGGTACTGGTCTTCCACCCAGCGGGCTCAGGTTTTCGGCGCGGACCGGAGACGGCTATACCATCGCGGCGCTCAGCGGCAGGCTCGACGTTGCCCGCGCTTCCGTGCTGCGTGAGCAGCTTCTCGGTGTACTCAGGCCGTGGGCCAGCCGGCTCGTCCTCGATCTGTCCGAAGTCAGCTTCTGCGACGCCAGGGGCCTTGCGGTGCTGGTCGGCACCGGCCGCAGGGCCAGGCTGCTCGGCGGGGTGCTGCGCCTGGCCGCGCCCTCGCCCGCTGTGACTGCGGCGCTGCGCATCAGCGGCCTGCTCCGGCAATTCGACATCTTCCCGACCGTCCTGGCGGCGACCGCGCAGCCGCAAGCCGGCACCTCATGGGTACCAGCTCAAGCCCTCCCGCTCTGACCTCCCATGCAGGCGGGCGCGTCAGTTACTGCCGTCTGAAATGTTCTGTCTCGGAGTGGCTGAGGCGTCACCGGGAGAGACCCCGAGGTAGACGCGGCCCATCCCGCCGTGCCCGAGCAGCCCGATGAGCTGGTGCCTGCCGAGGTGCTGCGGGTCGCCCGGGGCCAGTGGCTGTATCAGAGGCCCGGTCATGCGCCCTCCGGATTCCGCGGGCCAGCACGGCTGCGATGGGTGGGGCAAGAACAGCAAGTGCAGGTCTCGCGCCAGCCGTGGGCAGAGCGCCGCGGGCCAACTTCCAGATATCTGGAAGCCGGGCGCAAACCGTTGACCTGCGCAGCCTGCCGTCCGCATCCTCGAAGGACCCACCAGGCTGCCGCGCGAGCGGCGCGTCGTGCAAGGACGGAATGTGATGACTGATCGCGGGCAGGCAACGCGCCGCCCGCCCCGTGCCCCGATGCCGAGGCGCAGGCGCAAACGCTGGGCGGCCGCGGCCGGTGTGGCCACCTGCTGGGCGCTGCTGCTCGCCATGACCGGATCTGTCGTTGCCGGCACCGCGTTCCTGCTGTTCTTGCTGGCGCTCGGCGCCGGGTGCGTGGTGGCGTTGCGGGCCATGGGAGTCGGTGCGGCACACCCATGGATCCAGCGGGTACGCAGCCGCCCGTGGCGCGACGGGCAGGAGGTCCTGCAACTGGGCCTGCGTCACCTGCCCGATGTCTTCGTGATAACCCCGGGTGGGTCGCTGCTCGCGCCGAACTCGGTCGAATTGCGGCTGAACCCGCGTGAGTTCGGCTCGCTGTGCGAGCTGATGGACATCAGCCTGGTCAACGCGAGTGCTTCCGAGGTGTACCAGGAGCAGGCTGCCGCCTGCGGCGCCCGGTTCGCCCGCCCGGGTGCGGCCGAGGTGTGGGTCACCGGCGATCCCTCGGTGCCGGCCGGCCGTTACCAGCTGCGGCAGGCCCGCCCGCTGGACACGGCGTCTGCCTTCCAGCCGGTCCGGGATTCTCAGCTGGTCCCGGCCGGCGGCTGGCCCTACGCCCACGATGGGCACACTCGCGGCGAGCCCGCATCGGCTGGGACGGTTGTCACCGGCCTGCCGACGGTCGCCGATCGGGGCCAGCCCCCGGTCCCGGCGCTGCGGCTGATCACGGGTGACTGTGTGGCGGAGACCCGGATGCCGGGTGCCCGCGCGGGGCGCGGGGAAGTGGAGCTCGTCCTGCCCGGGGTGCCCACGGTTTCCAGGGAGCACGCCCGGTTCACCTACGCCGACGGTCAGTGGTGGGTCACGAACCTCGGCCGGAACGGGCTGACCCTGAACGGCGTCCCGCTGGTGGGGCAGCGCCCGGTCCGCGACGGCGATTCGATCCGGTGGGGGAGCAAGGCGGACGCGCCGGTGTCCCGGGTTGAGGTCGGCTGACCGCGCTGCTGCCCCTGCTCCGCTGACCAGCAGCAATCATTTCGCCCAACGGCTGCCAGCGACGGCGGTACCGGACATGCCGGCCAGGCGCTGCCGCCGGGCATCATGGATCACGTGAACAGCACCAGCTGGGGCAGTGCTGCGGACGGGGTGAGCCGGGCAGCGGGGGAGCGGCGATGAGCCAGCTCCTTATCTGGCGGCCTGAGCTCGGCAAGTGGGTGAGCTGCCCGGCCGACCAGATCACGTGGCTGGACCGGAGCCTGCTCAGCGGCAACCGGGACCTCACCCTGCACCGCCCTCCGCGGTGTGCTGGCCTCCGCTACGTCCACCATCAGTGGGAGCTGTTCAGCCGCGACACCACCCACGAGGTGTACCTGGCGCCACATGAGGACGAGACGCCGCTGGATCACCAGGCGGTGCAGCTGGCAGCCCGGCACGTTCTGCCGGTGGCACCGGCCCAGCACTACGAGACACTGCCGGTCGTGCTCGAGAACGGGGCCTGGCTGGTGAGCGTCGGCACCTGGGTGCTGCCGCTGCGGCTGGAGGCGCCGGCCCGCCGCGGCACCCAGCCAGCCGCGCCGCACGGCAGTGAGCAGCCGCCCACCCAGGAGGAGCGGGTCCGGGTGGCCAGGCGGGGCAGCCCGCCCCGGCCGGAGGCGGCGGCCGACGTGCGCGCCTGGTTCGACCGCAACGGCACCGCCCGGATGGCGATGGCCCTTCACTACCAGGAGTACATCCTCGGACTGCCTGCCCCGCAGCCGGTGCCGATGATGGAAGTCGCCATCGCCCTGGACCTGAGCGGCGAAGGCGCGGTCTCCGACTACAAGAAGCTGCTGCAGGACTTCATCTGGGCCGAACGCGGTCACCCCCGGCAACTGGCGGAGTTCCTGCTCGCCAACGGGCTGCTGACGCGTGCTGACCTGGAGCTCGCCCGGAAGACCGCGGTGGCCAACGAGCGCAGTGGCAAGAGCGAGCTGACCCGGCAGCGGCTTCAGTACCTGAAGAAGAAGTAGCGTCCCGGCGTGCCCGCGGACTGACCGGGGCGCTACTGGCCCAGTTCCCGGACCTGCTGAAGACTGTGATCGTGCAACTGGCCGGGCGGGTACGGGGCAAGACCGTGTTCTTCGAGCCGGTCCCGGCATTGTGGCTGCTCAGGCCGGTGGGCCTGGCGTTGCGCACGGACTACCGATAGGCACATGACGCCGAGCGGGCCGGCGACGAAGATGGAGGCCTCGAAGATGCCATGAGCGCGGCTCAGGAGACCGAGGCCGAGGGCGGTCGGGATGAAGATTCCGTAGCCGATGGTGCTGACCACCGACGAGGCCCCGGCCCTGATGTTCGACGGCATCGCCTCCTGCAGGTAGCGGGTCAAGGCGATGTTGAGGACCGTGATCCCCATGATCGTGGCCACCTGAGCGCCGATCACCACGACCGGGATCCTGACGAACAGGCCGCTGGAGACCGCGAGGGTGCCGAATCCGGCCACCAGCACCGTGCGCCCGCCCCGCAACCTGCCGGCGAGGGCACCGCCACTCCACGTCCCCGAATGCAGAAGCGCGCAACTGGGTCCGTACCAGATCGCGGGCAGGGCCAGGCCGAGGTACCAGAGCTGGCTGAATTCGATCAGCAGGCGCATGGCCACGCAGTTGGCCACCAGGCCGACGACGATCCAGGCGACATCGGCCTTGGTCGCGCCGCGCAGTATCTGGCCGAGGTGAGCCGACAGATGCGCTTTGGCGGCCTTGCGGTGCAGGCTGGGCTCGCGGAACCGGTGCAAGGTTACGAACGCGCAGCACGTGAACGGAATCGTCAGGAAGTATTCGAGCTGCAGGCTGGCGAACCGCGCGACGCCCGCGCTGAGCAGTGCACTCGTGATGAACGCCGCTGAGTCGAACATCTGCAGGCGGCCGTAGAAGTGCTCGAAGCTGTCAGCCGAGCCCGTCTCCTCGACAACCACGTCGTAGATCGCCGAGTCGTAGGTCCCTGCGTACGCCGCATAGAAAAGGCCCCAGGCCGACAGCCCGGCGGCGTACATCACGAGACCGTGGCTGAGCCCGCATACCAGGGAACTGGCGATGAGCGCGCAGGTGGCGAGGTTGAGCACTCCCTTACGGCTCCACCGGTCAGCAAGAATGCCGAGCGGGATGTTAGCTGTCATCATGACCACGATGTAGACAAGCGTGGCGATGGTTATGAGGTAATCATTCAGGCCCATGGACCGCATGAAGAGTTTCTCGATCGAATACCACAGCACGAAGCCATGAATGAATCCGGTCGCGTAAAGGGGCCGTAGCCGCGTTTCGATGGGCCGGGCTGCCAGTGTGCCTGTCATGGTGCGCCCCTGCTCTGCCGCAGTTCCTGCCAGCCGGCGGGCCCGCACAGCACCGGCACCGGGCTGTGCGCCGCCAGCAGGACGGTCCGCTGGGACCGGACCGTCTGTCCCGTCACCTCGTCCAGGCCGGATGGCCCGCGCACCCACTCCTGCATGAAGGGCGCCCCTTCGGTAGCTGGCAGCCAGTGACTTCTGCTGCCAGGAACTGCCGCACAAGCGTGCAATGTCAGTTCAGCAGGCCATGTTGCACCGGCCTTGATGCCTTCCTTGCAACCCAGGTCGCACGCGTAGGCCGGGTGTGTTCAGGGCGCGGCCAGCCAGGCTCCGGGCGCAATAATCAGGGCCGGGCTCGGGGACGCACAGGACCGCTGCCGGAAGGGCTGCTGGCCGTTACCGCGCTGGCGGCGGCGCGTTGATTACGAGGTGCGGCGGCCGAAGGCAGGGTCCAGGGTCTCTATCCGGATCCGCGCCGACTCCGCCTCTGGCACGCCGAGCCGTTCGAAGATGTCCAGCGCCTGCCGGAAGGCGATCCGCGCGGCGTCAGGCCGCTGTGACTTAACCGTCGTCTCCCCGATTCCTTCGAGGATCTTCGCCTCCTCGTATGGGTCACCGATCTCCCGGGCCAGCCTGAGAGCGGTGTGGTAAAGATCAAACGCCTCGCTGTACCGGCCAGATCCGCGACGTACATCGGCTATCCCGCGAAGCGCGGTCACCTGGTGGGACAGGTTTCCGATATCCTCGGCGATCGATCTCGCCTTCTCGTGGTAGATCAGCGCTTCGTCGTAGCACTCGGCACTCTGGTAAATGGCTCCGATGTCATTGAGCACGTCGGCTTCGTCTGGGAGATCGCCGATGTCACGGTATATGGCCAGTGCCCGCCGGTAAGCAGCAAGACCTTCCTCGTAACTGCCCTTGTAATGATAGACGCTCCCTATATTATGATACAGAATCGCCTCGTTCTGTGCCCCGCCTATCTCGCTGAATATCTCCAGCGACTTCTGGTAACCCTCGAGTGCGTCCCTATGATAGCCGAAGTACAGTTGCATCCTGCCAAGATTGTTGAGGGTTTTCGCTTCACCGCGCCTGTCCCCGACGTCACGGTAGAGCGAGAGTGCGTCACGCAGGTGACCCATTGCGTCGGGGTAACGGCCAAGTTGCCAGCAGGCGATCCCGGAATGGCTCAGCGTATTGGCTACGCCGCGCTGGTCCGCGGAGTCGCGGTAGGCGATCCTCGCTTCGTGGAAATAGGCGAGGGCTTCCCGGGAACGGGCCGCGCGCTGGTGGGCCATGCCCATCTGGTCGAGGGCTTCGGCCTCGCCTCGCCGGTCGCCCAGCGACCGGTAGATCGCCGCGGCCTCCTCAGCCAGGGGAAGCGTCGCCTCATGGCGGCCGGCCTGCTGGCTCACTTCGCTGAGTTCCAGTGACGCCTGCGCGATGCTGGCAGGGTCGCCGAGGTCGCGGCAGGCCTGCAGGGCCAGTGTGTGGGCCGCGATTGCCTCGTCCCAGTACGCCCTGATATCTACGAAGCCGGCCAGCACGTGGGTGAGATCGGCGCATTTCTGCTTCCATTCGTGCCTGCCCGCGTACTGCGCGGCCTGCAGGATGTTGCGCCACTCCGATTCGAGCCAGCCTGCCGCGTCTTCCTGCGTGCCTATTGCCGGGCTGGCGGCCGGTGGGTGAGTGACCGAGACGGGCATCCGGTGCCGGAACGGATGAAGTACCCGGTCGGCCTGGTCGGCTGTGTGCAGGTAGTAGTCGATGAGCCTGCCGACTGCCTGTCGCTGTTCGGGCTCGGGGTCCTCACGCGCGGCGCGCATGGCCGCGTATCCGCGGATGAGGTCGTGGAAACGGAACTGACGGGCTGGGCCTCGTGCCAGCAGGTGATGATCGAGCAGCGCGGCGACAGCCTTCTCTGCTTCGGCGAGGGTGCCGCCGCCCAGGGCTGCGGCGGCTTGCAGGCTGACATGAGCGCAGGGGTTCACCCCCAGCCGCCGGAAGAATCGCTGGTGGTCGGGTTCCAGGGCACGGTAGGACAGGTCGAAGGCGGGCATCACGTCCGGGCTTGCTGCGCCTGGGCCGCGCAGGCGAGCGGGAGACTGTGCCAGTTCCTCGACCAGATCGGCGAGCCTGGGCGGGTAGTCCTGTGCGAGCCTGCCCGCGGTGAGCTGGATCGCGAGCGGCAAGCGCCCGCACAGCTGCACGGCCGCGGCGATCTCATCCTCGTCGAAGGCCATGCCCTGCCCCGCGATCCGCCGGAACAGTGTGATCGCGTCGTTGATGGACAGCACGTCGAGGGTCAGCACGCAGGCGCCCTCAAGGTCGGGAAGCCTGCGCCGGGTGGTGATCAAGATCAGGCACCGGCCTGCCACCGGCAGGAGCGGGCGGATCTGGTCATGCCTGGCAGCGTCGTCGAGAATCACGACGGCGCGACGGCGGCTCAGCTGGGCTCGCCACAGCGCGGCGCGCTCGCCGATAGCGTCAGGTATCTGCGTAGCCGGCACGGTCAGCATCCGGAGCAGGCGGTGCAGCGCCTCGGCTGCGTCGAGCGAAGGGCGCCCGGGGTCGTGGGTGTGAAAGTTGAGGTAGAACATCCCGTCCGGGTACTGCCCGGAGACAACGCGGGCAGCGTGGACCGCCAGCGCGGTCTTCCCCACCCCGGGCATGCCCTTGATCACGCTGACCCGGGGGGTGTCGCCATGTTCACGGGTGAGCAGCCCGATTTCCTCGCTGCGGCCCACGAACTCCACCGTCTCGGGCGGAAGCGTGTCTGGCCGTGACACGCGGCCAAGACGTCGGCCGGCGAGCCTCACGGCAAGCTGGGGGTCACGGCGCAGGATGCGCTGATGGAGTTCGGACAGCGTTGCCCCTGGTTCTGTCCCCTGCTCATCGATCAGGCGGCTGCGGGTGTCCCGGTAGAGGCTGAGCGCCTCACCCGGCCTGCCGCTCCCATAAAGGGCCGCCATCTGGTGGGCGATGAACGTCTCGTCCAGCGGGTACTGGGCCAGCAGGTGGCGAAGCTCGCCTACCAGGTCGGCATGCCGGCCAAGCTCCAGCTCACACTCGATGCGCATGCCGATGGCCGCCCTGCGCTCCTCTTCGAGGCTGTCGCGCATCCGGGCCACCCAGTCGCCGCGGATCCCTGCCAGCGCCTGGCCGTGCCAGAGCCTGTCCGCCTCGCGCAGCAGCAAGGCCGCATGATCGTAGTCGCCGCTCGCGGTCAGTGCATCCGCCTGCCGGCGCAACCGGCGGAACTGATGCAAGTCGACCGTCTCAGGATCGACGTCGAGCATGTAGCCGCTGGCACGCCCCGCCAACCGGACACTGTCGCCGAGGGCCTGCCGCAGCGACCCCCGGAGCCTGGCGATGTAGACCGAAAGACTCTCCCGGGCCTTTGGCGGCGGCCGCATATCCCACAGCCGGTCAATGAGAGCGTCAGCCGGCACTATTGTGCGCGGCGTCAGCAGGAGGGTGGCCAGGACACATCGCGCCCTGGTCGGCCCAAGATCGCGCTGCTGCCCAGCCGACCAGAGCTCAATCGGCCCGAGCACCCGAAATTCCATGATCGCCTTGTATCTTCTTACTGTCTGCGGACGAACCCGCAGCAGGTACGCGAAAGGGACAACGAAGCCATTCCGTCTGGTTGATACCCGTTATGGCAGTCCTCACTCGAATCCTGGGCGGACTAACAGGGACGGGAAATGATCACGCGCTACCAGTCCGTAGGTGGGCGCAATTTTCACGTAAGGTTTCACGGCGCCGTGCCGTCACCTGCAATGCCGTATATAAGAGCGTATTCGCGTGGTAGATGAGACTGACGGCGCCTGGTTAAGGCGAGTTGATTGCAGATGCTGTGCGGGCTGGCGTGGCATGATATGACCGGCGTGATCCGCGTGATCCCCGTTGGTGCAGGGATCCGGGGAAACGCTCCCGGTAGAAGAATTGGTGCCTAGCGCAATCTTCTTCCCATACCGCCCATACCATATCTTTCCGCCCTCCCGGCTTGCTGCTGGTGCGTTCCCAGTCGCCAGCGTGCGAGGGCACGGCTGCCGGCATGTCACGGCAGACGCCAGGCTGCCTGGCAGAAAATTGCCCGGATCGATCCGAATGCCATATCCCGGGATGGAATGTGGTGTAGCTTCTCACTCCTAGATGGCCCGATGTCTAAGTACCCGATGAGGGGATCTTCCCGATGAAGACTCATAGGTCGTTATGGCATGTCATCATGCGGACCGGCGAACCAGTGGGCGGCGCTCACCGTAAACCCCCGGCAGGGGCGGTTAGCACCCGGGCGAAGCGCGGGATTGTCGTTCTGGCCCTCGCGCTGGGCAGCAGTCTCGGTGCCGCGGCACTGGCATTGCCGGGACACGGCAGCGCTGTCCATGTCCATGCCAGCACACACCGGCCAGCCGTTGGCCCTGCTCCCTCGGCGGGCACTACCTCGACGAGTGCCAGCGCTGCCATCCGCAGGCCCTGGATGTATTAATCCTGGCATGATCGCGTTTCGCCCCTGCTCCATTCCAGCTGAACGTGGGCCGGCATATCCAGACGTCATGATCATTAATGGTGCTCATCTTTGACGCTGCTCATCTTTGACGCCTGGGCCTGGCGGCCTACTTCTGGGGAGCTGTGGCGGCAGCCCAGCTAGCTGGATAGCTCGGCGGAAGAATTCCATAGGTCGACTGGGAGCGGTTGTTCGCGGCAGCCACCCCCAGGGTCTGAAGCAACTCCTCGAAGTTGAGCCCGACCGCGGTCGGGAAGGGACCGTTTCCGTCGATGCTTCCTGCTTCTGGCAGCTGTGATTCCGCGGAGAAGGTGCTCGCCTGCGCCCACCCGGTCTCGATGCCGTCGCCCCCGTTGACCATGTTGGCGATGACGGTCGAGGACGACACATGCTGGCCGACCGTGACGGTCGGCGTAACGTCCTCGGCCACATAGACCATCAGCCCGGCGGCTGGGCCGTCGGTTAGCCGGTACGTGATCCATCCCCCGCCGGGCCACCCGGCGGAGCTTCCGGTGGCACTTGTGATGACCGCGTTACCCAGCGCATAGACCGGGCCCGATCCGCCGAAGTCGGCGCCCATGTCAATGCGCTCGGGGATCAGGCCGCCAACGCTGCGCAGCGGGTTACGGTACACCGGCGGCAGGGCGGCTGGCTGGTGTCGTAGCCGGATACGCTGGGCCGCGGGCGCCTTCGGCGGCTGGCTCAGGTGCTGACCGGTGCTGCCGGGCTGGATGGGAAACCCGGCCGCGGCGCGGCCGTCCACCCGGCGGGACCCGGCGGCCCGGCTGAAGAGCGGGCCGGGGCCCGCTCCGGCCATGCCGAGAACGCTGGCCTGGTCAAGGGTGGCGGGGCGGGACGATCCCCCGGGCGAGTTGGCCACCGCGGGCCAGGCCGCGGCGGCGGCGATCAGGGCCAGGCCGGCCGCCCCGGCGACGATCTGTGTGGGCTTGTGCTGCAGCGCGGATGCGAGCGGTGACGGCTTGCGGTGCCGGGCAGGCGTGCGGTGCCGGGCAGGCGTGCGGGACAAGGCTGAGCCTTTGGTCGGGCGCGGGGATGGCGCTCGGCTGTCACCCGGGTGCCGGCCAGGCAAGAATGCGGCCAGCGGCGTGCTGACGCCGCGCGGTTCAGGGCGACGGGTTCACCAGAGATGGTCGTCACGCACGCTGGGTGCTGTCGCCTCAATACCCTGCACCGCCAAAAGCCATAGCCGGGTACAAAAGCGATGAAGTGGGCATATGACTTGAATCACACCCCGGCCTGGCGGATGCCAGCACACGGCGATCGCCGGGCCCGCGGCCGCCGTCCATGATCCAGCTGTTCTGCTGGATGAGCTCGCGCTGGATGGCTGCCCATCGCCCGGGCGAGGGCACGACGAGCCCTGGCTGCCTGGCGGCCGCGACGGCACTGATCAGTGCCATGTCGACCGATGCCTGGCAGAAGGCGCGCTCGGCGATAGTGGCATTGTGGCAGCGGGTCCATCCCGACCGGGCGGCGGCGCCTGAGGCGCAGCTAGCCGAGACCCGCGCTGATGTCCTGGCCGGGGATGCCAGGACGGCAGAAGATCTCACCGCCGAAAGGAGGCGGAAGCTGCTGCACTTGCTGGACGATGATCCGCTTCTGGAAACTGAGTTGCGGCGGGTGCTGGATGAGCAGCTCATCCCGCTGCTTCCGCCGGCCGGGCGGCAGCATGTGCGGATCTCGATGAGGCCACCGCGTCGGGCACTGCACAGGTCATCCAGGCCGGACATGATGTGATCACAGGAAATGATCACCGAAGCTGATCGGGTTTACGCGGTGGTGGCGCTGGTCAACCGTGGCACCGCACTGGGCGGCCTGCACCGCTTTGACGAGGCGGTTCAGGTGCCTCGTCACGTACGGGACTCGGCATCGCACTGAGAGAAGCGGGCTCAATCCCTGATGCGCGCCATGAGTGGGAACTCGCCGCCGGGCTGTTCCAGGGCATCGGTGCCGGCACTGACGGGTGCCGGCACTGACGCGGAACGGGTCCGCGGCATGGCGGCAGCGGCGGATCACTGGCAGCACACCGGATCGGGAAGACGCTAGGGGACTGCCGGGACTCAGACCTGGCGGAAGCGCCCGTCCTTCACACCGGAGATCCACTCGCGCCAGGTGCCGCAGCTGAACACAAGCGTCGGGCCTTCCGGATCGGCTGAACTCCTCACCATGATCACATCGCCCTGTGCTGCTACCTCGACGCAGTTGCCCCCGTTGCACCGGCTGCTGCGACGCCACTCCAAGCCGTCAGCGAGGCTTGATTCCAAGACACCTCCAAGGGGTGACCGAAGATGCCCGCCCGTACGGTCGCCCTCATGGTAGACATGAAGAATTCAAGACTGTCAATAGCTGTGGGGCCGAGCCTCATGTTACCGAGGCCTATGGGCCTGGGAAGAATGTGACTGGTGGTGCTGGAGTTCTGCAACGCCAGCACCACCGCGCTTGATATCCAGGCGCATCACTTTATCAGGTCGTCAAAATCGCCCTTCTTGATGCTGGTGATGAATTCCTGCCATTCAGCATGGGTATACGAGAGGACGGGGCCATCGGGCGCCTTGGAATCGGCTATAAGGACCTCTGGGCCCCAGGCCGCTACCTTAACGCACGCGCCTCCGTTGCAGCTGAGTGGCGTGCGCCATGTGAGGTCTGTGTGACCCCGCCCATATGCCATGACAGTATCTCCTAGTGTGAGTCATTATCAGGTAGCGCGACGGGAGCGCTAAGGGCTTGCCGGGCCGTCGCGGATTTCCTCGATCCTCTTCGCAGAGTCCCGGGGGCTCAGTGCCTCATCGCGCAGATACTCAAGCGCCTCGCTGTACCGTTCCAGGTCGGCGGGCCGTTCCAGATACAGGTGGCTGACGAGGCCTTCCACGAAAACCAGGCCGGGCAGCGAGGAGCCGCCGAACTCCAGGTAGTCAAAGTTGCTGTCGATGGCGGCGTAAGCGCCCACCTCGAACGGGATTACCTGGACCGTTGCTTTCTCTTCCTGCACGAGCAGCAGTATCTTCTCGAGCTGCGCCTTCATCACCGCGGGGCCGCCGACCTGCCGGCGCAGGACGGCCTCGTCCAGCAGCGCGCGGTACCGGGGAGGCCTGGGCTGCTGGAGCAGCTGCTGGCGGCGCATGCGTGCCTCCACCCGCTGGCCGAGAATGTCCGGATTGATCTTGGGGGCGATCCCCCTGATCATCTCGCGGGCGTAGTCCTTGGTCTGGAGCAGTGCCGGCACGAAGTACATCCCGAAGCAGGTGATGGCGGTCGCTTCCTGCTCCAGGCCGATGAAAGGGGTGATCTGGAGATCGTCGTACTGTGTCCACCAGCCTGGCTCGCGGGCCTGGCGGGCGAGTTCCATCAGCTCGGCCGATGTCTCCGGGTCGACGCCGTATATCCCGCACAAATCCCTGACATCACGCAGAGTCGGCTTCCGCGCGCCGGTCTCGGCCCGGCTGATCTTGGTCGCGGAACAGAGCAGCTTCTCCGCGACCTCTTCGACCGTGAGACCTTTCGCGTTCCGGAACCTGCGCAAGCGCATGCCAAGCTCGCGCTGGCGAACAGTAGGGCTAACATCCGCCATTGGAGTCCCGCCCCCTCTTGAAGAACACGCACGACCGGTCTCCGCCACGGGCAGGGGGCGCCCCAGACGTGGCCTAACATCGCACGAGTTGTGCCGAAGTTCATAGCCATTGGCATGTGCCGCGTTGCAAGGTTAGAGCCTTGATCCGCTCCAGTCAACCTGCCAGCGACTTCTGGGCGACTCGTCACATCATGGCTGGTCACGTAGTTCTTCATCGCGATTCAACCGCATCTGCATGGCTGTACGCACTCCATCGACCACTCCTGTCATGTCCCGGTTCGGCCCGGTGAGCAGCTTCTATGGCTCACGGTGCCCGACGGCACCTGGCCGTCTGCGGGCCTGCGCAGAAGCCTTGGGCAGAAACCTATGGCTCAAACCTATGGCATAGGACATTTGGCACATGCCATACTGCAACTGCCGGGCAGCACCGGTGCCAGACGAGGGAGGCCGACTCATGACCGGGTCTACTCTGCTGATCTTTGTTGTGGGCGCGCTCGCCGGCGTGCTCGCGGGTGGCGCGCTATGCGTGCGTTACCTCCGCCGCGAGGTGGCCGCTGACATCGGTCCGCGGCTGCGGCGGCTGCAACTCCAGCTCGAAAACCTCGAGACGGCGGTCAATCTCGCGCTTGTCACGAGATACGCCGAACTCAGTGCCCGCCCGCTTCGCGAACCTACGCTCCCACCGCCGGATATCGGCAGCCACACGTCGTAGTCCGCCGTCCCCGGCACCGGCCGGATGGAGCCCGGCCGGCCGGGACATCCGGCCCTGGTGCTGGGGACCAACGCACCGTGACGTTCCGGGCGCGGAATGCGAGGCTGCAAGCAGGCACGAGCAGACCCGAGGTGCGTGATGCTGAGTCCATTCGCAAACGATCGCAGCCTCTTCAAAATCATTCGCGCAGCTCAGCTGGCACCGTCGGTGTACAACACCCAGCCGTGGTCCTTCTGGGTCCGTGCGGACGACCGCATCGAACTGCGGGCCAACACCAGCGGGGATGACCGCCACCCGGACCGGTGGCTGGACATCACCGATCCGGCTTCCCGTGAGCTGGCGATCAGCTGCGGTGCTGCCCTGTTCAACTTGCGGATGGCGATCCGGGTGACCGGGCATGAGCTCGCGGCCTGGCTGCTGCCAGATCCGGGCGGTGACCCCACCCTGCTCGCCTCGGTCGAGATCGTGACCGGCCGGGTCCGGCCACCCAGTGGCGAGGAGCAGGAACTCTACGACGCGATCCCGCGCCGTCATACCTACCGCTGGCCGTTCACCGGCCGCCGGGTCCACGCCAACATCCTCACCGAACTGGAGTTCGCCGCGGCGAAGGAAAGAGGCTGGCTGCGGGTCCTCTACCCGTTCCAGGTCACCAGCTGGCTGCACGCTGCCGGGGATGCGGAACGCGAGTTCATCCGCGACCGGCGGTACGTGGCCGAACTGCGCCGGTGGACGAGCGGTGCCGAGCCGGGCCTGGGCGTGCCGAAGACCGCGTATGGCCCGCAGCCGCCGGCGCTGTCCATGAACCCACCAGTGCGGGACTTCGGCTTCGACTGGGGTGACGGCCGCCCGATCGAGCGGTTCGAGTCCCATCCACAACTGATGTCACTGGCCACCGACTATGACCGGCCGCTGGACTGGCTGCGGGCGGGCCAGGCCCTGCAGCGCGCCCTGCTGACCGCTACCCGTTACGGCGTGGCGGCGTCGTTCCTCACCCAGTCGCTGGAGCTTGCCGATCATAAGCATGAGCGGCGCACCTGGCCCAGTCCCTGGACGTTCCATGAAACGCCGCAGATGCTCATCCGGGTGGGATATCCGGATAAGCATCGGCCCAAGCCGATTACGCCACGTGAGGAAGCCCCAGACGTCCTCGACCTGCGCAGCAACCCGCCGCGGCACGTGCTGCCGCCCAGCCGGCCGGCTGCCGGGCGGGAACTGGTCGCGCGCTGGAACTCGCACGGACGGCTCCCCAGCCAGGGTCGCGGTGGCGCAGAGCGGGCCCGCTAAGAGCCGGCGAGCCGGGCCTGACGGCCCGGCCGGATCGTCTCCACCCGGTTGACGGCGGCCGCCCTGGCCGCGCCGGCGGCGGCCCGCGCCGGGGTCGCGGCCGACACGATAACGTGCCCGGACCGGTCCCACGAGGATCGCCAGGGCCGCCACCACACCCGGCGGGGCTGGGCTTATGCTCAGGCAGCGGCGGCGCGCCTGGTCCGGGCGGGACGCCGGCTGGACCGTGCTGACCGATCGGAACGACTATGCCTGACACCGCCGCCGTCCCTGACCGCGCCCGCGTTGTCGTCATCGGCGGGGGCATCATCGGGACCTCGGTGGCCTACCACCTTGCCCACCTCGGGGTGAGCGACGTGGTGCTGCTGGAGCGCGACCAGCTGACCTCGGGCACGACCTGGCACGCGGCAGGACTCATGGCCACCTTCGGTTCCACCTCGCAGACCTCCACCGAGCTGCGGATGTATACCCGCGACCTGTACGCGCGGCTGGAAGCGGAGACCGGGCTGGCGACCGGCCTCAGGCAGGTCGGGCTGATCGAGCTCGCCATCGAGCCGGGGCGGCTGGAGGAGTACCGGCGCGTCGCCGCTTTCAACCGGCTGTGTGGCGTGGAGGTGCATGAGATCTCCCCGCGTGAGGTCGCGGAACTGTTCCCGCTGGCCCGGACCGACGATGTGCTGGCCGGCTTCTACATCCCGGCCGACGGCCGGGTGAACCCGGTCGACGTGACGATGTCGCTGGCCCGGGGTGCCCGGCTGCGGGGCGCGGCGATCATCGAGGGGGTACCGGTCACCGGCTTCCTGACCTGTGACGGCGCCGTGACCGGGGTCCGCACGCCGCGGGGGGACATCGAGGCCGAGTATGTGGTCAACTGCGCCGGGATGTGGGCCCGCCAGCTCGGCGAGCTTGCCGGGGTGAGCATCCCGCTGCAGGCTGCCGAGCATTACTACCTGCTGACCGAGCCGATCGAGGGGGTGGACGGCGGCTGGCCGGTGCTGGAGGACCCTGCCAATTACGGCTACTACCGGGAGGAGGGCGGCGGGCTCATGCTCGGCCTGTTCGAGCCGGCCTGCGCGCCCTGGCAGGTGGACGGCATCCCGGCCGGGTTCTCGTTCGGTGAAATATCCCCGGACTGGGACCGGATGGCGCCCTATCTGGAGAAGACCATGTCCCGGGTCCCGGTGGTGGAGCAGACCGGGATCAAGAAGCTGTTCTGCGGCCCGGAAAGCTTCACCCCGGACCTGGCCCCGATCGTCGGCGAGGCGCCTGAGCTGAAGAACTACTTCGTGGCCGCCGGGCTGAACTCGATCGGGATCCTCACCGGCGGGGGAATCGGCCGGGTGGTCGCGCACTGGATCACGGCGGGCCGGCCGGACATCGACGTGACGGGCATCAACATCGACCGGCTGCACAGTTACCAGGCCAACCCCGAGTACCGGGCGACCCGGACGGTGGAGTCGCTGGGCCTGGTGTACGAGACGCACTACCCGGGCCGGGCGATGCGGACCGCGCGTGGCGCGAAGGTGTCCCCCATCCATCACCGGCTGGTGGCGCAGCGCGCGTATTTCAAGGACGTCAGCGGCTGGGAGGGCGCCGACTGGTACGCACCCGAGGGCGCCGGGCCGGTGGCCGGCCAGCTGTCCTGGGGGCGGCAGGACTGGTTCGGCTACTGGCAGGCCGAGCACCACGCGGCGCGCACCGGCGTGATCTTGATGGATATGGCCTTCATGGCCAAGTTCGACGTGCGGGGCCGCGACGCTGGGCGGGTACTGGAGCGGGTCTCCGCCAACCAGGTGGACGGTGAGCCAGGCCGGATCACCTACACCCAGTGGCTGAACGAGGGCGGCGGGCTGGAAGCCGATCTCACGGTGACCAAGCTTGACGATGACCGGTTCTGGGTGGTCGCCTCCGACACCGCGCACCGGCACGTGGACACCTGGATGCGCCGCCATCTCGGCGGCGCGCACGCCTTCGTCACCGACGTGACGTCGGGCTACGCGCAGATCAACATCCAGGGCCCGCGGTCGCGGGAACTGCTGGCCTCGGTCACTTCGGTGGACGTGTCCAACGAGGCGTTCGGCTACCGTGCGGCCGCTGAGATCGACATCGGGTTCGCGCGGGTGCTCTGCATCCGGATCACCTACCTCGGCGAACTCGGATACGAGCTGTACATCCCGGCCGAGCAAGCCGTGCACGTGTACGACCGGCTGGTGCAGGCCGGGCACGCGCTCGAACTGCGGCACGCCGGGCTCAAGGCGCTGGGGAGCCTGCGGATGGAGAAGGGCTACCGCGACTACGGTCACGACATCGACAACACCGACACCGCGGCGGAAGCCGGGCTCGGTTTCGCGGTCGCGCTGGACAAGCCGGGCGGATTCATCGGCCGCGACGCCGTGCTCGCCCAGAAGGCCCGCGGGCCGCTGCGCCGCCGGCTGGTGCAGGTGCTGGTGACCGATCCCGGGCCGCTCCTGTTCCACGCCGAAGTAGTACACCGCAACGGCAAGCCAGCGGGGTATATCCGTTCCGCGTCCTACGGGTTCACCCTCGGCGGCGCGGTTGGGCTGGCGATGATCGATGCTGACGAGCCCATCGACCAGGCCTACCTGGACACCGGCGAATGGATGGTGCAGATCGGGACCTCGGTCTACCCGGCTGTGGTGTCCCTGCGCCCGATGTATGACCCCGGGAACAAGCGCATCCAGATGTGAGCATGTTTCGGGCTGGCCGCGGAAGCGGCCCAGCCGCCGGCCCCGGCAATGGCGTCGCTTACGCCGCTGGCACTACCTGGTACGTAGGCATGTCCGCCGGCGGTGATCGCGGACACGGCCAGTCACGCCGCTGCGTACCGCCCGGCGTGGGAACCGGCCACGGACCGCAGGTTCGCCACGTCACACTCTCGCTGTTCGCGGGATCCTGGCCAGCTTGACCCTGGCCAGCACGGCTGGGCCGCCACTGAGTGGTGGACACCAGGCGATTGCGCAATGGCCGGATCGCGCCCCCACGCGCGCCGTGGCGACTTATGATCTGCCCATCATGTTCCATACCGAGGCCGACCTCGCTGGTCGCTTCCGGTTGGAGAGCAGGATCGCGGCCGGCGGCGTGGGAGAGGTCTGGCAGGCTGTGGACCTGGTCGTGGACCTGCCGGTCGCGGTCAAGATGCTGCGCGCCGGGTATGCCTGGCAGCCCGAGACGCTGGCCCGGTTCCGGGCGGAGGCGCAGCACGCCGGCTCGGTGTCCCACCCCGGCATCGCACAGATCTATCACTACGACGATGGCGATCCGCCGGTCCCGCCGTACCTGGTGATGGAACTAGTGCGGGGGCCGTCGCTGGCCAGGGTGCTGGCGAGAGGGCCGCTGGCTCCCGCACGCGCCATGGACGTGATCGGGCAGGTCGCTGCCGCCCTGGACGCCGCACACCAGGCGGGCCTGGTGCACCGGGACGTCAAGCCGTCCAACCTGCTCGTGGGCCCGGGTGGCCAGATGAAGATCATTGACTTTGGAATCGCCCATGCGGCGGGCTCCGCACCGCTCACGCGGACGGGAGCGCTGGTGGGGACACCGGACTACCTGGCCCCAGAACTGGCTGCGGGTGCCTCCGCCACGCCGGCCAGCGATCTGTACTCACTGGGGGTGGTCGCCTACGAGTGCCTGGTGGGGTTGCCGCCGTTCTCGGGGCAGGCCCTGGAGGTCGCGGTCGCGCACCGGGACCGGCCGCTGCCGCCGCTGCCCGCGAACGTGCCGATGGGAGTTGCCGCGCTGGTGAACAGGCTGACTGCCAAGGACCCGCGGGCCCGGCCCGCCGGCCCCCGCGGCAGCTCGAGCGGAGGCTTCGGCCCCCGCGCCTTCCAGGCGCCGAAGTACTTTCCGATCACCGCGCGCGCCCGCCGCGGCGTCACCCTACCCGCTGCCAGCGCGCTGGCGCAGGCGATGGGGACTTCGCCGCTATGGGTTCCACGGGCTCTCCTACGCCTGGGCCGCCGCCCGCAGCGCCGAGGGGGCGGAAGAGGACCGCACGGCCATCGTGCGCTGGCTCGAATCCGCGACGGGCACGTCGCTTTCCGCCACCCCGACATTGCGCGACCCGTCATGAAACGCATCGCCCTGGCCGTCGCCCTGGCCGTTGCGGCCTGCGCCGGGTCGGGCGCCGCGCCGGGCGCCGGTGCGCGCTTGCCCGAGGGCCTGCCGGCGAGCCTCGGCGAGCACCGCGCGGACGTCCGGTGACGCCCCCGCCTGCGAGATGCCGACGACGACGGCGCCGTCGAGGCGCGGCGGCTGCCCGGATATCGTGTATAGCGAGGGCGTCGCGAACATGACCGGACCGCGGTTCGCGCGCCCGCGGCGGGATTGCGCGGACCGAGCGGCGTGGTGCGCGTCGCGCCGGGAGCCGGCCACGGTGACTTG
>OFGV01000029.1_pt1 | contig 21645 bp, 20 predicted proteins | sample 1521911 | NCBI WGS metagenome assembly OFGV01 (sample SAMEA2553413, study PRJEB24118) | soil metagenome
CCCGTCGCCTGATGACCGCTCGGGTGTTCGGGCGGACCGCGTTCTGCAGGCGGTCGGGGCCGCCAGTCCCCGGCACAAACGTCGGCCGGCGCGGGTTGTCGGCGGGGTGGACGATGCCGAACCCGGCGGCGAGCCCGAACACCATCCACAGCCGCACCGCACCGGTCAGCGTCAGCAGGCCCAGCACCAGGGCCAGCGACCCGAGGGTGCTCTGGGTGCCCAGCAGCAGGCGCCGCTTGTCCACCCGGTCGGCGATCAGGCCGCCGTATGGCCCGAGCAGCAGTACCGGCAGGAACTGCACGGCCACCACCAGGCCCAGCATCGTGCCCGAGTGGGTGAGTTCGAGCACCAGCCAGGACTGGGCCACCGACTGCATCCAGGTGCCGATCAGGCTGACCGACTGCCCGGCGAAATAGATCCGGAAGTTGCGCACCTTCAGTGCGCTGAACGTCCGCCGCAGCCGCGGCTGGTCAGATTCGGCAGGCATGACAGGCTCGACCGTACCGGGCCGTCCCGGGCGGCCCCGGCCTGCGTCCCGGATGGTGGCGGGGCCGTTCCCGGACTGACCTGGGGCCCGCCCGCGCGGTCAGGCGTCGCGCTCCACCGGGCAGCTCATGCACCGCGGGCCGCCGCGGCCCCGGCCGAGCTCGTTCCCTGCGATGGTGATCACCTCGATCCCGTTCTCCCGCAGGTAGGCGTTGGTGGTCACGTTCCGCTCGTAGGCGATGACCACTCCCGGCTCGACCGCGAGCACGTTGCAGCCGTCATCCCATTGCTCGCGTTGCGCGGAATGGACGTCCTGGACCGCGGTCAGGACGGTGATGGCGGGTACGTCGAGCGCCGCGGCGAGCGCCCGGTGCATGTCGGCAGGCGGATGGTCGGTTACCTTGAGCTCGCGTGCGCTCGCCCCCGGCTCCACCGTGTAGGCGGGCAGCATCCCCATCCCGGCGTACTTGGTGAACACCCCGTGGTCCGCCATGGTCAGCAGCGTGTCCAGGTGCATGAACGCCCGCGTCTTGGGCATGTCGATCGCCACCAGGCAGCGGGCCGCCCCGGCCGCGAACAGCCGGTGGGCCAGCACCTCGACCGCCTGCGGCGTGGTCCGCTCGCTCATGCCCACCAGCACCGCCCCGTTGCCGAGCACCAGGATGTCGCCGCCTTCGATGGTGGCCGGGCCGGCGTCCGCGCCGTGATACCAGACCTCGAAACCGGCTCCGGCGAACATCGGGTGCCAGCGGTAGATCGCCTCGTCGGTGACGGTCTCCCGGATCCGGGCCGGCCGGCGCATCGCGTTGACGGACACTCCGCCATAGATCCAGCACGAGGTGTCACGCTGGTAGAGCAGGTTCGGCAGCGGGGCGAGCACGAAGCCGTCGGGATCCAGGGAGTGGAAGGCGATGCTCTTGGGCTCGGGTCCCAGTTCGGCGATCTCGCGCTTGGTGATCCCGCCTGCCAGGTAGGTGGCCAGGCTCACCGGGTCGAGCCCGTCCAGCGCCGCCCGCAGGGTGGCCGCGGCGAGCGGGCCATGCCAGCGCGGGTCGAACACCCGGTCCAGGATGTAGCCGCGGGCCTCGCTGATCTCCAGGGTCTGCGCGAGCAGGTCACTGTAGTAGTGGACCACAACGCCGCGTGCGCGCAGCACGCCGGCGAAGGCGTCGTGTTCGGCCTGGGCCCTGCTCACCCACAGCACGTCGTCGAACAGCAGATCGGCGGCGTTGTCGGGGGTCAGGCGCTTGAGTTCCAGATCAGGGCGGTGCAGCACCACCTGGCGCAGGCGGCCGACCTCGGAATCAACGTGGAACATGGCACCCCCGTTCTGCATGGGTGTTGCCTGTCAGTTATCTCATGGCTCTCGTTAGGCTCCGAATGTGGACCTGGATCTTTCCCGAAGCGCAGCCGAGCTGACCGCGGCACTGGTCGATGTCCCGTCGGTGAGCGGGGATGAGGCCGTGCTGGCAGGCGCGATCGCCGCCGCGCTCGGCAGGTTGCCGCACCTGGACGTGTCCCGGGACGGGAACGCCGTGGTCGCGCGGACCGATCTCGGCCGGGCGCAGCGGGTCATCCTGGCCGGGCACATCGACACCGTCCCGATCGCGGGCAACCTCCCTTCCCGCACTGAACACGACACGCTGTACGGCTGTGGCAGCTGCGACATGAAGTCCGGCGTGGCGGTCCAGCTGAGGCTCGCCGCACTGCTGGCGAAGCCGTCCCGGGATGTGACCTATGTCTTCTATGACTGCGAAGAAGTCGAGGCCGACCGCAACGGCCTGCTGCGGCTCAGCCGCAACGCGCCCGGGCTGCTCACGGGGGACCTGGCGGTCCTGCTGGAGCCGACCGGGGGCGTGATCGAGGGCGGCTGCCAGGGCACCCTGCGGGCCGAGGTCACCGCCCGTGGTGTCCGCGCCCACAGCGCGCGCTCCTGGATGGGGCGCAACGCCATCCACGGCGCCGGCGCCATCCTCGACGTGCTGCGCTCCTACCACCCGCGGGAACCCGAGGTGGACGGGCTCACCTATCGCGAGGGGCTGAACGCGGTCGGGATCAGCGGCGGGGTGGCAGGCAATGTCATCCCGTACGAGTGCGTGGTCACGGTGAATTTCCGGTTCGCGCCGGATCGCACCGCCGAGCAGGCGGCCGAGCACGTCCGCGCGGTGTTCGGCGGCTTCGATGTGGCGGTCACCGATGTCGCGCCGGCCGCCCGGCCGGGGCTGGCCGATCCGGCCGCGGGCGCCCTGCTCGGCGCGGTCGGCGGCATCCCCCGTGCCAAGCTGGGCTGGACCGACGTGGCCAGGTTCGCGGCGCTCGGCCTGCCCGCTGTCAACTATGGGCCGGGTGACCCGGAGGTCGCGCACACCGCCGATGAGCACGTCCCGCTGGGGCAGATCGCGGACTGCGAGCAGAAGCTGCTGGCCTGGCTGAGTGCCTGACCCGGCCACGCTAGCCGGCGTTGTCTACTTCGCCGGGCCGGCGGCCAGGGTGAGGGAACTGGTGTGCTGCTGGCCCGAGATGTCCATCCAGGTGAGCGAGATGCGGTCGCCCGGGAGGTAGTTGGAAAGCGCCTGGGTCAGCGTGGTGGGCGAGGTGATGGCCTGGCCGTTGACGGCCTGGATCACGTCGCCTCCGGTCAGCCCGGCCACATGCGCTGGCGCGCCGCAGAACACGCCCGCGATCAGGGTGCCGGAACTGGCCGGGGCGATCTGGCCCGGAACCGGGTTGCCTGCGTCATTGACCAGGCAGGAGTGGCTGCTGTCGACCCCACCGCCGAACTGGCTGGCCGTCTGCTCGAGCTGCCGCAGTTGCTGCTGCGGGCTCGCGGCGGCACTGGCGGCGTTCGACGGGGTGCTGGCCACCGCCACCCCCATGAACGCTGGCTGGCCGATACGGATGCTGGCACTGCCCTTCCCGGCGGCCATCTGGCGGGCGATGGCCAGCGCCCGGTTGATGGGGATGGCGAACCCCTGGCTGGTACCTGGTCCGCCCAGCGCCTGGGTGTTCGCCGCGGTGTCCATCCCGATGACCTGGCCGGCGGCGTCGGCCAGCGGCCCGCCCGAGTCGCCTTCCGCGATGGGCGCGTTGGTCTGGAGCATCCCGTGCAGAGTCTCGCTGGAGTTGGAGCCGGAATCGCTGGCCGTGATCGTCCGGTGCAGAGCGGTGATGGTCCCGCTGGTGACGGTCGGTGCGCCGCCGGTACCTCCGGCATTGCCCATGGCCACCACCGGCGTCCCGAGTGTGACCTTGGCCGAATTGCCGACCTGCACCGGGGTCAGCCCCGCTGCCCCCACCAGCCTGAGCAGGGCGACGTCGTCCCTGGCGTCAGTGCCGACGATCTGGGCGATATATCTGCGGCCGGATGTGACGAGCGTCGCAGTGAGCCGGGTGGATCCGTTCACCACATGGTTGTTGGTCAGCACCAGCCCGGAAGAGGACAGCACGATCCCGGTGCCCTCGAAGATCTGGCCGGAGTAGCGGAGGCTGGAGGTGATGTCGACCACCCCTGGCTCCACCTTGGCGGCGACTGCTTGCGTGTTGATGGCCGAGGTGTTGGTGCTGCTGTTGCCAGGGTTGCCGGCCGGCGATGGGATGTCCTGCGGCGACAGGCTGCCCTGGCCGGATGATCCGCTCTGGAGGGCGAGCACGCTGACGGCACCGACCACGGCCGCGAGGACCGCCACCACGATGTACAGGAGGGCACGGCTGCCCCGCCGTGGGGGCTGGGGGGGCAGCGGCCCGCCCGGCTGGCCGTAACCACCTGACGGTGGGGGGCCCCACCCTCCCGCGCTCCCTCCAGGTGGCAGCGTCCACGGTCCCTGGCCGCCGCCCGGGGGTGGGTTCCATGGTCCCTGCCCGCCACCGGCCGGCGGGGGCCACTGCCCCTGGCTTGGTGGCACCGGCCCCGGGCCGGCCCCGGGGGAGGGCACCCAGGAGGGATCTGGCGATTGGTCGTCGGCAGTGCCGGGCTCAGCCGCCGGGTTCCCGCCGGCTGCCGGGTTCCCGCCGGCTGCCGGGTTCCCGCCGGTGGCGGGGTTCCCCCAGCCCTGACCTTCGTTCATCTCCATCACCTCTGCCCTGGAATCGGCCTTTCACCCGGCTTCGGCCGAACGCCGGGCTGGCGGCCCACACGCCCCTGATGTATCTCCCAGTAAGCAGCACGTTCCTGGACACAAGCTGAACGCCCCCTGAGGATTCCAGCCAGCAGCGGCCTCGATACGACATTACGCGACGGCCGGGTGACCCGTCAGGGGCGGCGCTCAGCGCGGAGCCAGGCCGTGGCCGGCCAGGGTGCCCACGGTCAGCCCCCGCCCGGCGCACGCGTCGAGCAGCCTCGGCAGCGCGCCGAGCGCGGCTGAGGAGGCACCCCGCGGCGACGTGCAATCGGAGTCGTGCAGCAGGACTGTGCCACCCCCGCCAAGGCCGGCCAGGACGGTGGTGACCACGGACTCGGGGGTGGCGCCGCGTGCCCACTCGCGGCCCCAGGCGCTCCAGAGCACGGGCGTCAGTTCCAGCTTGCGGGCTGCCAGGAGAGCGCCGGAACTGAGCACTCCGTAGGGGGGGCGGAAGAACCGTGGCTGCTGGCCCGTCGCCGCCGACACCGCGTCCCGGGCTCGTGCCAGGTCCTGGTACATGTCCAGGGGGCCGCGCAGGATCGTGTACCGGTGATCCCAGCCGTGGACGGCGACCTCGTGCCCGGCTTCGGCGATCTCCGCAGCCAGCCGTGGTGACCGCGCCACCATGGAGCCGAGCATGAAGAACGTGGCCTGCACGCGCCGCGCGGCCAGCAGATCCAGGAAGCCGGGGGTGCTGGCCGGATCTGGGCCGTCGTCGAAGGTGAGGGCCACGTGATCGGGGTGGCCGAACCCGGCCAGCCGGGGGAACAGCCGGCGCCGCAGCGGGCCCACCGCGCTCACACCCGGGCCCGCATGCCCCGCCACTACTGCCGCCGCCGCGAGCCCGGCCGGCCACGCCCATGTCCTCATCATCACCGTCCCAGTGGGGTTCCTGCCTGTCAGGGTGACAGGCGACACGCGGGATACGAACGTGCCCTTGCCGGCCATTCCTGGAATCATGGCAAAGTCGGGTGGCTCGTGCGAAGTCCGGCTGACGCCGGCGGTGCGGCCAGGTCTCACCGAAGGGGATGAGCTTGGAAGTGCCATCAGCCCGGGTCGTGTTCCCAGCCACCGACCGGGCGGAGGTTGCCGCCGCCGTGGCGGGGATCCTGGACAGCGGTGCGCTGACGCTGGGGCCCTACACCCGGCGGTTCGAGTCGGCCTTCGCGGCCGCCCACGCCTCCCCTCATGCGGTGGCCGTCGCCAGCGGCACCGCCGCGCTCGACATCGCCCTGCGCGCTATCGGGATACGCGGCCGTGATGTGGTGGTCCCCGCGAACACCTTCTACGCGACCGCCGCCGCGGTTCTGCAGGCGGGCGGCAGGCCGGTCTTCGCGGATGTGGACGCCGCCACGTTCGCGCTGAGCCGCTCCACCCTTGAGGCGAGCCTGACCCCGGATACGGCCGCTGTTGTCGTTGTCCACGTCGGTGGCCTCATCTCACCTGCCGTCGATGACCTGCGGGAACTCTGCGAGGAGCGGGGTATCGCGTTGGTGGAGGACGCCGCGCATGCGCACGGGTCGACCTTCGAGGGCCGTTTCGCCGGCGCCTTCGGGCGGGCGGCCGCCTTTTCCCTCTACCCGACCAAGGTCGTCACCAGCGGCGAGGGCGGGATGGTGCTCACCTCGTCGGAGGAGCTCGCGCAGGAGGCGCGGATCTACCGCGACCAGGGCAAGGGTGCCTTCACGGCCAGCCACCACGTGCGGCTCGGCTCGGAGTGGCGGATGAGTGAGCAGCACGCGGGCACCGGGCGGGTGCACCTGCGCAGGATGGGGGAGTTCATCACCCGGCGCCGGGAGGTCGCGGCCAGGTATGACAAGGCGCTGGCCGGGCTGGATGGGAGGCAGCCGCTGGAGGAGCGAGGAGGGGGCCGCAGGAAGATCTATAAGTACATCGTGCTCCTGCCACCAGATATGGACCGGGCGTTGTTTAAGTCGCAAATGGCTGAACGGTACCGGGTGCGCCTATCCGGCGAGGTCTATGACCTTCCGCTGCACCGGCAGCCGGTGCTGGCGGAATACGGCGGACCGCCGCTTCCGGCGGCAGAAGACGTGGCGGCCAGGCATGTCTGCCTGCCGGTGCATTCCGACATGACCGACAGCGAGGTGGATCAGGTGCTGACCGCGGTGACGGCCGTCCACGGCGCTCTGAGTGGGCGGTGAGCCACCGGGGGTGAGGAGCGCATGCAGGTTGCGGTGACTGGGGGTGGCGGCTTCATCGGCTCTCATGTGGTGGATCGCCTTGTGCTGGCGGGGCACCAGGTACGGGTGATCGATCATGCCCCGGTCTGGCGCAATCCCGCCGCCCAGTACCGCGAGGTGGATCTGTTCGACGCGGAGGGGCTCGCACAGGGCCTGGCCGGCTGTGCTGCGGTGTTCCACCTGGCCGGCGCCTCCGACGTCAACGATGTGGCTGCCGACCCGGTGGGGGCGGTCAGGCTCAACGTGGAGGGCACTGCCCGGGTGCTGGCTGCCGCGCGGCGCCAGCAGTGTGAGCGGGTGCTGTTCGCGAGCACGGTCTGGGTGTATGGCGCGACAGCCGGGGAAGGTGAGCGCACTGAGGACGCCCCGGTGGACCTCACCCGCGCGGGTCATGTCTACGTCTCGACCAAGCTCGCGGCGGAACTGCTGGTGCACAGCTACCGGGAGATGTACGGGCAGCGGTTCACGATCTTGCGGTACGGAATCCCCTATGGGCCGCGGATGCGCGACGTGCTCGTCGTCGCCAGGTTCGTCCGGGCCGCGCGGGAAGGGATGCCGATCACCATCGCCGGGACCGGGGAACAGCAGCGCAACTACGTGTACGTGGGAGACATCGCGGACGCGCACGTCCGTGCGCTGTCCCCGGCCGCGGCCGACCAGGTGCTGGCCCTGGAAGGGGGCACGCCGGTGTCGGTCAGGGAGATCGCTGACACTGTCCGGGAACTCGTCGCGCCGGTGCCGGTCGAGCACGTGCCCGCCCGGCCCGCCGACTACCAGGGAGTGAGCGTGTCGAACCGGCGGGCCAAGGAGGTGCTTGACTGGTCGCCGGAGACCTCCTTCGTGGCCGGCGTCCGGCGGTATCTCGACTGGCTGAGCCAGACCGGAGCCATTCACCGGACCCAGGGGGGCGGCCCGGGCACACAGGAGGGCACCATAGGGAGCGTGGGGCACGGGATCCAGGGGGACAGCTGAGGGGATAGCTGGATGAGGCGGGCGCTGTTGCTGTCAGGTTCCCTCGGCGCGGGACACGAGGTCCATGCCGGGGCGTGCGCGTCGTCACTGGCCCGGCAGGGCTGGTCGACGCAGATCCTGGACGCCATGCGATTGCTGGGCCCGCGGGGCGGGTCGGCGGGCGAGGCGGTGTTCCGTTCCATGCTCGCGGTGCCCGGCCTGTACGACGCCTTCCACTTCGCTGCCCTGCGGGCCGGGAGCCCGCTCGCACAGCTCACCGATGCGGCTGCCCGGCGCCAGCTGGTGCCGCGGCTGCGTGACTACCTCGATGACCACCCCGCCGAGCTGGCGGTCTCCGTGTTCGCGACCGCAGCCTCGGCGCTCAACGTGCTGGCCGACCGCTACCCGGGCATGAGCCATGTCGTGCTGTGCAGCGACGTCACGCCGCACCGGCTCTGGGTGCACCCCAACGTCGACCTGTACCTGGTCACCTCGCCGGCCGCCGAAGCCGCGGTACGCAGATACCAGCCGCAGGCCCGGGTCCAGGTCGTACCGCCGCCGGTCCGGCCGGGCTTCCTGGACCCGCCCAGCCAGCCGCAGGCCCGGGCCAGCCTCGGTATCGACGTGCAGGACCGGACGGTGCTGCTTATGTCGGGGGCCTGGGGGCTTGGCCCGCTGGCCGAGGCCGCCGCTGCCCTAGCGGACGCCGGTATCCACGTGCTCGCGGTCGCCGGGCGCAACGCCCGGCTGGAGAGCCGGCTCAGGGCGGCTGCGAGTGGCCGGTCCCGGATGCGCGTCTTCGGTTACACCGAGCAGATACCGACCCTGATGGCCGCGGCTGACCTGGTGATCACCAGTTCCGGCGACACCTGCGCGGAGGCGCGCACCGTGGGCCGGCCGCTGCTGCTGCTCGATGTGGTGCAGGGCCATGGGCGGGACAACCTTCAGCACGAACTCGAACTCGGGGACGCCGCCGTCACCTCCCCCCGGCCCACGGCAGTCGTGCGCACCGCCCTGGCCGCCCTGGACCGGGTCAAACCACCATCAATGGCTGCAACCCGCTCGCCCGCAGCCTGGGAAGAAGCATTCGCCACCGCCCTGGAAAGCATGGGTCTGTGAGCTGGGGCAGGGCACCCGGGCGCCAGCCCCTCCTCAGCCCGGCAGAACCGGCAGCTTGGCGGTGGCGGAGGTCCCCCCCACCGCCGTCTGCATGATCTTGTCGACGTAGGCGCGCTGGCCATCGAGCCGCCGCAGATCAACCTGGAGTTTCGCGAGGGCAGCCACCCGGGCCGGCCCGTGCGCGCCGAGCGTGGCGGCCACATCGGCCTGGACGTGCATGGCGTCGGGGAAGGCCCAGGTGACCAGGCCTTGCACCACCCGGTCGAGGTGGTAGCTGGCCAGCGATTCGCTCACCTGGTACTGGGTGAGGTCCGCGAGCAGTTCGTTGTTCGCCGGCATGCAGTTGGTCGCGCCGTAGCTGGCTTCATGGATGGCGGTGGTCAGGTCGCTGCTGGACAGGGCGCCGGCCCTGTGCAGCGAGGTGAGCGATTCGCCGACCCCGGCCGCGCACGACCCGACATCGGCGGTCATGTCATGCAGGAACCCGTTCATGTCGGCGGCGCGCTGGGCCTGCGAGGGGTGATGCGCCAGCCCGACCACGACCGCGCCCGCGAGCGCCACCGCGAGCACCGCGAACAGCCAGCGGGGTGTCTTGTGGACCGGCCACCGGCCGTGACGGAGCGGGACGTGGGGTGGCCCGGTAAGGGTGGGGGTCTGCATGGGTTCGGCCTCACTTCGCCCGCGGGTTGATGAGGGCGGCCCCCGAGGTCAGTTCCGCCCGGGTGACCGCGCCGTAGACCCGCTTCACGATCCGGTGGCGCGCGTCGAGGAAGAAGGTAGCAGGCAATCCTGGCAGACCGTAAGCGATCACGGTGCTCTCCGAAGCCGGTTCGGTGCCGACCGGGTAGGTGACGCCGCTCTTGCGCATGAACGCGAGCGCCGACGATGCCCGGTCGTTGACGTCGATCCCGATCAGAGCCACCCTGCCGTGCGTGCTGCGGTAGAAGCTGGCGAGCAGCGGAGTCTCCCGCTGGCAGGGCCCGCACCAGGAAGCGAAGAAGTTCACTATGACCGGCTGGCCAGCCAGTGAGCGCAGGGAGACTTGCCCTGGGTGCCCCAGCGCGACGAGGGTGAAGTTCTTCGCCGGGGCGGGCTGGGCGTGCCGCCCGGTACCGCCCGCGGGGATGACGCTGCGGGCCAGGATCACGACGACCCCCACCATGGCCGCGGCGATGGCGAAAAGCTGCCCCCGCCCCAGACCACGCAGCCGCTGCACCCCGCGCTGGGTGGGTGAATCCTGCCCGGTCAAAGTTCCTCCAGCGTTCTCTGGCCCGCACCTGGCGCGCGGGGGGCGGATGGCGCACCTGCAGGCACCGTACCTGCTGCCGCGGCCGTCCCGCCCAGCTGTTCCAAGCCGGCCGGCCAGCCCGGTGACGGGGCCATCACCGGGAGCAGCAACTCGAACTCGCTGCCCTCACCGAGGGTGCTGCCTACCCGCACCTGACCGCCGTGTGCGCGGGCAACCGCCCGGACCAGCGCCAGGCCGAGGCCGGTGCCGCGTCCGCCACCGTCCTCCGACCCTGACCGGAAGCGATCGAAGATGTGGTCGAGTTCGGCGGGCGGTATCCCCGCCCCGCTGTCCCCGATGATCATCCTGGCGGCCTCGCCGTCCTGAGCCGACAGCACCGAGAGCTGGATCAGGTCTCCGGCTGCTGTATGCCTGACCGCGTTTTCGAGCAGGGCGTCCACAGCCAGGCCGAGCCGTTCGCGGTCGGCGTTCACCATGACCGCGTCCAGCCGGCCGAGCTGCCACCGGCGCTCCGCTGTCGGCATCCACTTGCGGAGAACCTCCATGGTGAAGTGGTCCAGCGCGACCGGTTCCGGGTGCAGGAAGTCGGGGTCCTCGGCGGCGGCGATCATCAGCAGCCGTTCGCCGAGCCGCCGGAGCCGGGCGAGTTCGCCCACGACCACGCCGATGTCGCGCTCCTCGCGGCGGCCACTGCCGGCCAGTTCGCTGGCGAGCAGCTCAGCGTGGCCGAGCGCGATGGTGATCGGTGTGCGCAGCTGGTGAGAGGCGTCCTGGAGGAAGCGCCGCTGGGTGGCGAGCAGGCGGGCGTTCTCGACGCTGACCCGGGCGCGTTCCTCCTCGGCGGCCAGCCTGCGCCGGGCGTGCCAGACCATCGCCCAGAACATGGCCGCCATCAGCGGAACCTCGTTCAGCTCGTCGATGGTCTGGGCGCCGGTCCAGACGTCGTAGGACAGGACGGCGCCGGTGGTGACCATGACGGCGATGAGCACCCACAGGGTCGGCGGTAGCGCCCAGACCCGGAAGCCGTACAGGATTGTCAGGCTGATCCAGATGAAGTGGAACGGAACGGTCTCCGCGTGCGAGAACAGCGCCATGGCGTAGAGGTTGGCGGCCGAGAACACCACCCAGGCCGCGTCCACCCAGCCCGGCCGGAACGGCCAGCGGCGCCCGGACGGGCGATCGCCGGACGCTTCCGCTATGGCCGGTTCGCCGCCGTTGCGCCCGAAGGGGAGGCTGCCCAGGACCGGCGGGTGCAAGGCGTGCAGCACCTTGCGGGCGACGTGGGGGACACCGCTCCGGCCGGCCGCGAGCATCCACTGTGGCGATCCGGTGCGCGCCTGCTCAGGAGGCGAGTTGGTAGCCCTCACCACGCACCGTCTTGATCAGCTCGAACCCGAGCTTGGAACGCAGCCGCCGCACGCAGACGTCCACCACGTTCGAGCCCGGGTCGAAGTCGTAGCCCCAGACCGAGGCGAGGAGCTGGCCCTTGCCCACCGATTGGCCGGCGTGCTCCATAAGCTCCTTGAGCAGCAGGAATTCCAGCCGGGTCAGCGCTACCGGGCCATTGCCGATGTTGGCCTGCAGGCGGCCCACATCCAGGACCAGTTCCCCTGCCTTGAGGGTCTCGTTGAGCGAGTGAGCTTCTCCGCGCAGCCGCACCCGTACCCGGGCGAGCAGTTCGGCCAGTGAGAAGGGCTTGGTCAGGTAGTCCTGCGCACCCAGTTCCAGGCAGTCGACCTTGGTGGTCACGTCGGCGAGGCAGGAAAGCACCAGGACTGCCTGCTCGCGGCGCTCCCGCAGCAACTGGGTCAGGAAGTGCCGGCCATCCATGTCCGGCATGATCAGATCGAGGATGATGAGGTCGTAGTCGCCGCCCAGGGCCTGCCGCAGCCCCTCGGTCCCGCTGCACGCCGCTTCGACCGCGTACCCGGCTGTCACCAGCGCCCTGCTGATGAAGTCGCGGATCCGCGGCTCGTCGTCGACCAGCATGATGCGCGGGCCCGCCGGGCCTTCCGCCTGCTCAGTTGCCACCATCGACAGTCTCGTCATCTCGCCTTGCCTGCCACCTCAGCTGGTAAGGGACTCCTTACTGGTGAGGATCCACCGCACCAGGGGAACCGGTCAACCAGCCTTTAGCAAACCATTGCATAGCCGCCGGCCCGCATAGGGGATCACCACGTGGGTAAGCAGTAACAATCTGTTTCTCAGCAATAACTCTCTGTGTCAGAAAACTGTTCAGGCCTGCGACAGTAACCGGTGGGAACCGTGTCCATCATGACAATTTCGTCATTGAGTGTCTGCAGTGTTGCCGACGCAGCGCCGTGCTCGCAAGATCAGGTCCGTAACAGGCCTCCGGCCGGGGTCCAGGGGACACACGCGGCCGGCCCCAATCGTGTGCGCACGGCGCGCCGCGAAGAAGCGAGGTGGTGACTGGTGTCTGTGCCAGTCCGTGTCGTGACCCTGCTGGTGGCGTTCGCCGCAGTGGTTGCCGGTGCGGTCTTCGTTGTCGCCCACTACATCGTGGGCCAGCTGCCAACCGTGGACTACACTTCCGCGGCATCCGGCGGCCAGGTCAACGTCGTGTTGCAGGAAGACCCGCAGAATAATTCGTCAAGCGTGCCCGACTGGGTCAGCTACTACGTGATGAAGCCGGGCGCGAACCCGGCGTCCCAGAGTTCGTGGATTCACACGACCCTGTTCAAGGTGCCGGCCAACACCAGGGTGAACCTCACCATCCTGGGCTACGACGGCTGCACGCCGCCCCGGAACAACTTCTGGACGCAGGTCCAGGGGACAATCGGCGGCGTCATAGCCTTCCAGCAGTTCAAGGACTGGAACCAGCCCAAGGGGCCGGTGCATGTCACGAGTACCCTCAACGGCTGGTCCCACTGCGCGGTGGGGCACACCTTCGCGATCCCGAGCATGCATCTGTTCGTCCCGGTTGGCTCGCCTGACGCGTCGGCGGAACTCTGCGGCTCCTCGCCCTGCACCGCCGGCCCCTACACCGCGGAGAAGTTCAGTTTCATGACACCCAACCACGGTGGTGCGTTCCGCTGGCAGTGCTTCGTGCCCTGCGGTGGCGGTTTCCTCGACGGTAACGGTGGCCCGATGGCGACCTTCGGCTACATGGCCGGCCAGATGACGGTGGTGAAGTAGATGAGCACCCCTGAATCCACCGGGGCACGGGCCGCTGAGCCGCGCCACGGGCTGCGCATCCTCGTCATCTGGCTCGTGCTGGCGATCATCGCCGACGTGCTCACCTGGACCGTGTGGTATCCCCACATGCCGCCCGGCCGCATGTCGGACCAGGCCAAGGGCCAGCAGTTCGACATCGCGGTCATGGCCATGCTGTGCTTCCCGGTGCTGCTGTTCATCTGGACCTACTTCGCCTACGCCTTCCTCACCTGGCGCCGCAAGCCGGGCGACGACGAGGACGCCGAGCCGATCTATGGCAGCACCAAGATCCAGGCCACCTGGATCACCACCACCGCGGTGATCGTGCTCGGCCTGTTCGTGTTCGGCACGGTCGAGCTGATCGTGCCGGCCGGCGCGGGTGCGGGCGAGGGCCCGTCCCCGATCTGGAAGCCCACCGGGAGCAACTTCCTGCAGGTGCAGGCGATCGGCCAGCAGTGGGCTTGGACCTACCGGTACCCGCAGTTCGGCGGCATGGAGACCACTTCGCTGGTGCTCCCGGAGGGCCGGCAGGTGGAGATCCACGTCACCTCGCTGGATGTCATCCACAGCTTCTGGTCCTACCAGCTCGGCGTGAAGGCCGACGCCAACCCGGGTGTGGACAACGTGGCGTACTTCGTGCCCAAGCAGTTCGGGACGTTCAACGTGCGCTGCAACGAGCTGTGCGGCATCTGGCACGGCGCCATGTTCAACTACGGCGCCGTGGTGACCCCGACGGCCTTCCAGACCTGGGCGACCACTACGCAGGCCAAGGAGCGGCGCATCGGGCTGCTCGCCGCCCTGCCGCCCTACGCGCTGACCTACGACCCGACCGTGATCAAGCAACTCGGCAAGGACCTCACGAACCCCAACATCAACGGCATCCTTGGCGGTAACGGTTACTACTACCCGTCCCAGCTCCAGTCGGGTGACCCCGGCGACCCGGTGTCGCCATGAGCCGGCCCAGGCCGCGGGATGCGGCGCACGCACTGACCACTCATTCGATGAAGAGGTGACCGGATGGCCATCGAAACAACACCGGGCGCGGACCGGACCCAGCCTGTCGGCGGGGGCCCCGGAGGAGGCGCGGCTGCCCGGCCTTGGTGGATGAAGCCAGCCGTCCACACTGGCCTCATCGGCGCCGTGCTCGGCTACCTGTTCGGTAACTGGCTCGGCCACATGATCCAGTCGCAGAGCCCCAACTTCGCCCAGGGGCTCAGCGACAGCAGGGACTGGCCGGTCGTGCTCGGGTACGTCTTCGGGACGATCGGCTGGCTGGCCGGGCTCGGGGTCTTCAACGACCTCGGCCGGCTGCTGCTGGGCAAGCCGCTGCCGGACATCGAGCACGCGCCTGCGAGCGGCCTGGCCAAGTACTTCCGCTACACGCTGGACCACAAGGTCGTCGGCATCCAGTACCTGTTCGGGATGATCACCTACTTCCTGACAGGTGGCCTGTTCGCCATGGCGATCAGGACCGAGCTGCTGTCGCCGACCTACCACGTGCTGAACGCCAGTCAGTACCTCATGGTGGTTGGCGAGCACTCGGTCATGATGATGATGATGATGTCGTCGGTCGTGCTCGGGCCGTTCGGGCAGTACTTCGCCCCGCTCATGATCGGGTCGAAGCGGATGGCCTACCCCCGGATCGAGGCGCTCGGCTTCTGGCTCACCCCGCCGGCCTACGTGATCCTGCTGTCCGGCATCCTGTTCGGCGGCTTCCCCACCGGCTGGACCGGTTACGCCCCGCTGAACATCCAGGCCGGACCGGGCATGGACTCCTATGCGCTCGCATTCGGCCTGATGGGGATCTCGATGATCCTGGCCGGCTTCAACATCATCGTGACCTACATCAACTACCGGGCGCCCGGCATGCGGTGGAGCCGCCTGCCCATGTTCGTGTGGTCGATGTTCACGGTGTCGTTCCTGCAGGTGCTCTCGGTGCCGGTGCTGGTGGCCGGCTGCTACATGATGATCACCGACCGGACCGCGCAGACCGCGTTCTTCGCCAACCAGCTTGGTGGCAGCAGCTACCTGTGGGAGAACGTGTTCTGGTTCTTCGGTCACCCCGAGGTGTACATCCTGGCGCTGCCGGGATTCGGGGTGGTGTCGGAGATCCTGCCGGTGTTCTGCCGCAAGCCGCTGTTCGCCTACAAGGTGGGCGCTGCGGGCATGTTCGGGGTGGCGCTGCTGAGCTTCTTCGTCTGGCAGCACCACCTGTTCAACAGCGGGATCAACCCGGACATGCGGCCGCTGTACATGCTCACCACCGAGCTGATCTCCATCCCGACCGGGTTCATCTACCTGGTGGCGCTGGGCACGTTCTGGAAGGCGAAGATCAGGTTCGAGGTCCCGATGCTGTTCGCCATCGGGATGTACTTCAACTTCCTGCTCGGCGGCGTCTCGGGGGTGTTCCTGTCGGATGTCCCGGCGGACACCACCGAGCACGGCAGCTTCTTCGTGATGGCGCACTTCCACTACACGATCATGGGCGGCCTGATCTTCGCGTTCTTCGGCGGCATCTACTACTGGCTGCCCAAGATGCTGGGTGTCGAGCTGAACAAGACGCTCGGGAAGATCCACTTCTGGACGATGTTCCTGGCCTTCAACTCGACCTTCCTGCCGCTGTTCGCCCTCGGCATGATGGGCATGCCGCGGCGGGTGTTCGAGTACGCCAGAAACCTCCAGACGCTCAACGACTGGGTGTCCATCTCCTCGTACCTCCTCGGTGTGTCGCTGCTGATCTTCCTGGTCAACTTCATCTGGTCGACCCTGTTCGCCCGGAAGGAGGCAGCCGCCAACCCGTGGAACGCACGTGGCCTGGAATGGCAGGCGTCCTCACCACCGCCGCCGGAGAACTTCAAGTACATCCCCGTGGTGCTGTCCGGCTCGTATGAGTACGGCGTCAAGGACGCAGCGCCGGTGATCGCTGCCCTAACCCCGCCGGTGGGTGTGGTCAGCGCGGCCTACGCTGGCGCAGGAGTGGAGGCATAACCATGGCCGAGACAACCGCAACCCCTCAGGGCGGACTCGACCGGGCGGCTGAGGAGGCCGGGTTCTACCACGAGGCCACGCTCAACGCGGCATGGACAGGCTCCCGCCTTGCCATGGGCGGGCTGTCCTTCCTGTTCGGCTCGTTCGTGTTCGCCTACTTCTACCTGCGCTCGCTGAACTCCAGCGGCCGGTGGCACGGCTCGGGCTTCATGCAGCCGAACGAGGCGCTGGGCGCGGTGATCATCGCCCTCATCGTGGTCAGCGCCGTCGTGCAGACGCTGGTGCTGCAGCGGATCAAGGCCGGTAACAAGAAGGCCTGGCAGGCCGGCGCCGCGGTGGCGCTGGTGCTGGGGCTGGCGTCGGTGGCGCTGATGATCCTCATGCTGCTGTTCCTGCCCTTCTGGCCGGGCAGTTCCGGGTTCTCCAGCCTCTTCACCGGCACCTACCCGGTCTACCTGACCGTCGTCCTGTGTGCCATGGTCTGGCTGGAGACGCTCCTGATGAGGTCCCGGTCCATCCCGGCGATCTCCTTCGTGGAGCAGCCCCCGACCTTCACCGAGGCGTTCGCCGTCCAGCGGTTCCAGGCGACACTGAGCGCCTTCACCGCGGTGTGGAACTACCTCGCGGCGGTCGGCATAGTGTTCTGGGTACTGTTCTACCTGCTCTAGTCGGAAAGGAGCGGCTAGTCCGGAGGGCCACGTCAAGCCGGCCGGAGGCCACAACCGCTATGAACATGGTTGTCTCGCACTGGTCGGCCAACGTGGCCGCCCTGGCCCTGTACGCGGTGGTCGCCGCCGCGCATCTGCTCGGGATGCGCGGCCTGGCCACCGACGGCAGAAGGCAGCGGCGGCCGGGTGCGGCTGACCCGGTGGGCGAGGCGGTGGTCTTCCACCTCGGCCTGCTGCTGGCGCTGCTGGTTATCGTCTCCCCGGTGGGCTACTGGTCGCAGCGGTTCATCTGGGTCCGCAGTGTGCAGGATGTGCTGCTCGCCATCGGGGCGCCAGCGCTGATAGTGCTCGGCGCCCCGTGGCTGCCGCTGCGCCGGGCCTGGCGGCCCGGCCAGGGTAAGAAGCCCCGGCAGGAGGGGCCGGTCGCGGGCAGCCAGCCCGCGCGATCGGGCCTGCTGCCGGGGGGGTGGGCCCTCCCCGTGCTGGTCACGGTAGCGTTTAGCGTCGTCTGGTGGGTGTGGCACCTGCCGGTGCTGTATGACGCGGTGCTGGGCCACTGGCTGGTCTACGCCGCCGAGATGGTCATGTATCTGGGTGCTGGAGTGCTGCTGTGGCTCCAGTTCATCGGGTCACGGCCCTACAGCCCCCGGCTCGGGCCGGTTCACCGGGTGGCACTCATGGTCGGCACCGCGACCTCGTGCGCGGTACTCGCCATGATCGGCGTGTTCGGCAACGGCGTAGCGTATTCCGCCTACTCCGGTACCGAGCACCGCGTCATGAGCGTCGTCGCGGACCAGCAGGTCGGCGGGGCGGTCCTGTCGGTGATCCCGCTGGTGCCGTTCGGCATCCTGGCGATCGCGCTCCTCATCGGATGGCTGAACGATGAGGAGTCAGAGAGTACGGCAGCCGGTTTCGACCGGCTGCTCAAGCCACCAAAGTCAGCCTGGCCGTCCCGGCCCGGGCTGAGATGATCCGTGAGTTGAGTCACAGGAGGCTGGAGTGCACGGATTGTTCCTCGCGGACTTGGGCAATGACTGGAGTCTTGCGGCTTCCATCGAGACCTTCGCGATTCCCGTGGGCCTGTTCGTCATAGTGGCCACGATCCTGTACTTCCTGTACACCAGGCCGCACGCGGTTCCCGGGCACCGGGACCTGGTGCCTGCCGGAGCTGCCGCGGCGAAGCCCGCCGCAGGGGCGGCGGGCGCGGGCGGGCCCGACACCGGCGGCCAGGCGGCCGCTGCCGGAGGCACGGAGGGCACGGAGTGACACCAGCGACGACGAACGTGCTCCCCGCCGCCCTGGCGGGGCGCCGTTCCGCCCGGGTCGTCGCCCGCTCGCTCTTCGCGCTGACCAAGCCGAGGATCATCGAGCTTCTGCTGGTCACGACGATCCCCACGATGCTGCTGGCGCAGCGCGGGCTGCCGTCGGTGCGGCTGCTCGTCGTGACCCTGGTCGGAGGTGCGTTCGCGGCCGGGAGCGCGAACACCATCAACTGCTACATCGACCGCGACATCGACGCGGTGATGCGGCGCACCTCCCGCCGGCCCCTGGCCAAGCCCACCCCGCTCGCGGTCATCAAGCCGGCCGAGGCCCTGATCTTCGGCATCCTGCTCGGGGCGGCTTCCACGGTGCTGCTCGGGACGCTGGTGAACTGGCTGTCCGCCGTGCTGGCCGACGCCGCCATCTTGTTCTACGTCTTCATCTACACCCTCGGGCTGAAGCGCCGGACGCCGTCCAACATCGTCATCGGCGGCGCGGCCGGCTGCTTCCCGGTCCTGGTCGGCTGGTCGGCGGTGACCGGTACCGTCAGCCTCCCGGCCGTGGTGCTGTTCGCTGTCATCTTCTTCTGGACCCCGCCCCACTTCTGGGCGCTCGCCATGAAGTTCAAGGATGACTACGCGGCGGCCAGCGTGCCGATGCTGCCGGTGGTGGCACCCCCGACCGTGGTGGCGCGCAAGATCCTCATCTACTCGTACATCATGGTGGCGACCACCCTGGTGCTCGGCCCGTATGCGGGGTGGCTGTACACGGCGTGCGCGGTGGCCCTTGGCGGCTGGTTCCTGGTGGAGGCCCACCGGCTGCAGATCCGGGTCGCCCGGGTCGGGGACAGCGCGGTGGCAGCCCCTGCCCAGGTGGCCGACCCCAAGATCACCGAGGGCGCCTGCGCGGGCGTGGCACAGCCAAGCGCCAACCCCGCACCCATGCGCCTGTTCCACCTGTCCATCGCCTACCTCACCCTGCTGTTCGCGGTCATCGCGGTCACCTCGCTCCTGCCATGGGGCACCTGGTAGCAGCCGCCCGGGCTCGCTGGCCGCTGCGCTGGTGTCATCCCTGCGGGTGACGCGGGGTGAGTCCCTGCGGGTGACGCGGGGACGGCCTAACTGGCATAGCCTGGCAGGAACGGTCGCATTCCGGGGCCGGGCCTGCGCTCGCGCAGGATCTGTTTCCAGCCTCGGCAGAGCGAGTGTGAGGTGGCCATGAAGACCCTGCCGCCGTTCACGCGCCGGGCGAGGTGGGCGGTGCCCACCGGCGCCGTGGCCCTGGTAGCGGCGGTGATAGCCGGATCGTTGGTGTCGGCGGCGGCAGCGTCGCCCGCCCTGCCCGCGCGCACCCCCGCCCAGCTGCTCGCTGCCTTCGCCGCGAACGCGGGGACCCCACCCGCGATGACGGGCACGGTGGTGGAGACGGCGGACCTCGGTATCCCCGCGCTGCCCGGGGCGCAGAACCCGACGTCGGTGCTGTCGATGCTGTCCGGATCCCACACGATCAACCTCTGGTATGCCGACCGCCAGCATGCCCGGCTGGCTCTGCCGTTCCCGATGGGGGAAACCGACCTGATCCGCAACGGCAGCACCGCCTGGGTCTGGCAGAGCAGTTCGGATTCGGTGGAACGCGTTGTGCTGCCCGCGGCTGCCGCCGGCCAGCCTGGCCCGGCGGCATCCGCTTCACCGCCGGAGGCCCCGCTCACCCCGCAGCAGGCCGCCCAGCGGGTGCTCACGGCGGTCGGGCCGACCACCAGCGTCACGGCCGGGCCGGCCACGACCGTGGCCGGACAGGACGCCTATCAGCTGGTGATCGCCCCCAAGGACAGCCGTTCCCTGATCGGGAGCGTGGTCATCGCGCTGGACGCGGGGCACCCCGGCGTCCCGTTGAGCGTCCAGATTTTCGCCAAGGGGGCGGCAAGCCCGGCGTTCCAGACCGGCTTCACGAAGATCTCGTTCGGCGCCCCGCCAGCGGGCATGTTCGATTTCACCCCGCCGGCGGGCTGGAGCGGGCCACCGGCTACGGCCTCACCGGGACGATCCGCGGGTTGTACTTCGTGCGCGCGGTCGAGCTGTCGGATGCGCTCATAGGCGGCAGTGTGCCAAGAGGTCTTTGAGCTTCAGAGAGGTAAATTGAGAATTGGACCGCAGGGCTTGTTGCCGCGAAGCGACTAATTAAGTTCTGGCCGGAGGTTTGACCTTTGCCTGTCTCGCGCTCGCGGGTGATCCTGATCCACGACACGGACATCCTCGATCCTTGAGGTCGTGATGCGCCCATAGACAGGGTGAACGAATTCCAGGTACATCTCGCGGCCGACAAACCTGCTCCAAAGCATGGACCCGCCCCATGTGGAGCCGGAGATCTGCACCAGCGTGGGAACCGGGCAGAAAAGGGGATGGCCGCTGATGATCCCTTTGCCATCTCCTCGGTATTCAATCGCGTAATAGCGATTCTCGGTTTCTACTTCCAACTCGGTTCCCGCCGGGAGCTCATCCAGCTTCACTCCGCCCGCGATCTCGGCCTGTGCGATGTTGTCGTTGACGACATCAGCCAAGCTGGGATGAGGCCGGAACAGGTCCGGCTCGGAACCCGACGAGCCAGATTGTTTCCCAGCCTCGGGCCGCCAGTTCCGGTTTTTGCGCGAGTCGAATTCCATGTCCTCCGCCGGCAACTTAAACTTCCTCAACCATTTCCGAGCAATTTGATTTCCCCAGCACTTGCCTTCACTTGCCCGCCTCCCTCGGCCTTCCAACGGCCAACTTCTACAAGGGTTTGATGCCTTGAAACTGCGAGGGACGCAACAATTCATCTGACGCCTAGAGTGATTTCCCACATCCCCGGGGTTGCAGTGCGATGGGTTTTACACTCGTGCGGCAGAAAATACAGAGTGCGGATCAAGATGCTGCGCATCGTTTCGTGATTCACCAGGGTTTCTCGCGCGAGTGATTCCTCGCTGGGTGAAAAACCGAGCCTGCGGAACGAAACACAGGGCTTGGGAACCGAACCGTTATGGTGTAGGCTGTCGGTTCGAAACTGGCCCTCTTATGAGCCTGGTTGAACTGATTAGCGCATCCGTCTTTGTCACCGCAGTCGTGATGGTCTATGTGCTCACGGTGGATATCGCTTTCAGGGCCCGGAAGCGGCGGAAGCAGCGCGACGATGCGCCGGCCACTGCCTGGCGCCTTTGGTACCCGCGAATCGTGCTCACGCTTGCGGCTATCGGCCTGGTGTGCATGGCTTATGCCCGCTTTATCGAGCCCAACTGGCTTCAGGTGACGCACGTGGAAATACAGTCGGTGAAAATTCCGTCGGGAACATTTCCCATCCGCATCGTGCAAATTTCCGACACCCACTCAGAGGCCAAGCCTCGCCTGGAACCGCGCCTGCCGGGAGTGCTAGCCGGGCTGAATCCGGGCCTCATTTTCTTC
>OFGV01000030.1_pt1 | contig 21634 bp, 26 predicted proteins | sample 1521911 | NCBI WGS metagenome assembly OFGV01 (sample SAMEA2553413, study PRJEB24118) | soil metagenome
GTAGGACCCCGCGCCCGCTGTGCGGGGCAGATGTCCCAACCGCCGCCCGAGCAGGAACCAGGAGGGTGCGCGACCAGGGCAGGGGGCGCGCGGAAGACGGCGGGGCCACCCGCCGGGCGCCCCACAGGTAAAGCGCCCCCGCCGCGATGACGGCGGCCGTAACAGCAGGCGCGAACTCCCAGCGGGTAAGCACTGCCTGCCAGCCGAACGCGGGCAGCATGTGGACCTCCTCCGCCGTGAGCCTACCTACCCGCGCGCATGCGGTGTCCGGCTGCCTGCCCGCGCCGCTATCGTTGGCGGCTGGGGGGTTCGGCTAGAGGCAGCACGGCCCGGCGGCGCTCGTGCCAAGCGATGCCCACGACTGGCTGTATATCCTTGCCGCAGAGGGTTCCGAATACCTGATGAAAGAGTGCTTGCTCGGACGCCGGCCGGTCACACCGAATCCGGCGCACCGGCTGGGAGCGGTGGCAGAGTCCGGTTGATTGCAGCTGCCTTGAAAGCAGCCGGTCACGCAAGTGACCCGGGGGTTCGAATCCCTCCCGCTCCGCACATGAATCGCTCGTCCAGAAGACCAGCGGTCCTGCCCCGGGAACCTCCTCCGCGGGTCAGGAAGACTGCGCCCGGGGTCATCCGGTCTGTGGCCGAGCCTCCGGCCAGAAGCGTCAGCCCGCCATCTTCGCCGGCCCGCCGGTCGCCTCCATGAACTTCTTCAGCCTCCCCAGGACCCGCTCGTTCTCCCGTCCTTCGAAGCGATCCACCAGCTTGTCCAGTAGCCACAGCCGCCAGAACGACCGTGGGTGGGTCTGTATCGTCAGCCGCGTCCCGGAGCCCTCGGCGTCGAAGGTGTACGTTTCGCTTCCCTCGAGGGCCAGGGACCACTTGTCGACGATGCGCTTGTTCGGGACGAACTCAGTGAACACTCCGAAGCACTCGAACCGGACGCGGGGCAGCGGCTTGATGACCCGACGTGGAACGTGCCCAGACCCTCCGGGGTCACGTGCAGGTCGGCCAGCTCTTCCCGGCGCGCCGCGTCGGGGTTCAGCGTCGTCCAGTTCCGGGGGTTCTTGAACCAGTCGAAGACCTTCTCCACGGGGGCTTCGATGTAAATGCTTTGCGTGGTGGACATGGTGCCCCTCCGTTCGATCACAGGGGCAGCCGACGACCGCGCACCGGTGGACGCCCTCGTTTCTCTTCTAGAATCCTGCGCCGTCCCGGCGGCTGGGCAGTGGCGCAGGTACCGAAGACCGCGGGCCAAGGTCCCGGCGGTGCCGACCGCAGACCACCGCCTCTGCAAGGTCCCGGCCAGGCCTTAGCGGTGCGGCAACTGCTGCAGCAGGCGGTCAGTACCGCGCTGCCCGTGGTCACCTTTGTCCGCAAGGACGTCACCGCCGAGCAACTCGAAGAGATCTACGCCCGGATCTGGACGCTCATCCGGGAGGCTGGGCTCCAGGCAACGTAGTGCCGTCCGCGGGCCGGCCACGGCCAGGCCAGCCTTCTGCCACTGGAGCGGCCAGGCCAGCCTCCCGCGGCCCGGGTCAGGTCTCTGCACCCCCCGGCCGGCGCGGCCAGCTGAACCCGTCCCCCACTTCCGCCGCGAGACAGAGATAGGCGTCGGCAGTTGCCCGGCTCAGCTGGGTCAGTCAACCTCGGCACCCTCCTCCAGATGAGGGTCGTAGGGAATCCGGACCACCGCCCGGCACCGGGTCGCGAAGTGCTGCTCCAGCCTGCCGAGGTCCACCGTGCTCTTGCTCCGCGGGCGGACCACGGACAGCACCACGACCGCATCCCGCACCAGGTTGCCGTAGCTGTGCGCCTGGAGCCAGTCCAAGGTGGCGCTCGCACTGCGCGCGCCGTCCACCGACGGGGAACTGACGAGGATGATCTGATCGGCCAGGCGCAGCACCCCGGCCATCGCCGAATGCAGCAGGCCGGTACCGCAGTCTGTGATGCAGACGGAGTAGTAGTGCTAGCAAACCGCGTTTTACCTGCATAACCGGTCATTGAGCACCGCCTTGGGCCGTGGCGGGGACGTGATCTTGGCCACGGGCCGCGTCGATCGCCTGCCGCATCCGGTCATGGGCGGACGGCATCAGGTGTAGGCCCGCAGCGTGAACCCGGGATCGGAGTGACCGGGGTACTCCGCCAGCGCCCGGACATCGACCCCGCCATGAAGCAGGACGCTGGCGAAGTGGTGGCGCAGGGCGTGGGTGCCGTTATCCCGGCTGGCAGGGGTGCCCGCCTTCCCCAGGGCCGGCTTCCACTGGAACGTGTTGAAGCTGTTCCTGTTGACTGCCTTGCCGATGGCAGAGGTGAGGACCAGCGCCACGGTGACCGGCTGGCCGCCTGGCTCCAGCCAGGGCAGGGTGACCGGCCGGGCCGGGTACTCCTCCAGGTGCGCAGCGAGTGCCAGGGCCACAGACTCAGGCAGCGAGATATCCCGTTCCTTGCCGCCTTTCGGCGGGGCGAACACCATCCTGCGGCCGACGATGCGGACCTGGCGGCGGATGTGCACCACCGCGCCGCCCTTGCGCAGCCACTCGACGTCGGTGGTGGCCAGCCCGAGAATCTCACCCTGGCGCATACCGAGCCCGCTGCCGAGGTCGCACACGATCTGGAACCGGCCAGGCAGGGCCGCACGCCCGGCGGCCACCTGCTCAGCAGGCCAGGGCTCGATCTTGCGCTTCCCGGGCTCGGGTGCCTTCACCGACTTGGCATGGGTCTGGTTCCTGGCAACCAGGCCGTCATCGACGGCCGCGCCCAGGATCGGGCTGAGCAGGGTGAGCATGATCTTCTTGGACGATGCCGAGCCCTTCAGCCCGCGTACCCAGCTCTGGATCACCGAGGGCGTGACCTGGGACAGCAGCTTGCCCCCGAGCACCGGCCAGATGTGCAGCCGCAGCCGCAGCCGCAGCTCGGTGGCTTCGGCGGTGGTCGGGCCGAATGTCCGGCTGGCCAGCCAGCTCTCCGAGAAGGCGCGCAGCGTGATCTTCCCGGCAACCGGGCTGATGTAGGTGCCACGGCGCACGAGCTCGGCGTGTCGGCCCGGATCGTCGAGGAGTACGAGCGATCTGACGGGCAGTTCTTCCCCGCCGCTCTCCAGCACGTTCTCGCCACCCTCGACCCGCGCATCCCGCAGCTCGGGCCCTGGCAGTCGATCGAGGCCAGCGCCGCCTATGACGGTGATCTGGTGATCGACTTGTCCGGGTCCACGTTCGAGGGGAGTGGCCAGCGCCTGACCGCCGCCGCCCTGGGTCTGCCCGCCGACACGACCAGCGCCGAGATTGATGCGCTCCTGGATGCCCTCGAAGAGACCGCAGCCGAGGATGACCTGCTGGCCGAGTGGGGCAAGGACCTCAGGCAGCCCCAGTGCGGGGCCGGGGAAGGCAATGCCGAGCTGTCGCAACTCGCGGGCATCCGGCAGGCGGTCGAGCTGGCCAACGTCACCGATGAAATCCGCATCCTCGAAGACGCCCAGGACACCCCACGCCTGTCAGAGGACCGCCTGGCCAGGGCAATCGGCCGCATTGGCCGCGGGACCTAGGTGCCTGTCTCGCCGATGCACCCGTCGCACCGCGGCCACCCCGGCCCGGTCACGGCGCAGCCCAACTGCGGCCCGAGCGACAGCGAGTATGGCTACTGCTTGTCCAGGTATCACACCATGGGTTGCGGCAGCCTGGCTACCGCCGAGATGGCGGGGGCGGTAAAAGAGCCTCTTCAGGCAAGCGGGTACAAGCCGCTGGTGGACGAGCGGGGCGAGCCCTGGGTTGACCAGCACGGCGAACCGGTCACCATCCTGGGTGCGGTCGAGGCCAGCGGATGACCAGGGAGAGCCCGTTCGAGCGCGGCCCCCGCAGGGAGCTGATCAGCCCCCAGGCCCACGTCGTCATCGGCGACCCGGACGACCCCGACGACCCTGGCGTGCCTGCCCCCGATGCGCTCCGGCGCACCACGACCGCCCTGGCCAGCCATCTTGGCATTGCGGGGGGCACAGACGCAGCCCGGGAGCGGGAGCGTGCCAGGGAGCGCAGGGACGCTTACCTGGCCCGGCTGCCGCTGCGCCCTGGCCACCCGGGCTTCCGCCAGGAGACGATGGCCGAGAGGGCAGCCCGCAAGCGCTCGGAGAACCCGCGGCAGCCCTTCGTGACCGGCGGGGACCTGGGCACGGTTCCGGGGCTGACCCGTGGCTATCTGGCCTGACCAGGGCGGCCTGGACGCCGCTGACGAGGCCAGCCTGCCGCCGATCGAGGCGCTCACGATCGAGCCCGGCCGTGGCCCGGCTGACGTCCGCGACGAGGTGAACCACATGCTCGGGATCGGCACACGCAGGGTCCGCTACGGCCAGGACGGGCCGGACGTGACCGGCCTGCGAGAAGAGCTGGGCATCGAAGGAGGCCCCCATGTCGGCCAAAGACGATGAGATCGCCCGGCTGAAGGAAGAACTGGCCCGGGTGCAGGCGCAGCCCGACCAGGAGCCAGAGGCCACCCAGGGCCAGGGCCAGGAACCCGCCCAGGAGACCCGCCCGGCAGGGCAGCACGCCTACCGCACCGACCCGGGCGGCGAGCCCGTGCCCGCTGGCCAGGCTGGCATGCCGGTCAAGGCTGCCGTGCCGGTGCTGCCGAAGACCGTGACCAACGCCTGAGGAGGCTGCCGTGGCCCTGAGCAAGGGAGAGGTAATCTACGCGGACAGCCCGGCTGACGCATTGGCTACGCGATGCACTCCAGATCGAGTCGGCGATCTGGTGCAAGGTAGCCGTCTGTTGCCGGTGGAAGGCTTGGCAGGCTCGATGCTTCGAATCGTGCCGGCTGACTGGGCATGGTCACCGCGGCAGGCTGCCGCCGCATCACTTCCCGGATAACCAGCCTGCGAATCCACGAGCTGACCGTCACGCCATCCCGGTCAGCGAGCCGCTTGACCGAATCGATCACTGCCTGCGGGAACCTCACGGGCACGGTGGCACTCAAGCGCCGACCAGTTCGCCGGTATGCCTGACCTGCGGAAACCTGGTTCGCCGGATCTGCGTAAAACTCCTGTGCCTGCCTGTCGTCCATGCCGTCACCCTGAGTCTTCTCGGTACTGTCTGTCAAGGCTCCCCCTTACCTGATAGACGCCGACGGGCCTCGCTTTATTCGCACGTGACCCCGGCATCAAGGGGACCAGCAGGATATCCCCCGGAACTTGGCCGACCATCAGCCAGTCCGCTGGTCCCTCTTCCCTGCCTGGGTAGAACAGCGGGTTATCCATCCAGACCTCGTAGACGTCGCAGAGGTCCATGCCCTCGTGCTTGTAGAGGTGGATGAGCTGATCATCCACCTCGAACGGATCGACCTCATCGAGGGCTTCCACATCGAACCGGCTGCGCGTCACGTACTCCAGGGTACCCTGTGTGATACATTGTGATACATGGAATTGACTACTGCGATGCTCGCTGATGGAGCCCAACAAGCTGCTCCCGGCGGCAAGCTCTACATCCTAGGTGGGCAGTGGGACCGGCTGATGGTGCCGGCCTTCCCAGCGCAGCATCCGACCATGGCCGTTGTGCTCGTCCTGAGGATCGAGTACAGCGAGGCGCTCGACCGTCACCAGCTCGAAGTTGAGCTGACGCTCGACGGCGAGTCCAAGAACGTCAAGGCCGTGGGCCAGGTGGTCACCGGCCACGCACCTGGCCAGATCCGCGGTACGCCGTCCTTTGTACCGCTCACGCTCCCCTTCAACAATCTGGTCTTCGAGGCTCCCGGCCGGTACGAGTGGGTTGTCACGGTCGATGAGCAGGAACTCGGGCGGCTGCCGATCGAAGTCGTCCAGGGCGCGATCCCGGGGATGCCCATGCCTCCGGGAATGCCCATGCCGCCACAAGCCCCACCCGGGTAGCCCCCGCCCAGCGCTACATCACCGCTGGCCAGGTCGGGCCGTCAAGACAACGGATACGGCAGGACAAGCACCCCGTGACTGCCGGTCATTTGTAGCTGTGCCAGTCGTGGCATGGACGTGCGGCGGCCCGCCTGGTGGTGAAACTACGGCTGGCGCGGCGCTCCGGGCTGCGATCGGTGCAGGCAATCTGCGCGCCTGCACTGGCGAACTAACATGGCGAAAGGATGAGGAGGGCTGCGGGGCGATGACGACCACGCTGGATCATGGCTCCCGCCAGGTCGGGATGCTTCGCTGCGAGCTTGACCCGTCGAACGTGTACCCGACTCTCGTGCTGGCGCTGCGGGACATGCGCCGCGCCAACGAGCGCGACCCGGTTACCGGCGACGGCGCGGGCAATGAATGGTGGGCCGGACTGGCTGTCGGGATGGCTGTGCTGGACACGCTGTCCGGTGAGGAGCCAGGGGTGCGGCAGCGGTTCGAGGGCCTTCTGACCCGCCACGGTGTCCCGGCGGAGGACGCCACGATCATCTGGATGCTGCGCAACTCCCTGCTCCACGGCTACGGGCTGCCGAAGCCCAGCCAGGTCTCCGGCAGGAACGTGCTTCTCACCCCTGACCACGACGCTTACGCGCTCGACACCTCGCACGCTGGGATAGCGCTCGTTAGCGTCCCGGTCTTCTGCGCCCGACTGGTCGAGCGGATCGCGGCCGAGGCCAAGGGCGACTGGGACGTCAGCCTGATCAACACGGACTACCAGTACCTGTGACGGCTCGCTTGCCTGGCTAGCGCGCCAGCAAGCCTCAGCGGGACGCCTCGTCTTCGAGGTACTCCACCAGGTGCTCGGGGCAGCCAGCGTTCAGTACCCGGCCGGTGCCGTCCCATCTCCTGGCACACCACACCGGCCCGCCGATGTAGCGGTGAACAACCCAGATCTGCCAAAGCGGCCAGTCGCGCTCCAGCTCGGCCACGGCTTCATCGGTAGGGTTTGCTGCCAAGGTGATCCTCTTCTTCGGCTGAGGTGATCCCCAGGCCCCGGTCTGGTGTGCAAGCACCGTCCGGGGCCGCTTGCGTCTGTTCTGTCAACACCGTACAGCTAACCCCGATATACCGGGCTAGAGCCCGATACGCCAATCTGACGTCCGCGCTGGTCAGCTACCTTGATCACGTGACGGTCGATCATGAGGGCAAGGTGCCGCTCTACTTGCAGATAGCGGCGATCCTTCGCGATGCGATCGAGCGCGGCGACTACCCGCCTGGCCGTCCCATCCCGTCAGAGACACGCCTGATGCAGGAGCACGGGGTGGCGCGGCTCACCGCCCGCAAGGCTGTCCAGGTGCTTGCCAAAGAGGGCCTGGTCGAAGTCGTGACCGGCCGCGGCGCTTACGTGACAGACCGCCCGGGATGACCGGGCATAGAAGCGCCCCGCCAGCCTCAGCCAGCGGGGCGCTCCCGTCTATTGAGCGGCCTGGTCAGCCCATGTGCCCGTTGCTCGCGGCGGTTACCTCCCTGTGCAGCCTGGCTGCGGCTGGCCGGGTCATGCCAAACCGGCTGGCGAGCGCCCGCCGGCTAACCGGGTTGCCAGCCGCGATGGACGCTTGCAGGGCCAGCCTGGCAGCCTCCTCGGCACTGGCTGCCACCGTGGCCACAGCGGCTGGCCCGGTGTCACCTGCCTTCGCTGCGGCCTGCCCGCGGACCAGTGCCATCAGCAGCTCGTAGGAGCCGACCAGGGCCAGGGCTGGCCAGGCTGCCACCACCGCGCCGAGCGGGCCGTAGGACAGCCCGGCCAGGATGTTGGCGAACAGGGTCGCGCCGATGCCGCCGGCCAGCAGCCACCGGGCGATGACCGGGGCACGCACCCCGCGCCGGGCGGCGTCGAGCAGCACCATGGACGCACAGTAGATCAGCGCATCCACCGTGCCGGGATAGACCCGGCCGACCAGGCCGGCCTCACCATGGGAGCGGATGACGTCGTAGGCGTGCACGTAGCTGACCCAGCCTGCGATGCCAGCGACCACGGCGACGACGACGGCCGACCAGCGGATCAGGCGGCCGGCGGTCATGACGGCCACCTTCCCGGGGCCGTCACGGGGCCGTCAGACAGCCGAAACCAGCCAACGTCCGCCAACGCACGCAAACGGGTAAAGGCGCAGGCCAGAGGGGGTATCCGGGAGGGCGCGCAGGTCAGCGCGGTGCCAGGATCAGTTGGAGTAGTAGTGCTCAAGCACCTGCGCCACGTCCTCGTAGTCCCGGTCGCTGAAAGCGACCGGGACGGTCGGGTCGCGATCGGATGCCAGGACTTCGAGCCGGCTCGGCGCCTGCGTGGTGAATGCGCGCACGTCGGCGTAGCGCAGGATCTGATCGCGTTCGTTCAGCAGGTCGCGGACGGTTGCCGCGGTCTCCAGCCGGAGCTTGTCGGACAGGGTCCCGCGGTCGGGGTTGGCGTCCACGGCGATCACCCGGTCGCCACGCAGTGACGAGAGAGTGGAACCAAGCCCCATCACGGTGGTGGTCTTGCCCACGCCGCCCTTGAGGCTCATGACGGCCACCCGGTGGTGACCGGTGGCCACCGGGGTGCAGGCCCGGACGACCAGTTCCCGGCGGCGCCGCCCGGCGGCCGATAGCTGGGGATGGACCAGCCCGCCAGTGGCCTGGTAGACAATCCTGCGCCAGCCCGGGGGCGGCAGGTTGTGCCGGCCGGGCAGCAGCAGGTCGGCGGTAAGGCTGTCGGCCGTCTCTGGGCGCTGCCAGTGCGGCGGCTCCTCGCGCGGTGGCGGCGTGAGTTCCTGATCGGCGGCGCCCGCCGGGCTGTACTCGGCCAGCGGGTCGCCCTCGGGCGGGTCATATTCCCCAGCCGGCCCGTAGACATAAGGGCGGCCGCCGGCCTGCTGCGCCCCGGGCTCTTCCGTGCTTAACCCCGCCGGGCTGGAGTCCGGCTCCACCCGGTGGCGGCCCCCCGGATGGTCATCGCCTCCCGCCTCGTCAGCGGGCTGCCCGAACACTCGCGGTAACCCCGGCGAAGGCCAGCGGAATGTGCCCTCAGCTAAGCCGTCGTGCCCATCCCGGCGGCTCGCCGCCGGGGCACCATCGTCGGAGTGGCCATCGCGATCAGCGCCATTGAACGGAGGATCGGCCCCAGCCGTCTGATCCTGTTCATGATTGGCCAAGGTCGTTCCCCCAGGCTCTGATCGGTAGGAGAATGGCGTGCCCGGTAAGGCCGGATCGTATGCCTCACACCGAGCGTAAGACACCGGATACCGATGGCACACCCCCGCCACGGATTGCAGCCACGACACCAGAGCCAGGAGCAGCCATGCGCGCGGTCGTCATCACCACCCCAGGCGGGCCGGAGGTGCTTCACCTGGCGGAAGTTCCCGACCCGGTTCCTGGCCCGGGCGAGGTGCTGGTGGAGGTGACCGCAGCCGGGGTGAACCCCGCTGACGCGCTCCAGCGCATGGGCGGATACCCGCCGCCGCCGGGCGCTCCGCCCTATCCGGGCCTGGAGTGCTCGGGCCGCGTCATCGCGCTCGGCCCAGGCGTGAGTGACTGGCAGCCCGGCGAGGAGGTCTGCGCCCTGCTGGCCGGCGGCGGCTACGCGGAGCGGGTAGCGGTGCCCGCCGGGCAGGTGCTGCCGATCCCGGACGGGGTCAGCCTGACCCACGCCGCCGCGCTGCCGGAGGCAGCCTGCACCGTCCACTCGACCGTCTTCGGCCAGGCGGGACTGGCGCCCGGGGAGACTCTTCTGGTGCACGGTGGGGCGGGCGGGATCGGGACGATGGCGATCCAGCTGGCGAAGGCGTTCGGCGCGCGTGTGGTTTGCACCGCTGGCACCCCGGCGAAGCTGGCGCGCTGCCGCGAACTCGGCGCGGACCTGGCGGTCTCCTACGCCGAGGACGACTTCGTGGCCGCCGTTGCCGACTTCACCGGCGACCGCGGTGCCGACGTGATCCTGGACATCATGGGGGCTCCCTACCTGGCCCGCAACATCGAGGCGCTGGCGACCGGGGGGCGGCTGGTGGTGCTCTCCGTCAAGGGCGGCAGCCGCGCCGAAGTGGACCTCGGGACTTTGATGCGCAAGCGCGCCAGCATCCTCGCCTCCACCTTGCGTGCCCGGCCCGTCAGTGAGAAGGGCGCCATCGTCGCCGCCGTCCGGGCTCAGGTATGGCCGTTGATCAGCGCGGGCACGGTGGCGCCGGTGATCGAGACGGTGCTGCCGATGACAGAGGTGGCGGCCGCCCACCGGCTGCTGGGTGAGGGCAGGCAGGTAGGAAAGATCCTGCTGGCCAACTGAGAGGGCGGACACCGGGCAGACCCGGAGTGCGCGAGGTATGCGGAAGGGGACAGACTAGGACTATGAGCGACCAGACGAACCGCGAAGAGGAGCCGACCAGCAGGGTGGTGGTCGTCGGCCCGGACGGCATGGCCGTTGAGGGTGCCGGCGTCGATCACAGCGGCGAGCGGCCCGTGGTCGAGATGGTGGAGCAGCCTGCCAAGGTGATGAGGATCGGCAGTATGATCCGCCAGCTCCTGGAGGAAGTCAGGGCTGCTCCGCTGGACGAGAAGAGCCGCGCGCGGCTGCGGGAGATCCACCAGAGTTCCATCAAGGAACTGGAGGACGGCCTGGCCCCCGAACTTGTGGAGGAGCTGGAGCGGCTCTCGCTGCCTTTCACAGATGAACTGCCCAGCGAAGCCGAACTGCGGGTAGCGCAAGCCCAGCTGGTCGGCTGGCTGGAGGGGTTGTTTCACGGCATCCAGACCACGCTGTTCGCCCAGCAGATGGCGGCACGGGCACAGCTTGAGCAGATGCGCCGTGCACTGCCGCCTGGCATCGTCCCCGGCACCGCCGAAGAAGGAGCTGCGCAGCCGCCGCGGTCGTCAGGGCCGTACCTGTAGCGGGGTCACACCCGCCCATAGCGCAACCGCGCCAGCCAGGCTGCCGCCTGGGCGAATTCGGTGTCAGAGGTTCCCTGGCGGACCTGCGTACGGCCACCGTCCTGGCGCGGGTAGCTGCCGAGGAACCGGACGTCGGCACACACCCGGCGCAGGCCCATCAGGGCCTCCCCGACCCGGGCGTCGTCGAGGTGCCCCTCGCAGTCGATGGAAAAGCAGTACCGGCCCAGCCCGTCGCCGGTCGGCCGGGACTCGATGCGGGTGAGGTTGATGCCGCGCACCGCGAACTCGGTCAGCAGCTCCATCAGCGCGCCCGGATGGTCCTCCCGCAGGAATGCCACCAGCGAGGTCCGGTCGGCGCCGGTCGCCGCTGGTACGGGCCCGGGTTTGCTCACCACGACGAACCGGGTGACCGCGTCCGGCACATCGTTCACGTCGCTGGCAAGGACGGTCAGCCCATAGCGGTCGGCGGCGAACGCGCCGGCCAGCGCGGCGTCGATCTCCCCGTCCGCCACCTGACGCGCCGCCTCCGCATTCGACGAAGCTGGCCGCCACTCGGCGCCGGGCAGGTGCCGGGCCAGCCAGTGCCGGCACTGCGGCTGCGCCTGCGGATGGCCCCCCACTGTCTTGACGCCGTCCAGGGCCGTCCCTTCCCTGGCCAGCAGGGCGAACGTCACGGGCAGCAGCAGTTCGGCGCAGATGGCCAGATCCGGCCCCGCGGAGAGCTCATCCAGGGTGGCAGTGACCGCCCCCTCGACCGAGTTCTCGATCGGCACCATTGCCCGCTCCGCCGCCCCGCCGCGGACCGCGTCCAGGGTGGCCTGGATACTCGGGCAGGGCAGCGCATCGGCCAGCGCGGGCGGGTCGAACTCCCCGAGTGCGGCCTCGGTGAAGGTGCCCTCGGGACCGAGATAGGCGTAACGGACTGCCATGGAACTCATCCTGCCAGCCAGCAGCCTGTGGTCGGGACTCAGGCCCGCGGGTCCCCGGCCCGGCGGACCGTGCGCCCCCGGCTGGCCGGCCACAGGACCAGCACCAGGAGGACGGTTACCACCAGCAGGATCGCCGGGGTCACCACCGTCCTGACCACGGACTGCAGCCAGCCCAGCCCGGCAGGCATCGCAATGCCCCGGGCCGGCAGATAGCCGAACGCCAGCGCCGCGGTGCGGGCCAGCACCAGCCAGTCGAGCGCCGCCCAGGGCAGGGCGGCCCAGGGCAGGAGGGCCAGCAGCGCCCAGGCCAGCCCGTCATACCAGGGCAGGACATAGGGCCAGGCAACCAGCCACGCGAACCCGATCACGAACGAACTGCCCGCCGCCAGCACCGGCAGCCCCACCGGGCCAGGAGCCGGGATACCCGGCGCCGCTGTTCCCGCACTGCCGCGCCGGCTGCCCGGGCCGGCACCCCCGGCCAGGCTGAGCATCGGCCGCAGGAACAGCGCGAGCAGCGCCGCCGCCAGCATGATCGCTGCCGCCCTGACCAGGTCGTTCGCGCTCGCCTCGCCGACGAGCAACTGCAAGCCGGATCTGACCCACCGCCACGGGCTCCCGATGGACACATAACTGCCAGCCCGCAACGCCGGACCCAGCGACGCCACTCCCCAGGGCAGGAAGGCTGCCGCGGCGGTCACCAGGAACCCTGCTGTCACCCCGCCCGCCGCCAGCACCAGCGGCCCCCACCGCGTGCGCAGCGGCTGCCGGGGGCGGCCCACCTGCCCGGGGCCGCCCCGGGGCCACCAGGCCAGCAGGGCGGCCACCACCAGCCCACCGGCGACCAGCACGAAGGACAGCTTCACCGCGAACGCCAGTCCGGTGAACACGCCTGCCACCGCCGCCGGGCCGAACCTGGCGGGCCCCTGGCCTGCCTGGCCCCACGAGAAGACCGCGATCGCGGCGGCGCAGAAGACGATCGCCTGGCTGTCCACATGCGCTCCGGCGACCAGCAACTGGAGCAGCAACGGGTTGAGCGTCCAGATCAGCCCGGCCCGCAACTGCCGTACCCGGCTGCCACCGGTGAGCGCGTGCAGCAGCAACCCGGTGGCGGCGAAGGCGGCCAGGCCGAGCAGGGACGGGGCGAACCCCGTGAGCGGGGGGGACGTACCGCCGATCCAGGAGGCCAGCGCCTGCCCGCCGGTGGCCAGGCTGCCATACACCGAGGGGCTGGTCCGCCAGTCCTGCACCGCCCGCCCCACCGGATCGCCGAGCCGCGCCAGCATGGCGGGGGTGGTGCGGTAGGGGTCGTGGCCGGTCACCACCATCCGCCCGTAGGCGGCGTAGGAAAGGTGATCCGAGCTGCCGAACGGAGGTGTCAGCGCCAGCGCCGTCGCCGTGAGCAGGCCCGCTGCCAGCACGATCCGTGGTGAGACGGTCCAGCCACGACGGAGTGCATGCAGGCACAGGCCGAGCCCGGCGGTGCCGGCTGCCAGCGCGGCGGCGGCCAGGCTCACCGTCGCCTGCGGCGAGAGATGGAGGCCGAATGCCCATGGCGGCTGCCCCGGCCGGCCCCGCCCTCCCGGCAGGGCCGGCTCCATCACCGACGGGCCAGCCAGGGCGACGGCAAGAGTCAGCGTGATGCTGACTGCCGTGGCGGCGAGCCCAGCCCGCCCGGCACGCCGGGCACCGGACCCGGCGTCTGCGCCCAGCCGCCGGTCCCCGGGACCGGCCAGATCCCGGGGAGGCGTGCCGGACCGGGTGCCGCGGCTCATCCGCGCCCGGGCCGGGGCCTCCGCCCCCCTGCCTGGCGGACCGCGAGCGCGTACGCGACATCGGCGAACTGCCGGGCGCGGTGCACCTGGGCGCGCCAGTCGGCCCCGGTTGCCCGGTGGGCCAGCGGGACCTCCACCTCTTTCACCCGCATGCCCTGCCGGAGCAGGTCGATGGTGAGGGCTGTCTCCACCCCGAACCCATGGGCGAGCGGCCGGGCCGCCTCGAACGCGGCGCGGGTCAGGCACCGCTGCCCGTTGAGCGGCTGGGCTGGCCGCCACCCGGTGGCGCGCTCGATGCCCGCGCCCGAGAGCGCGACCACGAACCCGTGACCACCCTGCCTGACCCGGTTCGCGAAGACCGCGATCGTCATATCCGCCTCGCCGGCCAGGACCGGCGCGGTCAGTGCCGCCGCCTCACCGGCGGTCCGGCCGAGATCACCGTCGAGGAAGAGCAGATGACGTGGGCTGGCCCGGCCGTCGCGCGATTCCAGCAGGAGCACGGCTTCCGCCCCTGTCTCCATCGCGGCGGCCTTGCCACGGCTGCGGGAATGGCTGACTACGCAAGCCCCCGCCGCCTGCGCCAGCGACCCGGTGCCGTCACGGGAGCCGTCATCCACGACGACGACCAGGTCCACCCCCGGCAGCCCGGTGGCTCCGGAAACGGTCGCCCGGATGCGGTCGGATTCGTCTTTGGCGGGGATGATGACAGCCACGTCGCCGCTCGGCAGCATGGGCCCGATCCTAGGTCCTCGTCCTGCGTCCGGGCCGGCGGTTGCCGCACTGCGCTGCCCGCGCAGCTACTGGCCGGTCAGGCTGGCGAGGTCATCGTGGACGGTGAACACAGACCCCAGCCCGGTCACCTCCAGTATCTTGCGCACCGCCGCCCGCGGCGCGGCGAGCGCAAGGTCGCCGCCCCGCTCACGGGCCTGACGATGTGCGGCAAGCAGGACGTTCATGCCGGTGGAATCGCAGAACTCGACCGCGGACATGTCCACCACGATCCGGGCGGGATCATCGCCCGCCATCGCGGCGGTCAGTTCGCTTTGCAGCCGGGGCGCCGTATAGAGGTCGATCTCACCAGCGAGCATCACGATGGTGTGATCACCCTGAGATCGGCTCGACACTCGTAGCTCCACGTGCCGCACCCTACCGGTCCAGCGCGCTGACGACCATAGCCTCCGGCAGGACGCACCATCGGTGAATGGGCGCGGCGGCCTGCGCTCACCCGGGCGCAGGCCGTGCTCACCTGGGCAAAGTCAGTGCTCACCTGGGCAAAGTCAGTGCTCACCCGAGCGCGGAGGTGGCGGCAGGGATCAGGCCGGGAGCGGCCACTGTGGCGATCGCCGCAGCCGGGAGGGCCGCCACCACCGGAGCCGGAGGCGTCTCCTGCGCCCTGCCGGGCTGCACAACCGGATCCCGGCTGACCGCGCACGACATGCATCGCGGGCCACCCCTGCCGCTGCCGAGTTCGCTGCCCGGTACCCGGATCACCTCGATCCCGGCTTCCTCAAGCCGTGCATTCGTCTCCACGTTTCGCTCGTGGCTGACTACCAGGCGCGGGCCGAGCACCAGCGTGTTGCGGCCGTCGTCCCACTGCTGCCGGGAGGTGGCGGGGGGATCGAGGCCGGTGCTGATCACCGTCAGCGTATCCAGGCCCATCGCCTCCGCAGCCGCCGCCAGGAACGGCCGGGGAGGCGAGATCCGGAGCCCGCCCGGCGAAGGTGTGATCGTGTGCGCCCGCAGCAGGTAGGCGAGCGCCGGGAACATCAGCACGGTGTCCGCCGCGATCAGCGTGCACACGGTGTCAAGGGGAACGTCGCCATGCTCGCTCATCGGGACAGCCAGCACGGTCTGGGCGAGCCCGCAGCCAAACAGGCGGCGCGCCAGCCGCTCCACGGCCGCGGAACTGGTCCGCTCCCCCACGCCGACGGCAAGGATTCCCGGCGCGAGCTGGAGCACGTCGCCGCCGTCGAGCGGTTCCATGCCGGGGCCGTAGACGCAACTGGTCCCGGCAAACCGGGGGTGGTGACCGTACAGGATCCCGATCAGGGCACACTCCCGGCCCCGCCCCTGGCCGCCCAGGCTCGTCACCGCCACCGCGGCCCGGCCGGTCCACACGCTGGAGTCCCTGGTGAACACCAGGTTCGGCAGTGGCTCAAGCACGAAGTCACGCCGGCCGAGCAACCCGTACACAAGACCTCTGCCGGCCCTGAACTCCTCCGGGGTCAGGCCCGCCACCAGCACCTGCGCCAGCGACTCCGGGTCCAGGCCCTCCAGGTGACTGCGCAGGTCGGCACGCAACTGCTCGCCTAGCCGCGGATCACTGAGCGCGGCGTCAACCGCTTCCTGCCTGGCCCGGGGATACTCCAGCGTGTCCTGGAGCATCTCAGTGACGTAGAGCACCTCGACGTGGTGGTCACGCAGCACCTGCGTGAGGAAGTCATGCTCCTGCTGCGCGCGGGCCACCCAGGGCAGCCCGGCAAACAGCAGCCGGTCCCGGGTGCGTGGTGTGATCCGCTTCAGCTCGCCCCCCGGGCGATGGGCGAGCACGGTCCGCAGCCGGCCCACCTCACTGTCCACGCCGTGGGTGTGGCTCACGAACCCCCCTGCGTTTTCGCCCCGGCCCCGACCGGCTGGCCCTTCGGGGGAAGTATCACCGCTTGGCGGGCTGATTACGCCTGGGCGGCGGTGCTGATTACGCCCCCGGCAGGCGGTGCTGATTACGCCCGGCAGGCGGTGCTGATTACGCCCCCGGCAGGCGGTGCTGATTACGCCCGGGCGTCGGGGCTAATCACGCCTGGCTGCCGGCGCCCGGCAGTGGCGTCTACGGACGGATGACGGCGGCATGGCCGTTGCTGCGCCCGCCGGGGTGGGCAGGACCGCCATGGCCAGTTCCCGGGGCCGGCAGGACCGCCCACACGGTGGTGCCCATCGCTGTGGTCCGCACACCCCAGCGCCGGGACAGGTGCTCGACGATAGCGAGTCCGCGGCCGCCGATCGAGGACAGCGAGGGCTGCGCGGGGCGAGGCCGGGTGGCACTGCCGCCATCGCTGACTGCCACCTCGACGCAGCCTTCCGCCAGCGCCCAGGCCACCCGCACGCGGGCACCCGGCAGCGGCCTGGCATGCAGGATGGCGTTGCTCAGCAGTTCACTCACGACCAGGGCGGCATCGCCGATGGCCGGGGTGACGATGCCCGCCTCACGCAGGTAGGAACTGAGCTGCCAGCGAGCGACGACGACACTGGCAGGTACGTGCGGGAGCAGTACCATGCCCGACGCACTCACCTCCCGTGCCAGCCGACGCTTTGGCCGACCAGACCTGATACGACCGGAAATGCCCCGCCGGTCTGTCCCGGAAACCGCTATCCGCCCCTTGGATACCGTCCGTCCCGCCGGGAAGGCTGTGCTGTTACGCTCCGGGGTGAGTCAAACCCGAAACGTGACGGATACCTTCATCGGCCCGGCGGCGGGCCGCGCGCCCGGTAACATAGGGTCGCCTTGCTGCCACCGTGCGGGGATTGTGCGCGCGTGTGGCCTGCTCCGACATACCGGGTGGTGTCCAGGGGGACGAGCACTGCCTGATGACACGCTGGACGAGGTGACCTCATGGAACGGGCTGACCACGACAGGTCTGCCCAGGCCGCCCCTGCCACAGCGGGCACGCTGGACGTCCAGGCCCAGGCGCCCGAGACGACAACGGCGGGGCCGGGCGAAGCGCCAGCCGGCGCCGCGGGTCTGCCCTGGCTGGCCAGTCCCAGGCGATGGTGGTCCCGGCTGAACGAACGGTGGGCGGGCCTGGCCGGCCAGCCGGTCAAGCGGGAGGCGGTGCGGCTCGCCGGCTTCGTCGCGGCCGGGATAGCGGTCACCTGGCCACTCGCGACCTACCTGATCGGGTATCTGCCGTCATCCCGCGACACGGCCAGCTACGTGTGGGGATTCTGGTGGATGGCCCGGCAGGTGACCCACCTGTCCAATCCCTGGTTCACCAACCACATGGCGGCACCGGTCGGGGTACAGCTCGGCTTCCACACCCTGATGCCGCTGCCGGGGCTGCTGTTCACCCCGATCACCCTGGTCTTCGGCCCGAGCGCCTCCTACAACCTGATGGTCCTGCTCGTCCCCGGGCTGCTGTGCTACGCGATGTACCGGGCCGCCCGGCTATGGCTGCCGTCAGCGGCCGGCGCAGCCGCGGCTGGGGCTTTCTTCGGGCTGTCCGCGATGCTCACGCAGCAGGACTGGTACCACCTGAATATCGCGGCCGGGGCGATGTTCCTGCCGATGGCCCTGGAGGCGTCGGTGCGCCTGCGCCGCACGCCCGGCCGCCGGCAAGCCATCATCCTGGGCCTGGTCGTGGGTGCGGCGGTGCTCACCGATCAGGAATCGGCAGTGCTTGCTGCCATCGTGACCGGACTCACGCTGCTGCCCTGGCTGATCCGGCGCCCAAGCTGGACGCGGCTGTGGCCCGCCGCGCTCGCGGTCATGGTGGCTACCGCGATCGCCAGCCTCCAGCTGCTGGTCATGGCCCAGGAGGTGGTGCTGGCACACGGTGGCCTGGCGATCCCGCCCCATCTGCTCGCCGTGTCGTACAAGCAGTACGGGATAGGTCTGCCCGGCATGTTCTCGCCGACCCCCCGGGTGGCGGACTTCGGGCTGGGGTTCCTGGCCAGTCCCTTCCTGCACGGCCGGGACAACGAGGGGATGCCGATGTTCGGCACGGTTCTGACCGTGCTTGCGCTGCTCGGCCTGGCCGCCGCCTGGCGCCGCCGCAGCGCCCGGTTGCTCGGGGCGCTGTGGGCCGGTTGCGCGGCGCTCGCCCTCGGAACCTCGCTGTGGATCGGCAAGCACCAGTACTTCCCGCTGAGCCAATCGTGGCAGCAGGTGAGGGTGTCCGGCCTCATGCCCTACACCTGGTTCATCCGCCTTCCCGGCCTGTCCAGCTTCCGTGAGGCGGACCGGCTGGCCATCCTGGGGCTGGTGCCCGCGGCACTGCTCGCCGGGGCGGCGGTGAACTGGATCCGCTACCACGCCAGGCCGCTGCTCGTGGTCGTGCTCGCGCTGGGGCTCCTGGAGGCCGGCTACTCGGGCACCGCGAAGGTCGGCGTGATGCCAGCCAGCTACCCGGGGGTTGACAAGCAGATCGCCGCCGATCATTCGCAGTCCATCGTGGTCGATCTCCCGTTCGGCATGCGGGGCGGGATCCCGGTCTACGGCGCGCCGTTCTTCCCCAAGGCGCTGGTGATGGCAACGGCGGACGGCCACCCGCGCGCGATCGCCTACACCTCACGGGTGCCACAGTCGGCCATCAGCGCGATCGCGGCGCACCCCTTCTTCGCCGACCTGATCTACATCCAGCACGAGGTGCCGCAGGTCTGCCCCTGGGCACTGCCCAGCGTCAGCCCTACCAGCCGCGGTCACCAGGCGGAGGCCACCGGATGTGCCCAGCCGCCCGGGGTGACTCCGCTCAACGCGATCAAGCTGTCCCCGGCCCAGCTAGCCTCGGCCAGGCTGGACGCCCAGCGCCTCCACATCGGGTGGGCAGTGGTGTGGAAGCGGAACATCAGCGTCGACGGCTTCGTCCTTCCTTACCTGAAGCAGACCGGGTTCAAGTACGCATACCGGGACGGCAACGTGCTCGTGTACCGGCACCACTCAGGCTGACCCGGACCCGTAGCCGGCCCGGGATACCCCTATTCCGCCGCCCGCGGAAACAAAGCCTTAATTCTGCATGACGTTTCTTATAGCGGGTCATTACTAATGTTTTACGCTTATGGGAGTAGAGTTCCGGCCGACGGACAGGTCCTCTTCTGGATAAACGCGCGGTGGCTGGACACATAGGGCCAATGACCAGCTTCCGCTGGCCCAGCGTCCACAATGTGCCACGTTATGACCAAAGTTTGCCAAAGTCGTAACCAGGCTCCGTCATATGCTATGAAAAACTCCCCTGACAAATCCTGGTCGGCCCCTGCCCAGCGGGGGATGGCTGACCGCCGAAGTGCCGGACGCAGGGGGATCGAATGGACCGGGACGGTTTCGGCCGGCCCAGGGATGGCGGCAGAAAGACCACCAGCCTGGCCGATTCCGGCCTTCCGCCGCCCGCGACGAGCCGGCCGTGGGTGGACCCACAGGAGGACAGCCTGATCGCCATCGCGCCCCCACGCACCCGGGAACAGACAGCCCGCCCGGCTGAAGAGGGGCCATACCGGCCGCGGACCCGCGTACGCCGGTGGACCGGTGCCATGGGCGGCAGCCCGGCTGGCCGTCACGCCGCACTGCTCGCCTGCTACCTGACCGTCGGCGTCGCTGTCACCTGGCCCCGGGCAACCTATCTCGCCGGCTATCTGCCGGCGACACGTGATGCAGGTGGCTACGTCTGGGGATTCTGGTGGGTGGCCCGGCAGGTGACCCGTCTGGCCAACCCATGGTGGACCAACTACCTGGCGGCACCCGTCGGCATCAAGCTCGCCTACCACACCCTGATGCCATTGCCGGGCCTGCTGATGACGCCCATCACGCTCCTGTCCGGCCCCAGCGCTTCCTACAACCTGCTGTCCATCGCCTGCCCGGGCCTGCTGTGCTACGTCATGTACCGGGCGGCACGGCTCTGGCTGCCCACCGGCCCGGGTGCGGTCGCCGCTGGCGCGTTCTTCGGCCTGTCGTCCAACCTGACCTGGCGCAGCTGGAACGAAGTGAACCTGGCGCTCGGAGCGCTGTTCCTGCCCATGGTGCTGGAGGCAGGGGTACGCCTGATCCGCAGGCCCGCACGCCGGCAGGCCATCATCCTCGGACTGGTCCTCGGCGCTGCCATGCTCACCGATCAGGAATCCGCCGTGCTGGCAGCCATCCTGGCCGCGCTGGTACTGATCCCCTGGCTCCTGCGGGGGCTGTCACCCGCCAGGCTGCGGCCCGCCGCTGTGGCGGGCCTGGTCGCAGTCGTCATCGCCAGCCCGCAGCTGATCGCCATGACCTGGCAGACGGTCACCGGCGGCGCGCGGATCCCACCACACGCGCTGGCGCACAGTTACCTCGGGTCGGGGGCCGGCCTGGTCCAGATGTTCGCACCGTCGCCGCGGCTGGCCGCTTACGGCATGAGCAGCCTGGCGTCCCTCTACTACCAGGGCCGTCCCGACTACGTGGTGGTCGGGTACGGGCTGACATTGAGCCTGGCGGCGGTCGCCGGGCTGGTGGTCGCGTGGCGGCGCCGGTCGGCGGGCCGCAGCCACGGGTCGCGGGCGCGGGCGATCCGGCTGCCGAGCCCCGGGCTGGCCGGCCGCCACGAGGACGGGATAGCTAGGGGAACGGTGCCCGGCGGGATGCCGGTGACCAGGCTGGCCAGCGGATCCTGCCCGCTGGCGTCACAGGGTCCGGTGAGCAGCGCGAACGCCGTGATGAGGGCATCCGCGCTCAGCATGCTGGGGGTGAACCCCTGTCCGGGACGGTGCTGGAGGTCGCGGTCAGCGAGATGGTAGGCGATGAGGGTGATGTCGGTGAGCTGACTGAGGGCGTGGCAGCGGCCAGATGCAGTCCCGGCGGGGTCGCGGAGGTCGGCGAGGAAGCCGCTGATGGCTTCCTGCGCCTGCCGGGCGGTGGAAGGATCAGCGCAGCGGGGCGGGCGGGCGGTGTCGAGCTGTCCGCCGCAGCCGCCTGGTCCGGAGCAGTGCCCGGCCCGGTAGGAGAGAAGACGGCTGGCGGGCTGGCCCCCGCAGCACGGGCAGTGGCTCGCCAGTAGCCGGCCGTGCCGCAGGCACAAGAAGATCACCGGCATCGACCAGGCGGCGGGCATCTCGCCTGGGTCTTCGGCCAGGCAGGCAGGGCAGAACCGGGTGACAGGCCGCGGCGACCAGGCGAGCAACAGGGGATCCGGCGGTGACGGCCCGGCGGTGAGCATGGCCGTGACCGCGGACGTGTTCAGGCCGGTGGCCGCGCAGATGACGGCCACCAGCGCAAGGGCCGGCCCGTCAGCGGCTCTGGCCGCGTGCTCGTGGCGGACGGGGATGCCGAGCGCTTCCGCGAGGTGGCCGGGGCTCATGGCCAGCCGGGCGGCGTAAGTGTGCAGCCAAAGGCCGAACGGCTCACCTTCCAGCGGGGCAAGGGTGAACGGCAGCCGTCCGGTCATACCGCCATCGCCTCCCCGGCAGCGGATGCGCCGGTCCCGGTGGCAGGCCGGGCGGGCAG
>OFGV01000032.1_pt1 | contig 20882 bp, 19 predicted proteins | sample 1521911 | NCBI WGS metagenome assembly OFGV01 (sample SAMEA2553413, study PRJEB24118) | soil metagenome
GTGTTCTTGAGCGCCACCCAGGCCACCGCCGCATCCAACTTCCTGCTGAAGAACTGCGCCAATGCGATCAAGTAGCGAGCCACACTGACCGTCGTCGAGACGACGCAGACCGGCGCCCGGCCCGTCAGGGCTGGGCGCCGGCCCGCGGTTCCCGCCTGGGTCGGCACGCTGCCGTTCCTCGGCTATGTCGGCGCCTTCCTGCTGCTGCCGACCGGAATCGTGATCTGGGGAGCGTTCCGGAACACCACCGGCGGGTTCCAGCTTGCGAGCTTGGAGCAGCTCGCGAGCCCCGAAATCCGCACCTACTTCATCAACTCCATCGAGCTGTCCGCCATCACGTCGGTGATCGGGGCCGTCCTCGGCGCTCTCCTCGCCTACGCGGTGGCGACCGGGAAGCCGGACGGGGCAGTCCGCCGCTTCTACCTGGCTGGCTCGGGAGTGCTTGCCCAGTTCGGCGGGGTGACGCTGGCGTTCGCGTTCAGCGCCACCATCGGGCCCGTCGGCTTCCTGGCCCAGGCCACCTGGTTCTACGACTTCCCGCAGGGCATCACGCCGATCTACATCTACTTCCAGATCCCGCTGATGGTCCTCGTCTTCCTGCCCGCCATCGACGGCCTCAAGGCCCAGTGGCGCGAGGCGTCCGAGAACCTGGGCGGATCGACCTGGCAGTACTGGCGGCACGTGGGCGGCCCGCTGCTGGCGCCCGCGTTCATCGGCGCGACCCTGCTGCTGTTCGCCAATGCGCTGTCCGCCTTCGCCACGATCCAGGCCTGGGAGAACCAGATCCCCTATGTCGTGCCGCAGCAGATCAGCAACGCGATGTCGAGCGAGGTCGGGCTGAGCAGCGTCAACGCGGCGGACGTGCTCGCCCTGGGCATGGTGATCATGGTCGCCATCATCATGACCGGGTACGCCGTGCTCCAGCGAAGGACGGCACGATGGCTTCGGTAACGCCACTGGCCGGCGCCACCGGGGTGATCGAGGCACCCACCGCGCCCCGCCGCGGGATGCAGGCCAAGCGGCGCCGGCGGCTCAACGCGTTCCGCTACGTGATCTTTCTCATCTTCGGGCTGTTCTTCGCGCTGCCGCTGCTGGCGATGATCCGGTTCTCCCTGGAGGGGGCCACGCCCGGCAGCTGGTCGGTGACGGCCTGGAAACAGATCGTCTCGTACCAGGGCGTGGGCATCCCACCGCTGATAAGCGCGGTCGAGATCACCCTGGAACTGGCGGCCCTCACCAGTGTGGCCATGCTGATCCTGCTGGTACCGACGATGATCTGGGTCCGGCTGCGGGTGCAGTGGATGAGCCGCACGATCGAGTTCCTGTGCCTGCTCCCGCTCACCATCCCCGCCATCGTGCTGGTGGTCGGCCTGGCCACCGTCTACAACAAGATCAGGCACTACCAGCTGTCCGCGCTCATGCTGTTCTGGGTCTACGTGGTCCTGGCGCTTCCCTACGCCTACCGGGCGCTCGCCGCCGGGCTGAACGGGATGGATGTCAAGACGCTGGCCGAGGCGGCCCGCAGTCTGGGGGCAGGCTGGTTCACCGTCATAGCCCGGGTGATCGCGCCGAACATGCGGCAGGCGATCCTGAACGCCCTGCTGCTGACCTCGGCTCTGGTGCTCGGCGAGTTCACCATCGCCTACCTGCTCTTGTACGTCAACCTTCAGGTGGAGTTGTATTCGATCAGCAGGAACACACCCAATGCCGGGGTACTCTTCTCCACCTCGGCCGCCGCCCTGATGTTCGCGTTCCTCCTGCTACTGATCCTGTCCTACGCGGGGCGCCGCCGGCGCCGCCGCGGATAAAGGTGGCGATGTGAATTCCCCACAAACCGACGTTGAATCGGCGCCGGCGCGCGCCGGGGTTGAGGTGCGCCTGGAGGGCCTGCGCAGGCACTACGGGCACGTGGTCGCCCTCGATGGCCTGGACCTGACCATCAAGCCAGGTGAGCTTGTTGTCCTGCTCGGCCCATCAGGCTGCGGGAAGACCACCACGCTGCGGCTGCTCGCAGGGCTGGAGGATGCCGACCAGGGGGCCATCACGGTGGCTGGCAGGGAGATCACCCACGTGCCGGCCAATCACCGCGACATGGGCATGGTCTTCCAGGCATACTCGCTGTTCCCGCACATGACGGTCCAGGAGAACGTCGCCTTCGGCCTGAAGCTGCGCCGCGTCCACAAGGCGGAACGGAGCCGGCGGGCGCTGGCGATGCTGGCCCTGGTCGGCCTGACCGAGCAGGCGGGCCGTTACGCCCACCAGATCTCCGGCGGGCAGCAGCAGCGAGTCGCGCTGGCCCGGGCGCTGGCGATCCAGCCGCAGGTGCTGCTGCTGGACGAGCCGCTGTCCGCGCTGGACGCGAAGGTCCGGGCGCAACTGCGGGACGAGATCCGGCGGATCCAGCGCGAGGTGGGCATCACCACGTTTTTCGTCACCCACGACCAGGAAGAGGCACTGGCGATAGCCGACCGGGTTGGCGTGATGAAGGAGGGCCGGATCGAGCAGCTCGGCCCGCCCACCGAGATCTACTCGCGCCCGGGCACCGCCTTCGTCGCCGAGTTCGTCGGCCTGACCAACCGGCTGGCGGGAACGGTCAGCGGCAGCACGGTGACCGTGCGCGGGCGGGACCTGCCACTGGTGGACAAGTCCACGCCACCCGGGCCGGTCACAGCCCTGGTGCGGCCGGAGGCGGTCACGCTTGCCTCGCGGGACGCGGAGGGGTCCGGGCCGCTGGTCGGCACGGTGATCGCCGTCACGTTCCTGGGCGCAACCAGCCGGGTCACCGTCGACCTGGGCGATACCACGATCCTGGCCCAGCTGCCGACCTCCGACGCCACCGCGCTGTCAGCCGGCAGCCGTGTCTCGCTGATGATCCGCCCCGACCCGGTGCTGGTGTCCGGTGCCGAACCGGCCGTGAGCCAGGAGTGAGCCTGCCGCGTCCGCCCCTGACCACGCAGCGCCGGCTGGGGCCGGGCCTGGTGCTGCGGGCGGGATCGACCACGCCCTACCGGGCCGTCTCGATCATCGAGGGCGAGCCGCACGTGGTGCGCGACGACTTCGGCGTCGGCGTGGAGGATGTGCGGAGCAGCAGGGGGGCCGCCAGCCTCGCGGGTGGCGCGGTCCCGGCCGGCGCTGGCCGGCCACTGCTGTGCCTGGTGCACCTGACCGACCTCCAGCTCGCTGACGTCCAGTCGCCCACCCGCTTTGAGTTCCTCAACCGCCAGTTCGCCGACCCCAGGTACGCCGAGATCATCCCCGTCCAGCGCCCGCAGGAGGCGCTGACCGCGCACGCGGTGGACGCCACGCTGCGTACGGTCAACGCCCTGCACGGGCCGGTCACCGGGGCGCCGCTGGCACTGGCGGTGACGACCGGGGACGCCATCGACAACGCGCAGTGGAACGAGCTGCAGACCTTCCTCGCCCTGCTCGAGGGTGGCCTGGCCAGGCCGGACTCCGGCGGCCCCAGCCACGAGGGCGTGCAGGCGCTCCACTGGCCGGATGACTTCTTCTGGAAACCGGACGGTCACGGCCCTGGCGGGCCGGACTTCTTCCGGCGCGAATTCGGCTTCCCGCACCACCCGGGCCTGCTGGAACGCGCCCTGCGTGAGTTCCCTGCCGCTGGCCTGAGCATCCCCTGGCTCTCCTGTTTCGGCAATCACGAGGCGCTCAACCAGGGTGTCGGGACGCCGACGGCGGGTATCGCGCAGGCGCTGGTCGGCAGCAGCAAACCGCTGGCGCTGCCAGACATCTTCGACCATGACCAGGCGCTGGAACTGTTCACCGAGCGCCCCGAGGCCTTCCTGGCCGGCCCGGCCCGCACCGTCACGGCCGACCCGGGACGGCGGCCGATCACCCGGCAGGATTTCATCGAGGCTCATTTCCGGCCCGGGGCCCGCCCGGTGGGGCACGGGTTCAGCGAGCAGAACCGGCTGGACGGCACCGCGTACTACGTCCACGACACCCCGGCCGTCCGGCTGATCGCACTGGACACGAACTGCCTGGCCGGGGGGGCCGCCGGCTGCCTGGACCACCAGCAGGCCCGGTGGCTGGAGGCACGGCTGGCCGAGGTGCACTCCGCCCACCTGGGGCCCGCCGGCACCGAGGTGCGCACCGGCCATGAGGATCGGCTGGTGATCGTGTTTTCCCACCATGGGACCGACACGCTGACCAACACCCGGCACAGCGGCCCCGGCGGGGAGCCGTTGTTCAGCGGCGCCGATCTCCTCGCCCTGCTGCACCGCTTCCCCAACGTGGTGCTGTGGCTGAACGGGCACACGCACACCAACGCCGTCCGTGCGCGCCGCGACCCCACCGGCCCGGCACGGGGATTCTGGGAGGTCACCACCTGCGCGATCGCGGACTGGCCATGCCAGACGCGGGTGGTCGAGCTCCTCAACGCCGGCCGGCACCTGTCCATCGTGTGCACCATGGTCGACCACGACTCCCCGCTCGCCCCGTCATCGCTGGAAACCAGTGACGACCTGGCCGCGCTGCACCGCGAACTTGCCGCCAATGTGCCGCTCGGCGGCGCGGGCTCGGCGCGGGCGGGCGCGCCGCTGGACCGGAATGTCGAGCTGCTCATCCGGCCGCCGTTCCCCCTTCGCCGTCTCGCCGGCGGGTTAGCCGGCCGGGCGGCCGGTGCCGGCGGCGAAATCCTCGTAGAGTGGCCGCGTGCTTTCCCCCGGCATCGGTTCCCCGGTGAGCGCCGCGTCGGAGGTGCTGCGCCGGGTCTTCGGCTACGACTCGTTCCGCGGCCAGCAGCTCCAGATCATCGAGCATGTCATCGCCGGTGGCGATGCGCTGGTGCTGATGCCGACCGGTGGCGGCAAGTCGCTGTGCTACCAGATTCCCGCGCTGGTGCGCGCCGGCCCGGGCGTGGTCATCTCGCCGCTGATAGCGCTCATGCAGGATCAGGTGGACGCCATGGTGGACCTGGGCGTCCGGGCAGGATTCCTTAACTCAACGCAGGATGTGGGCCAGCGCCGGCATGTCGAGTCGGCGTTCGTTGACGGTGAGCTGGACCTGCTCTATCTCGCGCCAGAACGCCTGCGGATGGAATCGACCCTGCGGCTGCTCGACCGGGGCAGCGCGTCGCTGTTCGCCATCGACGAGGCGCACTGCGTCTCCCAGTGGGGGCACGATTTCCGGCCTGACTATCTCGAACTGTCCGCCCTGCACGAGCGCTGGCCAGACGTGCCCCGGATCGCGCTGACCGCGACCGCCACCGAGGCGACCAAGGCCGAGATCGTGCAGCGGCTGAACCTGACCGGGGCCCGGCACTTCGTGTCCAGCTTCGACCGGCCGAACATCTGCTACCGGATCGCCCCCAAGAACGATCCGAAACGGCAGCTGCTCCAGTTGCTGCGCACCGAGCACCCGGGGGACGCCGGGATCGTGTACTGCCTGTCGCGGGCGTCGGTCGAGCAGACGGCTGACTTCCTGGTGGCGAACGGGATCGAGGCCCTGCCGTATCACGCCGGCCTCGACACCCGGACGCGGACCGCCAACCAGGCGCGCTTCCTGCGCGAGGACGGCCTCGCGATGGTCGCCACCATCGCGTTCGGGATGGGTATCGACAAGCCCGACGTGCGCTACGTGGCTCACCTGGACCTGCCCAAGTCCATTGAGGGGTACTACCAGGAGACCGGGCGGGCCGGCCGCGACGGCCAGCCCTCCACCGCCTGGCTCGCCTATGGCCTGTCCGATGTCGTGCAGCAGCGCAAGCTGATCGACACCTCCGAGGGCGGCGAGGCGCACCGGCGCCGCCTGAGTGCCCGTCTCGACGCCATGCTCGCCCTCTGCGAGACCGTCGAGTGCCGGCGGAGCCAGCTGCTCGGCTATTTCGGCGAGCACAGCGCCGCCTGCGGCAACTGCGACACCTGCCTGGTGCCGCCGCAGTCGTGGGACGGCACGGTGGCCGCCCAGAAGCTCCTGTCCGCCGTGTTCCGCCTCCAGCGTGAGCGGCGGCAGAAGTTCGGTGCCGGTCATCTGATCGACATCCTGCTCGGTAAGAAGACCGACAAGGTCATCCAGCACGACCACGCCTCGCTGACGGTCTTCGGCATCGGCACCGAGCTGCGCGAGACACAGTGGCGCGGCGTCATCCGGCAGTTGCTGGCCCAGGGCCTGCTGGCGGTCGAGGGCGACTACGGCACGCTGACGCTGACCGGCGCCAGTGCCGCCGTCCTGCGCCAGCAGCGCCAGGTCATGCTCCGCAGCGAGCCGGAACGGCCGGCCAGGCCGGCGAAGGCGGCGAAGCCACGGCGGGCCGCGGCGGCGGATCTGCCGGTGGCGGCCGCCGGGCTGTTCGAGCACTTGCGGGCCTGGCGTGCGGGTGTCGCGAAGGAGCAGGGCGTCCCGGCCTATGTGATCTTCCACGACTCGACCCTGCGCGAGATCGCCGCGACCCGCCCTGCGTCGCTGGCCGACCTGGGCGCGGTCAGCGGCATCGGGGAGAACAAGCTGGCGAAGTATGGTGAGCAGGTCCTCGCCGCGCTCAGCACCGCACCCGGTCAGCAGGCGTAATCGTTGTCGGGACGTCCCGACCACTGGGTGACGGTGACCTTGCCCCCGGTGAACGAGGCCAGGCCGCAATTCGACTTGGCGCCGGACAGCGTCTTCGCACCGGGGACCCAGTCGGGAATCCCGTAGAGAGAACCCGAAGCCGAGGTGGTGCCACCGGTGATCGAGGTCCACTGCGAGGACGTGGAGTAGGCACCGACGACCAGCGCGCCCGCCTGCGTGAGTGCGGCGATCATCCCCTGCAGGTCGGCGACGTTCATGGCCTTGCCGCTGGTGCCGGTCTGCCAGGTGTTCACCGTCTCCACATCGAGCCACCAGGGATAGCTGCCCGCGGTACTGGATACCCCGACCGGCGGGCCCTGGGCGTCGATCGCGCTCGCCGCGCTGGCCACCCACGACATGTCCTGCTGTGCCTTGTTGTAGCCGTACTGCCACGCGCAGGCCGTGGAGTTCTGGCCGAGGCCACTGGCGGTCGTGGTGCAGCTCCCGTACGGGTCGGACGCCAGCGACGACGTCGGCCAGTCGGCGACGGGCGTGCCGTTGTAGGTGTTGCCAGGATCCGCCGTGTTCAGGTAGAGCGACGCCTTCGGCTGGGAGGTACCGCCGGTCGAGGACGCGACCGCCCAGTACAGCTCGCTCTGCTGATAGGACGGGTACTGGGAGGACGGCCCGACGCACGGGTTGACGTCATTCGCCAGGCCGCCGTTGACCCCGGCGATGCCGAACGCCGGGCTGGTGGGGAACACGGTGCCGCATTGCGGGTACGACAGGTCATGCCCGGTGAGGGTGGTGGAGGGCGGGACGCTCCTCGGGGTGTGGCCAGTGCCGGCCGCGAGGGCGGGGGGCGCGGCGCCCACCACGAGCGCGCTGACGACGGCGCCCGGCAAGGCGATACCCGCAATGAAACGCCGCATAGCCGTCCCCTCCTGACCTGGCCGGATCGGGCCGTGCGCGACATGATAGGGGACCGTGGCCAAGAACACCCGCTTTAGCTGGCGATTCGCGGGATCGCCACGCAAACTCAGTGCCGTACGGGCGACGCGGGCTGCCCGGCGATGCCGTCGGCCCACGCCTTGATCGCGGCCCAGTCGCGGAAGTCCCCCTCCAGGCCACGGAACGCCGCGAGTGCAGCCGCTGGGCGATCCCCAGGTTCTTCCGGCCGAGCTTCCCGGCGGACATCTGATGGCCCCGGGCGTGGGTGCTGGCCATGACGCCCGCGCTGCCGACCGGATCTTGCCCCATCGACTGGACGAGCTCCCTGCTGGGGTCTCCGGTGTGGCCCGCATGAACTGACCCGGCGGGAAGCGCTGCCTGCGGCTGCCTGCCGGGGATCTGGCCCACGGCGGGCCAGGTGCCAGGCCTTCTGACGAGGCTGTCCCGCACTCGCCCGTTCTGCCAGGATAAAGCCGGATGTCCGGGTCGGGTGCCTGGGCGGCAACGGGAGGAGCACTCGTGGCAGTGCGGAGCGTGATCAGCACCCTGAACCACGACGGGACCGAAGTCATGGGCCCCGGCGTCGTTATGTACCACTACCCTGGCAACGACATCATGAATGGCAGCCTCCTTACGGTGGAGAGCAATCATTTCTGCGTCCTGAAGTCGAGGGGCGCGATCCTCAACGTCTACGAGACCGGCCAGTACCCGGTGGAGACCCCGCAGCGGCCCCTGCTCGGCAGCTTCCAGCAGGCTTTCTACGGCGGCCAGTCGCCCTGGCAGTATGAGGCGCTTTTCGTGTCGAGGGCCAAGAGCGTGGCGAAGGCGCGGGGGATGGCGCTGTCCCGTGAACTAGCCGAACTCGTTTATGACGTGGATTACTACGTGCACGTGGACACCAAGGAAGACGCCGTCAAGCTGGTCACCCACATGCCGTACCAGGGGCACGTGCTGACCACCGACGCGGTGAACGCCTACGCCGGACCCGTCGTGGAGCAGGCCATCAACCAGCTGGTGCAGGTGACGCCGCTGGAGCAGGTCAATGAGAAGATCCATGAGATCACCGAGCTGGTCCGCGGCCATCTCCAGGACTTCCTCGCCATTTACGGGATCACCCTCAACGACGTGAAGGTGCTGATCCGGCCCAGCGATGAACGGATGAGGGAACTCATTTCGCTGCGTGCGTTCGGCCTGTCCGAGCTCGACGCTGTGCGCTACTACGTGGCCATGAAGATGGCAGAACGTGGCCTGGTCTCGGCGCCGAACGTGGCCATCGGCGAGCCCTTCAACATCGGGATGACCGCCTTCATGCCGCCCGGGCTCACCGGTCCCGGCATTGCTCCCCCTGCTGTGCCGCCGCAGGCCGCGATGCGGCCGGGCCAGCACGCCGCGCCGCAGTATGCTCCCCCGCCTCCCGGCGCGGGCCACTTCCCCGCCCCCGCTGACGGCTCACCCGGAACCTGAACGGGGATGACCGAGAGCCTCAGTAACCGGCTGCGCAGCCTGCTCGCGTCGGACGTCTACACCGCGCGTGGCAGGTTGCGGGCCGATGACCTGCTGGTGCGGGAACGGGCCGGGCGCGGTCTGGGAGCGGCCTGCGCCCGGCTCCGGGAACTGGTCAGCCGATGGCGGGCGGAGCGGGTGCCTCCCTCGACCAGGGAGCAGCCGTTCCCGCCTGCCAGCGTCATGGAGCCCATCCGGCGTGCCGAGCGGCTGATCCGCGCCATCGAAGAGGTTTCCTCGGCGGTGCGCGGCCTTCCGCTGCTCAATCAGGACAAGGTGTGGGACAGGGTGCGCAGCGTGGGACCCGATGAGTTGCTGCAATTTGACTGGACGCTGGTGGGTGAGTCGGACGGGCTGTCGCACGACCTGGCCGCTGCCGGGGACCTGGACGGGATCGACGTGGCGGCGGCCGAGGCGCGGCTGCAGCGGATCCGGGAAGTGATCTCCGACCGGCGCCGCTACATCGAGATCCTCGCCTGATCCAGGCGCTCCACCGGGGGCCCGCCCGGGCCGGCGTTGCGCCAGGGGTCAGGTCAGGCCAAGGATGCGGGCAGCGTTGCCGTGCAGGACCTGCCCGGCTACCTCGTCCGGCAGGCCCAGCTTCCCGAGTTCGGCCAGGCAGCGCTCCGGGGTCAGGAAGGGGAAGTCGCTGCCCCAGACGAACTGCCCGGCTAGCCGCCCGCGGAGTTCACCGATCACTTCCGCCGGGATCCGGCGCGGGGACCAGCCCGAGATGTCGATGTACACGTTGGTCTTGTGCAGCGCCATGGCGACCAGTTCCATGTGCCAGGGCCAGCCGAAGTGCGCGGCGACCACGGTCAGCCGGGGGTGGGCGGCGGCCACCGCGTCAAGCCTGATCGGGCGGGCGTAGTCGAGCCGGATGCCCTGGCCCCCGGGCTGGCGGGCGCCGATCCCGCTGGTCCCGGTGTGGAACAGGGCAAGCAGGCCGTGCCGCTCGCAGGCGTCGAAGATCGGCCCGAACGAGGGATCGTCGGGGGCGAACGCCTGCAGCGATGGGTGGAACTTCACTCCCCGCAGCCCGAGCGCGGCGATGTTCGCCACTTCGGCGACCGCGGCTTCACCCTTGTGCGGATCGACGGAGCCGAGCCCGGTGAAGGCGTCCGGATGCTTGCGGCAGGCCTCTGCGACCGTCTCATTGGGAACCCGGGGGCGGCCGGTCGCGGTCTCGGCATCCCAGGCCAGCAGCACCGCCATCGCGTCCAGCCGCCGGTAACGATCGGCCAGGGCGGTGAGGGAAAGGCGCTCCACCGGCGACCGGAAGTAGGCCTCGGCCGCTTCGACATAGCCCGCCATGCTCCCGTCCAGCCAGTCGGGAGTTGGCAGGTGGACGTGAAAGTCCACGGCACGCGGCGGCACCGGCCCATCCTAGATGATCGGCTCCTGGCGTGCGCGGGTCACACCCACACCCGGCTGATCACCGTCACGGTGCTGTAGCCGCTGTTGGCCACGTACCTGCTGCACGTGCTCGCGGAGACCGCGCAGCACGCTGGCCACGCCGACATCATCCGTGAGTCGCTGGACGGCGCCAAGACGATGGGCTAGCCCTCGTCACTGCCTGCCAGCACCGGCCTGCCATGGGCAGGGCCTCCCGCCTGCCCGGCCGGCCGGGACGGTAGGTTGGCAGCGCTGCCATCGGTGCGAGGAAAGAGGATAGATGGGGTCGGGACCCGGCGATACAGTACGCGAGCACGTGCTCTGGAATCCGTTCGCGAACATGGCTGGCCTGGCCGGCCGGTCCGTCACGATCGTGCGGGGTGAAGGCTGCCACGTCTTCGACGGCGAAGGGCGCGACTACCTGGATGCGCTCGCGAGCCTCTGGTACTGCAATGTCGGGCACGGGCGGGCTGAACTTGCCGACGCGGCCGCGGCCCAGATGCGCCAGCTTGCCGCCTACCAGGTATTCGAGCATTACTCCAACCCGCCCGCCGGAGAACTCGCCAGCCGGGTAGCCGCGCTGGCCCCGGTACCGGGCGCGAAGGTCTTCTTCACCCCCGGTGGCGGATCAGATGCGGTGGACACTGCCGCCAAGCTCGCGCGAGCCTACTGGCGTGCAATCGGCAAGCCGGGCAAGCAGATCAGCATTGCCCGGTCGCACGCCTACCACGGGATGAACGCCTACGGGACGTCACTTGGTGGCATCCCGGCCAACACCGAGGCATTCGTTCCGCTGGTCTCGCTCGTCGAGCACGTGGCGTGGGACGACCCGGCGGCGCTGGACAAGACCATCGAGCAACTGGGCGCCGACCGGGTCGCTGCATTCTTCTGCGAGCCGGTCATCGGGGCTGGCGGGGTCTACCCGCCGCCACCGGGCTACCTGGCCGCTGTCCGCGAGATCTGCCGCCGCCACGATGTGCTCTTCATCGCCGACGAGGTGATCACCGGGTTCGGGCGGGTCGGCACCTGGTTCGCCAGCGAGCGATTCGCGCTGGATCCCGACATGATCACTGCCGCCAAGGGGCTCAGCTCCGGCTACGCCCCGATCGGCGCGGTGATCATCGGGGAGAGGGTGGCGGAGCCGTTCTGGCGCCCGGGCTCGGACCTGGTGTTCCGGCACGGGTACACCTATTCCGCGCACCCCACCACCTGCGCGGTCGCGCTGGCGAACCTCGACCTGATCGAGCGCGAGCAACTGGTCGGGCGGGTCGCCGCCCTGGAGCCCGTTCTCGCCCGCCACCTCGCTCCGCTGGCCGATCTGGAACTGGTCGGTGAGGTACGGGCCGGGACCGGCCTGCTGGCTGCGGTCGAGATCGCGGAAGAGTCGCGCGCCGCGGACCCCGGGCTTGCTGCCCGCCTGGTGGCCGGACTCCGCGAGCGTGGCGTCATCACCCGCCTGCTGCGGGGAGTGGCACTCCAGATCTCGCCGCCGTTCGTGATCACCGAGGAGGAGATCGGCCAGATCGCCGCCGCGTTCGCTGACACCTTCGAAGCGGCAGCGCACAGCTGACCCGGCCGCCGGCTCAGCGCGGGTGCGCCGGACCGGCCCACAGCCCGGCCCGGCGCGGGCGGTCCTACGCCAGGCCGAACGGCAGCTTGTAGACCGGGCAGACCGTGCCGGGGGCAGGCAGTGTGCCTGACACCAGGTAGTTCAGCTCCGCCTTGTCCCGGCAGCTGCTGGGCTCCACGTACATGCTGGTGTGGCCATCGCCATCCACGGTCAGCAGGCGGGCGTTGCCGAGTTCGCTGACGGCGGCCTGCGCGCCCGCGTACGAGGTGAACGGGTCATGCAGCGCGTTGATCACCAGGATGGTGGTCTGGGACAGGTTCCATGGCCCGTCATAGGCATCGGTGTGCATGCATGGCCAGGTGGCGCAGGGCATCGCGTCGTAGACGACCATCCGCCCGAAGCCAGGGACTCTTGCGTCCTCGCTGATCGCGAGGTTGTGGTAGACGCTGTCCCGGGTGGGCACCAGGCTGTCAGCGCACTGGATGGCGTAGAAGGCTTCCTCGCCGTTGGCGGGGTAGGCGGCGGTGGCCTTCGCCGGGGCGGTCGCCGTTGCCGGGGCAGCGGCGGCACCATGAACTGTGACCGCGTCCGGGGCAGGGCGGCCAGCGGCCAGAGCCCGGGCCTGGGCCCGCCGGGCTGCTGCCGCCAGGCCGCTCGCCTGCCTGGCGTTCAGCGCCTGCCCGGCAGCGGTGGTGGAGTACAGGTGCTGCAGGTAGGCCGCCAGCCCCGGCCAGTCCGCGATCGGCGCCTCCATGTCGTAGAACGCCATGATCATCAGATTCTGGTACGAGAGCTTCCCTGCCTGCGCGCGCGCGATCAGCGTGGCCCACTTCGCCTGCAGGTGCCCGCCGGCCGCGAACGCGCAGGCTGGTGTACCCGCCTGCGCGCACAACGTCAGGAACCGGTTGAAGATGTCCTGTCCCGCCAGGTCGCCACCCTGGCGGACGTCGATGGGATAGTTCGCCCCGTCACCCGGGCCACGCCCGGTGGCGTTGCCCACGAAGTCCACCGTGCCGTCGAGGACCATGGCCCGGACGTTGCCGGGGAACAGGTTGGCGTAGGTCGCGCCGATGACCGTCCCGTACGAGAAACCCAGGTAGGTCAGCTTCGAATCGCCCACGTCCTGGCGGAGCAGGTCCAGGTCACGGGCCGTGTCGGCGGTGGACAGATGCGGGAGCAGCCAGCCGGAGCGGCTCTTGCAGTCCTTGCCGAGCTGCGCGTTCAGGGCGAAGTAGGCCGATTCCCCGACGAGGTCTGCGGGTAGGGGAAGACCGGATCGGAGGCGAAGTAGGCATGGCTGGCGGCGGCGGAAGCGAAGCAGTTCACCGGGGATGAGTACTCGATGCCCCGCGGATCCCAGGCCACCAGATCGAACCGCGCGCAGGCGTGAGCTGAACACGGTCTTGGCGCGGTTGACCAGGTCGGTGATGCCCGGGCCGCCCGGGCCGCCGAAGTTGACGAACAAGGACCCGATCCGGGCTGCCGGGTTGGAGGCGGGCAGCCGCAGGGGCTGCTCTCATATCCCAGGCTCCCCTCACATGGCCAGGCGCCACACTAACCCGAAGATCGGGTAAGACCTTAGCGAAGAGCGTGGTAGCACGGCTGCCGGACGGGAAGGGGCAGCGGTGGCCGGGCGCACGCGCGGATCGGGGTAGTCGTGGCGGACCCGCGGCTCGTGCCCGGCCCCGGGCGGGTCAGAGCAGGCCGGGAAGGTCCCCCCGGCTGTGGACGCCGAGCTTGCTGTAGACGTGGGCGAGGTGTGTCGGTAACGCCACGCCGGCCCCTTGTACGTAGTCGATACGCAGGTGGGACCTGCCGGGGGTGCGACTTAGCCGCCCTTTGGGCTCTGGTTGAGGCTGGCCCGGCCACAGCACCCTGCATTGGAACGAAACCGCACATCTCATGGCCCAGGCATCACCAGATGCCCGTCCGCCCGCTCGAAGGCCACCGACCTGGTCAGCCCGCGCATCCGCAACGGGACGACGATCCTGCCGCCTGCGGTGAGCTGATCGACCCAGGTGTCCATCTCCCCGAGCCCAGGCATCGGATGCTCCTTCAGCGGTGGCGCTGAACGCATCTCGTCAGTACTTCGTCACATAAAGTCACCGGCTGGTCCGAACCTGCCGGACCCGCTACCCATCGTCAAGGCACCGCCCCGGTGACATGCGTGTTTTCTCCTGCATCGGCGCGGCGGTGAGAACACTGGTCAGATGCCCGTGGGTGCTCCCCGGTGCCGCGCCCGTTCCGCGCCTGGCGGCGATGACACGCCTTGCTCCCGCAGCGGGACTTCTCATAAGCCGCTTGAGCCACAAAGGACACGTCATCACCCACAACGCGGTGGTGCAGGAAGGGATTCTATAAATGAATACCCCTCTCCTTGCGTCCATGCATGTCAGCTTTGGAGGGCATCTGCGAGCACTGCCGCTGTTTGCAGATGCTTGCGATTGCCCTCTTCCTGAAAGGCTGGGTCGGGTGCAGGCTTGGGGCAGTCCTCTCGCCGCGACTGGAAAAGGACACACAGTATATGGAGCCGGGTTTCGCGCCATCAGAGATCGATACGAGCAGGCCGCATCCGGCTCGCATGTATGACTATTATCTCGGCGGCAAGGACAATTATGTGGTCGACCGGGAAGCTGCTGCGGCGGTACTGCGGGCGCTGCCGGAGGCCCGGGATATAGCCCGGGAGAACCGGGCGTTCCTGCAACGCGTAGTACGGCATCTCGTCGGCGAGGCCGGTATCCGGCAGATCATCGATATCGGCACTGGCATCCCGACAGCGGGGAACGTACACCAGGTTGCTCAGCTAATCGAGCCGGGCGTCCGGGTGGCGTATGTGGACAACGACCCGATCGTGCATGTTCATGCCAACGCCGTGCTCACCGGCCAGGGCAACACCAGCATCGTCCTGGCCGACCTGCGCGAACCCGAGGCCATCCTTGACCACCCGAAGGTCCGCGACCTGATCGACCTTGCCGAGCCGGCCGCTGTTCTCCTGGTGGCGATCTTGCATTTCATCACCGACGAGGAGGGACCCGGACGCATCGTCGCCGCGTTCCGCGACGCGCTCGCGCCCGGCAGTTACCTGGCGCTGTCACACGGTACTGCCGATTACCACGACCAAGCCATCGCCGACGCGGGCACAGCGGTCTATTCGAGGGCCACCGCTCCGCTGGTGCTTCGCGGCCATGGCCAAGTCGCGGCCTTGTTCGAGGGCTGGGATCTGATCGAGCCCGGCGTAGTGCAGGTGCCGCTGTGGCGGCCCGACGGCAAGCCGCCCCCACCCCGGGAGCTGGCGAAGATCGGCATCTACGGCGGAGTCGGCCGCAAACGCACCGGCACCTGATACGCGCAAAGCGCGACGACCCCCCAACCATCCGGCGGCGCCCCGCAGAGCTGAGCGGTGATACCGCGATATCCCGTCTGTAGCTTGCCGTTGCTTACAGCGCCCGCCATGCCACGGTCTGATTGCCGGTCTTCAAGCTGATGATGCGTTTGGTGAGTTCCGCCCGGGACGCTGGGTCATCTGCGTTGCGGACGTAGGCCGCGAGTGCGTGTAGCTCTCGGAGTCGTTGCAGGAGCGGGAGAGAGGGCAACTCACCAGGGTCAAAGTCGTAGGCGGCGCAGAATGCGCGCCATTCGGCCTGTGGCCGGCCAAAGCGGTACCACAGGCTGGTGGGTACCAAGTCCAGCTCCCGTGGGCCGTGGCTGACGGAGTCCCAGTCACCCAATACGACTCCGTTGGGGGTGTGGAGAAGGTTTGCGGCGTGGGCGTCCCCATGCACGAGCCCCGTGCCCAGAACCGAGCGGGTCTCCTGATATTGCTGTTCCAGTTCGTCGGCTCTGGCTAGCAGCCAACGCCGTTCCCCGGCGGGGACCGCGCTGCGGTTCTCCAGGTCCGCGCGCAGCGATCCAAGCAGATTGGCTGCCGGAAGCGGGAACGGGGACGGCGGAAGGCTGTGCAGTTGCCGCACGAGGTGGCCGAGTGCTGTGGTATCGCGCCCGGTCTGCCCGGTGACGGTCACGTATCGCCAGAACGTGGCGATGTGGCCGGGCACGGTCACCGGCTGGTCGATATCAAGTGGCTCGGTTGCGGGGAATCCCTGGCCGCGCAGCCACCGGGTCATCCGCACGGCGGCAGTGAACCGTTCGCGGACCGCATCGCGGCCTGCGGGGGTGAAGCGAATACGCGCGACCACACCCTCCCGGGGCAGATGGTAGACCGCGTTGGCCCGGATATGCAGGACCGACGCGTCGTGGGCATCGAGCCCCGCGAGCGCGCACGCCGCTTGGAGCGCGCTCTGATAGCGTTCTTGCCCCGGTGTGGTCATGCCAGGGTTCAGCCGGTCAGGTCGTTGACAATCGACTCCTGGCAGTAGGTCTCGATCTCCTCCTGCAACTGCTGGGCGCGGGCGGTGTTACGGAATTCCGGCCGGGCAAGGGCCTGCCGGGCCTGTCCCAGGTGCTGGGAGATGGGCTCGTAGCGGTTTTCCGGCGCCAGCAGCAGCACCGGCCGCAGTACGGCGTCGGCCCCGTCCAAGTCACGCAGCAGCAGGTGGGCTTGCGTCTGATTAATCCGGGTGTGTATCACCGCCCCATAGTTGAGTTCGCGAGGGCCAGCCGACTCGAACTGCTCCAGCGCCTGGCTGGTTTCGGCGAGCACTTGCGCGGGGTCGTGCCGCCACACCTGAGTGTCGCTGGCCAGGGAATGGAAGCGGGCCGGGATCACGCTCCACAACCCGCCAACCTCATCGGGTCCCGCTCGCTCCATCCTGGCTCGTGCCTGGCTGAGCGCACCGTCAGCGTCCTGGTCGCGACCGAGCCGGGCCAGCGCCCGTGCGTGGAACAGCGCGGCCATGACCTGGCCGGAATCGGGGCAGTGGTACCGCAGCCCGTCCTCGGCGAGTTGTGCGGACTCGATGAACCGGCCATCCCAGTAGGCCAGCTTGCTTTGGGTAGCCCGGATCCAGGTGCGGGCGCCGTCGTGGTCGGCGTGTTCGGCGCACACCCAGCCGGTCCATGCATGCGCGTCGGCGGCCCGGTAGAAGCTCATGTCGCCTGACATCCACGCCAGCAGCCCGCACACCTGGGCGGCGATCAGGTACAGATCGCGGGTCTGGCCGGGCCGCTGGTGTCCCCGCAGCTTGGCGAACACCCGGTCACGCAGCCGCTTGGTTTCCAGCAGCAGCGGATACGGCGGCGCATGCTGGTAGTCGCTGGCAAGCTGCCGCACTTGCGTCGCGTAATGCTCCAGTGTGGCGTCTCCGATGTTTGACGTGTCGGCCCACTCTCCGAAATCCAGCGACTCCTCGGCCATCAACGCTACGAGGTGACCGAGCGGAGTAGTGATCTCTGCCCACGCTCGCGCCGGTTCCGTGGCGTTGTGTCCCTTTCTGGCCCCACGATAACCGCTGGGTTCGCCGGGCCAGCAAAGCACATCGGTGGCTGGGTCCACGGCTGGTACAGCCGAGAGGCTGGCAGTGATCGCATCGCCGGGGGCCATGCCAGCCGATGTGCCGGTGGGTTTTGGTGATTGTGTCTGGGTCTGGTGGGGGCCGAACTGGGTGGGCGGGATGCCGAGGGCGGTGCAGTAGTGGAGCCGGTAGCGCTCGGTGAGGCCGATCTTGCCAGCTTCCCAGCGGCGGACGTAGGTCGCGAGGATCGCGGTGCGCGGGACGGTGTGGTCGCCGGTGACTTTGGCGGCCTGCTGGAGCTGGCGGCCCATCTCGGCCACGCTCCAGCCATGTGCCAGCCGCTGCTCGCGCAGCCATGTGCTGAGGTTGTCTAACATGCCGGTTCCTTCACGTTGGGTCCGGTGGGGCGAACTCTGCATGGTGGCGACTGGGCGCGGGCTGCCGTCCGCGCGGTGGTTCCGCGCGGACGGTGCCACGCGGGATGGTCAGGTGAGGAGGTAGTCGGCCAGGCCGGCCTTGGCGCCCTCGATGAATGCCTGGATCTCGCCCGGTTCCAGGATGAGCGCGGGGCTGTTGGGGTCGGTGGACTGGCGGAGCGCGACCTGGCCGCTGGGGAGTTTCTTGGCTTCCAGGCAGGAGCCGCCGTTGGGGCTGCTCCACGGCTTGGACCAGCCGCCGGGGCCGAGATCAGCGGCGTGCATGCCGTTGCGTATCTGCTGCATTTCAGTGCTCCCTTTACTGGTAGTCCTTGCGGATTCGGCGGAGGATGCCCGCGGTCTTGTCGGCGGGTGAGGCCTGGGCGCACAGCCGGTCCAGCGCTTCGGTGTAACCGGCCACGTCGGTAGGTTTGTCGAGGTAGAACGCGCTGGTCAGGTTCTCGCCGTAGACGATGTCGGGCAGTTCGGCGGCGGGGAAGCGCAGCAGGTGGAACATGCCATACATGACCGGGTGCGCGCCGGCGGTGAATGGCAGCACCTGAAGTGTGACGTTCGGCTTTGTGGTGACCTCGATGAGCCGGTCAACCTGGGCGCGCATCACACCAGGGCCGCTGACGGGGCGGCGCAGTACCGCTTCGTCGATCACCACCCACAGGCGAGGCGGTTCGGGACGGGACAGGATCTGCTGGCGGGCCATCCGCAGCGCGACCCGGCGGTCTGTCTCGTCGGGGGTGGCGTTGGGGTACCCGGCGGCGGTGAGGCCATGGGCGTAGTCCTCGGTCTGGAGCAGCCCGGGAATGCAGTGGGGTTCGTAGCCGCGGATCAGCCCGGCGGCTTGCTCGAGGCCAGGGAAGACACGGAACCAGGCCGGGAGGACGTCGGTGTAGCTGTGCCACCAGCCGGGCTTGTTGGCTTCGCGGGCCAGCTCCAGAAAGGTATCGATCTCGCGGACGTCGGTGATGCCGTAGGCCATGAGCAGGCTCTTGACGTAGTTGAGCTTGAGACCGACCTCGGCCTTTTCCATCCGGCGCAAGGTCCACGCCGAAGCGTAGATGGTATCGGCGGCCTGCTCATAGGACATGCCGGCCTTTTCCCGCAGCGTCTGGAGTTGCTTGCCCAAGATGATCCGCAGGACTGTCGGGCTGGCGGGCGCCGGCGGGGGCATTCACTCACCTCCTACAGGGGTGCCTGCGGACAGTCTGCCATCACGATCCGCCATTCGCCATACTGGTTGCTACCGTTTCGCTCATGACGCTCATTATTGCTCATAAATGATTACTTGAGTCTGCTAATTGCAGCCAGCATCGTTGACGCATGGCAACCGGAACATCACGACCTGACGCATCACCTCCGTCGGCGCTGGTGCCAGGATGGCGGTGGCGGCGGGTGTTCCCAGGTCACGAGCGTGAGCTTTCGGCGCTGCGGCGTTGGCTGGCGTCGCTGCTGCCGGAGTGCCCGGCGCGAGATGACGTCGTCAGTGTCGCGAGCGAGCTAGGCAGCAACGCGATCCAGCACACGCTGAGCGGGCGCGGTGCCTGGTTCGCCGTGGAGATCACCTGGTATCCGTCGGCTGTCTTGGTCGCGGTGGCTGACTGTGGTGGCCCGGCCGAGCCACGTGTCATCGACGATCCGGCTGGGGAGCGCGGCCGGGGCCTGCTGCTGGTGCAGGGGCTGTCGGTGCGCACAGGGTTCACCGGTGATCAGCGGGGGCGGCTGGTGTGGGCACAGATCGCCTGGAAAGGCCCTGGTCCTGCCGCCCACCCGCCGTCGCAGGATCCTTACCAGGCGGCGGTCCATGAGGGGGAGGCGGCACTGGCGCGGCGGTTCGCTGGCGTGCCGGCCTGGTTCGGGCGTTCCACGCTGTCGTGGTGGGCGGTGGCCGGGCCAGCGGGGCTGGTGTCGGCGGCGTCGGCGCGGGAGCTGGCCGGGCTGTTGTACCGGCTGCTGGAGCCTCCCACCCGGCCGCGGTCTGCGGCCGCGGGGCAGGCTGACTGGGGCACTGCCGGACAGCCTGCCCCGCGTCCTGGCCGGCATGCTGATCCCCCGAGCCGCCCGCGCCCGCACACCGCCAGCACCGGCACGGGGCGTCCAGGCACCCCCGGTGGTCGGCCGAAATGGCGCCCGGCGCTTGTCCCTGGGCTGGTGGCTGCCGGGGCGGCGGCCCTGGCGCGGGCCTGACCGGCGTGGCTTCCGCCGTGGGGGAAAACCCGGTGAGCGGCCACCTGCCCGCGCACTGCTGCTGCCAGATCTTCACCCCCGCCTGCCCGGTCGACTGCCTCCAGGTGGTCTTGTGCCCCACCACGTTTAACCGATGCCACCGCGCCTGCGAACGGCCACCCGCCGTACGCGCCCGGCGGCAGCCCGGCCTGTTTCCGCGATGAGAAGGAGGAACCACCGTCGTGTTAGGGATCGCCGCGCTGGTCATCGGCGTACGCAGCCGTGGTGTGCTGGCGGCTGCGCAGCAGCAGTGAGGTGCGGGCCGAGATGGCGGCCACCCGGTCTTGGGGGGTTTCCGGGGCTTGGCGGGAATGACCGCCGCGGGTGGGGGGCGGCGGCGCGGCCGAGCCCCCACCGGCGGCCAGCGGCCGCCCCGCGGCCGCCCTCCTCGCGGCGTGCGGCCCCCACCGGGCCCACCCGCGGGGGCTGGCCCAGCCGGTCCCGCACCGCGCTGCGCAGGGCGCCCGTTCCGGCTCCGTGGATGATGCGCACGCTGGCGAGCCCGGCGAGCAGCGCATCGTCGACACCGCCGGCCGCGTCGAGCGCTTCCAGAAAAAGTACGCGAATAAAGCCGCCGCCAACAAGAAATAGCCGCCCCGACAAACTGTTAGCTGCGTGAAGCCATGCCTTGGCGCGGGGCGCTCGGTGTACAATGCTCGGCAGAGATGGCCACGCAATTGTCTCCCGCACCGGACTCACCGGCTGGATCGGCTGGCGCGCAGGTTGAAACCGCGGCGCCGCGCGTCACACTGCGCAATTCTTTCGCGCATCCGTTCGATTCGGCGATTGCGGCGGCGCGCACCTGCTATTCGCCGCGCCTGATCGGCCCTGAAGAGATCACCGAAAAGCAGCGTGTGGCGATCGGCTCGGGAACTTTTTTCGGCGGACATCACA
>OFGV01000034.1_pt1 | contig 20511 bp, 19 predicted proteins | sample 1521911 | NCBI WGS metagenome assembly OFGV01 (sample SAMEA2553413, study PRJEB24118) | soil metagenome
CGTGAGCGCGCCCCGCACGTGTGGGCGCCCGGGCCCACGCCGCGGCCAGGTGGCCGCGCGCGGGGGGCACGGCGCCGCACGGCGGAGCGGCTGGCGTGGTTCGGCTGGGCCGGGCGGTGGGACAGGTGCCGGCGGCGGCAGGGTCAGCGCGTGCCGCGGGGAGTCGCCCCCCGGCCCAGCGGGGGGGCCCGCCGTGAAGCTGGGGGGGTGGGGGATCTATCCCGCCGGCAAGCCCCGGACGGTGTGGCGAAGCTGGAGTCTGCACCTGATCCCGGCCCCGGCCCGGGGGAACAGCTGCTCTCCGACGAGCGCGACCGGGCACTGTGGCGGCACTTCCAGCGCCTGCCCGAACGGTGCCGCATGCTGCTGCGCATCGTCGCCCACGTTGCCCGGCCCGACTACGCGGCAGTGGCCAAGGCGCTGGGGATGCCCATCGGCAGCATCGGCCCTACCCGCGGCCGCTGCCTGGCCAAGCTGCGCGAGATGCTGCTGGACGACCCCGGCTGGAGCGCATGATGACAGATCCTGCCGACATGCCACTGGACGACGGCGACCAGGCGATCCTGGACCGTCTGGCAGCGACGCACGCGCTGCTCGACCCGCCGCCCGCCGATCTCGACGAGCGGGTCACGTTCGCTCTCGCACTGGGTGCTCTCGACGCGGAGGTGGCGCGGCTCAGCGAGCAGCTGGCCGTGGGATCAGGCGCCCGCAGCAGCGAGCGCACCCGCACGATTAGCTTCGACGCCGATAGCCGTGCCGTGATGATCACGATCACCGACCGGCCGGATGGCCTGGTCCGTATTGACGGCTGGCTCGCGCCTGCCGCAGCCTTGCAGGTCGACCTGCGGCTGCCAGAACCGGCCCCGTCCCGGACGGTGACCGCAGACGCAGCGGGCCGGTTCGCTTTCGACAGCGTCCCGCGCGGGATCGCGCAGCTGCTGGTGCAGCCGCCGGAAAGCAGCCCCTCCCGACGCGTCGTCACGTCGGCGTTCGTTCTCTGACATGCTCACGATGCCACTCGCCGACCGGGCTGCCGGCTGCATGTGGCCGGCCTGGCGTCCAGTGACAACGGCCGCCCTGCGACCGCGGTGCGGCAACTGCGCGCCGGGCTGCGGCTTGTGGAGCACGGTACCGACGGCGGCGACCCCCGGTCGCGGAGATCCGCGGCCGTCTGCTGATCAGCCTCGCCTGGGCCGAGTCAGAACGCGGCCGGGTGGACGTCGGCTTCCGGCTGCTTGAGGAGGCCGGGCAGCACATCCCCAGGCGCAGCGGCCGATCCTGCTCGCCCAGCGTGGCCTCCTGCTGAAGCGCAGCGGGCGCGATGACCTGGCTGCGGCAGTACGACGAGGCGGTCGACCTGCTGACCGGGGAATCGAGCCCGCTGGACCTGGTCAAGGTGCTCAACAACCGCAGCCTTGTGCACCTGGAGGCCGGCCACTTCCGGCTGGCCCGGGCCGATCTGCGCCGCTGCGGGCAGGTCGCAGCCCAGGCCGAGCTCGTCTCGGCAGGCCTGGGCGGCGTCGCGGGCGTCGGCGCGCAGGCGGGCGTAGATCGCGTGGCTGATCCGGCGCTTGAGGGCGCGGAGGGCTTCCTTGGGTGTCTGCCAGCGCCTTCTGCACCGTCCGCGTCTGCTCCTGACGTGACGGCCGGCCAGCAGGTTCTTGCCCGCCCGGTTCCTGGCCGCCACCGGCGGCCGCTGTCGGCCCGTCCGGGGGAGTTCCACTCCGAGGCGACCGAGATGGCGGTGCTGCCCTACCGCAGCGGGCTGGCCCCGCCGAAGCGCTGCGGGAGGCCGTCGCCGGGTTCTGGCGGACCTATACCAAACGGCGCGGGGAGCTGATCGGTGTCTTCCAGGCATCCATGCTGGAAGCGGAGTTCCTGGACCGGTGGCTGGACATCCGGGCGGAGGCGGTTACCCGCATCGCCGGGGAGATCCGCCGCGCTCAGGCGGCAGGTTTCTGCCCTGGCATCGACCCCGTCCTCACCGCCTCGGCCCTTGTCGGCGATGCTGGAGCACTTCTGCTACATCTGGCAGGCCCAGGGCGGCGAGCGGATGGAGGTGCAGTTCGACGACGAGCTTGCCATCGACACTCTGGCCACTATCCGGGGTGAAGTCTGTCTACTGGCGCCCCGGATCACCGCCCGCCCGCTGACCCGCACCGCCTGCCCTGGCCCCGGTCAGGTGGAGGATGCGCGGCGCGTGGGCGGCCGGCGGCCGCCCCAGCCCTTGACCGCCACCCGGTTGGCCTCATCCCGGTCGACGCGCTGGAACTCCTCGTCCGGGTCCTCGCTGTGGGTGAGCCAGGCGCGCATCATCAAGATCACGACTGGCACGAAGCAGAGCCCGGTCACCAGCCACACCAGGCCGGCGGTGAACTCCTGGTCGGCGATCAGGCTCAGTGCCCGGCCGGCGCCGTTGTAGGCATTCATGATGGCGTGGTTGGCGAACCCGAACGCATAGGCGGCGGTCCAGGTGAACCACATCGTCAGCGCCGCGACAGCGGCGCGCTGCGGATGGGGGAGCCGGGGCGTCAGCGGTGGTGAGGCCAGCAACTCGAGCCAGAGACCGATGCCGGTCGCGAGCAGCGTCACCATCTCGGGGAGGACCAGCGCCGGCTGCCTGGCAAGCGCGTTCATCACCTGCGGGATCCGCCAGGCCAGAGACACGGCCATGAACGCGAGCATGAAGACCGCGGCCCGCAGGAACGACGCCTGCTGCTTCCGCTGGACCGCCAGGCGGTCGATCGGGCCTTCCGCGGAAGCGGCCAGGCTCGTTTCCCCTGCGTTCTCGGCCCGCGAGAGCCGCAGGAACCGCCACGGCGCACCGAGCACGATCAGCACCGGGCCGACCATCGCGAACACGCAGAACTGGATGGACTCGGCATAGACGTAGTGCCGGGCAAGCAGGTCCAGTGGCGGAAGCAGGCTCGCCAGTACCAGGACTGCCCCGGCTACGGCGAACCACATCCGGTGGCCCGGGAGGCGGGACGGGGAAGAGGCGTTCTGCCTGCCGGGAGTAGTGATCGCGGTACTCACCTTGGAAACTCCAACCCGCCCCAGGCGCTTGGACCGGGGCGACAGATCGTGGCCGTGGACATCATCGGCAAACCCTATGATGACCTCCCGGGACAGACATTGCGCCTCAGACCGGCAGAATCTTTTACCGTCTGTAGTGACAGCCGTCATGATGATCAGGTTGCGAGTCTTGTGCAGGGAGCAGGCCTCCCGGCCGCGAGCCTTCCGGAGGTAGCTGGATGGAACTGACACACGAGTTCACCGTGCCCGCGCATGTCGAACGTGCCTGGGAGGTGCTCACTGACGTCGAGCAGATCGCACCCTGCATGCCCGGCGCCGAACTGACCGAGGTGGATGGCGACACCTACCACGGGATGGTCAAGGTCAAGGTCGGCCCGATCACTGTCCAGTACAAGGGGACGGCCTCGTTCGTCGAGCGGGACGAAGCGGCGCGCCGGGTGGTGCTGAAGGCCGCCGGCCGCGACGCGCGCGGGCAGGGGAACGCCTCGGCGACGGTCACCGCGCTCATGACCTCGAACGGTGACTCCTCCACGACAGTGTCGATCAACACCGAACTGTCGGTGAGCGGCAAGGTCGCTCAGTTCGGCCGGGGCGTCATGTCAGATGTGAGCGCGAAGTTGCTGGAGCAGTTCGTCAGCAACATCGAGGCGGATCTGCTGGCGCCGGCCGGCGGGGAGGAAACAGCTTCTGCCGATGGTGCGGCCACCTCCGGTGCGCCCGGCACCCCGCGCCCGGCGGCCGCCGGAGAGCCGGTCCGGCTGGTCGGGATAACGCTGACCTCAGTGTTCAGCCGTATGGGGCAGGCCATCGCCCGGTTCTTCCAGAAGCTCATCGGCCGCGGCGGCAGCTAGGCATCCCCGCCCCCGCCCCCGGGCCGGGTGGATGGCGGCAGCTAGGCCGTCCCGCCCCCAGCCCGGCCGGGAGGAGGAGTCTGCCATGGCCACAGTGAGATCCGCGCCTGGGCGGGTGTGCTCGGGACTTTTGCCTCTGGCCCGCCGGACGCGGCTGGGCTGGTATGGCATACAAGGGGCTTTCTGCGGAACTGGGAAGACCCCTACGGGGGAGGGGTTTTGTTATGAGTACCCAGGCGTACCCGATGCGCGCGCCAGCCTACCCGGCACGGCTCGACGGCCGGATCGACCCGGGGGTTAGCCGGTGGCTCTGGCTCATCAAATGGCTGCTGGTCATCCCGCACGTGATCCTGCTCTACTTCCTGTGGATCGCGACGTTCGTGCTGACGATCGTGGCCGGATTCGCGATCCTGTTCACCGGCCGGTACCCGCGGGCGATCTTCGACTTCAACGTCGGGGTCATGCGCTGGACCTGGCGGGTCACGTTCTACGCGATCGGCAGTTTCGCCACGGATCGCTACCCGCCGTTCAGCCTCGCGCCCGATCCCACTTACCCGGCCGACTTCAACGTCGAATACCCCGACCACCTCAGCCGGGGCCTGGTCCTGGTGAAGTGGTGGCTGCTCGCCATCCCGCAGTACCTGATCGTCGGGGTCTTCGCGAGCGGCTGGTGGTGGGGCGGCAACTGGGGCTGGGGGCTGATCGGGATCCTGGCGATCGTCGCCGGGGTCATCCTGGGGGTCACCGGCCGCTACCCGGATCAGATATTCGACTTCCTCATGGGGCTGAACAGATGGTGCTTCCGGGTGCTCGCCTACGCCGCGCTGATGCGCGACGAGTACCCGCCGTTCCGGCTCGACCTTGGCGGGGCCGATCCGGGCGACGGCGTGGTCGCGGTGCTGCCCGGCCCGGCTCCAGCACCCGTGCCGTTCACCCCCAGCACACCCGCGCCCAGCACACAGGCGCCTGGCACGCCAGCTTCCAGCACCCCGGCGCCCGGCACGCCGGCGTCGAGCCCGGCGGCGCCCGGCACGCCGGCGGCGCCTGAGGACCAGCCCGGCGCGGAGTAGGCAGGACGGGCCGGGCTGTCAGGCCCGGTTGGTGACTTCGGTGAGCCCGGCCAGTCCCGTGCCCACTGCTGGCTGGGGGGATGTGGTCAGTTGGGGTTGGACGCGACCCGAACCGCACACGTCGTGGGAGGGTCCGCCTCCGGCTGGGTGGGCCGTGGTCGATTGGGGCTGCTATCACGACCCGGATTGCGCACGTCATGGGGAGTACCCGTTTGGCATGACGGGGCCGTGGTCGATTGGGGCTGCTATCACGACCCGGATTGCGCACGTCATGGAACGGGCCGACCCTCGTGTGGGTGGGACCTGATCAGTTGGGGTTGCTGCAGGACCGCGCCTCACCGGCCGGGGGCACCTTCCGCGCTGGCCGGTTCCGGGTGCACGGCCCAGAAGTGGGTTACCCGGGGTCGCCGAACCTGGTAGCGAGGGCACGGAATGTGCCTGGCGCGGCGCCGTGCAGCCAGGCTGGTACCCGCATCCACCGTGGGACGTACGCGACGTCGCGATCGCGTTCCAGGCAGGACACGATCGCGTGGGCAACCCGCTCGGCGGGGACCGGCGCTGGCCTCTTCCTGCCATATGGTCTTCCCCGGCGGTCGAAGAACGGCGTGTCGATCACGGCGGGCACGATCACAGACGCGCGGACATCACTGCCGTTCAGCGCATAGGCGAGGCTCTCCGCAAAGGAGCCCAAGCCAGCCTTGGTGGCCGAGTAGACCGCCTCACCGCGCACGCCGGTCGCGCCGGCGATAGAGGAGACGAAGACGACCCTCCCCTGGCCCCGCGCGATCATGCCGGGCATGAGCAGCCTGGTCAGCTGGATGGGCGCGGTGAGGTTGACGGCCACAAGTTCGGCGACTTTCTCAGCGGTGATATCCCCGATCGGCCCGGCCCAGCCGAGCCCGGCGTTGTTCACCAGGATGTCGATTCCCGCCGCCGCCCGCAGGGCCACCTCGGCAAGCGCGGCCGGCCCATCGCCCGCGGCGAGGTCGCAGGGCATGGCGAGGCCGCCGGTCTCACGGGCGACGGCTTGCAGCCGTTCGGCGTCGCGCCCGGCGATCAGAACGTGTGCCCCCGCGGCGGCAAGCGATCGGGCCGTTGCCGCCCCGATGCCTGACGATCCCCCGGTGATGAGCGCTACCGCTCCTCTCAGCCGCATGGCGCCCCACTCTGGCGTACGGGGGCCGCAGCCGCAAGGCTCCCAGGCGGCCAGCGCTCGCCCGGTCCCGCGCCGCGTCCCGCGTTGCCCTGCATCCCGTGCCCGCGCCCCGCCGCGCCCCGTTGTTCCTGCAGCGGTCAGGCCGTCGCGGGCTCGCCCTGCAGCGGTCAGGCCGTCGCGGGCTCGCCCTGCAGCGGTCAGGCCGTCGCGGGCTCGCCCTGCAGCGGCGCCCCGGCTTCGGCCCAGCAGCGCACGATGTCGCGCATGGAGAGCAGGCCGGTGACTTCGCTTCCCTCGACCACGACCAGGTGCCGGAATCCGGCCCGGACCATGGTGGCCGCGGCTTGCTCCAGCGTCCATTCCGGCGTCGCGAACACGACGTCGGCAGTCCGGTGTGCGGCAGCGAGTTCAGTGTCGGGGTCCTGGCCGGCGGCCAGGGAGTCGAGGATGTCGCGCTCGGTCAGGATGCCGACACCGGAGTGCTCGGAATCGATGACCACGGCCGCGCCTACCCGGCGCGCTGACATGAGGCGGGCAGCCTCGCGCAGGCTGTGCGCGGGCCCAATCGTCAGAACCAGCGTGGTCATGCCGTCCCGTACCTTCATTGGTCATCACTCCCCGGGACCATCGGATCGGGCGGCCAGCCTGCACACGGGCGTGAGCGTGGCGGGACGCTCCCTGGCGGTAACGCGCTTGTGCCTTTGTGACTCATACCCAGCATCGGTGATGCGGGCCCGGACGGCAAGGCCCTCACCTGCTCTTAGCTGGGAAGTTCCGGCGGCTGCGGTGGTCAGTTGCGGCGGTTGGCCTTTGCCGGGGCGAGCAGGTCGAGCACCTCGGCGTGCAGGCGGCCGTTAGTGGCCACGGCGCTGCCGCCATCAGGGGTCGGCCTGCCGGACAGGTCCGTGAACGTGCCGCCGGCCTCCTCCACGATGACCTGGAGGGCAGCCAGGTCCCACAGTGACACCACCGGCTCGGCTGAGACTTCCACCGCTCCCTCGGCGACCAGCATGTGCGACCAGAAATCGCCGAACGCACGGGATCGCCAGACCCGGCGGGTCAGGTCGAGGAACCCGGGCAGCCGGCCCTGTTCCTCCCATCCGGACAGGCTGGAGTAGGAGAACGAGGCATCGGCCAGGCTGGCGACCGAGGAGACCCGGCAGCGGCTGGCCTTGGTGAGGCTGCGGCCCGTCCAGGCTCCCCCGCCACGGGCAGCCCACCAGCGCCGCCCGAGCGCGGGCGCGGACACCACGCCCACCATCACCTCATCGCCTTCCATCAGCCCGATCAGCGTGGCCCAGACCGGCACCCCGCGGACATAGTTCTTGGTCGCGTCGATCGGGTCGATCACCCAGCAGCGGGGTCCTGCCCCGACCCTGCCGAACTCCTCGCCGAGCACGGCGTCACGCGGGCGTGCCCGCCGCAGTACGTTGCGTAGTGACTCCTCGGCGGCGCGGTCCGCGTCGCTCACTGGGGTGAGGTCGGGTTTCGCCTCGACCCGCAGGTCAAGCGCCCGGAACCGGCGAGTGGTAATGTCGTCGGCCGCGTCGGCAAGGACGTGTGCGAACCGCAGGTCGTCGTCATAGCCCGCCATGGCGCGAAACGGTATCGCTAACAGGGCCTCGTCGGCGACGTGGCATGCCACTTGCCGGCCTGGCAGGCCCGTGCCGGGGGCGTCACGGCCCGCCCGGCAACGTGGCGCGGCTGGGCTCCTGCCGTACCGTGACGCCATGGAGTACACGCATCTGGGCCGCAGCGGCGTCTCGGTGAGCAGACTGTGCCTCGGGACGATGAACTTCGGGGCCGCCACCAGCGAAGCTGACGCTCATCAGATCATGGACCGTGCGCACGAGCACGGCATCAATTTCTTCGACAGCTCCAACACCTACGGGCGGCCGCGGGCCGAGGGGGTGGCCGAGCTCATCATCGGGCGCTGGCTCGCGGCCGGCGGCGGCCGCCGGGACCGTACGGTTCTGGCCACCAAGCTCTATGGCGGCAGGGGGGAGTGGCCCAACGACCGCTTCCTGTCGGCGCTGAACATCCGCCGGGCTTGCGAGGACTCACTGCGCAGGCTCGGCACCGACCACATCGACCTGTACCAGATGCACCACGTGGACCGGTCCACACCCTGGGAAGAGATCTGGGAGGCCATGGACGTCCTGCGCACCCAGGGGAAGATCATCTATGTTGGGTCGTCCAACTTCGCCGGCTGGCACATTGCCCAGGCCCAGGAGGCGGCCTGGCGCCGGCCTTCGCTGGGCCTGGTCAGTGAGCAGTCGCTGTACAACCTTGCCGCCCGCACGGTGGAACTGGAGGTCCTCCCCGCCTGCCAGGGATACGGCGTAGGTGTGATCGCCTGGAGCCCGCTGCACGGCGGCCTGCTGAGTGGTACCGGCCGCAAGGATTCCGGTGAGCGCAGTTCGGGCGGCCGCGCCGCCGAGGCCCTGGCCCGGATGCGCCCTCAGGTGGAGGCCTACGAGAAGCTCTGCGCTGGGCTCGGCGCGGAGCCTGCCCTTGTCGCCCTCGCCTGGCTGCTCCATCAGCCTGCCGTGACCGCACCCATCATCGGTCCGCGCACAGTCGCGCAACTGGAGAGCGCGCTGCGGGCACTGCCGATCACGCTGGACGCCGGAACGCTGGCCCGCCTGGATGAGATCTTCCCGGGTCCCGGCGGAGCTGCCCCGGAGGCATACGCCTGGTAGCCGCCGGCGCGCCGGCCCCGAATGCTATACACAATGCGTAGTCACAACGATACCTTGCGTTACCAGCAGTCACCGGAGCTGCTGGCGGGGGGGTCGGGACATGCGCAGGTTGACCGCTTGCGTCTCAGCGGCGGCCGCGGGGCTGGTACTGAGCGCAGGATTCGCGGGCGCGGTGTCCGCGGCCAGCGGGAAGGTCATCGTGGTGCCGCTGGGGCACTCCATCCAGAAAGCGGTGGACATGGCAGCCCCGGGTACCACGGTGCAGCTCATGGCGGGCGTGTATCACCAGAGCGTGGAGATCCGCACCGACCGGATCACGCTGCGCGGGGCGGGGGACACCGCAGGCGGGACGATCGTGGCGCCACCGGCGCACCTGCCGGGCACGATCTGCAGCACAGTCTTCGGCGGGACCGGGATCTGCATCCTCGCCTCGAAGCTGAACACCAAGACGGGCGCAGTCATCACACCGGTCAGCGGTGTCGTGGTCCATGACCTGTCCGTCATCGGCTTCGGCGGCAACGGCGTGCTCGGGTACGGCACCACCGGGCTGATCGTCATGAACGTGACTGCGCGCGACGACGGTGGGTATGGGATCGTCCAGTTCGCGTCCACGCGCACGATGTTCGCTCACGATGGGGCCACCGGAAACGCTGAGGCGGGCTTCTATGTCGGGGACTCGCCCGACGCGGCGACGGTGGCGCGCGACAACCGTGCCTGGAACAACGAGTTCGGGATCCTCATCCGGCACGCCCGCGGGGTGACAGTCAACGACAACGTGCTGCGAGCCAACTGCCAGGGAATCCTGGTGCTGGACGACGGCCAGGCCGGCGGCGCGGGAAACGCGGCCATCGAGGACAACACCGTGTCCGCCAACAACGCTGACTGTAAGCCAAGCGGCGATGTGCCGGTCGAGCTGAAGGGCGGCGGCATCTTGCTGCTCGGCACGACCCGCACCCTGGTGGCACACAACAGCGTGTATGACAACGCCGGCAAGCAGTTCAGCTCCGGCGGGATCGTCGTCTTCAGCGCCAGGTCCCAGACCGGCGGTAGCGACCCGGTCGACGACAAGATCATCGGCAACAGCGCCCACGGCAACAGGCCCCTCGACCTGATCTGGGACCAGACGGGCACCGGCAACGGCTTTTCCGGTAACCACTGCACCGCCTCAGCCCCGGCCGGCCTCTGCTGAGCAGCCGCGCGGCCGTTCCGTGATCGGCCGGATCAGGCTGGCTCCGCGCCCTCGCGGCTGCGCAGCAGCCGGCGCAGCGAGTCGAGCCGGGCCGCCAGCCGGATGTCGCTGCCCTGGTCCCGGACCCAGTCATCGAGGGCGCAGTCGGGCTCCAGGTGCGTGCATCCGGGCGGGCAGGCCGCCACGCCACCGGCCAGGTCGGGGAACGCGCGGACCACCCGGTCGGGTGCGACATGCCCCAGCCCGAACCCGCGCAGCCCGGGGGTGTCGATGATCCAGCCACCCCCTGGCAGCGGGAGGGCGACCGCGGAGGACGAGGTGTGCCTGCCCCGGCCGGTGACCGGGCTGACCTCGCCAACCGCCCGCTCGGCTTCCGGAATCAGGGCGTTGACCAGGGTAGACTTGCCGACGCCCGAGTGGCCGACCAGGACACTGATGCGCCCGGCGGCATGCTCGCGCACTGGGGCGAGGACGGTGGCGGTGAGCGGCCGTCCGATCACCACGTGCGGGACACCCAGCGGCCCGTAGGCCGCCAGCAGTGCATCGGGCGTGCCCAGGTCGGACTTGGTCAGGCACAGCAGCGGGGTGAGACCGGCATCGAATGCCGCGACCAGGAAACGGTCGATGAGCCGTGGCCGTGGTGGCGGATCAGCGAGCGCGCAGACGATGATCAGCTGGCTGGCGTTGGCGACGATGACCCGCTCCACCGGATCGGTGTCGTCGGCGGACCGGCGCAGCACCGAGGTCCGCGGTTCCACCCGGACCACCCGGGCCAGGCTGCCGGGCGCGCCGGAGACGTCCCCGGCCAGCGCGACCGTGTCACCGACCACGACCCCCTTGCGGCCAAGCTCGCGGGCCGTCATGGCGGTGACCATGCGGTCCCCCACCAGGCACCGGTACCTGCCCCTGTCTACCGCGACCACGAATGCCTGCGCCGCGCCTTCGTGGGCTGGCCGCCGCCGGGTGCGGGGGCGGGAACCTCGCCCCGGGCGCACCCGCACATCGTCCTCGTCCAGGCCGGCGTGGCTGGCCCGGCTGCTCAGGGCGGGCCCTCCACCATTGCCGACCACAGGCTGGGGAACTCCGGGAACGTCTTGCCGACCGTGGCCGCGTTCTGGACCTCGATGCCGGGGACGGCGAGCCCGAGCACGGTGGCGGCCATCACCAGCCGGTGGTCGTCGTAGCTGGCGAAGACCCCGCCGTGCAGCGGCCGTGGCTCGACCACCAGGCCATCGGGGAGCTCGGTGACTCCGCCACCGAGTGCGTTGATCTCGGTGGCGAGCGCCGCGAGGCGGTCTGTCTCCTGCTGGCGGATGTGCGCGATACCGGTGAGCCTGGAGGGGGAGTCCGCCAGTGCCGCCACCGCGGTCAGTACCGACGCCAGTTCGGGCACATCGGCGAGGTCGGCGGTGATGCCGTGGACCGTCCCGGTGCCGGTGACCGTCAGCCCGCCAGCGGTGGTCTCGCACCGGGCGCCGACCCGGGTGATCAGGTCCACGATCTGCGCAGCCGGCTGACAGGTCTGCCGGGGCCAGTCGCGGATGGTCACGCTCCCCCCGGTGACCACCGCGGCGGCAAGGAACGGAACAGCATTGACCACATCAGGCTCAACGAACTGGGTGCGGGACCCGATCATCCCCGGATGGACCCGCCAGGTGTCGGCCACACCGCCCCCCGGCTGCCTGCAGGCCGTCTCCACCTCGATTCCCGCGTCGCGCAGCATCTGGACGGTCATGGCGATGTGCGGCGCGGAGGGAACCCGCCCGCCCTGGTGGCGTACTTCCACGCCCTTGCCGTAGCGGGGGGCAGCGAGCAGCAGGCCGGAGACCAGCTGCGAGGAGGCCGAAGCGTCGAGGGTGACCACACCGCCGGCCAGGGACCCGTTCCCCCGCACGGTGAACGGGATGGCGCCGCGCCCACCGTCGTCGATGACGGCGCCGAGTTCACGCAGGGCGGCCAGGATCGGCCCGACCGGGCGCTGGGAAGCCCGGGCGTCCCCGTGGAACCCGACCGTGACCGCGGTCAGCGCCGCGACCGGTGGTACGAAGCGCATTACCGTGCCGGCGTTGCCGACATCGACCCGGACATCACCGGCTGGCTGGCCCGGGGAAACCAGCCAGCGCTCCGGGCCGGCCGCGCTGCCGCCGTCCTCCTCGATGGCCGCCCCCAGGGCGGTCAGCGCCCGGGCCATCAGCAGTGTGTCCCTGGCCCGCAGCGGGTTGGTGACGGCGCCCGGCCCGCCCGCGAGGGCGGCGAGCACCAGCGCCCGGTTGGTCATGGATTTGGAGCCGGGCAGGGTCAGGTGCGCACGCACCGGGCCGGCCGCGGCCGGGGCCGGCCAGCGCGGGGAACCGTCCCCGGGCGGCTGCTGCCTGTCCATGCTGCGAGCCTAGGCCATGCTCTGGCCGCCGGAAGCGGACTGGATCGGTGCCGCCGGGGAAGAATCAAACTCCCCGGTGGCCAGCCGGTGAATGCAGGCTGATGTTTGGCAAACCAGGATCGTGGCTATGAAAAGCCCATTCTTGTGTACTTCTTACGCCTCTCACGCGGCGACAGGGTGATGACATGTGCGGCCGGTTTGCGTCTGCGCGCAAGCGCCAGGAACTCCTCGCCGAGTTCCGGATCGAGCGTGACCGCGTGACCCAATCGCTGGAGCCTGACTACAACGTGGCCCCGACCAAGCAGGTGTACGCCGTGCTCACCCGGCGAAGCCGTGGCCACGGGGACTCACCCCCGCAGGAGGTGGCCCGTGAGCTGCGCGTGGTGCGCTGGGGCCTGGTTCCGTCGTGGGCCAAGGACATCTCGATCGGCAGCCGCCTGATCAACGCGCGGGCGGAGACCGTGGACTCCAAGCCCGCGTTCCGGCAGGCGTTCGCCAGGCGCCGGTGCCTGCTGCCCGCGGACGGTTTCTATGAGTGGCAGCAGGTGAGCGAGGCCGGGCGGGTGCGCAAGCAGCCGTACTACATCCACCGCGGCGATGGCGGCGTGCTCGCCTTCGCCGGCCTGTATGAGATCTGGCGGAACACGGCCTACCCGGACGATCATCCGGACGCCTGGCTATGGACCGCCACGATCATCACTACCCGGGCCGAAGACAGCGTTGGCCGGATCCATGACCGGATGCCCATGGTGATCGAGCCCGCCCGGTGGGCAGACTGGCTCGATCCGGGCAATACCGATCTATCCGACCTGCCTGCCTTGCTGGCGCCCGCCCTGTCCAGCGGCTTGACGTCCTATCCGGTCTCCACGGACGTCAACGCCGTGCGTAATAACGGTCCCGCCCTGATCGAGCCGCTGCCAGCTGCCGCTGGCCCGCCGGCGGGGCGGGCAGCGGCTATCCACCCGCCGGGGAACGGGGATCCGCATCACCATCCCGCCAGCGCCCCGGCCACGTTGCTCTGAGACGGCCGCAGCCGACGGGAAGCCCCTGAGCCCTGCTGTGCTCGCCTCTTGCCGACAGAAGGAGGACCCTGTGGACACTGCTACCGCGCGCAAGCGCCTCGAAGAAATGCGCGGCGAACTCGACAAGTCCATCACGGTTCTGCAGGGAGAACAGCCAGCGGAGCAAGCAGGGTCGGACTCCCCGCAGGATCCGGCGGATGCCGGGACGAACCTGTCGGAGACCGACCGGATGCAGGCGGTGCTGGCCGCTGCCCGGGTGCAGCGCACAGCGGTTCTGGACGCCCTGCTGCGGATCGAGCACGGCACCTACGGCACCTGCGCGGACTGCGGATCGCCGATCCCGGAGGGCAGGCTCGATGCCCGGCCCGAGGCCTCCCGCTGCGTGAAATGCCAGTCCAAGCGGGACCGCGGCAGGCATTGATGGCCCAGGGCAATGCCTGGCCGCCAGGCGCAGGGCACCGTGGTCACCGACCCTTCCCGCGGGGGCTAGCCCAGGCGGCCGGTGGGGCGCCGCGCAGGGTCAGCGCGCCGGGCCGGCGGTTTGCGGGCGGTGGCCAGCAGACTGATCCCGAACGATTCCACCGGGGAGACCCCGGCCGATCCATCCTGCTCGGCTTCGAGTTCGGCCTCGACCAGCCTGCTGATCGCGCCGGGTTCGCGGCGCAGCACATGGTCGACCATGGACGGGGACAGCACTGTCCGCGGCCGGATCCAGCTGACCTCCAGCCCGGCTTCGGTGAGCAGGTCCCGGAACTGGCCGGCCCCGAAGCTGCGGGTGATGGTGCCGTCCGGCCAGGGGATGAGCACGACCTCGGCGTGGGGCAGGTCGGTCAGGTGAGCCCAGTGGTGCTGCTCGGCGAGGATCGCCATCCCCAGCACGAGCGAGTCCACGCACGCGAACAGGCCTCCGCCCGGGCGCAGTACCCGGGTGATCTCCGCGGCGAGATCCTCAGTCATCAGCTGCCGTGACAGCGCACCGTCCTCGGCAATGACGCCATCGGCGCAGCCGTCGGACAGGAACGCCAGGCTGGCTGGGTCAGCCACGACCGGCGTGATCGTGCCCGGCCTTGTCCTCGCGGCCCGTGGATGGGCCGCCGCCGGGAGGGCCGGCAGGGCGCGGATCCCGCAGTGCCCGCTGGCCGCCGCCTGTGCCGAGCCGCTGGCGTAGGGGCCGGAGATGTCCACCAGCACCCAGCGCTCAGCGGGGAGCCACGCCGCCAGCTGGGCTTTCGCCACCGCGCGCTGGAAACGCCAGTAGCCCGCGAGCGAGCCAGGGCCCAAGCCTGCCAGGGGGCTGGCCGCAGATGCCGCCACCTCGACTCCATCCACCTCAGGCTGCGCTGGCCACTTCCGGCGCGGCGCCGCAGCGGCTGTGCGTAGTGTCCCGGCCTGCCTGCTCCCGCGCAACCTTCATCTTTGGGTCTTCCCCATCGCCGTGCCGCACTCACCTGGCCTGGCGGACTGCCGTCATCCACCGGGCAGCGGCCGTCAAGGAATGAAGCGGAGGTGACCCATGTTGCACCGGGCGTGCTAGCCACCAGTTGCCCGCCTCTTGACGACCGGCCCGCAGCGGCCGGTTTCGGCCCGGCCCGGCCCGGCCATGTATCCTCCGGCGCATACGGCTACCGTGGGCGCACAGGGATAAGAACTTCCGAGGGGGTGGGTCCGGTACCAGAAACACTCGAGCAGCGGAGCAAGCGGTTCGAGCAGGACGTGCTGCCGTACCTCGATCAGCTCTACTCGGCCGGGATGCGGATGACCCGTAACGCGGCAGATGCCGAGGATCTGGTCCAGGAGACCTTCGCCAAGGCCTACGCGTCGTTCCATCAGTTCCAGCCGGGCACGAACCTGAAGGCGTGGCTGTTCCGGATCCTGACCAACACCTTCATCAACACCTACCGCAAGCGCCAGCGCGAGCCGCAGCGGGCCGGGGCGGAGGATGTCGAGGACTGGCAGTTGGCCAGGGCCGCCTCGCACACGTCGGCCGGGCTGAAGTCGGCTGAGGCTGAGGCGCTGGAGCGGCTGCCCGACTCCGATGTCAAAAGAGCGCTGCAAGCACTGCCCGAAGAGTTCCGTATCGCCGTTTACCTGGCTGATGTGGAGGGTTTCGCGTACAAAGAGATCGCCGACATCATGGGCACGCCCATCGGTACGGTCATGTCGCGCCTGCATCGGGGGCGCCGCCAGTTGCGTGAATTGCTCCAGGACTACGCAGCCGACAGTGGTTTGGTCCGGGCGGCGTCGACAGCCGCCCCGCCGGCCTCGCAGACGGGGAGCGGGCCCGGGAAGGACGCGAGATGAGCTGCGGGAATCCTCACGAAGTTCCTTGTACCGAGGTGCTCGAGCGGGTCTACTCGTATCTGGATGGGGAACTGGAAGGCCCAGACTGCGCCAAGATCCGTCAGCACCTCGATGAGTGTGGCCCATGCCTGCGCGAGTACGGCCTGGAAGAGGTCGTCAAGCACCTCGTGCACAAGTACTGCGGGATAGACGCCGTGCCCGGCGAACTGCGCGCCAAGGTGATGGCGCGCATCCAGCAGGTGCAGGCAGAGCTCGAGGTCAGCGAGGTCCGGGCCGAGTAGCCCGGACGCCCGCCCGTTGCCACTCCGGCCGCCCGGCCCGGTGACGGCCTGCCACTTTCCACGGCCCGATCGGGGGCTCCTGCCGCCCGGGCCCGGTGGCAGCCGCCACTGCGCACGGCCCGGTTCCGGGGCGCCTGCGGCTCCCGTTCTGGCAGTCGATTCTTGTGACGAGTGTTTATTACTGTGTGAATCGAGATATTTACTAAGTGCTCATAACGTTCGCAAGGACTACGTGGATCGGGTCGATCAGGTTACCCTGTGTGCTGGCAGTGACGAGAGACGCGCCGTGACGGTGCCTGCGGTTTCCCTGGGCGGCCTGCCGGGGAGGGCTAAACCGGTGTACCGCTCTGACCGGATTCCCTGCAAGGCTCCGGCGGTGAGCACGGCGTGGCTGACAGATCATCCGCCCTTCCCGGGCTTGACCAGGGGGTGATCGCACCCGGATGGTGACCGGCGCCGCACACCGATTGCGTGGCGGGACGGGGGGCAGGCTCTCGGCCGCCGCAAAGCTTTACATGGTCGCGGTGGCGGGCGCAGCGTCCTTCGTGATGGTGCGTGCGCTGCGCGCCGACTCAGACTGGGATGCCCACGTCCCCTGGTCGTGGCGGCTGCTCGTGCTCGCCCTGCTGTTCCTGGTGTGCGACTCGACGCCGACGACGCTCACCTCCCCGAAGTCGGCCTGGTCGCCGAGTTCATCGGCCACCCTCGCCGCGGTCGTGCTGGTGGGCCCGGCAGGTGCCGTGCTGGTGGGCGCCACCTCGCTGCTGAGCGTGCGGCGCGGGGTCCAGGTCACCCAGCGGCTCTTCAACGCCTCCATGTATGCCCTCATGGTCTACGCGGCCGCCGAGGTGTATCTCACCCTCGGCGGCCAGGTGGGCACCCCCATGAGCGGGTCGTTCCCGCGGATCATCGGGCCGTTCGCGGCGGCGGCGGTGGTGCATGTGCTCATCAACTACGGGTTGCTGTGGGGGATGCTCATGCTGATCCGCGAGCCGGGGGACCGGCAGCGCAAGGCGAGGGTAGACCTCAATATGCCGCTGCTGCTGTTCTCCGACCTCGGGTACGCCACGCTGGGCCTGCTCATAGCGGCGCTATGGGGTGTGGGGCTGAACGTGTTCGCGGCGGTACTCGTGCTGGTCCCGCTGTTCGTGGCCCGCTGGGCGATGGGGCAGTTCGCGGCGCAGGAACGCGCCTACGCGGCCACCATGGCGGCCCTCTGCCAGGCGGTCGAAACCAAGGATCTCTACACCCGCGGCCACAGCGAGCGGGTCTCACGAGGCGCCGCCATGCTGGCCCGCGTGGTGGGCATGCGGGAGGCGCGCGTCGAGGCGATCCGCTACGCGGGCATGCTGCACGATGTGGGCAAACTGGGCGTGCCCACCAAGGTGCTGCAGAAGAACGGCCCGCTGACCGAGGAAGAGCTGGCCGCCATCCAGCTCCATCCCATGCGTGGCCTGGAGATCGTCCGCGAGATCGGCTTCCTGGACGAGGCGCTGGCCGGGATCATGCACCATCACGAGCGGATGGATGGCAGAGGCTACCCGCTGGGCCTGGCCGGCGACGAGATCCCCGAGTTCGCCCGGGTGATCGCGGTGGCTGACGCATTCGATGCGATGACATCCAACCGCTCCTACCGGGGAGCCCGCACGCTCGAGGACGCCGTCGCCGACCTGCGCAAGTGCGCCGGGGCACAGTTCGATCCCGCGCTGGTGGACGCCTTCGTGGCGGCGCTGGAGAGGGAAGGCTGGCCGCGTCCGGAGCCGGCGGCGCTGCTGGACTGCTCCGACGGCATGATCGCGCGGGATCACGACGACCCGACCGCCCCGCTGAGGGTCGTCGAGAGCCACTGATGGATACCGAACGCGCGATGACCGGGCCGGCCGAACCCAGCCGGGCCTGGCGGCAGGCGATGGACTCCGGCGAGCTGTTGCTGGTCGCTGCCGCGGGCATGCTGGTCGCGGCGGGAGTGGCCCAGACCGCCCCGGGCGGCGTGGCTGAGCCCCGCGCGGGATTTGCGTTCGGCGCCCTCGTCGCCCCCGGGGGACTGCTGCGGCTCGCCCTGCCAGGTGGCAGGGAATCGGCGCCGATCGGCAGCGCCGGCGCCCTCGCGTACGCGCTGCTGCTGGAGGTTGGCGGCCAGCCGGTGGCCCAGCCTGCCACCCAGCCGGCCCTGCAGGTAGTCGCCGTGGCCGCCGCTGGGATGACTGTCGGTGCACTGCCACACCTGGCGGCAGGCAGGCCCGCCGGGGTGGCCGGGATGGCGTCGCGGCTGATCGCGGTCGCGGCGGTGGCGCTGCTCTTCCGGCCGCTGGCCGGGATCGAAGCCGTCAGGGCCCACTTGTGGGTGGCGCTGGCGGTGATGGCCGGCCTGCTCGTGGCCGGATGGTGGGCGGAGTGCCTGATCAGGGCGCTGATCCGGGCGGACGCGCTGCGCGCCAGGTTCGGGGTGGCGCTGTGGGACGAGATGCGGGTCCAGCTGCCGCTCGGGGTGGCGGTGGCGGCGACCGCGATGCTCATCGCGTTCGCCGCCGAGGAGATGGGGTTGGTGGCCCTCGCCCTGTTCATCGCTCCGCTGCTGGTGACCCAGGTCGCCTTCCGGCGTTATGCCGGGATCCGCGCGACCTACCTGCAAACCGTGCGTGCGCTGGCCAGGGTCACCGAAGTCGGTGGCTATGTCGAAGACGGGCACGCCCACCGGGTGGGCCAGCTCGCGGTGGCGGTTGGCCGGGAGCTTGGCATGAGCGAGCCCGACCTGCTGGAACTGGAGTACGCCGCGCTCATGCACGACATCGGCCAGCTGTCGCTGGCCGACCCCATCCCCGGCGGCGCGACGGTCCTGGCCTCCCCTGATGACCAGCGCCGCATCGCCGAACTGGGCGCTAGCGTGATCGAGGAGGCTGGCGTGCTGGACCGGGTAGCCGAGATCGTGCGCTGCCAGGGCTGGCCCTGGCGGGGACCCGGCGGCGAGCCCCCGGTCGGCAGCCGCATCGTCCGTGCCGCCAACGCGTTCGATGACCTCGTCGGTGCCTCGGCCGACAGTGGCCGGGTGACGACGGCCCTGGAACGCCTGCGGCTGGACACCGCGACCGAGTACGACCCGGGCGTGGTGGAGGCACTATCCAAGGTGGCCGGGCGCGGCCACGCGGGCCGCCGGTAGCGACTCGCAACTGGCCAGGCAGGTGCTGCCCTTCGCCCGCTGGGGCAGGAGCGATTATGCTGCGCTGCGTGCTGGAGTCCGTGCTCGTCGCCAACCGGGGTGAAATCGCCCGCCGTGTCATCGCCACCTCCCGCCGGCTGGGGGTCGCGACGGTAGCTGTCTACTCTGAGGCCGACGCCGACCTGCCCTTCGTCCGGGAAGCGGACGAGGCGGTGCTGCTCGGCCCGCCGCCCCCAGCCAGCAGTTACCTGGATGTGAGCGCCGTCCTGTCCGCCGCCCGGCGGACCGGGGTCCGCGCCATCCACCCTGGCTACGGCTTCTTGTCGGAGAACCACGATTTCGCGCGCCGGGTCATGGACGAAGGCCTCACCTGGATCGGGCCACCGCCGGAAGCCATGGAGCAGATGGGCGACAAGATCAATGCCCGGAACCTGATGGAGGCGGCCGGGGTGCCCGTTGCGGCAGGCAGCACGCAGCCGCTGACCAGCCCCGACGCCGCGCTCGCCGAGGCCGGGCGGATCGGCTACCCGGTCATGGTCAAGGCAGCGGCGGGCGGGGGAGGGATCGGCATGAGCGCCGCCGCCGGCCCCGCGGCGCTGCGGGCCGCCTTCGAGACGGCACGCACCCGCGCCGAGCGGTTCTTCGGCAGCCCCGCGATCCTGCTTGAGCGCTACCTGCCGCGGGCGCGGCACGTGGAGGTCCAGATCATGGGCTGCGCCGATGGCACGGTGGTGGCCCTGGGCGAGCGCGACTGCTCGGTACAGCGGCGGCACCAGAAGGTCGCCGAAGAGACTCCCTCCCCCGGCGTCAGCCCGGAACTGCGGGAACGGATGCTGGCAGCGGCGATCCGGGCCGGGGAGGCGGTCGGCTACCGCGGTGCGGGCACAGTCGAGTTCCTGCTCGATGTGACCACCGGTGAGTTCGTGTTCCTGGAGATGAACACCCGGCTGCAGGTCGAGCACCCGGTGACGGAGATGGTCACCCTGGTGGACCTCGTGCGCCAGCAGATCCTCGTGGCCTCGGGCGAGGACCCGGAGGTCTCCCAGGGCGAGGTCCAGGGCCACGGCCACGCCATGGAGTGCCGCATCAACGCGGAGGACCCGCTGCGCAACTTCCTCCCGTCCCCGGGCCGCGTCGTCGGCTACCGGGAGCCCGCGGGCCACGCGACGCGCGTCGACAGCGGCGTCGCGGTGGGCTCCGTGGTCCCGCCCTACTACGACCCGCTCATGGCGAAGCTCATCGTCCGCGGCCGGACGCGCGGCGAGGTCGTCGATGATGAGGGCCGGGGCATGGCGATCAATCGCGTACTGTTCCAGGTACAGATGATCCCCGAGCGCGCCGATGACCCCGCCAAGGCCATCCAGGC
>OFGV01000035.1_pt1 | contig 20456 bp, 16 predicted proteins | sample 1521911 | NCBI WGS metagenome assembly OFGV01 (sample SAMEA2553413, study PRJEB24118) | soil metagenome
GTGTCCCCTTCTGGGTGGATCTCGCGTGCCCAGGCCTGCCTGAACTCGATGCCGTGCCGCTCGTAGACGGGCGCTAGCGGGAACGTCACCTGGCCTGGTCCCATCAGGCCGACGCCGACCCAGATGTTGGACGGGATCCAGTTGTAGGACTCGTCGGGCGAGATGACTATCACAGTGTCGTCCCGGCCCAGCCATCTCCTGGCGAAGGCGGCCGCGGTGTGGCCGGAGATTCCCGCGCCCAAAATCACCACGCGGCTCATCGGAGATTCCCCATCAACCTGGTCATTCTCGAAGCGTCCGCGGACACCGCCGCCCGGACAAGGGACAAACGTCCCTGCGCAAGAAGGGCTTCTGGCACTGCTTCCGCCGTCACCAGGGCCGCCGCCCGGCGCAAGGGCCGGAATGGCATTTCGGGGGCGGGCGCCAGACGCACCGCAGGCTGGGTCGCGTCCCTCGGAATGCCCATGACTTCTATCGGCAGCTCCGCCGCGAACTCTAGTTGCCCGCGTCTGGCTGGCCCGCAGCCCCCGGCAGGTTCGCCCCGCCGGTTACCGCTGGGAGGAGCCAGCGCAGGTGCTCGCAGTCTCCCAGCAGCTGCAGCCGCCGCCACAGCACGGCGGTGGGTGATATCTGGGTGACGTGCATAAGGGCAGCCTTCCGCTGCCTGGCCCGGTCCACGCGGATGCACAGATCGACGTCGCTGGGCGGCCGCCCCGCGAACGGCTGACCGGTCTCCTCCCGGAGCCGGCCGGCGGTCACGGTGGGAAGGGTCCAGGCCAGCACTGGCAGCCCTGCGGCAGTGGCGGCGAGCACCGCGGCACGCGTCGCAGCCTGGTGGTCGGGATGGCCGGTGATGCCGGTGTCGTCGAACACGAGCATCCCATCTGCACGATGCCGGGCGGCGAGCTGGGTGACGTGGGCCACCAGCTCGGCCGGCGGGATGCTGGTGAGCTGGCCGTCGGGGTAGTCCAGCAGGGTGACTGTGGCTGCCCCGAGCTCGGCGCTGGCTTCCCGCAGCTCCGCCTCCCGCGCCCGGCGCAGATCGGCGCGGGTCTGGTTCAGCGTGGAGGCTTCGCCGCGGGTGTAGCACAGGATGTGCGCGGCGCTGCCGCTGCCGGCCAGGCGGTCAACGACCCCGCCGAGCCCGAACGTTTCATCGTCGGGGTGAGCGATGACCACCAGCACGCTGGACCAGGCTGGCAGCTGGTGCCCGGGCCGGGACCCGCCACGGCTTGGCGCCGTCTGGCGGATCCCGGCCATCCCGTGCCCCGCTGTCATCGCCGGTCAGCGAGCGCGGGCCGGTGCTCGCAGCAGCGGTGCGGCGAGACAGATCCCGGCCGCCCCAGCCACCAGCGGGACGAGCCCGACCAGGGCGAGCACCAGGCCACCGAAGCCGCCGGTAACCCCGCCCGCCACGATCAGCGCGGCCCCCGCCAGTCCACGGGCGATCCGCCCCCCTGGCGAGTTCATCAGCCGGACGATCCTCATCGCGAACCTCCCCAGTGAAATACCCCCATGGGTATATCCGTCAAAAACGGCAACCTCCGGAAATCCACCGTCATTCCCGGCCGCGGCGGCCGCGACGTCCAAAGGCCAGCCGTACCCGGAACGGGCCACCGGATCCAGCGCCGGCCCGGGCTTCCGGGCGCGGGTTCAGCGGCGGACCCGGCCACCTGGGGTGACCTCCCGTGCCCTTTTCGGGACCGGCATGTCAGGTGCCGGCCGAGGGCTGGCAGGCGGCAGCGCATGGGCAGCGGCCTGCCGTGGCCTGGCTTCGTGGTGCTGATCGGCGGGATGCTGCTCCACCGTGCCGCGGTGGCACGCCCTGGCGTATACCCGCCGGGGTATTTGCGCGCAGGGACCTTCGTCAGCTATCTTCGGGACCAACGTCACATACCCCCCAGGGTATCTTAGGAGGTCTTGGTGGTCCCCGAAGTTGATCTGGCAACGTTCGCCGCGGCGCATGCCGATGGCGCGGTCGTCATCGACGTGCGCGAACCCTACGAGTACGTCGCAGGGCATGTCCCCGGAGCGAGGCTGGTCCCGCTGGCCCGGCTGCCGCACCACGCGGGCGAGCTGCCGGCCAGGGAGCCGGTGTATGTGATTTGCGCGTCCGGGAACCGCAGCTGGACCGCGGCGCAGTTCCTGGCCGGGCGCGGCATCGACGCCAAGTCCGTCATCGGCGGCACCGGGGACTGGATGGCCAGCGGGCTGCCGGTCGTTCGCGGAGCGCAGGAGAACGTCGCATGACCCCGGCCTATCAGGCCAGCACCAGCAAGGGAGACGCGAGGGCAGCCGCGATCGAGATCATCGCCGTCGACACGCCGACGCTGGGCGACCGCAGCTACCTGGCCCACGACGGGAACGCCGCGGTCGTGATCGACCCGCAGCGCGACATCGACCGTGTGCTGGACCTGGCCGGCCGCCGCGGGGTCACCATCACCCACGTGTTCGAAACCCACCTGCACAACGACTACGTGACCGGCGGGCTCGCGCTGGCAGCGGCCACCGGGGCTGCCTACCACGTCAATGCCGCCGACTCGGTGGCCTTCGACCGGGTACCGGTCTCCGACGGGGACGTCATCGAGGTCAGCTCATCGCTGCGGGTGTGGGTGCTGGCCACCCCCGGCCACACCTTCACCCACCTGTCCTACGTGCTGGAGGCCACCGGGCAGCCGCCGGTGGTCTTCACCGGCGGGTCGCTGCTGTACGGCTCCACCGGAAGACCCGACCTGCTCGGCGCGGCTCACACCGGCGCGCTGGCACGCGCCCAGTACGCCTCTGCGCACCGGCTCGCGGCCGAGCTTCCGGAGGAGACGGCGGTCTACCCGACGCACGGCTTCGGCAGCTTCTGCTCGGCCACCCAGTCCGAGGGCGGCTCCTCGACCATCGGGCAGGAGCGGCGGCTCAACCCGGCGCTGACGCAGGGCGAGCAGGAGTATGTGGAGACGCTGCTCGCCGGGCTTGACGCCTACCCCGCCTACTACGCGCACATGGGCCCGGCCAACGCGGCCGGACCCCCGGGCGCGGACATGTCCGCGCCCGGCCGCGCGGACGCGACGGAACTGCGGCGGCGCATCCAGGCCGGGGAATGGGTGGTGGACCTGCGCACCCGGACCGCGTTCGCGGCCGGGCACGTCGCCGGCACGTTCAGTTTCCCGCTGGACGGCAGTTTCGCCACCTACCTTGGCTGGCTGATCCCCTGGGGCACCCCGCTGACCCTGCTCGGCGAAACCCCGCACCAGGTCGCTGACGCCCACCGGGAACTGGTGCGGATCGGCATCGACCGGCTGGCGGCGGCGGGCACCGGCAGCCCGGCCGAGTGGGCCGACGGGCAGCCACTGCGCAGCTTCCCGGTCGCGGATTTCGCCAGCCTGGCCGCGGTCCGCCACCACCGTCCCGTCCTCGTGCTGGACGTGCGCCGGAACCTGGAATGGGCCGAGTCGCACATCGACGGCGCCGTGCACATCCCGCTGCATGAACTGCTGGCCCGTCTCGGCGAGGTGCCCGAGGGTGAGGTCTGGGTGCACTGCCGCAGCGGTTACCGGTCCTCGGTCGCCGCGTCCATCCTCGACGCCGCGGGCCGGACCGTCGTTGCGGTCGATGACGAGTTCGACCACGCGGCCGGAGCCGGCCTTCCCCTGGCCAGCGGCGCAGCGGCGGGGATGGCGGCATGAGCGGCTGGCTGAGCCGGCTGTTCCCGGCGCGGCCCAAGGTGGGCCCGGAGCAGGCCCGGGAGCTGCTGGACCAGGGCGCGATCCTGCTAGACGTGCGGGAGGACGCCGAATGGCGGGCCGGGCACGCGCCCAAAGCCCGGCACATCCCACTGAGCCGGCTTCCGGCCCGCCTGCGGGATGTGCCGCCGAACCGCACCGTGGTGACCGTGTGCCGGTCCGGCGCCCGGTCCGCCCGGGCCGCCGCGCTGCTGGCCCGGGAAGGCCGGCACGTGGTCAACCTGTCCGGCGGCATGCACGCCTGGGCCCGGGCCGGGCTCCCCATCGTCGCCTCCGGTGGCCGCCCCGGCCAGGTGGTGTAACCGGGTTGGTCCTGCTGGCCATCGCCGCGGGCCTGCTCATCGGGCTCAGCCTCGGTGCGCTGGGCGGGGGCGGCTCCATCCTGACCGTGCCCGCCCTGGTCTACCTTCTCGGCCAGTCCCCGCACCAGGCCACGACCGCCTCGCTGATAGTGGTGGGCATCGCCGCCATCGTCGGCGCGATCACTCACGCCCGGGCCGGGCGGGCACGGCTCAGGACCGGCGCGATCTTCGGGGCACTCGGGGTCGCCGGCTCCTATGCCGGCTCGCGGGCCAGCGCGGCCGTCCCCGCCAACCTGCTGCTGGCCGGGTTCGGCGTCCTGATGCTCACCGTGGCCGCGACCATGATCCTGCGCCGCCGCGCACCAGGCCGGCCGGGCACGGGCAGCCACTCCCGCAGCGGTGCCCGCCACGTCATCGTTATCACCGCCGCGGCCACGGGCGTCGGGCTGGTCACCGGGTTCTTCGGCGTGGGCGGGGGATTCGTGGTGGTCCCCGCGCTCGTCCTGGCCCTCGGCTTCGACATGCCGACAGCAGCGGGCACCTCCCTGGTAGTGATCGCGGTAGACAGCGCAGCCGCGCTCGCCGCACGAGCCGGCCACGCCGTTTTCTCGCTGGACTGGGCGCTGGTCGCCGCTTTCATCGGGGCGGCGGTGCTCGGCACCCTGGCCGGAACCCGCCTGGCCGGGCGCGTCAACCCGCAGCGGCTGAGCGCAGCGTTCACGCTCCTGATCGTCGTGGTCGCCGGGTACACCCTCGCCCGCAGCCTGCCCGGCATCGTGCAGGGACCGGTGATCCGGCCCACGTCAGCGGCCCGTGACCGGGCCGCCACCCGCTGCCGGTTCCCCGTCCCCGCCGCCAGCGGCCAGTTCGAACCCGGCGCCGAGGTTCTGGGCAGTCCAGCGGGCGACGTAGGAGAACCGGTCGGCACGGACCAGGCCGTGCCGCCATTCCACCGGCGTCGTGTCCCGCAGGGTCAGCCGTTCGATGGCCAGTGCTGGCGTGCGGGCACGCAGGCCAAGCAGGTCGCGCTGCTCGCGGGTAGGCAGGACCGGGCACAGCCGCTCCCATCCGGCGTTGGCCCGGACACCGCAGCGCACGTGCAGTTCCCGGTACAGGGCGGTGCGGGTGAAGTCGACCTGCAGCAGCGGCCGGGCCAGGGCAGCCGGAAGCCATGACCAATCCAGCACGATCGGCTCACCATCGGCCAGGCGCAGCCGCTCCAGGTACACCAGCGGCTCATCCGGGGCACAGCCGAGCACCTCGGCGGCCTGCTCGTCGCGGCGCTCCTCCAGGTGCCGGACGACGCTGCGCTGCACGAAACCCTGCGCCTCCACCGAGCGGAACAGGCTGTAGAACGCGCCCAGCGGCTGCTCGATCATCCGCTCACGGACGAACGTGCCCCGGCCCCGGCCCCGTTCGACGACTCCCTCGGCCTGCAGCCGCCGGACCGCCTCCCGCACCGTGTGCCGGCTGACGCCGTACTGTGCCCGCAGTTCCTCATCCCCGGGGAAATGCGCCCGGAACTCCCCTCGCGCCAGACGGCGCCGCAGGTCAGCAAGCACCTGGGCCCACAGCGGCAGCGCGCTGTCCCGGTCCACGATCACGCCCCTAGTATGCGACGCTCCGGCGGGGAAAGGGATGAACGGTCGTAGACGCCTCCCCCCGGCCGGCGAGCCCACAGCGTGGCGTAATGTACGTACATCCGGAGTTTTCGCGCAGGCCGGCACGCCCACGTCCCGGGCCGCGCGGAGACCGCTGGCAGATGGTTGCTCAGCCCAGCTGTGCCGGGCGGTCGCGAAGTGGCGCCTGCCGCCGCGCGGTGCTGACGGAACGATGCCGGGCCCTTACTGGAAGGAGCGTCTTGCCGCACGCCACCCCGGCCGCGGGCCTCCTCCGGCCCGTGGCCGGCACCGCTGCCACGGGCCGCCCCGTTCACGTCCCAGCTGGGACGGCCGATTGAACACCCCACACCCCTCTCCCGCCGCGCCCGCCCGCCGCTTGTCCCGGCTGCTGGCCGAGCCCCGGCGGCCCGAAGCGGTCCGCAACTCCCCCAAGGCCCCGTGGCTGGTGGTCGCCGCCGTCTGCATCGGGGCGTTCATGGGCCAGCTCGACGCCAGCATCGTCACCCTCGCCTTTCCCACCCTGCGGCACGGTTTCGGCGCGGCGCTCGCCGACGTCCAGTGGGTGGGGCAGGCCTACCTGCTGGTGCTCATCGGGCTGCTCACCGCGGTCGGCCGCTACGCCGACATGTTCGGCCGCAAGCTCCTCTACACCTACGGGTTCGTGATCTTCATCATCGGCTCCGCGCTGTGCGGCCTGGCTCCCAGCCTGCCCGCCCTGATCGGGTTCCGGGTGTTCCAGGGCATCGGCGCGGCCATGCTGCAAGCCAACAGCGTCGCCATCATCGCCGGGGCAGTTCCTAGGGACCGGCTGGGCAAGGCCATCGGCATCCAGGGGGCCGCCCAGGCACTCGGGCTCGCCCTCGGCCCCGCCGCCGGCGGCCTGCTGATCAGCCTGGGCGGCTGGCGGCTCATCTTCTTCATCAACGTCCCGGTAGGCCTCGTCGGCACCGTCCTGGCCTGGTTCCTCATCCCCCGCAGCCGGCACCTCGCCGCCCGGACCCGGTTCGACTGGGCGGGCCTTGCCATCTTCCTGCCCGCCACCTGTGCCCTGCTGCTCGCCATCTCCTACGGCGGCCGCTACGGCTGGGGCTCACCGCTCATCGCCGGCGGCTTCGCCGTGGCAGCGCTGCTCCTGGTCGCGTTCATAGTGCGCGAGCGCCGGGCAGCCGCCCCCATGCTTGACCTCAGCCTGCTGCGCCGCATCCCGTTCAGCGCAGGTATCGCCAGCGGCCTCCTGTCCTACCTGGTCCTGTTCGGGATCCTCACCGTGGTGCCGTTCTACCTGGAAATCGCCCTTCACGCCCCGCCCGCCAGCGCGGGCCTGCAACTGCTCGTCATTCCCCTCGGCGTCGGGCTGATCGCCCCCCTCGCCGGGCGCCTGGCCGACCGGGTCGGCGCCCGCCCGCTCACCATCGGCGGCATGGCCACCACCGCACTCATGCTCGCCATCAGCACCCTCGTGCACGCACACACCATGATCTTCCTGCTGGCGCTCGCCGCGGCCGGGATAGGACTGGGCACGTTCACCCCACCCAACAACGCCGCCATCATGGGCGCCGCCCCCCCGCACCAGACCGGCATGGCCAGCGGCATCCTCAACATGACCCGCGGCCTGGGCACCTCGCTCGGCCTGGCCCTGGCCGGCCTCGCCTACACCATCGGCGCCGGCGCTGCCGACGCAACACCCGCCGACGCCACCAACGGTTACGACAACGCCGCCCTGCTCCTCACCGCGATCGCCGTCATCGCCGCGCTCATCGCCGCCCTCCGCGGCAGGACCCAGCTCAGCCACGACCCCACCCTCACAGCCGAATGACAGCCAGACCGCATGAGCCGGCCGGGCACCACAGTCAATGCCAGTGGCCGGAACCAGGAGTAACAACCCGTCGGCCATGCGGCGGGCGTGCCGGACGTGCAATGCTTGGCCTCGCTGGTTGCGCCCACGCGGGGGATGACCATTCCCCTTTGGGAGGGACGCATGATCAACCGCATACAGCTTGACCGGCCTGGCGTGTATCTGGAAGTCGAGCAAGACCGGACACGTGCGGCCGGAATTGTCCGGGCCGTGGTGTGCGAGAGCGATCATGGCCGCGCATACGCCAACGACGTAGCGGTGCTGGTTGGCCGGGACGGCTTCGTCCTGCGCAGGCCGGGCGGGGACGTCTGGATACCCGCCGGGAAGTGACGGAGGTACCTGCCTCGCCTCTCAACCACCTCCCGGACCGCAGCCCACGCCCAGCTCAGCGAGCACTGGCAGATACCCGGGCGCCGCGGATCAGCATGGCGGCCAGCCTGACCAGGATCGACCGCACATGACCCAGCCAGCCAGTGCGCGATCCGCCCCTGCCCTGGGTTATGACGCGTGGTTCGAAAGCCGATGGGGACGGTACGCATGGCGGATCGAGACCAGCGCCGTGCTGGCTGCCCTCGGCCCGCTCGCTGGGCGGCGGGTCGCCGACATCGGCTGCGGCACGGGCCGGCTCCTGGGCATCCTCACCAGCCACGGCGCCCAGGCGGTCGGCATCGACGCCGACCCCGGGATGCTCGCCCTTGCGGCCGCCAGGGGCCCGTGACCCGCGCCGACGCCCACCGGCTCCCCCTCGCCGGTGCGAGCATGGACGCCGCCGTCACCGTCGCCACGCTCGAGTTCACCGCCAGCCCGGCACAGGTCCTGGCCGAGATGGCCCGCATTACCCGGCCCGGCGGGCGGCTGGTCGCCGCCGTCCTCAACCCGGCCAGCCTGTGGGGCCTGCTCGACCGGCCTGCCCGCCGCGCCCCCTACGCCAGCGGCTGCTTCCTCCCCCGCGACGATCTGCTCGCCCTCGGGCAAAAGCATGGCCAGGCCCGCGTCCGCGGCGCCCTGTTCGCCGCCGGCCGCCTGCCCGCCCGGCCGCTGCTGGGGCCAGCGCTGGAGGCCACGGGGAAGATCATGGGGCGGTCCGGCGCCGTCCAGGTCCTCACCGTGGTCACGGAGGCGGACGGCCAGCCCTGGCCGGCCACGATCCGGTAGCTGGTGAAGAACAGCCCGCAGGCGACCAGGAACCATCCGAACGCCTGGCGGATGACCGGCCCCCGCACGTGGTGTGCCAGCTGGCTGCCGGTCGCGCTGCCTGGCAGCAGCCCGGCGGCGAACTCGCCGGCAAGGACCCGGTTGATGTGACCGGGCGGGGTGGGACAGCAGCGCACCGGCGGCCGCGCCAGGGACGCCCCCCACCACCGACCAGGCGGCAGCACGGGGCCGGGCTTCACCGGCCCGCAGGTAGGGCGCCGCCCCCACCACGGCGGAGGGGATCGTGGCTGGCAGCGGTGAGGCGAGGGCTATCAGCCCAGGTGCGCCAGGCAGCGCGAGCACCGGGGTCCCCCGAAATTAGTTGCGACAGGCTAACGGAGTATTATGCGATTGTTGCAATAAGCAATCTTTGCGAGGTGGCGGGGCGTGGCCGGACATGCGGTGAACGAGGCTGCGGTGGATGCGGTACTGACGGCGAGCCGGACGCTAATCGCAGTGGCTACCAAGTCGCTCGGCCCGGCTGCTGAGGAGACCACGCTCGCGCAGTACCGGGCGCTGGTGGTGCTGGCTTCCCGTGGCCCCCAGCGGATGGTGGATCTGGCCGTGGCGCTGGAGGTCGTGCCATCCACGGCGGGGCGGATGTGTGACCGGCTGGTGCGCAAGGGGCTGATCCGCCGGCACCGCGCCCGCGCCGACCGCCGCAGCGTGCTGGTCTCGATCACCGCGGCCGGGCGGCAGGTGGTGGACCAGGCCACCGCGCGGCGGCGGGCGCTGATCGCCGGCATCCTGGGCCAGCTTCCGGCCGGGCAGCAGCAGGCGGTGGCCGAGGCGATGGCGGCCTTTGCTGCGGCAGCCGGGGAGATCCCCGACAGCCAATGGCCTCAGGTCCAGCCGGATGCACCGCCGGGGGCACCAGCCGCACTACGGCGGGAGCCGTCCCAGGCCAGCCAGGGAGTGCGGCCGTGACCGGCACGTCGCTCGCGGCAAGGCCATGGATCGGCAGGGCGGGCGGGTGGCTGCGAGGTTCCCGGCCGGGGCTATTCGTGATGGCGCTGCTCGTCGGCGCCGGGTCGGGGTTCGGCGCGATCGCGTTCCGTTACCTGATCTATGGGTTCACCTGGCTGGCCACCGGTCATGCCGAGTTCGGCCAGCAGGGCCATGTGGGCAGCGCTCACCTGCCGTGGCTGGGGCTGGGTTTCTTCGTGGTGATCCCGGTGATTGGTGGGCTGATTTACGGTCCGCTGATCTACCGGTACGCGCGCGAGGCGCGGGGGCACGGGGTTCCTGAGGTGATGATCGCGGTCGCGGAGAACGGTGGCCGGATCCGTCCGCAGGTCAGTGTGGTCAAGGCGGTCGCCTCGGCGCTGTGCATCGGGGCCGGTGGTTCGGTGGGGCGGGAAGGCCCGATCGTGCAGATCGGGTCGGCGCTGGCTTCCGGCCTGGGCCAGTGGGTCAGGATACCGGAGAACCGGCTGCGCATCCTGGTCGCCTGCGGCGCGGCCGGCGGCATCGCGGCCACGTTCAACGCCCCGGTCACTGGCGTGTTCTTCGGGGTCGAACTGATCCTGCGGGAGTTCTCCGTCGAGGCGATCTTCACGGTGATGCTGGCGTCGATGGTCGCCGACGTGATCAGCGAGCTATTCGTGGGCGGCGGGCCGTTCCTGGCCGGATTCCCGCCCGGTATCGCCCTGCATCACGCCCGCAACTACCTGCTCGTTGCCCTGCTGGCGGTGCTGGCCGCGCTGACCGGGCTGGCCTTCAAGACCATCCTGTACAAGATCGAGGACATCTGCGACCGCCTGTGGAAGAACCGGCCCGAGTGGGCCCGGCCCGCGGTCGGCGGGATCGTCCTGGGCCTCCTGCTGCTCGCGCTGCCGCAGATGTACGGCGTCGGCTACCCGGTGATGTACAAGGCCGTCAGCGGCGGCTACCTGCTGTGGTTCCTGATCGTGCTCGCCGCCGCCAAGATGGTCGCGACCAGCCTGACCATCGGCATCGGCGGCTCCGGTGGCGTGTTCGCCCCGTCCCTGTTCATCGGGGCGACCTCCGGCATGGCCTTCGGCGAGATCGCTGACCACCTGCTCGGGCCGGGCGCGGGCCAGCCGGCCTTGTACGCGGTGGTGGCCATGGGCGCGGTGTTCACCGCCGCCGCGCGTGCCCCGCTGACCTCACTGGCCAGCGTGGTGGAGATGACCGGCGACTACACCCTCACCCTGCCGGTCATGCTCGCCGTCGCGATCGCCACCGCCGTCTCCCGCGCCCTGAGCTACGGCACCATCTACACGACTAAACTGCTGCGCCGCGGCACCGACATCGACCGGGCCACACCGGCTCACGTCTTCGAGGACCTGACCGTCGCCGACGCCATGCACCCCCTCCCCGCCCCACTGGCCGTAGCGCCAGCGGTGGCCGCAGCAGGAGACGGGCACGTTCCCGGCAAGGCAGCGCTGCCAGGGGTAGTCACCCACCAGCGGGCGCCACAGGCGCTGTTCGCCAACGAATCCCTCGCCCAGGCGCTGCGCCAGCTAGTGATCTACGGCCGCGACGGGCTGCCCGTGCTCTCCGCTGACGGCCGGCATGTGCACGGCTGGATCACCAACCCAGGCGTGCTCCAGGCGGTAGCCCGCCAGATCCACACCTCCCGGGCACAGACCACCCAGGGCCAGCTCGCGGCCGACTGGGCCCTGCCCGACCCGCAATCATCGCTGCACGAGCCGCCTACCCCACTGCCCGGCTACCAGATCGTGGAGATCACCATCCCGGGTGACTCGCCCGCCATCGGCAGCACTCTGGGCGCCCTCACCTGGCCCTCAGGCTGGACCGCGGTCTCGATCCTCCGCGATCGCAGACTCCGCATCCCCGGCCCCGGCCTCACCCTCAGCGCCGGGGACCGCATCAACTTCCTGATCCCCGGACCCCGGCAACCGGACCGTCACCCGGACGGACAGGGCCAGTCCCCGGACCCGCACCCTGGCCCCGAGCCGCCTGTCCCGGCGGCCAGCGACTTACTGTTAACCAGGGCCGCTGGCTGAGGAGCGCAGTCAGCATCCCCCGGTGCCACGCCGGGCAACCTGTCTATGCGCGGTCAACGGCAGCCGGACCGGTTTGCGCGTTCTGGATGGCGGTGTCCCGCATGATCTCGCCCGGGAAGGATTCTGGGTGGCTGGCGCCGGTGGCCGCCTGGCCATTGCCCGGCCGCGGTTCGCCGGGGCCGTGGCTGATGAGGAGCATCGCGGCGTCATCGCGCAGTTCGTGGCCAACGTGCCGGACGACATCCTCGCAAAGGCGGTCCAGCGCGGCGTCGGGACCCAGGCCGTCCAGCAAGGTGCCGCAGCCGCCGAGCTGGTAGAAAGCCCCTGACTTGTCCCGGGCCTCGCTGATCCCGTCGGTGTAGAACAGGATCTGGTCGCCCGGGCCGAACGCGGCGGCGTCCAGGCCGCGCCCGGCCGCGGCCAGACCGGCCGCGGCGAGACCGGCCAGACCAAACGGCAGGCCGGCGTCGAGCGGCTCGACAAAACGGACTCCTGAGCTGCTCAGGAGCAGGGGCGGCGGATGCCCGCAGTTCAGTATCTCGATGCCCGGCCCGCCGTCAGCGACCTGGGCCAAGATCGCGGTCACGAACTCCTCGCCGGCGGCCTGACGCTGCAGGCTGAACTCGATCCGTGCGGCCAGCGCCGGCAGATCCGGGGCGTCGTGCGCCGCTTCACGGAACGCTCCCAGTACTGTCGCCGCCGTCTGCACCGCTGCCAGGCCCTTGCCCTGGACATCTCCGACGATGAGCTGCACCTTGCCTCCGGTCGCGCTGACCTCGTACAGGTCACCGCCGATCCGCGCCGAGGCGGTGGCGGAGATATACCGAACCGCCAGCTGGACCGGACCCACCTGGCGGGGCACCGGGCGCAACAGCACTCGCTGCGCCGCCTCCGCGACGGCGCTCACGTTCGCCAGTTCCCGCTCCCGCCGACGCCGCCCCGCGCTGGCAATCGCCCCGGCGCCGGTCACCCCCGCGATGGTCGCGAGCGCGATGTACCCACGCCGGGAACCGTCAAGATTGTCGTACATGGCGAGCCCCACGCCCAGTATCATGGCCAGGCCGCCAATGAGCGCGGTTCGTGCCGGGCGGAGGGAGACAGCCGCCAGCGCAGGGCCCAGGGACAGCAGGGGCAGGAAACCGACCCGCGGGCCCGCGATGAGATCAACGGCGGCCACCACCGCCATGACGAGGAATGGCAGCACGCCCAGGAGTACCTGGGCGCCCGGCCGGGGCGCGAGTTCTGCCCCGGCCCCTGATCTTCGCATTCCCGCGATCACCCCGGGGCGAACTGCCATCTCAGCGCCTGCCGCCGTGTTCGGCGGCCAGAGGCTGAGGCCAGCCGCTACTGCATCGCATGCCCACTCCCCCACCGAGGCCATCAGCCCTCCGCGCGCAGGCAGTAGTACCGGCGGGGCACCTCGATCCGTTCGCCCACATTATTGCCCAATGCAACAAGTGATGCCCGGTGGTTGCTTACGCAGCAGGTAGTGACACGGGTTCCGCTCAGGTCACCAGCGCGCTGCGAGCGCCCGCGGACGGGGTGCGGGCATGAGTGCCGGCGCGCGTGCCGCAAGGCCGGCAGTTGTCCGCCCCCGTACCCAGCCAGGCTTCCTACCAGGCCCGGTACGCCTGGTCCAGCCGCGAGCGTTGTTTCCAGGGGAAAGCCACAGCCGGGGCAGGCGTATGGTTCACCAGGCCGCCTGTTACGTTGCTGGAGGAATCCGGGAGCTCGCGGGCGAAATTCTGCAGGCCGGATCGGACAAGGCGTGGGGTGGGTGCCCGTGCGTACCGCTGAGTTCTGATGGCTGGCGTCGAGTCGTTCGGGCTGGCGGTGCTGGTGGCCGCGCTCGTTGGCATCGCGGCGGTCTTGTCCAGCCGGGTGAGCGAGCGCCTCCGGATCCCGGCACCGGCGTTCTTCCTGATCGGGGCGGCGCTCGCCTCTGACATCTGGCCGCGGCTGGGCAGTCTGTCGTTCGCCACAGTGGAGCAGGTCGTCACGGTTGCCCTCGCGGTCATCTTGTTCGACGGCGGCATGCGGATGGGCTGGCGGCGGTTCCGGTCGGCGGCCGTGGCGACCGTCTGGATCGGTGTTGCCGGAACACTGGTCACGGCGGCGGCCGCCGCGCTCGCCGCGCGGTTCCTGTTCTCCTTCGACTGGCGCGGGGCGCTGCTCATCGGCACCGCGCTGGCGCCCACCGACCCGGCCGTGGTGTTCTCCATACTGGGCCGCCGTGAGATCGCCGGCCGCAGCGGCGTGCTGCTGGAAGGCGAGGCCGGGGCCAACGACCCGGTCGGCATCGCCCTGCTGGTCGCACTGCTGGCGGCAACCGGCACCGGCATGAACGCGGCCGGTGAGGTGGTGTGGACATTCGTCCTGCAGATGGCTGTTGGCGTGGCCGTCGGCGCCGTGGGCGGCCGGGTGCTGCTGGCATTCATGCGCCGGGTGCCGCTGCCGGACGAGGGACTGTACACGCTGCGCGTCCTGGCCGGCGCGCTGGCCATCTACGGGCTGGCCACCATCGCCCACGGGTCCGGGTTTCTGGCCGTATTCATGGCGGGCGTCCTCATCGGCGACGAGCATGCCCCCTACAAAGGGGAAATCGCGCACTTCCATTCCTCGCTGGCCAGCCTGGCCGAACTGGTCGCCTTCGTCATGCTCGGACTCACTATCCAGCTGTACGCCCTGCCACACGGCGGGGCATGGCTGATCGGCCTTGCTCTCGCGGCCCTGCTGGCATTCGTCATCCGGCCGGTATTCGTGGGTGTGCTGCTGTGGCCGGTGCGCCTGCGGTTCGGTGAACGCCTGTTCGTGCTGTGGTCCGGCCTCAAAGGCGCCGTGCCGATCCTGCTCGGCGCGTTCATCGTCCAGGCCAGGGTCAAGGACGCGCCGCGCATCTACGAGATCATCTTCGTGGTCGTGGCGTTCTCGGTCATCGTGCAAGGCGGAGCAGTCCCCGGGCTCGCCCGGCGGCTGAAAATACCGCTGCGTACCATCGAGCCGGAGCCGTGGAGCCTGGGCATACGGTTCCAGGAGGAACCCGAGGGCCTGCACCGCTTCCTCGTCGCCCCCGGCACCGCCGCGGACAACATCCCCATCAGCGACCTGCCGCTGCCCGAGGACGCCTGGATCAGTTTCATCATCCGCGGGGGGCGCCTTGAGCCCGCACTAGGCAGCACGGTGCTGCACGCCGGCGATGAGGTCGTCGTGCTCGCCACCGAAGTGGATGAGGCCAGCCTGCGCGAGATCTTCAGCTAGCCCGGTGAGACTCAGGGGTCAGGGGCAGCCATTCCGTCTTGCCGGGGATGAGGGTGATGGGGTGACCGTAATGGTTGATGGTGAGGGTGTCGCCTGAGCAGAGCTGGTAGCTGGCCGTGGCCGGGGTCAGTTCCACGCGGATGCGCCGGCCGCGCATGGTGAGCGGGAAGGCGATCTTTTCCCAGCCCGCCGGGAGCCGCGGGGACAGCGAGATTCCACCGTCTGTGTGGCGCAGGCCCGCCAGTCCGGTGACCAGACAGGTCCAGGCGCTGGCAAGGGCGGCGACGTGGATGCCGTCACGGACGTTGTGGTTGAGATCGTCGAGGTCGAGCAGCGCGGTGGCCCGCAGGTAGCGCACTGCCTTGGCGAGGTCCCCCAGTTCCGCGGCGATGACGGCGTGGGTGCTGGCCGACAGCGACGAATCGTGCACCGTAATCGCCTCGTAGTAGGCGAAGTCGCGCTGTTTCTGCTCCGGGGTGAAGTGGCTGCCGGCCAGGTGCAGGGCCAGGACCAGGTCAGCCTGCTTGACGATCTGGTGCCGGTACAAGGTGAGCGGATGGTGATGCAGCAGCAGCGGGTAGTCCTTCCTGGGGGTGGCAGCGAAGTCCCATACCGGGTGGTGCAGGAAGGTCTCGTCCTGCGGGTGGATACCTCGCGCGGTGTCGTAGGGAATGCGCATCGCGCCGGCGGCGCGGCGCCACGCCGTGATCTCGCTCGCCGCTAGCCCGGTGGCGGTGGCGAGCCGGTCATAGGCTGCCCGATGGTGGTCCTGGAGCCGCCCGCAGAGGTCGGCGGCGGCGGACAGGTTCGCCTGGGCCATCAGGTTGGTGTAGACGTTGTTGTCGGCCAGGACGGTGTATTCGTTGGGCCCGGTGGCCTGGTCCAGGCAGAACGCGCCGCCGCGGGCCGGGTCGTAATGGCCGAGCGACGCCCACAGCCGGGCGGTTTCCACCAGAAGTTCCGCTCCCGGGCCGGCCGCGAACTCCTCATCGCCGGTCGCGGTCAGGTAGACGCCCACCGCGTAGGCGATGTCAGCGGTCAGGTGATGGGCGGCGGTGCCGGCCGGGAAGTAGGGCGCGACATCGGCCCCGGTGATGGTCCGCCAGGGGAACAGCGCACCTTCCAGCCCGAGTTCCCTGGCTCTGGCACGTGCCGCGGGCAACGTCGCGTGCCGGAACGTCAGCAGGTCACGGGCGTGCTGCGGGCTGGTGTAAGCCAGGACGGGGAGCAGGAAGATCTCACTGTCCCAGAACCGGTGGCCCTCATACCCCTGCCCGGTCAGGCCCTTGGCCGCCACCCCGCGAGGTCCTGCGTGGGCGGTTGCCTGCAGAAGCTGGAAGAGCCCGAACCGCAGCCCCTGCTGCACCTCCAGGTCGCCCGCCGCGGTCACATCGCTGCGTTCCCAGAACGCGGCAACCAGGCGTTCCTGGTGGCTCACCAGCCCTTGGAAGCCGATACTCACCGCGGCATCCAGGCTGCCGTGCACCCGCTGGGCCAGTTCCCCGGCTGGCTGGCCGGCGGCCCAGTGGTAGGCGAGCAGCTTGACCAGGTGCACCGGGGAACCCGGGGTGGCGGTGACCGTGAAGGTGACCTGCGCGGAGCCGCCATCGGTCCTGCCCGCGGCCACCGAGACGGGGCCCGTGGCCTGCAGGTGATGGTCGGTCCCGGCGGCGACGGTCAGCCCGCTGGCCCGGGTGGTGTGCACCAGCACGGCCCGGGTACCGTCCACCGCCGCGGACTGGGGCAGCAGCACCTGCCCATACAGCGGCGCCGCTTCCCGCGGATCCCCCTCACTGACCTGGTTCGACTCGTTGCCGACCAGCAGCGAGCAGATCTCCAGCGCCGCCGGGCCATCCAGCACCCGCACCTGGTAGCTGATCGCGGCAAGGTGCCGGTCGTGGAAGGACACCAGCCGCCGGGAGGTGACCGCGACCCGCCCACCTCCCGGAGCGGACCAGACCAGTTCCCGGGTCAGCATCGCGGTGCGCAGGTCCAGCGTCCGCCGGTGCGAATGCAGCCGCCCGGTGCGCACGTCCAGCGGCACCCCGTTGACCCGAAGGCAGATCAGCTTGCCGTCGGTCACGTTGAGCAGCGTCTCGCTGTTCTGCGGGAAGCCGTGGCGGTATTCCCCGTAGATGATCGGCCGTGACTCGTAAAAACCGTTCAGGTAGGTTCCCGCCAGGAACACCGGGTCGCCCTCATCCAGGTTGCCGCGCAGCCCCAGGTAGCCGTTGGCCAGCGCGAACACGCTCTCAGCCTGGCCGAGGATCTCCGGGCTGTAGGCCGTTTCCGTGACCGTCCAGGGCTCCACCGGGAACGCGGGATGCTGGATCATGTGCCCGGCCCAGCTCCCCGGGCGGGCCTGCCCGGGCCCGGCAGCCAGCCGCGGCCGCCGTGGGCCGCCGTCCCGCCTGGCCAGGTCCGTGGCGGGTCCGGTGGGTGGGCCGGGGTGGCGACAGCGGCGCTGGCTGGCAGCCCGGACAATGACAGCTGCCGACGGGCCTGCAGGTGCCAGCCGGTGGCGGTGAGCAGTTCGGGGACGGGGATGGGCCGGCAGTCCAGCACGGCCGGCAGGTACCGGCGGGCCGCCAGGTACAGCCGGGCCATGAGAGCGGGCGGCTGGGTGAGCTGGAGCGAAACGACGGCCAGGCGCCCGCCGGGGCGCAGGACCCGGCGGCACTCAGCCAGCAGCGGGGGGATCTGGGGGGTGTCGATGAGTTCGAGGACGAAGCTCATGAACACGGCGTCGAAGGCGCCTGCCCGCAGCGGCAACCGGTGGGCGTCGCCCTGGATGAGCCCGATCCGGCCTGCATACCCTGCCCGTGCCGCCCGGCGGCGGGATCGGCTGAGCATGCGGGCGGACAGGTCCACCCCGGTCACCTGCCCGGCCGGGCCCACGCTGCGGGCCAGCGCGGCCAGGGCGTGACCGGTTCCGGGACCGATCTCCAGGACGCGCTCCCCACGGCGGGCGGCCAGCAGCCGCAGCCCCTGCTTGCGGGCCCGGCGCTCGAACGGGTTCTCCGCCAGGTCGTAGACGGCGGCGACCCGGTCGTAGGTGGCCCGGGCCTGCGAGATGGGCCGCTCCACCGGTGCCACACCTGCCATCCACCCAGCCCCGCCGGGCGGGTTGTTCATGACGGCTGCCCCGCTCCGGATGGCTGCCCTGCTGTGGCCTTGACGCGCCGGGGATGATGGTCGAGCCAGCGGAAGGCGGCGAGCTTGATCCGGTCGTTGACCAGGAACCACGCCAGCGCATACGCCCAGACCAAGCCGGCCCGCTCCCAGCCCAGCGGGGCCATCAGCACCCCGTAGACGGCGATCAGGGGGGCGAGGATCTGGGCGGTGGCCACCGCACCCAGCAGCAGCAGGGCCGGGGCGGGCCGGGACCAGAACGGGCCCCGGGTACGGGTCAGGAAGATGGTCAGCTGCCCGGCAACCGACAGTTTCAGGTAGATCAGGGTGCGGATCAGGTCGTGGCTGAGCCCGAAGACCTGATCGGCAAGGGCGAACAGCAGGAACGTGGCCACCACTCCGATGACGCCCAGCACGGTGGCGATGACCAGGGTGGTGCGCATGTCCCAGGCGACCGGCCTGTTCGAGCCGCGGACGTGGTCATAGGCGATGGACAAGATCGCGGCGTCGTTGAGCACGGCCAGGAACACGATCATTGCCGGGGTGACGGGGAAGAAGTTGAACGCGACGATCGCCAGGGTGATCAGCAGCAGGATGCGGATGGTCTCGGCGATCCGGTAGGTGGCATAGCTGGTCATGTGGGCGAAGATCTCCCGGGCGGTGCGGATCGCGTCCACGATCACCGACAGGCCCGGCGCCAGCAGCACCACGTCAGCGGCGGCCCGGGCGGCGTCGGTGGCCCCCGAGACCGCGATCCCGGCGTCGGCCTGTTTGAGCGCCGGGGCGTCGTTCACACCGTCGCCGGTCATGCCCACGATGTGGCCGCGGGCCTGCAGCAGCCGCACGATCTTGTACTTGTGCTCGGGGAACACCTGGGCGAACCCGTCCGCAGCCGCCACCCGTCCGGCCAGCTCGGCATCCCCGCCGTCGCCGGGGGCGGCAGCCAGGGTGGCGGCATCCAGGATCTGCTGGCCAAGACCGGTCTGCCGGGCGATCTCCCGCCCGATCGCCACCTGGTCGCCGGTGACCATCTTCACCGTCACTCCAAGCTCGCGGGCGGCGGTGATGGTGGCGGCCGAGTCCTCCCGCGGCGGGTCGGCCAGCGGCAGCACCCCCAGCAGCCGCCAGCCGCCGCCTGGGCCGGTGCGGGCCACCCCCAGTGACCGGTAGCCGCGTCCGGCGAACCCCTCGGCCACCGTGGTCATCTGCGCAACAGCGGGGTCACCAGCGCACAGTTGCGCGATCACCTGCGGGGCGCCTTTGCTGACAGTGAACGCGCCCTCACCGCCGCCAGACACGGTGGCCTCGGTCCGCTTGGTCACCGGGTCGAACGGGATGAACCCCGTGACCCGCTGCCCGTCCGGTGCGGGCGGGGCGGCGGCGAGAACGGCCAGGTCGATGGGGTCGCGGTCCTCCGCGCGGGAGGCGAGCGCCGCCGCGGCCAGCACGTCACCAGCAGCGGCGCCCGGCGCGGTCCACGGGGTAGCGACGGCGAGCCGGTTCTGGGTGAGCGTGCCGGTCTTATCCGAGCACAGCACATCGATGCCACCGAGTTCCTCCACCGCGGGCAGGTGGGACACGACGGCCTGCCGGCGGGCCAGGGCGCGGGCACCGACCGCCATGGTGACCGACAGCACCGCCGGCAGCGCCACCGGCACCGACGCGATCATGACCACCAGGGCGAACTCCAGCATCTGCAGCACCGGGTTCCCCCGCGCCACCGACACCACCAGCGTCAGCGTCACCAGGGCGAGCGCCAGGACGATCAGGTAGTGGCCGATCCGCAGCACCGCCCGCTGGAAATGGCTGACCGTGCCCGCGGTCTCCACCAGCGCGGCGGTACGGCCGAAGAAGCTCCCCTCACCGGTCGCATACACCAGCGCGTCACCCTCCCCGCGCACCACCACCGCCCCGGAATACAGAACGCCACCCGCCCCGCGGGTCACCGGCAGCGACTCCCCGGTCAGCGCAGACTGGTCCACCTGAACCGGCACATCGCCCAGCAGGCGCGCGTCCGCCGGTGCCACGTCCCCCAGCCGCACCCGGATCACATCACCCGGCACCAGCTCCCGCACCGGGACCGTCGCCCACGCCCGGTCCCGCAGCACCCGGGCGGTGACCGCCAGCCGCTGCTTGAGCGCGGCGATCGCGTTCGCCGCCTGATGCTCCTCCGCAAACGCCACCGCCCCGTTCATCACCAGCAGCACCCCAATGATCGCCGCATCGGACCAATGCCGCACCACCAGCGACAAGACCAGCGCGATCTCGATCATCCACGGGATCGGCGCCCAGAAGTAGCCCAGCAGCACGAGCAGCAGGTTCTTGCGCTTCTCCGCGATCTCGTTCGGCCCGAACCGCTCCAGCCG
>OFGV01000037.1_pt1 | contig 20222 bp, 16 predicted proteins | sample 1521911 | NCBI WGS metagenome assembly OFGV01 (sample SAMEA2553413, study PRJEB24118) | soil metagenome
CCCCGCGACGGCGGAGACGAGGTGCAGGGCGATCGGCTTCACCGCCGGCCCGCAGTAGCCGCCGTGACTCGACTTGCCGCTCACGGAGGGCAGGGCGGCGAAGCCCTCCAGGTCCACGCCGACGATCGAATTGATCGTATTGATGAGCGACAGGGCGTCGGCCCCGCCCTTGACCGCTGCGCGGGCGATATAGGGGATGTCGGTGAAGTTGGGGGTGAGTTTCACGATCACCGGGATCGTCGCCACCTCCTTCACCCATTCGACGATCTGGCAGGTGTAGTCGGGCACCTGGCCGACCGCGCTCCCCATGCCGCGCTCGCTCATGCCGTGGGGACAGCCGAAGTTCAGCTCGATGCCGTCGGCGCCGGTGCTCAGGCCGGGCGGGGCCTGGAAGTACTTGATGGGCGAGCCGAAGTGGTGGTCCAGCCAGTCCGGCCCGTTGAGCTGCTGCCGCACCGTAGGGCACAGCGCGCGCTCATAGGCCGGGATCTTGAGGGCCGGGCAGTCCGCCGCTGCGGCAACCCGGCCGTAGATCGAGCCGGAGGCGTACGGGGCAAGCCCGAACCGGTGGATGACGGCGTAGTCCCGGTAGCTGACGACCAGGATGGGCAGGGCGAAGGCGGCGCAGGCGATGGCGGTTCCGCGTAGTAGCTGGCGCCAGCGGGGGAGGGTGATGAGCAGGTAGAGCAGGGTGGGGAGGATGAAGATCTCGCCGACTTGGCGGGCGGTGGCGCAGGCGCCGAGGGCGAGCCCGGCGGTGATGATGGCTGGTGTGGTGAGGCGGGGCCGCCACAGCAGGGCGGCTATGGCGGTGACGATGAGTGCCTCGAAGAAGGCGTCGGGCATGATGCTCTGCTCGATCTGGAGCTGGTAGGCGTCGAGCAGGATCGGGGCGGTGGCCAGGGCCGACAGCCAGCGGGGGACTCCCCGGCGGATCAGCACGGCATACAGGGCCACGGCCATCGCCAGGCCCGCCACATGCTGGACCGCGGCCAGGAACGAGGGGTCGGCCACGGCCAGCAGCGGCTTGATGAGTATCTGGTACCCGGGCGGGTCGTTCCCCGGGTATGCCCCGAACAGGTACTTCATGGAGTCGATGTAGTACAGCGCCGGCTGGTAGGCGATCTGGGCCACCACCCGCAGTACCAGGCCGGCGGCCAGCAGAAGGGTCAGCAGCCAATGCTGCCGCGCCAGCAGCGCACAGCGCCTCGCCTGCCTGGCGAGCCGCGCCCGCCAGCCCGCCGGGGTCGGCGGGGGCGGTCCAGCGGCTGTCGAAGGCATAAGCATGAAGATTATCCCGCCCCACGGATGGCCCTGTCCGGGCGGTTACACCTGCCCCGCCGCGGAACCGAACATTGGGTAGCGCTGGATTACCCGGGCTGGTCCGCGGGACGCGCTCCCCGATCAACCCTCGGTAAGCATACCGAAGCGCTCAGTAGTAACGGCCCCTGGGATAGGCCGGTTGCAGAACACCAGACCTGCCGAGGCACTGAGCCGGGGTGGCAGGCAGGGCCCATCTTCTCATGGCGGCCTGCGTTTGCCCTGCCAGGCCGCAGGGTTTCCGCTGACTGGCACCGAAATGGACCCGTCAGTAACGGCGGTCTGTCGGTGCCTGCGCTTACTCTGCCGTCCATGCGGGCATTTGCGCTGGCTGGGCGGCCTCCGGTGCTGGCCTGGGAGGGTTTCCGCGCCGATGTCCGGCGGCTGGCCGCGGGAATGCAGGTCCCCCCACCCGGCGGTGCCGGGGACTGCCGGACCTGCAAGGGGCCCGCGCGCCCGGGCTATGCCCGGTGCTTTCAGTGTGAGCTTCATGCGCAGAGTGCACCGGGGATGCTCGCTGACACAGTTGTCCCGGTGGCGTATGCGGCCAAGGGCGGTCAGCTCGCCAGCGACCTGTGGCGGTACAAGAGCAGCTGCCCGGACAGCAAGGCGGCGGCCCGGCTGCTATCGCTGCTGCTGGTCTTCCTGCACGATCACGGGCGCTGCGTATGGCGGGACGCGGGAATGACCTCGCCCTCGCACGTCTGCGTGGTGCCCAGTGGCCGTGGCCGGGCCGGCCTGCACCCGCTCCAGGCGCTGGTCTCCCCCTTCCTCACGCTGGCGTGGGTGAGCCTTCGCCCGCGGCCCGGCGGGGACCCGTTCGCCCGAGCCCTGGACCCCGGGCGGTTCACGGCCCGGCAGCCGCTGGCGCAGGCCACTATCCTGCTGCTGGACGACACATGGGCGTCCGGCGGGAGTGCGCAATCGGCCGCCGTGGCTCTGAAACGGGCGGGAGCGCGGGCAGTGGCGGTCGTGGTGCTTGGCCGCCATGTGGCCGCAGCGGACGGCTCATCCACCCCGCCCCGGTGGGTGGATTCCTGTGCGGTGCACCGGGCCGATGTGCCCGCTCTACGCCCGCCGGTCAATAGGCTGGATACGTGACCCTGGATTCCCCTTCCCGGACTGCCCTGGTCCGCCGGGCGCGGCGCATCAACCGGGAACTGGCCGCGCTCTACCCGGATGCGCACTGCGAACTCGACTTCACCACCCCGCTGGAACTGCTCGTCGCCACGATCCTGTCGGCGCAATGCACCGACCGCCGGGTCAACATGGTGACGCCGGTGCTGTTCGCGCGCTACCGCAGTGCGGCGGACTATGCCTCGGCGGACCGCGAGGATGTCGAGAAGATCATTCAGTCGACCGGGTTCTTCCGGGCCAAGACCACCAGCCTCATCGGCCTCGGCCAGGCCCTGTGCGATCGTTTTGGCGGAGAGGTGCCGGCCACGCTGCGCGACCTGGTCACCTTGCCGGGAGTGGGCCGCAAGACCGCGAACGTGGTGCTGGGCAATGCCTTCGGGGTGCCGGGGATCACCGTGGACACCCATTTCTCGCGGCTCTCCCGACGTTTCGGCTGGACGACCCAGACCGATCCCGACAAGATCGAATCCGAGGTCGGGTCGCTGATCCCGCGTGCGGAATGGACGATGCTGTCGCACCGCCTCATCTGGCATGGCCGGCGGGTCTGCCATGCGCGCCGGCCGGCTTGCGGCGCCTGCTCCCTCGCCCGGCTATGCCCGTCCTTCGGGGAGGGCCCGGTCGACGAGAAGGTGGCACGGGCACTGGTCAAGGAGGGTCCTTTCTCGTGACCTCGGCCACCCCGTCCGGGACCGCCCCGCAGTGGCTCACCACGCTGGCGGACCGGGCGGCGAGGATGACGGTGCCGCCCATCCTGCGCCCGCCGGCCAGCGGCGGGCGCCCGTCGGCGGTCCTGATGCTCTTCGGCGAGAACGCGGGCGAGCCGGATTTGCTGATCGTCCAGCGGAGCCCGTACCTGCGGCGTCATGCCGGCCAGCCGGCTTTTCCCGGTGGTGCCATCGAGACGCGCGACGACGGCCCGGTCGCAGCGGCGTTGCGCGAAGCCTCCGAGGAGGCTGGCGTCGACCCGGCGGGCGTGGACATCCTCGCGGTACTGCCCGAATTGTTCATCCCCCGCAGCGGTTTCACGGTCACCCCCGTGCTGGCCTGGTGGCGCGAGCCGGCACCACTGACCGCCGCGCCGGACGGGGAGGTCATCGCCGCGGTGCGGGTCAGGGTGGCTGACCTGTCCGATCCGGCGAACCGTCTCCGGGTACGGCACCCGTCGGGTTCGGCCGGCCCGGCCTTCCGGCTGCACGGCATGCTCGTGTGGGGCTTCACGGCCGCCCTCGTTGACCAGTTGCTGGCGCTTGGGGGCTGGGAGCGGTCGTGGGACACCGGGTACGAGGAGGACCTCCCGCCCGACGTGCTGGACGCCGCGGCCCGCAGCTAACCGGCCCGCAGCCCGCATTGCCCTGTCCGGCGCCCTGGCTCGGGAAGCGTGGTGCGGGCAGGTGAAACAGCCTTATACGGTGGGGCCGTGCCGGGTGATCTGCTGGACCTTATCCTGATCGCGCTAGCAGCCGCGTTCGCTGTGGCCGGGTACCGGCAGGGCTTCATCGTCGGTGTGCTGAGCTTCGTGGGTTTCCTCGGCGGCGCGGCGGCTGGCGCGCTGTTCTCACCGGCCATTGCCCGGGCACTGGTGAGCGGCTCGTCCAGGCAGGCCCTGGTCGCCATCATCGTGGTCTTCCTGGCCGCCATGATCGGGCAGCTCATCGCCTCCCTGCTGGGGGCTGCGATGCGTTCCCGGGTGACGTGGCGGCCGGTGGCACTGCTGGACGCCATCGGCGGCGCGGCCGTCAGCGTGATATCAGTCCTGCTGATCGCGTGGCTGATCGGCTCGGCGATCGCCAACGCGCCGTTTCCCGCTGTGGCCGGGCAGGTGGGCAAGTCGACGGTGCTGCGCGGGGTGGACAGGTTCATGCCCCCGGGTGCCCACACCATGTTCTCGGACTTCCGCCGGCTGCTGGCCAGCGGTCCCTACACCCAGGTATTCGGGGCACTGGGGGCGGAGGGCGCGCTCACGGTGGCACCGCCCAGTCCTCGCGTCCTCGATTCGGCCGGGCTGGCCCGGGCACGGCCCAGCGTGGTCAAGATCTACGGCATGGCCCCCAGTTGCTCGCGGACGCTGGAGGGTTCGGGATTCGTGATCGCCCCCCAGCACGTGCTGACCAACGCACACGTGGTGGCCGGTGTGAGCCCCGCACTCACCGTCATCGCCGGGCGCCGCGGCTCGTTCCCGGCCCGGGTGGTGCTCTTCGACCCGGAAAAGGACGTCGCGGTGCTCTATGTCCCCGGCCTTTCCGCGCGTGCCCTGACCTTTGCGGCCGGGGCACGCAGGGGGAGCAACGCCATTGTCGCGGGGTATCCGCTGAACAGCCATTTCACTGCCGTTCCCGCGCGTATCGGCTCGGAAATGTCCGCGAACAGCCCAGATATCTATCATCCCCAGCCGGTGCCCCGCCAGATCTACTCGGTGCGCGCAATCGTCCGGCCCGGGAACTCAGGGGGGCCGCTGCTCGCGCCCAACGGTTCCGTGTACGGGGTGGTCTTTGCCGCCGCCGTCAACGCGCGCGACACCGGATATGCGCTGACTGCCGGGGAAGTTGCCAGCGCCGTCCGCAAGGGCGCCACCGCCACCGCGGCGGTCTCCACGCAGCAGTGCGACTAGGAATCGCCCGGATCGCGTGTGCCGGTGACGGCTGACTCGCCAGCGCCGCTGGGCACTCCGGGATCCCCGGCACTGGTGAGGCGGAAGCGCAGGTCCGCAGCGGGCACACCGGCCAGGCTCTCCCGGTCAATCCGCCGGGCAAGACGAGCTGCCTGCCCGGCGATCGACCCGGCGTCGATCCCGTGCGGGTTCGTGCCGGCGTAACCACCGACCCGTTCCCCGCCGCGGCGCAGCAGGGCAGCGGCGCCAGCGGCGTTGCCGCGCCGGGCATGGGTGATACCCACCGCGATCTGCGCCAGCCCCTGCCACAGATCGCGCTCAGCTGACGGTGCCGTCTTCCACGAGGCCTCCAGTACCTCGTGGGCGTGAAAGGGCCGGGCATCATCGAGCATGCGCTGGGCGAGGACGAGCACCTCCCTGGGCGCCATCGCCAGGTCGTCGGGGACACGCTGCTCTCCGGTCGCGCCACGGGGGAGCGGCCGCCCGAGCGCGTCACGGGGCCGGGCGTTGCGTGGGCGGCCTGCGGAGTCGCGTTCGCGCCGGCCCGGAGCCCGCCGTCCCGGCGTCCCGGGCAGTTCCGCTGGCCCGCCTGCGTCCCAGGCGTGCCCCGGCCCGGGACGTCCGGTCATCGTTCCGGCTCGGGGTCGGCGAGCCAGTGGCGCAGTTCGTCCCCGAAGCGGTCCGGCTGTTCCTCCTGGGGGAAATGGCCGGCGCCATCGATGAGCCGCCAGCGGTACGGCGCGTCCACGTACCGGCCCGAACCGCGCGCCGTGGCCGGCCGCACGCAGGTGTCGAGTGCTCCGTGCAGCTGCAGGGTGGGTGCCTGGACGGCCGCCCGCATGCGGCGGGCATAGCGCATGCCATCGGGCCGCAGCCTGGAGCGCATGAACCAGCGGTGATACTCCAGCGCCGAGGGCGCGACCGACGGGATCCGGATGGCGGTGCGGTAGCGGCTTTCCGTCTCCTGGTCCGGCCATCCCGGCCCGGACCAGGCACGGAGCATCCGCCCAACCCACTGGGCGTCGCGGCGGACCAGCCGCCGCTCGGGCAGCATCGGCAACTGGAAGCCCAGGACGTAGCCCCCGCCCGCGCCCGTGCGCACCGGGTCGGTAAGCATGGCCGCCCGCATCCGCAGCGGGTGTGCCACCGACACGATCCCGAGGCGCCTGACCACCTTGGGGAAGTAGGCAGCCATGGTCCAGGCCACCAGCCCGCCCCAGTCATGGCCGACGATGACGGCGTTGGCCTCGCCGAGCGCGCGGACCATCCCGGCAGCGTCCGAGGCGGCGGTGATCAGGTCGTAGCCGCGGGGTGGCTTGTCGCTGCCGCCGTAACCACGCAGGTCAGCGGCGACCGCGCGGAAGCCGGCGTCAGCGAGCATGGACAGCTGGGTCCGCCACGTCCACCAGAACTGCGGGAAGCCGTGCAGCATCAGGACTAGTGGCCCCTCGCCGGCCTCCACAATGTGGAATCGGGTCCCGTTGGCGGTGACCGGGCGGTGTGACCACGGGCCGGCGGCGTAGACCGCTGACTCACCGTTGACCGTCATGTCACCTAGCTCTCGGCCACCGCCGGAACGGCCGGCCCTTCCTCGCGGCGCAGCAGCGCCAGGTCATCCTGGACGGTCGCGCGGGTCCTGCGCAGCCCGCTCATCCGCCGCATCTTCCTGGCAACGACCAGCATCGCCACCACGGCCAGCAGCACCCACGCGCCGGCCACGATCAGGAATGCCGCCCAGGGCCAGATACCGAGTGTGATCAGGCCATAGGCAAGGGCGAAGGACAGCATGACCATGACCAGGCACCCGGCGAACCCACTGATCCCCATCAGCGCCCCGGCCAGGCCCATGCGGCGGGCATCGGCGCGCAGTTCCAGCTTGGCCAGATCAAGCTCGCAGCGGATCAGCCGGGTGAGGTCCCGGAGCGCCAGCGAAACAAGATCGCCGACCGACTGGTCGCCGCCATCCTCCGGGGGCCCCGAGGTTGCGGACTCGGCCATCACGCTCTCCCCTCGTGTACTGGTGTTTCCCAGTGTCGCGCACACCGCGATCGCTGCTGGTGCCCGGCATCGCCGTTGGCACTGCCAGCCGGGGCCAGGTCCGGAATCGGCGGGGTGCTACGGATGAGCGGCCTACGGAACAAGATCCTACGGGAGGAGGGCGGCAGTGGTCAGGCACCGGGCCTGACAGTCCCCGGGGCAGCGAAGGGCGCCCCCTCGGGGGCGCCGTCGCCTGACACACCAGGCCGGGTTACCAAGCGTGCACCTTACTTGCCGGGACAGTCCACCCAGCAGAGCGCCTTATCCGGCACCGTCTGCCTGGGCAGTCCTTGTCTCGGTTCGCCTCCCGCGGCTGGTCGCGCGTGGGTGCCCGGCTGCCATGCCCGGACGTATGAGTCCGTGACTCCATTTCTACGACGGATCGGCCGGGTTGCATAGCGGGCGGCGGCATCGATTGGTGATCTCGATTGATCGCCCGGTTTACATGCCGCCAGCGGCTGACTTCGCGTCCGGCTGTGTTCTCCCGGCGCCGAACGTGAGCACGGGCCAGCCCCGCTGCTGTGCGATCCTGCGCAGTGCCCGGTCCGGGTTGACCACCCGCGGGTTGCCCACAGCCTCCAGCATCGGCAGGTCCGTCACCGAGTCGCTGTAGGCGTAGCAGTGGGGCAGCGAGTACCCGCGCTCGGCTGCGAGCGTGCGCACCTGGGCGGCTTTGGCCTCACCGTAGGCGTAGAACTCCATTTCGCCGGTGTAGAAGCCATCGGCCACCCGCATCCGGGTGGCAATGACCGTGACCGCCCCGAGCAGGTCCCCGATCGGGGCGACCATTTCCTGGCCGGACGTGCTGACGATGATGACGTCCTGCCCAGCCGTGCGGTGCTCGGTCAGCAGCGCCCGGGCCTCCGCGTACACGTGCGGGAGGATCAGGTCGTGCAGGTGCCGGCTAACGATCTCGGCGACCCGGTCGGCGGGCCACCCCCGGCACACCTGGCTGACCTGGTCGCGGATCTTCTCCATCCGCTGGTGACTGGCGCCGCCGGCCCTGAAGAGCAGCTGGGCGACGGCGCTCCGGACGACATCGCCGCGGCTGATCAGGCCATGCCGGTAGAACGAGGGCCCGAATGCCAGCGTGCTGGACCGGGAGATGATGGTCTTGTCGAGGTCGAAAAATGCTGCTACGACCGGGACTGTGCTCTCGACGGAACTGCCCACGATCCGGCAGCATAAGGCTAAACGTTGCATTCCATGGCATCTCCGCGTGACCGGTTGGTAACTTGGTATGGCACACTAAGCTTTTCTGGATGACGGTCCCGGTCCGCACCCGGATCCGGAACCGCACGGCGACCCCCGCTCTCCCCCCCGGCGGGGGTCGCCTCATGTCCGGGCACAGCCGGTCAGGCGGGCAGGACGGGAGCGCCCTGGCGGGACTTGCCCTGGCCGGCCTGCCGCCGGGCGGCCTGCGGCCCTGCCGGCGCCTGCCGCACGTCGTGCCGGAGCAGGCTGTCCAGCAGCAGGAGTGCCCCGTCCTTGCTGAGCGGGTCGTTGCCGGTACCGCACTTGGGTGACTGGATGCAGGAGGGACATCCCATCTCGCACTCGCATCCCGCGATCGCCTCCCGGGTGGCGGCCAGCCATTCCCGTGCCACGGCGAATCCGCGCTCCGCGAAACCCGCCCCGCCATCGTGGCCGTCGTACACGAAGACGGTCAGCCGGCCAGTGGCAGGGTGCAGATCCGCGGAGACACCGCCAATGTCCCAGCGGTCGCAGGCGGCGAACAGCGGCAGCAGGCCGATGGACGTGTGCTCGGCGGCGTGGGCGGCCCCGGGAAGATCAACACCCCGGCGGACCAGCGCAGCTCGCTGGCCGGCCGAGATCGTCCACCAGATGGCGCGGGTGCGCAGCGAACGCGGTGGCAGATCGAGTGGCACCTCCCCGAGCGGCTGGCCGGTCTCGGGACTCCGCCGGGTAAATGAGGTGACCTGCCGCACCACCTCCACCTCGCCAAAGTGGACCGCACCAGGGCCCCACGACACCCGGCGCAACTCGGCGGTGACGTCGATGCCGGTGAGGTTCCTGGCCGAGGTGGCGTATCCGGGGTCGGTGTGCTCCACGAGCGCCACCCCCTGCGCCAGGTCCAGCCGGGTGACCAGGTACAGCTCGCCCTGATGCGGGTACACGGCCCCGGTGTGCACCATGATGTGGGCGGACGGCTCGTCGACGGTGCCTACCAGCCTGCCCGTCCCCGCCTCCACGATCTTGACGGGGCGCCCACCGGAACTGCGCAGGCCAGCGGCGGCCCCCTGGCCCCGCCGTGTCCAGTACAGACGCCGGCCCCGCCGGCGGAGCATGCCGCCATCCACCAGCGTGCCGGCGACCCGCTCCGCGGCCGGGCCGAAGAGGGCGAGATCACCGTCAGCCAGGGGCAGTTCGGCTGCGGCGGCACACAGGTGCGGCGCCAGCACGTACGGATTGCCGGGGTCCAGCACGGTCGCTTCCACTGGCCGGCCCATTAGTGCCTCGGGGTGATGGATCAGGTAGGTGTCGAGGGGGTCATCGCGGGCGATCAGCACGGCGACCGCCGCCTGGCCGTCCCGCCCGGCCCGGCCTGCCTGCTGCCAGACAGCCGCCCGGGTCCCCGGCCAGCCAGCGATGAGAACTGCATCCAGGCCGGTGATGTTGACACCCAGCTCGAGCGCGGTGGTGGTGGCGAGCCCGAGGATGGGGCCCGTCCGCAGCGCCTCCTCCAGGTCCCGCCGGTCTTCCGGCAGGTAACCCGAACGGTAAGCGGCCACCCGCTGCCCCCCGGTCACAGTGCCGGCATCGCCGAGCGCCCGCCTCGCGGTCAGGGCCACTGCCTCAGCGCCCCGCCGGGAGCGGCTGAATGCGAGCGTGCGGACGTTGTGTGCCACCAGGTCCGCCAGCAGCCCTGCCGCTTCCGCGGTGGCGCTACGGCGAACGGGGGCGCCCCCTTCCCCGCGCGCCGCACTCAGCGGTGGCTCCCAGAGCCCGAACATGAGCGGTCCGCGCGGCGCGGTGCTCTGCGTGACCACCTCGGCATCGGCTCCGGTGAGCAGTTTCGCGCAGGAACCGGGCTCGCTGATCGTGGCGGATGCGAGCAGGAACACCGGGCCACGTCCCCGTTCCCCGCGCTCCCCGCCGCCAGGATGGCGGCGGGCATGGTGCAGGGCGATCCTGCGCACCCTGCGCAGCACGTGCCCGACGTGGGAGCCGAACACCCCGCGGTAGCCGTGGCATTCATCGACGATCACGTACGCCAGCCGGGCGAACAGCCCCTTCCATCGGTCATGGCGCGGCAGGAGCAGGTGATGCAGCATGTCCGGGGTGGTGATCAGGTATGTCGCGTGAGTGCGTGCCCATTCCCGCTCCGCCGCTGGCGTATCGCCGTCAACCACGGCTGCCCGCACGCCGGGCAGGCCGAGCGCCCGTACGGCCCGCAGCTGATCGGCACCGAGCGCCCTGGTCGGTGCCAGGTAGAGCACGGTGCTGCCGGCCATGACCGCGGTGAGGGCCGGCAGCAGGTACGCCAGCGACTTGCCGGAGGCGGCGGGGGTCGAGATGATCACGTTCTTGCCCTGCCGGGCGTGCTCGGCCACGGTCACCTGGTGGGCCCAGGGCAGGCTCACCCCGGCGCGCGCGAAACCTTCGCGTATCTGCGCTGGGGCCCAGTCGGGCCACGGCAGGCACTGCCCGGGCCTGCCCGGCATCTGCTCGACGTGGATAAGCCTGCCCGTGCGCAGGCCGCGGCGCAGGATCCGGGCGGCGGCCGGCTCGGGTTGACCTGCGGCGTGGCCGGCTGTCCGGCCGCCCGGAACACCGGCAGGGGCAGCCGCCCCAGGGCCTGGCAGCTGGGGATTCGCTGGCGGCTCACCCGGGGTGGGCGGCGTGGTTGTGGGCATCGATTCTCAGTGTGACATCGGCGCGCGAGATGCCTGTAAGCGTGAACTCGTGTAGACATGACGTCAGAGCGTGGTTGAATGCGCGAGGATGAGGTGCCACCCGGAGGTGGGTGTGAGCCGGCCTGGCACGCACGCACGCAGGCGACAGTGCATGGCGCAGGAGGATATGTGGATCTGAAGCTGGACCACCACACCAAGGATGGGATCGAAGTCGTCGATGTGGAGGGTGAGATCGACGTCTACACCGCCCCCCGACTGCGTGAGCTCCTCATCGAACTGGTGAACATCGGTCATTACCAGCTGGTCGTGAACATGGAGAAAGTGGAGTTCCTCGACTCCACCGGCCTGGGAGTCCTGGTGGGCGGCCTGAAGCGCGTCCGCGCCCACGACGGGTCGCTCGACCTCGTCTGCACCCAGGAGCGCATCCTCAAGATTTTCCGGATCACCGGGCTGACCAAGGTCTTCGGCATCCACGACAGTGTGGACGAGGCCATCGCGGCCAGGAAGTCGGAGAAATAGCAGCCTGCCTGGGCTGACGATCCAGATGGCGACGGTTGAGATGAGCTTCACGCCGCTGCCTGCGCACGTGCGCACGGCGCGGCTGGTGGCCACGGCCGTGGCCAGGCGCAGCGGCGTGGACGAAGCACTGCTGGATGAGGTCCGTCTGGCTGTCGGCGAGGCGTGCTCACGAGCGGTGGAAGCGCACCAGGAGCATTGCCCGGGCGAGCCCGTCCGGGTCGCCCTGACCGGCACCGATGGCCGGTTCGAGGTGGTCGTGACCGACGCCGCCGCGCAGGATGAGGGCGCGGTGCCCGCGATGGCACCCGCCGCTGCTGGTCCAGCCGGCAGCCGGGTCAGCGACGGCAGCGAGTCCGGGGCGGATCAGGGAGCGGTGGCCGGCGGCCCACCGGCCGGCCTTCCGCCGGTGCCCCAGGAACTCGGCCTCGCCGTCATCGCCGGCCTGGCGGACGACGTCGAGATCGCAAGGACCAAGGACGGGCTCAGCATCCGGATGAGCTGGCCATCCACTCCGGCATCCGGATGAGCGGGCTAGGAGTCCCGGCGGCGTGACGGCCGGCCGGGAGTGCCAGCGCACCGGTGGTGGCCCGTATGTGCAGCCTGCCCACCCTTGGCCGTCGGCCGGTCACGCGCCCCAATGTGTGGTTATCTTTGGGTGACGAACGCATTGCGAAACCATGCGGAAACTGACCCCGCCTTACCATCCCTTGGCGAGCGTGCGTAGAATCCCGGCTCTGTCCACAGTGGCATCCGCGTATGTCCAGTGTGTTCATGCCGGGAGGGTCCGTGGCAGTGCCCCGGATCGCTGACGTGCGCGCGGATTGCCGTGTGCCCCCTGTCTAGGAGGACGGATGTCTAGGCTCAACCTCGCCGCGGGCGGCGGGGCGGTCGGTGTAACCGGCGGCAACTTCGTCCTGGTTGTCATCGTCGCCGTGATCGCGCTGCTAGCGCTCGCCGTGGCGGGCGGGCTGGTGAGGGAAGTCCTCGCCGCCAGCCAGGGCACGGAGAAGATGCAGGAGATCGCCCGTGCGGTCCAGGAGGGAGCTGCCGCCTACCTCCGGCGCCAGTTCAGGACCCTCGGCGTCTTCGTGGTCGTGATCTTCTTCGTGCTCCTGCTGCTGCCCGCCGATACGGCTGGCGTCCAGTGGGGCCGTTCGGCCTTCTTCCTGTTGGGCGCGCTCTTCTCCGCCCTCACCGGCTTCACCGGCATGTCGCTGACGGTCCGCGGCAACGTGCGGGTGGCCGCCGCCGCCCGCGAGGCCGGGACAGGGGAGCGGCATGCGATGCGGATCGCGTTCCGCACCGGCGGCGTGGCCGGCATGTTCACGGTCGGCCTCGGCCTGTTCGGCGCGGCGGTCGTGGTGCTGATCTTCCGGGCGGACTCCCCGAGCGTGCTGGAGGGCTTCGGGTTCGGCGCCGCGCTGCTCGCGATGTTCATGAGGGTCGGCGGCGGCATCTACACCAAGGCGGCGGACGTGGGCGCCGACCTGGTGGGCAAGGTCGAGAAGGGCATCCCGGAGGACGACCCGCGGAACGCGGCCACCATCGCGGACAACGTGGGCGACAACGTCGGCGACTGCGCCGGCATGGCCGCCGACCTGTTCGAGTCGTACGCGGTCACCCTGGTCGCGGCGCTCATCCTGGGCAAGGTCGCGTTCGGCAACTACGGGCTGGTCTTCCCGCTGATCGTCCCGGCGATCGGTGTGGTCACCGCGGTGATCGGCATCTTCGTGGTGGCGCCGCGCAAGGGCGACCGCAGCGGCATGACCGCCATCAACCGCGGCTTCTTCGTCTCCGCGGTCATCTCCCTGCTGCTCGTCATCGGTGCCACGTTCCTCTACCTGCCGTCCAGGTTCAGCGAGCTCACGGGAGTCACCGACCCCAGCATCCTCTCGCACAGCGGCAACCCGCGCTGGCTGGCGATCGGCGCGGTGCTCATCGGCCTGCTGCTGGCCAGCGCCATCCAGCTGCTGACCGGGTACTTCACCGAAACGAACCGGCGGCCGGTCAAGGAGATCGGCGAGAGCTCGACCACCGGTGCGGCCACGGTCATCCTGTCGGGTGTCTCGACCGGCCTCGAGTCGGGTGTGTACTCGGCGCTGCTGATCGGCGCGGCGGTCTACGGCGGGTTCCTGCTCGGCACCGGGAACGCCACGCTCGCGCTGTTCGCGGTCGCGCTGACCGGCACCGGCCTGCTCACCACGGTCGGTGTCATCGTGTCCATGGACTCGTTCGGCCCGGTGACCGACAACGCGCAGGGCATCGCCGAGATGTCCGGCGACATCCACGGTGAGGGCGCTCAGGCGCTCACCCACCTCGACGCGGTCGGCAATACCACCAAGGCGATTACCAAGGGCATCGCGATCGCGACGGCCGTGCTGGCTGCGACCGCGCTGTTCGGCGCATTCCGCACCACGGTCGAGGCCGCGCTTGGCGGCACAGCGAAAACGTTCAGCCTGTCGGTCGACCGTCCCAACGTGCTGGTTGGCGTCATCGTCGGCGCGTCGGTCGTGTTCCTGTTCTCCAGCCTGCTGATCAGGGCAGTGGGCCGGGCGGCCCAGCGTGTCGTGGTGGAGGTGCGGGACCAGTTCCGCACCCATCCCGGGATCATGGACTACACCGAGAAGCCCGAGTACGGGCGGGTGGTGGACATCTGCACCCGCGATTCGCTGCGCGAACTCGTCACCCCGGGCCTGCTGGCGGTGCTGACCCCCATCGCGGTCGGGTTCGCGTTCGGGTACGCGCCGCTCGGCTCGTACCTGGTCGGGGCCATCTCCGCCGGCGTGCTGATGGCGGTCTTCCTGGCCAACTCCGGCGGTGCCTGGGACAACGCCAAGAAGCTGGTCGAGGACGGGCACTACGGCGGCAAGGGCTCCGAGGCTCACGCGGCGACCGTGATCGGTGACACCGTCGGCGACCCGTTCAAGGACACGGCCGGCCCGGCGATCAACCCGCTGATCAAGGTAATGAACCTGGTGTCGCTGCTGGTGGCGGCCAGCGTCGTGAAGTACAGCAACAACCTCGGGCTGCGAACCGGTGTCGCGGTGGGTGCGGTGATCATCGTGGTTGCTGCCATCGTGTACTCCAAGCGGCAGACCACCAGCCTGTCGGCGAGCGGGTCTGGCGACGGGGCGGCCATCGCCGGCGCGCGGGGTCCGGACGGGACGCAGGCGGCTGTCGAGGCGCCCGCAGCGTCGGCTGAGGCGCCGGAGGCGAAGACCGGCTCCCCGTCGGGGCAGGCGTCGCAGACCAAGGGCTGACCAGGGTCCGGGGTTGCGGCGGCAGCTGATCAGTGCATACCGCCGCCCCTGGGCCTCCGGCCGGGGCTTCCCCGGCCGGAGGCCAGAGTGGCCGGCGGTCCCACGACGCCAGACAGCAATCCGCTGCCGCTGTGGCAGCAGCGGCGGGCAGTGCCTCGCTGTCACGGCCGGCCAGGGAAGGGGGCGCCGTGAGTGAGACGGCAGGGCACACGCTGGCGGTGCTCCGGCATGCCAAGGCGGTGCACGATCCCGGTCTCGATGATGAGGACCGGGCGCTGACCAAACGCGGCGTGCGCGACGCGGCGGCGGCCGGCGGCTGGCTGCGCGAGGCAGATCTGATTCCCGATCTTGTGCTGTGCTCGACGGCCCTGCGTACCCGCCAGACCTGGGAGCAGGTCAGTGCCGCACTGGGGCCGGCCGGGGCACAGGCCGCGGTGAACTTCGAGTCACGCCTCTATTACACCGGTGGTACCGGGCTGCTGGATCTCATCAGGGAGATCCCGGAAGAGGCGGGGGAGGGCCTGATGGGGGGGCACAAATCCGCCTTCCATCAGCTTGTCGTTGACCTCACCGGGCAGCACGAGCCCGCCTTCCCGACCGCGGCCCTGGCCGAAATCCAGATCCGGGGGCCGTGGCGCGACACCTGCCCCGGCAGCGGCGACCTCATCCGCTTCTGGATGCCACGTCCTCCGGTCTGAAGGCGCTGGCACCTCCGGCAAGGTTCGGAACGCGGGGCCAGGACGGCCAGTATGGGCATCGGGCCAATGAATGGGAGGGCTTCCGGCCAGGCCCTGTTGGACCAGAGCCGTCACCCTGGTACGGCAGTCTCCATTCGTACGGCAGTCTCCATTCGCTGGCTGACCTGGGCGTTTGTGGCGACCGGAGCGAAGTGGGTGCGCTGGTGGTACCAGGCTGAGAGGGCCTGGTGGCGGGTAAGCGAGCAGTCGCCCGGTCTCCGGAATGGTGAGCGGGATCTTTCCGGGTCGGGCGGGCCGGGGCGGCTGCGCCGTGCAGTGCCCCGCATACGTGCAGATGCGCGTGAGACGGAGACCAGGCAACCAGACAACCCGTTCACGCACACTCGCACGCAGGCTGAGTACACGAAGGCCGCTTGGAACCCGCAGCGGGCGCGTTTCGTCCAAGGGGCGTGAGAGTCTCCCTGATCGGCCTGCCCGTGGCCGCTGTGTGCCTGGCCGGGTTCACCGCGGCGTGCTCAGGGCACAATCCCGCCGATGGCACCCTTATTGGTCACCTGTATGGCGTTGGCGGGCCGGCACCGGGCTTGCCGCGGCCATGGCCGGGGACCGTGACCGTGACCGGCCCCGGCGTTCACCGTGACGTTCCCGTCGGCGTCGACGGCAGCTACTCGGTCACGGTCCCGGCAGGCAGGTACACCATCACGGGACACAGCCCGCTCTACGGCAGCGGCACCTACCTGTGCCGGGCAACGGAGGTAGCGACGGTGACCAGCGGGCACACCACCAAAGCAGACGTCTTGTGCCAGATGGCGTAACGCTTGTGACCCGGCATACGAAGGACGCTTGGCGATCCGGCAGATCAAGCGCCCGCTCGCGGCGCTGCTCACGCCGCCAGGTCGCCCAGTGCTCGGCGAGGCCGGGCCGGGCAGGCTGCGTGGTGAGCAGGCGGGTGGTCTCGGGAACGGTCAGCGGGATCATCCCAGGGTCATCGGGCGGCGGCCCCTGACCTGGCAGCCGCAGCCGCCTTCGGTCTTGTTGTCGTCACACACGCATGATCGACAGGCCGCTGCGCCTTGTCCAACAGACAGCCTCACCATGCCCCACCGCAGGTCAAACCCCGAATGGAGACTGCCGTACCAGATGACGTTGCAAGTCCGTCAAGTTATCGAGCACCATCGGAACTCGGGCACAATGTGTGATCCTGCCCCAGGGGCCTCGTCGTATCCAAATGGCCCGCAGTCCCATCTTCATAGCGGGATGAATGTCATTGTCGAGGCGGTCGCCCACATAGGCAATCTCTTCAGGGGACAGGCGTGACTCTTCGATTATCCGGTCGAAGAACGCCGGTGAAGGCTTGGCGACACCCCACTCTTCCGACATACCGATAGCGTCGGCTGGCAGTCCTAGCTTGCGCACGAGTTCACCGGCGTGAACAGTTTGGTTCCCGGCGATTCCGATGTAGTATCCGGCCTCCTTGAGATTGCTCAGGCACGGTCGTGCATCCGGATACAGGTCTTCGGCGGCCAGGCACTCACCTAGCCCTGATGCGATCCGCTTCCGGCGCTCTCCCGCCAAGTCGAACCCGGGCATGAAGTGCCCCAGTCCACCTGTGAAATCCCCGCCCCGGGCAACCACGGCTCCAAAAACCGCCGAAAATGTGTGGCGTGGCACGCCCAGCCAGTCCGCCCAGACGCCATATTCACGAGTCTCGTCGATCAGTGTCTCACCGATGTCGAACCAGACAGCACGGATGGTCATGACGCCTTCCTCAGGAGGTCGATACGCGGCCGCCAGGTTGCACAAACCCGATGGCTGCGCCGCGTGGGCGGTGCGCACGTTGGAGCAATCTAGATCCCCTCAGAGGGTCTCTTGTCTGGCGGGCAGACGGCGGTGGACCGATGCGGGTCGGCTTGGGTGGGACTAGCGACGTGAGTTCATGCTACGGGCACTCGATGGGCCGGTGCCCAGCGCGCAGGGCCGGCCTGTGATGCCCCGGTGGCGATGCGGGCGGCATGCTGCCAGTGGTGGCTACCGGCATCTCCGGTGTGCCCGGCCGGGCCACTCGCCGATCACCGCCCGGAGCGGGTCAGGGGTAACATAGCGCTGGAAAGGTGCGTGTCTGGCTGGAATTACCCAGGCATCCTGGGGGGGCGGCAAGGGTGAAGAAACTGATGCGCATGCGGCGGCTAAAGCGCTCGCTGCCCTTTCTTGCCTGCCTCGTGGGTGCTGCGCTCTTCATCCTTGGAATCAATCGTGGATGGTGGGCCCACGTCTGGAAAGACCTTGGCTCATCGCAATGGGTAACCCTCAGCCAGTTCGCAGGAGCTCTATTGGGCGCCCTGCTGACGGTGGCAGGGACGGTTTGGGTGGCACGCCGGGCGAGTACCCCGCTTCCCGGCCTGCCCCAAGCCCACGCCGGTCAGCAGGACGCGAGGGCACCCTATCCAGGCCTGGAGGCCTTCACTGCCGCAGATATCGATGTCTTCTTTGGCCGCAGTCCCGAGACGAATCAGCTCCTGGACCGCCTTCAGCCTACCCTGCCCGGCGCGACAAACCGGTTTGTCACTATCATCGGAAACTCGGGCAGCGGTAAGTCCTCCCTGGTCCAAGCCGGGCTGGCATCTCGCCTTGTTCGCCACCGGAAACCCTGGCTCGTCCTGCCCGTCATGGTGCCTGGTGAAAATCCGCTGGAAAGCCTGGGAGCCTGTCTCGCGTCATTGGTCCCGCGGAACCAGGAGTCAATTACTGCCGAGCTGAAAGGGGAAGGGCACAGGGCGCTGGTCCGCATTATCGCCGAGACCCGTGCGCTTGAGGGTACCCAGGCGGCGTCGACCCTCCTCATAGTGGACCAGGTCGAGGAGTTGCTGACTCTGGCGGGGCGCGAGCCGCGGAATCACTTTCTGGATATCTTGTCCCGCGCGATCGAGCTGGATCCGCATTTGTGGATTGTCGCTACAATGAGATCGGAGTTCCTGTCGGGTTTCCTCGATGCGGGGTTTGCTGGCTTGTTCAGGAATCCGGTCATGCTCGGCCCCCTCAGCCGCGATTCACTGCTGGATGTGGTGCAGCTACCTGCTCGGCAGGTGGGCGTCCGGTTCGAGCCGGAGAGCCTGGTCCAGACACTGGCCGATGACACCGGGGGCGGAGACGCACTCCCGCTCCTCGCATATACCATGCAACGGCTGTACCTTGACTCTGGGCCCAGTCGCATTATCACGGCAGCCGCCTACCGGGCATTGGGGGGCGTGGCAGGAGCAATAGCAAGTCAAGCTGATAAAGTAACTGCTGAGCTTAAGCACCAGGACCCGCAGGCCCCGGTGGTATCAGCCTTGCTCCAGCTCGTAACACTGGACGGAACGGAACCTACGCGGCGTCGTGTCCCGCGTACCGCACTGTCGGAGCCTGAGCGAAGAGTCCTCGACGCTTTTGAGGCAGCAAGGTTGATTACTGCCAAGGCCAGTGGCTCCAGCGCCGTTCTGGAAGTGGCTCACGAAGCACTTTTCCGGCAGTGGTCGCCGCTGGCACAGGAAATTCAGTCGCGAGCCGAAGATCTGCAAAGGCGTGCGCAGATAGAACGCTGGGCCGATGAGTGGGAGAGGTCCGGGAGAAAAGATGCCTACCTCCTGAAGGATGAGCGCCTCCACATGGCGGAGCAGTGGCTGGGACTGCGCCCGGACGTTGCCATGCACCTGCCCCTGGTTATCGAATTCATCAATCGCTCCAAGCGGTCTGACGCAACCGTGCAGGAGCGACTGTCAGATGCCGTGGCTCGAAGAGCGATCGCGATTGTCGAGCGGGATCCTGAGCAAAGCTTGCTGCTGGCACTCAGTGCCATCGAGGAATGTACTCCCACCCCGATGGCACATCGCGCACTCCTTGCCGCCCTTTCCGTTACCCAGTGCTCGGCCCTGCTAGCGGGCCATGGCGATGTGGTTCGGGACGCTGACTGGTCGGCGGATGGCCTGCGCCTGGCGACCGCCTGCGACGACGGGATCCTGAGAGTCTGGGCCAGGGATAGATGGCGGCTTGAGCACAGTATTGCGGCACACTCAGAGGCAATCCGGCGGCTCGCGTGGTCACCAGGAAATGAGTTCATCGCAACGGGGTCCGAGGACCGGGCCGCGAAGATCTGGGACGCGAAGTCGGGGAGACTGGAGCAGGTCCTTCAGGGTCACGAGGGTGCCGTCCGGGGGCTGGCCTGGTCGCTTGACGGTGCCTATCTAGCGACCGCCTCGGATGACGGCACTGCAAGGATCTGGGATGCCAAGCGGGGCACAGTGGAGATGACCCTCGCCGGGCATACTGACATGGTCATGGACGTCAGGTGGTCACCTGATGGTGAGACGGTTGCCTCGGGCTCCCGTGACCGGACGGTCAGGCTATGGGACGCGCGCACCGGACGGCCCCTGCAGACATTCCGTGGTCACCACGACGCCGTTCGGGCACTGTCATGGGCACCGGACGGCAGTCGGCTGGCATCAGCATCACGAGATCGGACCGTACGCCTGTGGAACGTGGGCGAGGCTGCAACGGAAATGACTCTCCACGGCCACGACGATGGGGTGAGGAGCGTTAGCTGGTCACCCGATGGGCGCGTAATCGCGACGGCATCGGATGACCGGACTGCGAGACTCTGGGATGCGAGCACAGGCCTTTCACTATCCGTCATGCTGGGACATTCGGATATCGTAAGGTGCGTGACGTGGTCTCCCGAGGGACAGCACATAGCAAGCACTTCAAGCGATCACGTAGCCAGGATATGGGA
>OFGV01000038.1_pt1 | contig 20098 bp, 17 predicted proteins | sample 1521911 | NCBI WGS metagenome assembly OFGV01 (sample SAMEA2553413, study PRJEB24118) | soil metagenome
GGATATCGGCCCGGCCACCCAGGAGCTGTTCGCCCGCAAGCTGGCCGACGCCAAGACCGTCTTCTGGAACGGGCCGCCCGGGGTGTTCGAGTTTCCGGCCTTCGCCGGCGGCACCCGGGCAGTCGCCCAGGCGATCAGCGCCGTGCCGGGACTGACTGTGGTGGGCGGCGGCGACTCCGCGGCAGCCGTTCGGCAGCTGGGTTTCCCAGCCGATGCGTTCACCCATATTTCCACCGGAGGCGGGGCGAGCCTGGAATACCTGGAGGGCGCCGTCCTGCCCGGGCTGACCGCGCTGGAGGGCGAGTGAGCCGCACAGGCGGCGGGCGAATGCCGCTCATCGCAGGCAACTGGAAGATGCACAACACCCACCTGGAGGCCATCGCGCTGGTCCAGAAGCTGGCCTTCACCCTGACCGGCAAGGACTTCGACGCCGCCGAGGTGGTGGTGCTGCCGCCGTTCACCGCGATCCGCAGCGTCCAGACCCTGGTGGCGGGGGACAAGCTGCGGATACGGTATGGGGCGCAGGACATCTCCGCGCATGACCAGGGCGCCTACACCGGCGAGGTGTCCGGGCCGATGCTCGCCAAGCTTGGCTGTGCCTATGTCCTGGCCGGCCACTCCGAACGGCGGCAGTACCACGGCGAGGACGACACGGTCGTGAACGCCAAGGCCAAGGCGGCCCTGCGGTCGGGCCTGACCCCCATCGTGTGCGTCGGTGAGAATCTGGAGATCCGGCGCGCGGGGGACCACCTGGTACACATCCTGGGCCAGCTGGACGGCGCCCTGAACGGCATCCCGGCCCGCCAGATCGCCGGCCTGGTGATCGCCTACGAGCCGGTGTGGGCCATCGGCACCGGTGAAGTCGCCCGGCCGGAGGACGCACAAGAGGTGTGCCAGGCGATCCGGGACCGGGTTTCCGCGGTTCACGGGCACGATGTGGCCCTGGATGTGCGTATCCTGTATGGCGGGTCGGTGAAGGCCGACAACATCGCTGCGATCATGGCACAGCCAGCCATCGACGGCGCGCTGGTCGGTGGTGCCAGCCTCGACACCGGGGAATTCGTCAGGATCTGCCGGTACCGGGAACTGGCCACCAGCGCCTGAGCGGGGCAGCGGCCACGCACACAGCAGTACGGCACCCGGAAGGACGAGCATCGGCAGTGACCATCGGAATTTCTGTCGTCCTGATCATCACGAGCTTGCTCATGGTGCTGCTGGTGCTGCTGCACAAGGGCAAGGGTGGTGGCCTGTCGGACCTGTTCGGTGGCGGGATGAGTTCCTCGCTCGGCTCATCGTCGGTGGTCGAGCGGAACCTGGACCGGCTCACGATCTTCACCGGGGTGATCTGGTTTCTGTGCATCGTCGGCCTCGGTCTGCTGCTGAATCACTGACGGCCAGGCGGTCGCGGAGAGGGCAAGGGGTGGTCTGTGAGTAGTGGCAACGCCATCCGGGGTAGCCGCGTCGGGGCGGGTCCCATGGGTGAGGCGGAACGTGGTGAGTCGGCACCGCGGGTGCGGGTCTCCTTCTGGTGCTCCAACAACCACGAGACGCGGCCGAGTTTCGCGAGTGATGCCGCCGTCCCTGAGACCTGGGACTGCCCACGGTGCGGGTTCCCCGCGGGCCGGGATCAGGCCAACCCGCCCGGGCCACCGCGCAGCGAGCCGTACAAGACCCACCTGGCGTACGTCAAGGAACGGCGTAGCGACTCCGACGGTGCCGCCATCCTCGCTGAGGCGCTGCAAAGACTGCGCAAAGACATCTGAGGCCGTTACCCAGCCGTCATTTCCCATTAGCGCATCCGTTACCCAGCCCGGGCATGGGTACCCTATTCCGGCATACAGCCAGCGGTGATTGCAGGCTGCCCGGAACTCCATACCAATTCATGACTTTTTCCTGTCCCACTTTTTGCATGGAATGCCGCTGATTGCGGAACTCAGCTGAGGTCGCTGCACGTTACCGTTCAGGATGTGCCGGGCTTGCGGCGAGTAACCCCCGCCAAGCCACTTCCCATCGCTGTGTTCCCAGCCGGAGCGTGCCCCATCGACGAGCCAGCAGTGCTCCCGCTCTTGCCCGGACTCGCCCCCCAGCCCCCGGGCAAGCCGGCCGTGCCCGCCCCGGCGCCTGGCGCCGCGGGGACCCGGTTCCCTGGGCGGCTGGCGGTGGCCGGCATCGGCTCGTCACTCCTGATCATGATCGTGGTCTCGGCCGCCGGGCCGAACAGGGCCGTGGTGACAGTGCCGGGCCCGGGCTGGGGACCGCCGTGGTGGATCCCGCTGCACCTGTCGGTCGCGGTGGTGACGGTAGCCCTGTGGACAGCGGTGGTCAGCGGCACGGCCGGGGTGGCTGCCGGGCTGGTGGCGATCCGGCGCGGAGCACGCCCGCCGGCCCACCTGCTGGTGATCGCGGCGCTGGTCGTCACCGCGGTGTTCGCGGTGCTCCTGCCTGCCGGATCCACCGACAGCCTCGACTATGCCGCGTACGGCCGGATGGTGGCGATCGGCCACGACCCCTACGTGATGACGCCACTGCAGTTGCGGCAGGCCGGCGACCCCGTCGGCATCGCGGCTCCCCTGCCCTGGGAGACCAAGCATTCGGTCTACGGGCCGCTGGCGACCGTCGAGCAGGCCACCGCCGCCATCCTCGGCGGGACCTCGGCCGCGAGGATCGCGTTCTGGCTGAAGCTGTGGAACGCGCTGGCCTTCGCCGTGATCGTGCTCGCGCTGGACCGACTGGTGCGCGACGACCCGGCCCGGCGCGCCCGCGCCCACCTGATGTGGTCGCTGAACCCACTGCTGCTCTGGGGCCTGGTCGCCGGCGGCCACGTTGACGCGATGGCCGCAGCGGTGGGCTTCCTCGGGCTGGCCCTGCTGAGCCCTGCCACGCTAGGCCACCTCCGGCCGGGCCAGCGCCCCAGCCTGCTCGCGGGCCTGGCGGCCGGCGCCCTGGTCGGGGCGGCAGCCGATCTCAAGATCACATTCATCCTGTTCGGCCTGGGCATCACCTGGGCCGCCCGCCGGTCTCCGCGGACGTTGCTGGCCGCGGGAACGGGCGCCGCGGCGGTACTCGTTCCGTCGTATCTATGGTTCGGGCCGCCGGCGATCGCCGTCCTCGTCTACCGTGACGCCAGCGCCACCGGCGACAACCTGTACCAGCTTTTCTACCGGCCGTTCGGCGTTGCCGCCATGCCCGGCCTCACGCTGCTCGTCGCCCCCATCCTGGTGGCAGTCATCTGGCTGCTGCTCCGGCGGCTGCCCGAGGGCTTCGCTGCCCGGCCCGCGGTCCGGCCCGCGCTCGCCCTCAGCCTCGCCTGGCTGCTCGTGTGGCCCTACCAGCGGCCCTGGTACGACGCCATGGCGTTCTGCCTGCTCGCCCTCTACCCGGCCTCGCGCCTGGACTGGCCGATGCTCGGCCGGCTGGCGGCGGTTACCATCTACTCCGTTCCCGGCATGCCCGGCAGGCCACGCTCGCCCTGGCTCGCCGCGGTGACCCGCGCAGACCAGATCCTGGTGATTCCCCTGGTCAGGCTCATGGCCCTGGTCGCGGTGGTGGTGCTATGCCTGAGCGGGGCCTGGCGGGCCAGGCGAAGGGGCCTGCTGGGCAAAACGGCCGTCCGGATTCCCAGCGCGCGTCATTACTGATCCGTGGACAATCCGGGTCAGCTACCTCATTACTGATCCGTGACCAGTCCGGGCCAGCAATTTTCTCGGTATGTGGCCCATGCCCGGATATCCGGGGGGTAGGTCACTCACTGGACATAGCGCGATTAAGGTCCGGCGCGATAAAGTCCGGGGGCGCGATGAAGTCGGGGGAGCGTGCGCAATTAGCGACGAAGCCGCGGGACGCGGACCAGGTCCAGGGCCGGCCCGATGACCGTTGCGCCGGGGGTGGGCCGGCCGGCCCCGGCCGTGCCCGGCGGCCCGTCCGCAGCCGGGGCGGCCAGGCGTGGCGCCCGGCTTACCGGCTGGCTGGCGCTGGCCGGGATCGCCGCATCCATCCTGATCATGATCGCGGTCTCGGTGGCCGGGCCAAGCCGGGCGGTCGTGAAGATCTCCGCGCCGGCGGCGGGACCTCCCTGGTGGATTCCGCTGCATCCGTCGGTGGTGCTGGTCACGATCGCCCTGTGGGTGGCCGTGGTCTGCGGGGTGGCGGGGGTGGTGGCCGGGCTGGTGGCCGTGGCGCGAGGGGCACGGCTGCCCGCCCGGCTGCTCGTCGGGGCGGCTCTGGCCGTCACCGCGGCATTCGCGGTGCTCCCACCCGCTGGCTCCACCGACACCCTCGACTATGCCGCGTACGGCCGGATGGTGGTGATCGGCGGCAGCCCGTACCGGATGACCCCCCACCGGCTCCAGATGACCGGCGACCCGGTTGGGGCGGCCATCCCCAAGACATGGCAACACAAGTTCTCGGTGTACGGACCGCTGGCGACCGCGGAGCAGGCGGCTGCCGCGCTGGCGGGTGGGACCTCGCCCGCCAGGATCACGTTCTGGCTGAAATTGTGGAACGCGCTCGCCTTCGGCGCGGTCGTGCTTGCCCTGGACCGGTTGCTGCGCTCCGATCCCGCCAGGCGGGCCCGGGCACATCTGCTCTGGTCGGTGAACCCGCTGCTGCTGTGGGGGCTGGTGGCTGGCGGGCATGTCGACGCGATCGCCGCCGCGCTGGCGTTCGCTGGCCTGCTGGTAGCCGGCCGGCTGCCGCGCGGCGGGAGCCCGGGCGTGGGTCGGGGCCTGGCAGCGGGTGCCCTGGTCGGGGCGGCGGCCGATATCAAGATCCCGTTCATCCTGTTCGGCCTGGGCATCGCCTGGGCTGCCCGTAGGCAGGTGCGCCTGCTGACCGCGGCTGCCGCCGGGGGACTGCTGGTCCTGGTGCCTTCCTATCTGTGGTCCGGGCCGCCCGCGGTGCGGGTCCTGCTCTACCGTGACGCCAGCGCGACCAGCGACAACTTCTATCAGTTGCTCGCCAGGCCCTTCAACCGTGGCCACCTCCCCGACCTCATGCTGCTGGCGGTGCCGTTGCTGCTGGCGGTCATCTGGCTGATGCTGCGGCGGCTGCCGGCCGGGCTGCCAGCCTGGCCGGCGGTGCGGCCGGCCCTGGCGCTCAGCCTCGCCTGGCTGCTCGTGTGGCCCTACCAGCGGCCCTGGTACGACGCGATGGCACTGTGCCTGCTGGCGCTCTACCCGGCGACCCGCCTGGACTGGCCGGTGCTGGCCCGGCTGAGTGCCGGAACCCTCTACTACCTGCCCGGAATGCCTGGCCCGCTGCCTGGCGGGCTCCGCCCCGCGCTCCCTGAAGACGGGGGGCCGCTGGCGCCCCTGCTCCGATTCGCGGCCCCGGGCGCGGTCGGGCTCCTCCCCGCGCCCCCGGCATGGCCGAGTTCATGGCGGGGGCAGCCGGGAAGGCGCTGGATCAGTGTGCGAACCCCTGGCGGACAGCTTCCGGCACCAGCGGTGCATGCGCCTGTGGGTGTTCCGCCAGTGAACGGGCATGACGGCGCAGATCAGCCAGGAACGCGTCTGCCAGGTCCCGGCTGAAGCCGTTGCGGACCACGATCCGGATGACCGCTGTGTCCTGCATGTCCGCGGGGAAGGTGTAGGCCGGGACCAGCCAGCCCCGCTCACGCAGCCGCTCCGACAGGTCGAACACGGTATAGCCGGCCGCATCGTCGGCGAGCTTGAACGCGAACACGGGCAGTTCGCTGCCGTCGGTCAGCAGCTCGAACGGCCCCATCCGGGCGATCTGCGACGACATATGCATCGCGACATCCTGGCAGGCCTGCTGCACCCGCTGGTAGCCCGCGAAACCCAGCCGCAGGAAGTTGTAGTACTGGGCGGCGACGTGGGCACCGGGACGTGAGAAATTCAGCGCGAACGTGGGCATCTGGCCGCCCAGGTAGTTGACCCTGAACACCAGATCCTCCGGCAGCGCCGCCGGGTCACGCCACACCACCCAGCCGACACCGGGATAGACCAGGCCGTACTTGTGCCCAGATGTGTTGATCGAGACCACCCTTGGCACCCGGAAATCCCAGGCGATGCCGGGCTGGAGAAAAGGGGCGACAAACCCGCCGGAAGCGCCGTCCACGTGGATGCTGATGTCCGGGCCACCCGCGGCGGCGATACGGTCGAGTTCCGCGCTGATCTCGGCCACCGGCTCGTAGCTGCCGTCCATGGTCGAGCCCATCACCGCGACCACGCCGATGGTGTTCTCGTCGCACCGGGCTGCCGCCTGCGGCCCGGTCAGGTGAAGCCGGCCGGGCGCCATCGGCACCAGTCTCGGCTCCACCTGCCAGTACCGGCAGAACTTGTCCCAGCACACCTGCACGTTCGCGCCCATCACCAGATTGGGCTGGCCGGTCGCGCCGCCCGCCGCCCGCCTGCGTTCCCGCCAGCGCCACAGCAGCGCCATCCCGCCGAGCATGCACGCCTCGCTGGACCCGGTGGTCGAGCATCCAGTCGCCCCCGCCCCCTCCTGGGCATGCCAGAGATCGGCGAGGATGCTGACGCACCGGGACTCGATCTCCGCGGTCTGCGGGTACTCGTCCTTGTCGATCATGTTCTTGTCGAGGCACTCGGTCATCAGCTGCTGGGCCTGCGGCTCCATCCAGGTGGTGACGAAGGTGGCCAGGTTCAGCCGCGCGTTCCCGTCCAGGATGAGCTCGTCCCGCACTATCTGCAGCGCGGTGTCCGGCAGCATGCCGTGCGCCGGGATGGCGTGCCGCGGCACCTGATGCCCGGCCTCCTGCACATAGACCGGGTTGACCTCCACATCCGGCACGCCTTCTTGATCGATCTTCCGGTGCAGCGGCACGGTGTGCTCCCTCGATCAGCGGTGATCTCCCATCAGGATGTCACCACCACGAGCGGGGCGGGCAGGATAGGGGGATGCACCTTCCGGTCAACCCGCCGGTCGCGCCGATGCTGGCCAAGCCGGTCAAGGAGATACCCGACGGCCCGTACAGCTTCGAGCCGAAGTGGGACGGGTTCCGCTCCATCGTCTTCGCCGATGACGGGGAGGTGGAGATCGGCAGCCGCAACGAGCGGCCGATGACCCGGTACTTCCCTGAACTGGTCGCCGCGGTCAACGAGCAGCTTCCAGCGCGGTGCGTGATTGACGGGGAGATCGTGATTCCGGGCCCCGACGGCCGGCGGCTCGACTTCGAGGCACTGCTGCAGCGGATCCACCCAGCTGCCAGCCGGGTGGCGCTGCTCGCCGCCCAGACGCCGGCTCACTTCGTCGCCTTCGATCTGCTCGCCCTCGACGACACCGACTACACCGGGCGGCCGTTCGAAGAGCGCCGGGCAGCGCTCGTACGGGCGCTGGCCAGGGCTGTCTCCCCGGTCCACGTGACACCCGCGACCACCGACCACAGCCTGGCCCAGCAATGGTTCGGCCAGTTCGAGGGCGCCGGGCTGGACGGGATCATCGCCAAGCCGCTGGCGGGGACGTACGAGCCGGACAAGCGCGCCATGTTCAAGATCAAGCACGAGCGCACGGCCGACTGCGTGGTCGCCGGGTACCGGCAGCACAAGAGCAGCGGGGAAGCGATCGGCTCACTCCTGCTCGGCCTCTACCGCGACACCGGGGATCTGGCCAGTGTTGGCGTGATCGGCGCGTTCCCCATGGCCCGCCGCCGGCAGTTGTTCACCGAACTCCAGCCGCTGGTCACCACCTTCGACCAGCATCCGTGGAACTGGGCGCAGCAGGAGGCGGGGACGCGCACCCCGCGGGAGGCTGAGACCAGCCGGTGGAATGCGGGCAAGGACCTGTCGTTCACCCCGCTGCGGCCGGAGCGGGTGGTCGAGGTCCGCTACGACCACATGGAGGGCCCACGGTTCCGGCACACCACCCAGTTCGTCCGGTGGCGGCCTGACCGTGATCCCCGCTCGTGCACCTATGCCCAGCTGGAGGAACCTGTCGGTTTCAGCCTGGCCGATGTCCTGTCCTCACCGGTGGGCTAGGCGGCGCCAGGAGCGGCCGGCGGGGTAACCGCCCGGGCGAAGGTAGCGGCACAGCAGATGCCCCTCCTCCGCCAGCACATGGGCCAGCGTGAACGGATGGCCGCCGGGCTCACCGGGAGCCGGCAGCGGAACCGGGCCCTGCACAATGCGGCCAGGGCCAGGCCCGGTGAGAAGCGGGCTGAGGGTCAGGCACAGCTCATCCAGCAGTCCGGCGCCAATGATCTGGTTCAGCAGGTGGGGACCCCCTTCGGTGAGCATCCGCTGGTAGCCCCGGCCTGCCAGGGCATCAACCGCTGCCGTCAGGTCGACGTCCCGCTCTCCGGCGACGATGACCTCGGCAGTTCTCGCTGCCGCAGCCCGCCGCCCGGCTGGCGCGGCCTCAGTTGTGATCACGATGGTGCGGGCATCGCCCGGCGCCTGTGCCAGCAACGGGCTCGCCAGGTCAAGGTCAAGCCCGCGGGTGAGCACGGCAATCGGCGCCGAAGCGGGCCGGCCTTCACGCAGCCACGCCCAGCGAACACCCTCCTTGCCCGGCCTGACCGGGCCGTAGCCCTCCACGCGGGCCGTGCCGGCGCCCACCACGATGACGTCGGCAAGCGCCCGCAGCAGGGCGAAGACCTGGCGGTCCGCCTCACCGGACAGGCCGCCGGAACGGCCCCGCACGGTGGCGGCCCCGTCCAGGCTCATCACCATGTTCGCACGTAGCCAGTGCGAACCCACTGCGCCCTGACCGGGATAGCGGTACCGGTCGGCGAGGCCGGCGTCGGTCAGGGCCGCCTCGTCCGGATAGATCTGCCGCACGGCCAGCAGTCAATCAGATCGCCACCAGTTGTGAGTAGCAGGATCGCGCGCGTGATCGATATCCAGAAGGAAGGTCTGGACCGGTCAGGAGGTAGCCAGGAGTCCGGGGTGCCGTTGCGGGCGGGCCAGCCGCTGGCACGTGCCGGGGGGGAGAGGAGTAGGCACGGTGCGGGTCGCCGCCCTTGTCCTTTGGTGCGCCAGTGCCTGCGTAGGCGTCTATCTGCTGGCGGCGTGGCTTTCCCATGGCGGACTGCGGCAGCAGGCCACCCGGGTCACGGTGTTCCCCGCCGGGCTCGTCTTCGCTCACCCGCTGCTCGCGCTGACCGGCCTCGCGCTGTGGATCGCCTATCTGCTGACCGGCGCAGCCGGTCTGGCCTGGACCGCCTTCGCCATGGTCTGCGCGACCGCGTTGCTCGGGTTCGTCATGTTCACCCGCTGGCTGGGTGACCGGACCGGGCGGCATACCCGTGGCCCCGAGCAGAACTTCCCGGTGGCCGCTGTCGCCCTGCATGTCGCGGTCGGGCTGGGCACTTTCATCCTGGTCCTGCTGGTAGCCGGGATCGCCAGCCGCGGCTGACCACGGCACCTGCCCGGCTGGCCCGGCCGGCCCGGCTAGCCCGCGGCTGCGATCCTGCGCAGCGCCATCATCGAGTGGCCGGGCAGCAGGATCTGCTCACCGGCCAGGTGCTGCGCCCCATCGTCCTTCTCGCCGGCCATCCCGGCCGCCGTGTCGATCGTGACCGCCCAGCACTGGCCGAACTTGGGCCCGGGCAGGGTGAAGGTGAGCGGCTCGTGGTGGGCGCTGAGCAGGATCAGGAATGAGTCGTCAGCAACCCGCTCGCCGCGCGGCCCTGGCTCGGTGATGGCGTCCCCGTTGAGGAACACCATCATGGCCCGTGCGTAGGCGGTGTTCCAGTCACCGTCGGTCATTTCCCGGCCGGATGGGGTGAGCCAGGCGATATCGGCCAGGCCGCCACCGTCGTCGGGGCGGCCGCGGAAGAAACGGCGGCGCCGGAACACCGGATGCTCCCGGCGCAGGGCGGCCAGGTCGTGGGTGAACTCCAGCAGTGCGGCCTGGCTGCCGGCCAGGTCCCAGTTCACCCAGGACACCTCGTTGTCCTGGCAGTACGCGTTGTTGTTGCCACCCTGTGTCCGGCCCATCTCGTCCCCGGCCAGCATCATCGGCACGCCCTGCGAGCAGAAGAGGGTGGCGAGGAAGTTGCGCCGCTGCCGGTCCCGTAGGCCGAGTATGGCCTCGTCCCCGGTTTCCCCTTCCGCGCCGCAGTTCCAGGACCGGTTGTCGTCGCTGCCGTCCGCGCCGTCCTCGCCGTTGGCCTCGTTGTGCTTGTGGCCGTAGGAGACCAGGTCGGTCAGGGTGAAGCCGTCATGGCAGGTGACGAAGTTGACTGATGCCACCGGGCGGCGCCCGCTGGTCTCGTACAGATCGCTGGAGCCGGACAGGCGGGAAGCGAACTCCGGTACGGTCGCCGCCTGGCCGCGCCAGAAGTCCCGCACCGTGTCACGGTACTTCCCGTTCCACTCACTCCACAACGGCGGGAAGTTACCCACCTGATAGCCACCCTCGCCCACATCCCACGGCTCAGCGATCAGCTTGACCTGCGAAACCACCGGATCCTGCTGCACCAGATCGAAGAAGGCTGACAGCCGGTCCACATCGTGCAGTTCCCTGGCGAGAGCGGCGGCGAGGTCGAAGCGGAACCCGTCCACGTGGGCGTCCAGCACCCAGTAACGCAGTGAATCCATGATCAGCTGGAGCGCGTGCGGGTAGCGGACGTTGAAGCTGTTCCCGCACCCGGTGAAGTCGAGGTAGTGGCGCATGTCGTCGTCGTTGAGGCGGTAGTAGGCGGCGTTGTCGATACCGCGGAACGACAGGGTCGGGCCACGGTGGTCGCCCTCGGCTGTGTGGTTGTAGACCACGTCCAGGATGACCTCGATGCCGGCCTCGTGCAGGGCCTTCACCATCGCCTTGAACTCGCCGACCTGGCCGCCGGGCTGGCCGGCCGAGGCGTAGCCGTTATGCGGGGCGAGGAAGGCGATCGTGTTATATCCCCAGTAGTTAGTCAGTCCCCGCTCCACCAGTTCATGTTCGGGGACGAACTGATGCACCGGCATCAGTTCCACGGCGGTCACCCCGAGCCTGGACAGGTGCTCGATCACTGCCGGGTGTGCCAGCCCGGCATAGGTGCCGCGCTGGTCCGGCGGGACGTCAGGATGGCGCAGGGTGAGTCCCCGCACGTGCGCCTCGTAGATGACTGTCTCGTGATAGGGCGTCCGGGGCGGCCGGTCATTGCCCCAGTCAAAGAACGGGTTGACCACCACGTTCGTGGGCATGAACGGGGCGCTGTCGGAGGTGCTGGCCACCGCCGGATCGCTGAACTGGTAGCCGAATAGCGACTCGTGCCAGCGAACCTGGCCGTCGACTGCCTTTCCATACGGATCGAGCAGCAGCTTCGCGGGGTTGCACCGGTGTCCCTGGGCAGGCTCGTAAGGGCCGTGGACGCGGTAACCGTAACGCTGGCCGGGCCCGATACCGGGCAGGTAGCCGTGCCAGACGAACCCGTCGACCTCGGTCAGTTCGACCCGGGTCTCGGTACGCGTCCCGTCATCGTCACCGACCAAGCACAGTTCCACCCGCTCGGCCACCTCGGAGTACAGCGCGAAGTTGGTGCCGGCGCCATCCCAGGTCGCGCCCAGCGGGTAAGGGGTTCCCGGCCAGAGGCGCATCAGCCGACCCTACCCCGGCGACAGGACCCGGGCACGCTCAAGGATCGCGGCCAGGTCGAGCCCGTCCGGCAGCATGCCGTACGGGGCGCCAGGCCCACCCGGGCCGGTGGTGCCGAGCCGGGTAGCGCAGAACGCGTCCGCGACCGGCCCGGGAGCGTGCCGCACCAGCAGGGCGCCTTGCAGGGTGACAGCGATCAGCCCGGCCAGCCGCCGGGCGCCGTGCTGGGCCTCCAGGGTGGTCGCTGCCTCCAGCCCGGCCAGCAGGTCGCGCAGGCCCGCCACGGCTGCGTCAAGGCGGCGGTCGCCGCCAGCGGCCAGGTCCAGTTCTGCGAGCAGAGCACTGGCCGCTGCCGGGGTGCGGGCGAGTGCGCGGAGCACGTCCAGGGCGGTCACGTTTCCCGCTCCCTCCCAGATCGAGTTCAGCGGTGCTTCCCGGTACAGCCGGGGCATGCCGGACTCCTCCACGTAGCCGTTCCCGCCCAGGCATTCCAGCGCCTCCGCCGCATGCGCGGAGGCCCGCTTGCAGACCCAGTATTTGGCGGCGGGCAGGGCGACCCGCAGCAGTGCCTTCTGCGCCTCGTCCCCGCGCCCGGCGCGATCGGCAGCCCCGGCCAGCCGCAATGCGAGCGCAGTGGCGGCCTGCGATTCGAGGGTGAGATCGGCCAGCACGCTGCTCATCAGCGGATGGGCAATGAGATCCTTGCCGAACGTCTGCCGGTAGCTGGCGTGGTGCACTGCCGCGACCGCCGCCAGGCGCATGCCCGCCGCGCTGCCCACCACGCAGTCGAGCCTGGTCGCGCTCACCATCTCGATGATGGTGGCTACCCCGCGGCCCGCCTCGCCGACCTGCCAGGCCAGCGCGGCGTCGAGTTCAATCTCGGCCGAGGCGTTGGACCGGTTGCCGAGCTTGTCTTTGAGCCGCTGGATACGCAGGCCGTTGCGCTCGCCGCCGGGCAGCACGCGGGGCAGCAGGAAGCAGGTCAGGCCGTCCGGCCCATGGGCGAGGGTAAGGAACAGATCGCACATCGGGGCGGAGCAGAACCACTTGTGGCCGGTCAGGATGTGGGCGCCCGGGCCCGATCCGGGCGCGGGCTCGGCCCGGGTCGTGTTCGCCCGCACATCTGACCCGCCCTGCTTCTCGGTCATGGCCATGCCGGCCAGCAGGCCGGCCTTGCTCTCCGGCGGGCGCAGCCCCGGGTCATAACGGCGGGAGGCGAGCAGCGGCTCGAACCGGCCGGCCAGGGCTGGGGCGTGACGCAGCGCCGGGATGGCCGCGTAGGTCATGGAAACCGGGCAGCCGTGACCGGCCTCGGCCTGGGACCAGACGTAGAACTTGGCGGCACGGGCCACGTGCTCGCCGGGCTGGTGCCCGGCCCAGGGCGTCCCGTGCAGGCCATGCCCGACGGCGGTGGTCATCAGCGCATGCCAGGCGGGATGGAACTCGACCTCGTCGATCCGGTTGCCCCAGCGGTCGTGGCTGCGCAGGACGGGAGGATGCTCATTGGCCAGCCGTGCCTGCTCGCTGGTGCCGGCGGAACCGGCGAGCAGGCCAAGTGTGTGCAGTTCGCTGGTGACCCAGCCGGCGCCCTCGCGGTCGACCGCCGCCAGCAGCGCGGGGTCGTCCGCGACGTCGTAGCCGGCCAGTGGCGGCACCTGGTTGGTGACCTGATGGGTGGAATATGGGTGTCGGTCGGTCACTGCTGTCGGCTCCTGCCTGCGAGGCCCGGCAGCGGGGTGATCCCGGGGGCGGTCAGTGATGCAAGCCGCATTCGGTCTTGCCTGTGCCCGCCCAGCGGCCGCTGCGTGGATCTGCGCCGGGCTCGACCCGCATCGTGCAGGTGGCGCAGCCGATTGACGGGTAGCCCTCGTCCACCAGTGGATTCACCAGCACGCCATGCTCGGCGATGTAGGCATCCACCTCGTCCTGGGTCCAGGATGCGATCGGGTTCACCTTGACCATCGCACGCCTGGCATCCCACTCGACCACGCGGGTGTCGCTGCGCGCGTTGGTCTCCTCCCGGCGGACGCCGGTGATCCAGGCGTCGTAGGGGTCGAGTGCCCGCTCCAGCGGAACGACCTTGCGGAGGTAGCAGCACAGGTCCGGGTTGCGCCCGTAGAGCCGGGGGCCAAGCTCGGCGTCCTGTTCGGCTACCGTGCGAGACGGGGTCACATTGATCAGGTTGACCGGGTAGATGGCACCGACCGCGTCCCTGGTCCCGATCGTCTCGGGGAAGTGATAGCCGGTGTCCAGGAAGATGACGTCCATCCCGGGCTTGACGGAGGCTGCGAGGTGGACGATGACAGCATCGGTCATCGAGGAGGTGATGCACACCCGCTTGCCGAACGTCTCCGTGGCCCACGCGATCACGTCGTGTGCGGGGGCACCGGCCAGATCCTCCGCCGCTTGCGCGGCGAGCTTGGCCATCCGGTCTGATGCCTCCATGCCAGCAGGCGTGGTCTGGTCCTGTCGGGTCGGCCAGGTCGCGCGTGGTGTCACAGGAAGGCTCCCATCCCGCAATCGTAGCCGCAGCACCCCCGCGTAGCCGCGAGGTACACTCAGCGTCCCGTATCTGCCAGGTTGTCCATATTTCGCACTGTAATAGTGGGCAATAGCAGGGAACCACACCAGATCCGGGAAATGTTCCCAGTCTCACAAACTTCATGCAGGGGAGTTGCCGTGCCTGCCCTGGCACCGCCTGGCCGCCGCCGGCCAGCGACGGGCGTGGCCCCGGCCCGGGCGGCCCGGCCGTGGACATGCCGAGTCCGGGGCCTGCTCAGCCGCAGGCGTCCCTCAGCCTTGCCTGATCCAGGCCAGCGTAGGCTCAGCCGCCTGCGGCGGTGGCAGGTGCTGGCAGTCACACCAGGTGCCGCCGGGGCAGGACTCGTGGTGCTGTGCGCGGCACGCCCGGCAGACCATCAGCGGTCGGCCCCCCTTAGGCGGCGTTGGCCCGGCGCATCCGGCGACGGCGCTCCGAAGCCCGCTCGTCCTCGTTCAGGCCACCCCAGGTACCGTACTTCTCCGGCCGGGAAACCGCGTAGGTGAGACATTCGGAACGAACCGGGCATGCCCCGCAGACGGCCTTGGCCTTGCGTTCACGGATCTCGCGCTCCGGCTGGCGCTCGCCATCCGGGCCGAAGAAGAGAACGACCTCCCTGCCGCGGCACGCGGCGGCATCTTGCCAGCCCCAGTTCGGCCTGGGAGGCATTGCCACCTGCCGACGTACCTCAGACATGAATCGACTCCTCAACCTGTCCCGTGTGTTCCTTTGCCCGGCGTTGTGCCGGACACGCGGTCTCGCGCGATGCGGCCTTTGCCCCGTCCTTCCCTCCAACGCACGACCCTGCCGCCATGTTCCCCGGCAACGGGCCACTCCCGCACGCCTCAGCGCCAAGTGAGATCGGGGGGCACATCACGTTGCCGGGCAGGCCAAGGGCGGGATGCACGCCAGCCGTCCTGACGAAGCCAGCCAGTTCAGCGAACCGAGATCCAATAATGCCATCCACACCGGCCGTTTCGCAGCCGGGCGGGAGAAATACCGCCGCCGGATTGTGCCCTCCGGCCGGAGGGGGCAGCTCATGATCGCTAACTGGACAAAGCCACGGGTCCGGGTTCACCATGGGCAGCATGTCTGCGTCGGATGCGGCACCCCTGCCCCGGCTGGGTGAGGTCTACTTCGACGTCAGGGGAGAGTCCCGCAGCATGCGGCTGAGCTGGTACGCCGACACCGGGGTCGCCGTGTTCAGCATCTGGCAGGGCGGCACCTGTACCGGTACATTCCGCCTGCCCATCGCCGATCTCCCGCGGATGGTCGAAGCTCTGCAGCGCGGCCCGCACGGCCGTGAGGAGGCGGGCGCGGGGGAGGACGCCGCCCTGCGCGACCAGCCTGGCCGGGCCAGCAGGCCGGTGCCGGACCTGCTGGACAGCGACGTCGAGACAGGGCAGACAACCGCTGCGATCTATCTCCCGCCGGTGACCGGGAATCCGGATGCCTACCCCGCTGATCCGCTGGCACCAGACTACCGGGGTGAGCCCCTGGGTGCGGCCCCAGCGGGACCGCGGGAGCCTGAGTACGGGGGCGGGCCAGCCGGATCGGGCCGGGGAAGGCAGCGCTCAGACCGGCGCCGGCCCGCCCCGCCCGAGTACCCGGATGGGCCAGGCGGGGCTGGCTACCGGGGTGATCCGCTGGACATGGAGCGGACCGGGCCGCCGGAGCCCGGGTATCACGGCGACTCCCCGGCCGCACTCCCGGACGTGCCACCGGCGGCGGGTTATGCAGCCGAGCCAGCTGCGGGGTTCCGGAGTGATCCGCAGCGTGGCTCCCGGCGCGAACGGCCAGCGCCCGATTACCAGCCGGATCCGCTGGCGGCGGGCTACCGGGATGACCCGCCAGGCCCCGATTACCAGGGCGACCTGCCGGGATCTGAGTACCAGGGCGACCTGCCGGGATCTGAGTACCAGGGCGACCTGCCGGGATCTGAGTACCAGGGCGACCTGCCGGGGCCTGACTACCGGAGTGACCCGCCAGGGCTTGATTACCGCGGGGATCCGCTGGGGCCGGGATATCAGGACGACCCGCTGGGGCCGCGCCACCGCCATGCCCCACAAGGACCTGGGTACCGCTCCGACCCGCGGGCACCCAGTTACCGGGACGAGCCGCCAGGGCCGGGCTACCAGTCCAGCCCACCGGCACCTGGCTACCGGGACGAGCCGCCGGCGGCGGGCTACCGGGACGAGCCGCCAGGGCGGGGCTACCGGTCCGGCCCACCGGCACCTGGCTACCGGGACGAGCCGCCAGGGCGGGGCTACCGGTCCGGCCCGCTGGGGACGGGATACCGGGGTGAGGCACCGGGCGCGTTCCCGGATATGCCCCGGACCGCCGGCTACCCCGTCAGCGAGCCGGCCACCGCGTTCCATGAGGACCTGCTGGGATCTGGCCCCCGCGAAGTCCCTGGCGGTTATCCGGGTGAGGCCGCGGGCGGGCCGTACCTGGCCGAGCCGCCGGGCGAGTACCTGGGTCAGCCGCCGGGTGATGAATACGCATCCGGGCCGGGCCACCATGGTTACCCCGGGGAACCGGACTTCCCCGCCTACCCGGACCCATCAGCTGGGCCTGGCCACGGATCACCGGCGCGGCCATATGTCACGGACCCGCCGCCAGGCGGGGATGAGCCCGCCGACGCCAGCCGGGCAGGGCGGCGCAAGCCGCGTGCCCGCCGCGCCACGGAGCCGGCGGCCGATTCCTTCCCCTACGGTGCTCCCCCCGGCAACCGCGAGCCCGGGCAGTCCGGAGAGCCCGGGCAGTCCCGCGAGCCCGGGCAGTCCCGCGAGCCCGGCAACCGCGAACCCCGGCAGCGGGGGCGTTATCCCCGGCATTGACGCATAGGCATGTCCTGCCGCAACGGCCAAGCACACGCGGAAAACGAACGCTTCCGCGCCCGTTAGGGACTGCGAATGGCGCGGCTACGGCCCCGTGGTTGCCGCCCGGCCGTGGCCCTTGCCCTTCCCGACATGGCCTGACCTGGGTGTCGTTGCGGTTGGGCAGTCCGCGATGCGGATATATTGGCGACAGGGGAAGGGGGGCTTGAAGTGGCGCAGAAGGTTTCTGTCACATATGCGTGTGACTACGATCAGAAAGAGATTCCCCAGGGAGACCACCGGGTACGCCGGTTCAGCTTCGAGGGCAGGGACTACGAGATCGACCTGTGCACAAAGCACAGCGAAAAGTTCGACGAAGCGATCAGCCGGTATGCACAGCGCGCTCGCAGGTCATCGGGGCGCCCGGCGCGCGGCGCGAAGCGGAGAACGGCCGCCCACCGCCAGCACAGCGCCAGCGTGCGGGCGTGGGCGAAGAAGGCGGGGATCGTGGTGAGCGATCGCGGCCGCATCCCGGCCGATGTCGTGGCCCGCTACGAGGCGACTCACCACTAGCCGCGCCGGAATGTGTTACCCGGTGTGATCGGGACCACCTGATGGTGCGACCCGGCCTGCGAGACCCGGCCCGCGAGACCCGGCCTTGGATGGCAGGCCGGGTGCTCATCCGTGGGCGGACTCACGTGAGCGGCGGAGGCGCCGGGCTAGCTGTCACGGGGCCTTGCGGCGCCTGCCCAGGCTGCCCGGCCGGGCCGACCGCCGCCGAGAGAGCTTGCGAGTTCGGCAGATGGACCGTGCCATCGCTGGTCTCGATGCGCACGTAGGTAATGCCGATCTCGGTGACGGTTCCCTCGATTTGCCCGCTGAGCCCGCCCGATCTGAACCGGACGGCATCCCCGACGTCGAACGGCCGGGCCAGCAGCAGCACAATGCCGGCGAAAACGTTGCTCAGCGACTGCTGTGCGCCGATGCCGATAAGGATCGTGGTCACCGCGCCGCCGAGCACAAGCTGCCCGACCGGGACTTTGACCAGCGCCAGCGTGATGATCAGCGCGGTGACGCCGCCCGCCAGCACGATCGTGGAGCGCACCACCGCAGCGTGAGCCGACCCGGTCAGCGGCTGCAGCACATCGCGTGCCTTGCTGGACAGGGTCACCAGGGCGATCGCGGCGAAGAGGCAGAACGCGACGGCGGCGGAAGCGGCAACGACCTGGGCGGCCAGGTGGTCGGCCTCGCCCCAGCCGCTGAATTGCCGGCCGGCGCTGGCGGAAGTGACAGCCGCGATGACCGCGAGGACCAAAGCGATGATGGAGCGCCACGGGCGGGCGTGCGCCTTCACCCTGGCCATCTGCCTGGCCAGGTCGAGCTGGCGTTTCTCCTGCAGGTCCACGGCGCACTCCTGTCCTGATTCCCACCCCCGTGGCCGGGGTCATACGTTACCCAGGCACAGGCACACGTGATCCCGGAGGCCGGCCGGCCTCCGGGATCACAATCAAGCGGGCAGGGTCAGGCTGCCGGCCTCATCCCGAACGGCTTGCCCATCGGCAGGAGCGGCGCGCCGCGCATGCCGTTGATCACGCCGGCCGCGGAGGTGTACCAGGCGACCACTGCGGTGGCGACGCCCACGTAGCCGCCGATCTTGATGGTGGTGGCACCGCTGGAACCCTGGAAAAAGCCGATGAACAGGATGATCTCGGTGGCCTCCAGGGTCAGGAACACTCCGAACACCGCCCAGTTCACCTGGGTGCTCCACAGGAGCATGTAGGTGTTGAAGATGGCGAAGGCAAGCAGGATCCAGCCGAGGTCCTTGCCGGCCGCCGCCGCGTGGGCCGCGGCTGCCACCGGCCCCGCTCCGGCCGGCGCGGGCGCCACCAGCAGTGCCCACAGGCCCAGCCCGATCCAGAACCCGCCGTAGGTGGAGAACGCCGTGGCACCGAACACGTTACGGTTGCGGAATTCCCACATGCCGGCCAGCAGCTGGCACAGGCCACCGTAGGCGAAGGCATAACCGAGCCAGGCGTCCCCGGTGGCGCTGTTCATCCACTTTGCATTGGCTGCCGACAGCAGGAACGTAGTGAGGGCGAAGGCAGCGAGCCCAAGCGGCGCTGGGTCCGCCGCCGGAGCCATCATGACAGGGCGATCGTCGTTAACGCTCAAGTGATTCCTCCTGGTGAGGGAGAGCGCCGCCCGGCCGCACGGCTGCGGATGGACGGGCATCTGGATTGAACGAAGGACGCAATGGCCTGGGCCGGATGGAGCGCTCGCCCGGCCCTGATGCTGGGTCAGGCAACCCCTGAACGGGGAGGGAGGCATGTACGGCGTGGACCAAGGAGGCCTTCTTTCGTCTTCACAGGTGGCTCAGGAAAACCACGCGGAAGATCTCGCACTGAGAGTAACCCTGGACAACCTGGTTCGGGGAGACCCAGGTTTTGACATGCCGGGCAGATGCCGCCAATGAGCGCGGCTTGTGCCACACGATGAGATGGTCGCGGTGGGCCGCGAGCCGGGGATCGGGGGGCACTGAGCGATCCTAACCGGGCCGTCTCATCCATCACCACAACCATCCATACGTACCGGAACAGCCGGATTGCCACCGGGTGGGTGGTCCGGGGCCGGTGGCGGGCACGGGAGTATTCTCCGGTTGTATCGGGGACGACGACCACGGGGGAGGTCGGGCATGCCCAGTGATGACGCGATGCGCGCGTCGGACCAGGACCGGGAACGCGCCGTCGAGATCCTCCGCGACGGCTACGCGTGCGGGCGGCTGACACTGGCTGAGTTCGACGAGCGCACGACCGCTGCCTTCGCCGGCCGGACCTGGGGCGAACTGCGCGCGCTCACCCGCGATCTGCCCGCCGGGCAAAGACAGATGCCCGGGCAGCATGGCTTTCTCCCGCCACCGGCTGGCCGGCCCCCCGGGCCCGCGCCACCCATCCAGCCAACCGGGGCGCACGGCCCGCGGCCGCCAGCATCCTGGATGGCAGCAGAGGGAGCACGGCTCCTGCCCATGCTCCTGATAGCCCTTATCTGGCTCATGCTGACGGTGGGGTCACGGGCCGGTGGCGCACTGATCCCGCTCGTGTTCCTGCTCCTGATGGCGGTGCGGTCGGCGGGCAGAGTGCGCTGCGGCCTCGGTAGCAGGCGCCATCGCCCGTACTGGCGGGAGCCACCCGCGCCGCCCGGTGCGCGGGCCTGGACGTCCGGGCCCCCGGCCCGGCACAGTGCG
>OFGV01000039.1_pt1 | contig 19958 bp, 20 predicted proteins | sample 1521911 | NCBI WGS metagenome assembly OFGV01 (sample SAMEA2553413, study PRJEB24118) | soil metagenome
GAGAAATGGAGCCTGGCCGTCGCTCGGGCCGACCTTGACATCCTCGATCCGCGGCCTGTGTTCGTCACTGGCGAGCCCGCTGGAGATCACAAATAGGGACGTGAGGGCGGGGGCGGAGCCGGTGAGCCTGCCCTCGATCTTCTCTAATGTGCGCTGCTGATTTGCGGGCAGACTCATCGTGACCTCCCAATGCGCCTGGGTTGCTGGTCCTGTGCGGCCAGGCTACCGGCCCCGGATCCCGCATGTGGCCGGCCGCCCGATTTGACCGCTTATTCTTCCCGGAATGCAGGAATGGCCGGTTACCCGGTCAGGCTCCGCGGCCAGAGCCTGCGGGCGCGGACAATAGTCGCTTCCACCACATACAGGGTGATCTGGGCCTGGAGATATAGCCAGGCGAGCAGGCCAAGCACCACGGCGAAGCCGCCATACAGCGACGAGCTGCGGGCAAGCTGGTGGCCGAGGATGTAGCCGCCCAGCAACTGCAGGATCTGCCAGGCGACTGCGGCGAGCAAGGCACCGGGGAAAAGGTCACGGGTGCTCACCTCGCCAGCTGTGGCAAGCCGGAAACCGAGCCAGAACAGCCCGATGTTGAGCAGCAGCGAGACTGCGATGGTGGCGACGTGACCCCCCGCACCGGTGATGGCGTGCCCTGCCCCGGCCGCGAGCCCCGACAGCAATGACGTGGCGATCACGCCGAGCCCGACCACGATGATCATCGTGAGGCCGCGCAGGAGCGACCAGGGGAAGCCGGGCCGCCGGGCCAGCGGGACGCCCCAGACCGAATTGAGTGCGTTCTGCACCGCCCCGGCCACGCCACGGGCGCCCAGGAAGGTCAGCACCAGGCCGACGACGAGGGCGGCACCGGTCTGGTTGAGCGAGTGCACGCTGCTCTTGAGCTGCGGCCCGATCACCGGGAACTGGGCGAAGGTGGAACTGAGCACCTGGTCGCGGAGCGCGGGATGGGAACCGAGCACGATGTCGAGCACGGTCACGAACACCAGCAGGAGCGGGAACAGGGACGCGAAAGAGTAATAGGCGACCAGCGCGGCGAGATTCCCGGCCTGGTCGTCGCTGAACTTCTTCCAGACCGCCACGGCGAACGCCAACCAGGACCACCGCTGCTGGAGACGGTCAGCGGCGAGGAGCAGCCGTTCCCCGGGGTTCACCCGGGCTGTGTACCCGGCGGCGGCGCGTTCATCCAGGGGAACTGGGCCGGCTCCCGGAACAGCAGCCAGGGCTGCGACCCGGCGACGCTCAGCTGGCACATGCTGTCCGGCTGGCCGGGCTGGCCACGCCGCAGCACCGTGCCGGGCAGCACCGTGCCGGGCAGGATCGTGGCGGTGGTGGAGGCGATCACCCGGCCGCCGCCGCTGGCCAGGACCGCCGGCCCGCCCAGCCGGGACAGCGCGGCCAGCGCCATCCTTTCCACCTCACCGGCCAGGATGTCCGCACCGGCGACGCCCAGGAAGACCGATCCGTCGGTCACCGGCACCGAGAGCGTGAACGTGTATTTGCGGGTGCAGATGTAGTCCACATACGGCCCGGCCACGCAGGGCCGGCCGGTGCGGGCGGGCTCCCGGTACCACTCGGTGGTGGTGTAGTCATAGAACTCGGCCGACTCAGGGTCGAGGTCGACGTCGAGCCGCCCGATTCCGGCGCCCTGGTCCGCCCACCACCAGTCGATCCAGCGCGGCACATCCGCCAGCACGTCAGGTGCCAGCACCACCCCCGCACCAGCCGCGAAACCCCGGTGACGGTACAGCACGTCCGCGACGAGCGGGCGCAGGACCCCAAGATCAGAGCGGCTCAGCGCCTGCCGCCCCACCGCGACGGCGGTCATCGCCTCGGCAACCTCTGTCACCGAGGCGAGCACCTGCTCGATCAGGCGCGTGATGCCGGCCAGCGGATGCTGGCCGGCATCGGTGGGCGTGGCGGGGTCGGCCAGCGGATGCTGGCCGACAGCGAGGGAACCCTGCCCGGCTCTCATGGCTGGTGCAGGCTGAGCCGCAGATCAAGCAGCCGGCTGGTCTGCACCGCCACGTGGCGTTCGGCGATCTGCCGAGCGCGTTCGGGCGCGCGCGCCTCGATGGCGTCGATCAGCTGATCATGGTCGCCGCACACCGATGCCACATCCTGTTCCGGGAGCCATACCAGGTCACCGATCTCGGACCACAGGTCCATCTCCTCCCGGGTGAGGCGCGGTGATTGGGCGGTGGCCGCGATCTCGATGTGCAGCCGTGCGTCGGCTCGCCGGCGGTCGGTCAGGGCGGCCGCCCCGCGCAGTCGTTCGGCGTATTCGCGGAGCGCAGCGACGTCGCTGGCGAGCGCGCGCTCGGCGGCCAGCCGGGCGGCGGCGCCGGCGATGGCCGCGCGGTGGTCGCCGATGTCGCGCAGTTCGTGCAGGGACAGCAGCCTGAGCGGCCGCTCCAGGCGGTCGGCGGGGTGCTCGCTCGGCGCCCGCACGAACGACCCGCCGCCGCGTCCGCGCCGGGTCTCGACCAGGCCCATCGTCCGGAGGGTGGCGAGCGCCTCACGCAGGGTCACGGTTGAGACACCGAGCTGGCCGGCGAGCTGGCTCTCGGCCGGCAGGCGCTCGCCGTCGAGCAGCAGGCCCAGCCGGATGGCCTTGGCCAGGCGCCGGGTGACGGTGTCCGCACGGCCGCCGGCGTCCAGCGGTGTGAACAGTGTGCGCGCACGGACCGTTGTCAGCGCGGGCTGTGCCACGGTTGCCCCTCCCCGTCGCCGGCCGGAACCAGTGGCCGCGCAAGACTGGTGCTTGTGCCTGGTGACGAACTTGACACAAACATCTAATCCTGTAGGTTATCGGAATCGTCGGCCCCTGGGGCGCCCTTGGCGCATGGGGTCCGTGTTTTCATTTCAGCCAGGACTGGCGCATGAGGAACGAAGGGCACGGGTGAGCGAGACGTCGACGGGCATGCCGGGCGGAACGGCGGACGGCCGGGGGAAGCCCGCTAGCGATCTGCCCGCGGTCCGGCTGAGAGGCGTCCGCCGGACGTACGGCCAGCTCGAAGCGGTTGCCGGAGTCGACCTGGAGGTCGCCGAGGGCGAGTTCTTCACCATGCTCGGGCCGTCGGGGTCGGGGAAGACCACGCTGCTGCGGCTGATCGCAGGCTTCGAACGGCCCGACGCCGGCACGGTGGAACTCGGCGGGGCCGACGTGACACGCGAGCCCCCCTACGCCCGCACCGTGAACACCGTGTTCCAGGACTACGCGCTGTTCCCGCACATGAGCGTGGCCGAGAACGTGGAATACGGGCTGCGGGTGCGGCGGGTCGCCAAGGCCGAGCGCCGCCGCCGGGCGGAGGCGGCACTGGACATGGTCCGCCTCGCTGGGCTCGGCGGCCGCAAGCCGATCCAGCTCTCTGGCGGCCAGCGCCAGCGGGTCGCGCTGGCCCGCGCCATCGTCAACGAGCCGGAGGTGCTCCTGCTCGATGAGCCGCTCGGCGCGCTGGACCTGAAACTGCGCCAGGAGATGCAGCTCGAGCTCAAGCGGATCCAGCGCGAGGTCGGGATCAGCTTCATCTACGTCACCCACGACCAGGAGGAAGCGCTCACCATGAGCGACCGCCTGGCCGTGTTCAACCAGGGCCGGATCGAGCAACTCGGCACCCCGGTGGATGTCTACGAGCGTCCGGCCAGCGATTTCGTGGCGGGCTTCATCGGCGTGTCCAACCTGCTGGAGCGGGCCGGCCGCCACTTCACGATCCGCCCCGAGAAGATCCACCTGCTGGCCGACGGCGAGAAAGCGCCGGAAGGCAGCCACGTCGAGCGCGGTCACATCGAGGATGTCGTCTACCTCGGCATGCTCACCCGTTACCAGGTCGCGCTGGAAGCGGGCGGAACACTCACCGCGGTCCGCCAGAACCTGGAGACCGCGGCCGCGGAAGCCCTCCAAGCCAGGGGGCGGACGGTAAACGTCGCCTGGCGCGAAACCCAAACCTACGACATCCATAACGAGAGCCAGGCGGGCACGCCGGTTAAGGGGAATGACACATGAAGACATGGGCACGAGGAGGCGCGCTGCTCGCCGCTGCCTCAGCCGCGCTGCTCGTCGCGGCATGCGGCTCGTCCAGTAGTGGCGGTGGTGGCGGGACCGGTGCGCTCACGCCGCCGCAGGCGAACACACCGGTGCCGGCCTCGGTGGGCAAGGGCGAGGGCCACCTCAACCTGATCGCCTGGGAGGGCTACGCGCAGCCGCAGTGGGTCAAGCCGTTCGAGCAGGCGACCGGCTGCCAGGTGAGCGCCAAGTACGCCGGGTCCTCCGGTGAGATGGTGACCCTGATGGCCAACGGCGGCGGCGGCCAGTACGACCTCGTGTCGGCCTCCGGTGACGCCGACCTGCGGCTGATCTACGGCGGCGACGTGAAGCCGGTCAACATCAACCTGATCCCGTCGTGGAAGGACTTCCACCCGTTCCTGCAGTCCCCGGGGTTCAACACCATCGGCGGCAAGCACTACGGCGTCTCCTACGAATTCGGGCCGAACGTGCTGCTGTACTCGAAGAAGACGTTCCCCACGGCGCCGACGTCGTGGTCGGTGCTGTACGACAAGAAGTACGCGGGCCAGGTCACGGTGCCCAACAACCCGATCCAGATCGCGGACGCGGCGCTGTATCTGTCCAAGACCCAGCCGAGCCTGGGCATCACCGACCCCTATGAGCTGACCCAGGCCCAGTTCAACGCCACCGTCAACCTGCTCAAGCAGCAGAAGCCACTGATCAAGAAGTACTGGGACCTGGCCTCGCAGGAGATCTCGCTGTTCCAGAGCGGCACCACGGTGGTCGGGGCGGCCTGGCCGTACCAGACCAACACGCTGCAGGCGGCTGGCTCCCCGGTCGCCGACACCATCCCGAGCCAGGGCGCGACCGGATGGGCCGACACCTGGATGCTCGCCACCCACGCGCCGCACCCCAACTGCGCCTACAAGTGGATGCAGTGGGCGACCACGCCCACGGTCCAGGCGCAGCAGGCGGTCTACTTCGGGGAGACCCCGGCGAACAAGCTCGCCTGCCCGATCATGGATCAGCTCTCGAAGGACTCGTGCGCTGCGTACCACGCCAACGCGCCCGAGGCCTACTTCCAGACCATCAAGTTCTGGAAGACCCCGCTGGCGCAGTGCGGGAACGGCAAGAACGACTGTGTGCCGTACCAGCAGTGGACCAACGCCTGGACCCAGATCACCGGGTAGATGGCACAGCACTCATGACACAGGCCGCGGTCCGCGCGGACCGATCAGCGGCGGGGATGGCCCGCGTCTCGGCGGCGCTCTGGCGCCGGGGGTGGCTGCGGGCCACCCTCCCCCTGCCCCCGCCGCTGGCGTGGTTCCTGGTGATCTACCTCGCGTCGCTCGTGGTGATGCTGATCACCTCGTTCTGGACAGTCAACTCGTTCACCAACACCATCTCCCGCACCTGGAGCCTGGCCAACTTCCAGCAGATCCTCACCGGCGTCTACCCGAGCATCATCGGGCGGACCGTGGCCATGGCCGCGGCCGTCACCGTCACCGATGCGGTGCTCGCGCTGCCGTTCGCCTATTACATGGCGCGGGTGGCGTCCTCGCGGGGCAGGCAGGCGCTGTTCATCGCCGTGCTGCTTCCCCTGTGGGCCAGCTACCTGGCCCGCGTCTACGCCTGGATCGTGATCCTGCAAAAAGGTGGCACCCTGAGCTGGACGTTCTCCAAGCTCGGCCTGGGCACGGTCAACATCGGCTACACGAACACGGCGATGTGGCTGGTCTTCTCCTACATCTGGCTGCCGTTCATGATCGTGCCCGTCTACGGCGCGCTGGAACGGATACCGGACTCGCTGCTGGAGGCCTCCGGCGACCTCGGCGCGCGTAACTGGCGGACGCTGCGCAGCGTGGTGCTGCCGCTGGCGCTGCCCGGCGTGGTGGCGGGCTCTATCTTCGCCTTCTCCCTCGCGCTCGGGGACTTCATCACCCCGCTGCTGGTGGGCGGGGCGAATTCCAGCTTCATCGGCAACGCCATCTACAACAACATCGTCGGCACCACCGGCAACCTGCCATTCGCGGCCGCGCTCGCGATGGTCCCGATTGTGATCATGATCGTCTACCTGCTCGGCGCGCGGCTGCTCGGCGCGTTCGAGTCGCTGTGACCGAAGATGACCGAGGACACACTGTGATGGGGGAGACGCACTGATGGAGGGACGCCTGGCCCGGATCGGGCTGCGGATCTGGGTGGCGGGGGTACTGCTCTTCCTGTTCGTGCCGATCGCCATCATCTGCCTTTACGCGTTCAACTCCTCCAACGTGCAGAGCTGGCCCATCCACGGGCTGAGCACGAAGTGGTTCGCCGTCGCCTGGCAGGACCCCGCAGTGCGGGCGGCGCTCATCCTGTCGCTCAAGGCGGGCCTGTTCGCGACCGCGGTGGCACTGATCCTCGGGTCGGCGGCGGCGTTCGGCGTCCACCGGTTCCGGTTCTTCGGGCGGGAGGCCGTGTCGCTGCTGCTCGTGCTGCCGATCTCGCTGCCGGGCATCATTACCGGTATCGCGCTCAACTCGGCGTTCAATTTCGCCGGGGTCGGGCTGTCACTGATGACGATCATCATCGGGCACGCGACGTTCTGCATCGTGGTGGTCTACAACAACATGCTCGCCCGGCTCCGGCGGGTCTCGGGCTCGCTCTACGAGGCCGCGGCTGACCTGGGTGCAAGCGGGTTCTTCACGTTCCGCACGGTGACCTTCCCGGTGGTGTCCACGGCCCTGGTCTCCGGTGCGCTACTGGCGTTCGCGCTCTCCTTCGACGAGGTCATCGTCACCACGTTCACCGCCGGCGCCCAGAACACCCTGCCGCTGTGGATCTTCGGCGCCATCCGGCTGGGCCAGCAGCTGCCCGAGGTGAACGTCGTTGTCACGTTCGTGCTGCTGCTCACCCTGATACCGGTGGCGATCGCGGCCCGGCTGACCGGTGGCGGCGGGATGACCAGGGCCTCGGCCGGCGGGGCGGGGCGGGGCGGCGACTCCCCAGGCAGCGTGGCCGGGGTGGTGATGGGCGGAGATCTGGAGGGCTCAGCCGACGTGCTCGCGCTCGGTGGCAACGAGCCCTAGTAATCGCGGCCAGATCCGGCGGTGGCGGGCCTGGGTGGCCCGTCACGGGTGAGCTCAGCTCAGGCGGGATGCTCCGTCATGTCTGCCGGGTCTGTGCCCCTGACCTGCAATATGAACTCCTCGATGGCGGAAAAGGCCAGGTCGGGCTGGTCGCGGAAGATGGCGTGGCCGGCCTCGGGCAGGCGGACAAGGCGGGTCGTTCCCGCCGGCAGGTGCCCGGCGAACCGCTCGACCATGGGCAGCCGGCAGATCGGGTCATCAGCGCCCGCCAGCACCAGGACCGGGCAGCGGACCTGGGGTGCGAGATCCCAGGCGTCGAACCGCGGCTGCTCATTGCGGAAGTAGTGCAGGTTGACCTCGATGGTCTGGATGGACTGCGCCTGCAGTTGGCGAGCCTCCGCCGCGTAGCCGGGTTTCCTGCTGTAGAGCGGGTGGCAGACCCGGTCGAACTCGGTCGCTGATTCCTCGGTGAGCTGCGTGAAGTCGCGTTCGGCGACTGCGGCGGCCTCGTCGCCGCCCAGGCGGCGGAACATCTCCACGCTGGCGGCAGGGTCGGTGCGGCCACCGGTGGTGTTGGTCAGGATGACGCCGCCCGGATGATCGGGGAACAGCCCCGCGTAGGCGAGCACGACGAACCCGCCGAAGCTGCTGCCGAGCACCAGCGGTTTGACCAGGCCCAGCGCGTCGCAGAACCGCCGCAGGTCATCGGCCCAGGTGCGCAGGTTCCAGTGCTCGGCTGTGCTGTAGTCGCTGCGCCCATGCCCGCGCTGGTCGTAGAAGAGAACCTGAACCTGGCTGGTGAGCGGGGCCAGGCTGGTCTTCAGCCGGATGTGATCGAGGCCGGGGCCGCCGTGCACGGCAACCAGGGTCGGCCGTTCCACCGCCACATCGCCGAGGGGGACCACGGACGGGCCCGATGCGTCGAACCAGAGGCGCACGTCGCCGAGGTTAATGAGCACTGCCTGCCTCCAGGGATGTTCAGCGGCCAGCCTGTCCGTCCTCAGACCGGGACCGCGGCCCCGGAGACGAGGTGCGCCGCGGGTGAGGCCAGGAACAGGTACGCCTGGGCGATGTCGGGGATCTTGGGCCAGGAGGCGTGGTCCGCGCCGGGCATGGCGCTGCGGTTGGCAGGAGTGTCGATGATGCTGGGCACGACACAGTTCACGGTGATCTCGGTGCCGCGGACCTCCTCAGCGGCCATGGTCACCAGATGCAGCACGCCTAGCTTGCTGACCGAATAGGCGAACCCGGAGCCGTGGGTCGCCACAGCCGCCCGGCTCGCGGTGTGCACGAGGCGCCCCCGGCGGGCGGTTATCATGCGCCGCAGCGCGTGCTTGGTGACCAGGGCAGCGCTGGCCAGGTTCAGTTCCAGCTGCCCGGTGAGCACCGCCGGGTCCAGTTCGGTCAGCGGGGTATGGCCGGCGAAGCCACCCACGGTGTTGACGACCGCCCAGGGGACCGGCACCTCATCGAACAGCATGGCGAGCCGGGTGTCGTCCAGGACGTTCACGGCCTGGTACCGGACGCCGTCAAGGTGCCGGTCGCCGGTGGGGACCGACTGGTCAACTCCGATGACTGTGGCGCCCTCAGCGGTGAACGCCGATACCAGGCCAGCCCCCAGGGCCCCGGCGGCGCCGACCACCATCACCGTACGGTCCGCGAAACGCTTGTCCGGCATGGTCAGCCTCCGTGTCCGGGGGTACGGGTCGCCACCGTACCGCAGCAGGTGCTTCGCCGCGTTCCAGCCGCGCGGGTTACCCGGGCAACCGGCCGGTGCTAGCGCAGCAGTACCTCGGCCCTACTGTCACAGCAGCACCCAGCGGATCTGATCCGGTCGGCGGCTGCCCCGCCTTCCGGGCGATCGTGGCCGGCAGGTTAGTTTGGCTGACCGTGATGGCACTTGATGCGGTACGTCCAGCGTTAAGCCAACGATGAGACAGATGGCAGCAGGCGCCCGGCGTCCGGCGCGCGGCAAGGGTCTGAGAGGAACGGGGCGCACCCGTGGCCGGCCGGCCTACGTCGTGGCCGCCGTCCTGCTCATGGCCGCTGTGCTGGCATCGTGCTCCCCGTCCAGGCCGGCGCCGGGCCGGGCCGGGCGGGTCATGGGCGGTCCGGCCGGAACGTACCTGATACCGGCGGGGATCCACAAGATCAAGCACGTGATCATCGTCATGCAGGAGAACCGGTCGTTTGACAGCTACTTCGGGACCTACCCCGGAGCGGACGGTATCCCGATGCGCAACGGGGTGCCCACAGTGTGCGTGCCGAACCCGGCCGGCGGGTGCACCCGGCCCTACCATGACAAGGCCGATGTCAACGGTGGCGGCCCGCACGGTGTACCCAATGCGGTGGCTGACGTGGCCGGCGGCAGGATGGACGGGTTCATCCGCCAGCGGGATGCGGCCAAGACGTCATGCCGGATCATCACCGACCCGGCCTGCAGTGGCGGTGGCCCCCCCGACGTGATGGGTTACCACACCGCCGCGGAGATACCCAACTACTGGAAGTACGCCCGCGACTTCGTGCTCGACGACCACATGTTCGAGGCGGTGAAGTCGTGGTCGCTGCCTGACCACCTGTACCTGGTCTCCGGCTGGTCGGCCAGGTGCCGGACCCGTTTGCCGATGAGCTGCCGTAACGACATCGTCGGGCCCTACGGCGTCAGCCAGTTCGGGCAGGCCGTCCAGCGGCAGCTGGCCACCGGCCAGACGTCGACCGACCTGGCCTGGACCGACATCACCTGGCTGCTGCACGCCCACCATGTCAGCTGGGCGTACTACGTGCAGACGGGCATCCAGCCTGACTGCGCCAACGATTCGGCGTTGACGTGCGCCGCTGTCAGGCAGAACATCCGGACCCCGGGAATCTGGAATCCGCTGCCGCTCTTCGGCGACGTGCGGCACGACCACCAGCTGGGTAACATCAAGCCCCTGACCGCCTACCTGCGCGCGGCCAGGACGGGGAAGCTGCCATCGGTCAGCTGGATCACCCCGGCCGGCGCCGACAGCGAGCACCCACCGGCCAGCGTCCACCTGGGCCAGGCCCACGTCACCGCGGTCATTAACGCCGCCATGGAGAGTCCCGACTGGAAGTCCACGGCGATCTTCCTCAGCTGGGACGACTGGGGCGGCTTCTACGACCATGTCGTGCCGCCGATGGCCGACCGGAACGGCTACGGCTTGCGTGTCCCGGCGATGGTCATCTCCCCGTATGCCAGGAGGGGCTTCATCGATCACCAGACGCTCAGCAGCGATGCCTACCTGAAGTTCATCGAAGACGACTTTCTGGGCGGCGCCCGGCTCGATCCCAGGACCGACGGGCGCCCCGACCCCAGGCCCGACGTGCGCGAGAATCAGCCGCTGCTCGGCAACCTGACCGCGGATTTCAACTTCAGCCAGGCACCACGCGCGCCGCTGCTGCTGCCCACCAACCCACCGGCCGATTCGCCGTCGGTCCCCGCCATTTTCACCGGCGAGCCGGCCTGCTGGGGGCGCACGGCGCCAGTCCCCATCGGCCGCCGGCGCTGACAGCGCGGTTCAGCGTGAGCTTGCGTCATGCCTCGCGCTTGTGGCCAGCCGCCTGGGTGTCCCGCGTCCCCGCCCGCCGCCCGAAGACGAAGTATGAGATGGGAACCATCCCGGCGGAGCTGACGACCGCCACCAGCGAGGCCCATATCCACTTCCGGCCCCGGATCTGGCTCGCTGGCCGGCGCTTGATGTCGATGAGCGCCGCAAGCCGCAGGATGCCTTCGGCGACTGCCCCGATGATGAGCAGCTTGCGGGTGCGCTCGCTGAGATCGCTCCACTGTTTCCTGGCGGCCATGACATCCTCCGCAGATACCGGATGGAGGGCTGCCATCTTGCCGGGCGCCGGCGCGCGGCAAGCCCTATCTGAATTGGAAGTATGCACCGTGCGTGGTGCCATCCCCGGTCTAGATGCCGCAGGCGCACCCCGGACAGGGGCTTAGGTCCTGGTTATAACTGCGCGGGTGACTTCTCTTCCGACACTCGTTGTTGTCAGCGGTCCTCCGGGGTCGGGCAGGACGACGCTTGCCCACAAGATCGCGGCGGCGGTGGGGTGCCCGTCGATCTGCCGGGACGAGGAAGGGATGGTGCACGCCAGCCCCGGGTTTGTGCCCGGGCCAGGTGACGAGCTGACGGTGCGGGCACTGCCCGTCTTCTTCAGTGTCCTGGAGTTGCTGCTGAGAGGTGATGTGACCATCGTGGCGGAGGCGGCATTCCACGACCGGGTATGGCGCCCCAGGCTGGAACCGTTCCAGGGCCTTGCCCGGCTCCGCGAGGACGGCGACCGACTCTTTCGCCGCCGGCCAGTTCCAGGTCGAAATGTAGGGCGGACCGGACACCCGGTGCTTGCCGGCCAGGAAGTCGTACGCGGAGTTGAGGTTCACGGTCAAGACAGCATCGCCCGTTATCAGCACCCGGTCCCCACCACGGAAGAACGCGACGTGCCCGGGCGTGTGACCAGGTGTGGGTATGCACTGCCAGCCGGGAAGGCCCGGAACACCGGCGCCGGGGTCGAACCAGACAGCGACTCGGCGGCCGACTTGATGAGCTGTCCGCGATGCGGCCACGCGGCATCGATCAGCACCCAGGCCGGGCCGGACCGTACGAGGTACGCGTTGGCCTCGGTGAGCCCAGTTTCCACCCGGTACCCGCCCGGGGCGATCTCCTCCGGGCGGGTGCCAGGCTCGCCGGCTTACTCGATCCGGAACACTGGATAGTGCCCCACCACACCCTGGATTTCCTCCAGCGCTGGCTGGCACGGGAACCCCCGGATCGTGTGCGCTGCCGGTCTCCCGTCAGGGGCAGACGCAGCACCACCAGCGTCATCTGTAACGGCGTCATCTGATTGCCTCGCCATGCCAGCCCCCAGGTTCGGCTCTATAGTCCAGCGGGAGCACGCGGGGCACCGAGCAGGGGATCGTCCCAGCCGCGGGGCAGGTGGCCAGCCGCACGGTTTCCCCGCCGCGCGTGTTTCCGTGACAGGCTAGCCGCAGCGAGACGGCAAGCGCGGGCCCGCACGGCCGTGACGGGGGGCGCCGCATCGACACACCGAGAAGGTTCAAGATGGCGCAGGGCACTGTGAAGTGGTTTAACGGCGACAAGGGCTACGGCTTCATCGCTGTCGAGGGTGGCCCAGACGTGTTCGTGCACTTCAGCGCGATCACAGGTAGCGGCTACCGCAGCCTGGAGGAGGGGCAGAAGGTCGAGTTCGACATCACCCAGGGCCAGAAGGGACCCCAGGCGGAAAACGTCAAAGTCATCGGCTGACGCACGCCAGTGGACGTATCCGAACCAGTCAGGCCGGCCGATGGCCAGCAACATACTGCTGATGAAGCCCGGGTCGCGCTGAGATACCTCGCCTGACCGCGCGTTCGGGCCAGCAAACTGTGCCGCCTCTGTGCGCTGGGCTTGGACTTGAGGCCGTGCCCGTAAACGCGCAGCGCCCTGCCGATGACCGCCGGCGATGGCCTGGCGCCTTTAGCGTCCCACGCAAGGGAGGCGATCAGCGCAAGTCGTCAGAACAACGGACAACCCGCTGCCCAGCGCGCCCAAGCGCCGGTGGTTATCCTGATACAAGGCGTGCATATGTGGCGGAGCACCGGATAGGCCTTCTTGGGGGACGGTACAACAGCAGTTGCCGGGGGTGACGTCTTTTGCCTGGCATGGTGTCGTCTGGATCTGGGTCACGCGACGATGGTGTGGCAGTGCGGATCTGGCGGGGCCTTGTACGTCCCCTCGCTGGCATTCTCGGCGATCCCATGCTGCGTAGCGGCCATGCACTGATCTTCAGTGCCGCGGTGACCCAGGGGATCGGGATCATCTACTGGATCGCTGCGGCGCGCATCTACCCGGCCACTGTGGTGGGCCGCAACTCGGCCGCCATCTCGATCACCATGTTCCTGGCCGGCGTGGCGGAATTGAACCTGATGAGCACCCTGGTCCGGTTCCTGCCGACTAGCGGGCGCCGGACCAAGAGCTTCATCCTCACCGTTTACGGGGCCAGTGCGGTGCTCGCCGGCCTGACCGGGCTGGTGTTCTTCCTGCTCATTCCACGCGTGGAACCACAGCTCGAATTTCTGCGGTCCAGCCCCCTCCTGGCTGCCTGGTTCGTCGTGTCGATCATTACGGGCGCCATCTTCGTGCTGCAGGACAGCGCGCTGACCGGAGTACGGGCGGCAACCTTCGTGCCAGTGGAGAACACCGCCTTCTCGCTGGTCAAGCTGGGCTTGATGATCCCGGTGGTGAGGTTCCTGCCCGCCGCCGGCATTTACGTGTCCTGGACCGCTGCCTTTGCGCTCTCGGTCATCCCGACCAATGTCTACCTTTTCGGCCGGGCCGTTCCCCGGCATCTGCGGCGGCAGCCGGCGGACGGCGAACTGCCGCCCTTACGGCAGATCCGGGCCTACGTGGTGCCCGACTCCCTGGCCGGCCTGTTCATGCTGGCCTCCACCGCGTTGCTGCCGCTCCTGATCATCGACCGGCTCGGTCCGGCCGCGGCCGGCCATTACGCCCTGGCCTGGATCATCGGCTACTCGCTCTACCTGGTCAGCCTGAACATGGGCTCGTCCCTGGTGGTCGAGACGGCGGCGGACCAGTCCGTGCTGCGCGAGCACTGCCTGCGTTCCATCACCCACCAGGCCAAGCTGCTGGTGCCGGTGGTAGCGGTGGTCATCGCGGCTGCCCCGTACATCCTGCTGGTGTTCGGCCGCGGGTATGCGGCTGCCGACGCGACCGCGCTCCGGCTGCTTGCGCTGGCGGCGTTTCCCGCACTGATCACCAACACGGCCATCAGCGTTACCCGGTCTCAGCGGCGGATGCGCATGGTCGTCGGCATCCAGGTCGCCATCTGCGCTCTCGTGTGGGGGCTCAGCGATCTGCTCATGGGCCCGCTGGGGATCACCGGGCTCGGCGCAGCGTGGCTCGCCGCCCAGACGGTGACGGCGGCAGCACTCATCATCTGGCACCGGCTGTGGCTCCCCGCCCGAAAACCGGCGGCCGACCCCGCCCGCGGCCAGCAACCGGACACGAACCCGGCAACAACGGGGGAGGCGGGGGAATGAAAGCTCGCAGGCATGACCGGCTGGGCGCCACTGCGCCGCCGGCTGAGCCGCCACGGCAACGGGACCTGCGATGGCAGGGCCGGACGGTACGGGTCACCACTCCGGTCCCCGCCGGCGTGTGGGCCACCGTGGCGGCGGCCGATCCGGCGACCATGGCGTTCCAGACGCCAGCCTGGCGGGACTGCGTCTGTTCCGGCAGCGGCTGGCATGATGCCAGCCGCCTGTACGAGACGCCGGACGGGCGCCAGTTGGTGCTGATGATTGCCCGCCGGCCGGGCCTGCCCGCCGGCCTCGCGGTGGAGGCATCCTGGCCCCCCGGGTGGGGAACCGGTGGCCTGCTGGCGCCGGGCGGGGTACGCCCGGACGAGGTCGCCCTGGTGAGCACCGACCTGGCCCGAGGGCGGGCCATCAGCGCGAGCGTGCGCCCGGGTTTCCGGGCAGCCCCGGCTTGGCGTGCAGCGTCCGGCGCCGCGTTCGTCATCCCGCGTGCGGTCCACGTCGCGCATTTCGGCGGCCCCTTCACCGACTTCTGGGAGCAGTCGGTGACGCCGCGGGGCCGGGCCAACATCAAGGCAGCGCGGCGCAAGCTGGACAGCGCCGGCATCACCATCACCGATGGCAACTCCCCGGCGCTGCTGGAGGCGTTCTACCGCGTGTACCTGCGGTGGATTGACCGGCGGGCTGCCCAGCGCGGCGTCCCGGCGGCCGTCGCCCGCTGGCAGGCCCGGCGGGCGGAACCATTCAGCAAGTTCACCGCCGTGGCCAGCAGGCTGGGGGAGGACTGCCGGATCTGGGTGGCGTGGTGGGATGGCCGGCCCGTCGGCGCGACCATCTCGCTGTACGCCGGCGAGACAGCTATCGGCTGGCGCTGCTTCGCCGACAGATCCGTGTCGGCCCGGTTCCGGCTGTCCGAGATCCTGATGACCGAGAGCCTCAAGCATGCCTGTGACTCCGGCTGCCGGTACCTCGAAATGGGGGAATCAGTCGGGAAGGCGAGCCTGGCCAACATCAAGGAACGCATCGGCGGGCAAGAGCACACCTTTGCTGAATACTGCTTCGACCGGCTGCCGCTCTCGCGGGGCCGGATCGCGTTCCAGCGGGCCCGCGGCCGGGCCGAGGACTGGATCCTCAGCCGCCGGCCGCCGGCCGACGCCGCACGCACAGGGGAGACAGCGTGACCTCCGGCAGCGGTACGCCCGCGGTCACCAGCCCCGTTCCCCGGCCAGTCTGGGAGTCCGTGCTGGGCTCCGATCCGGATGCGGTGGTGTCACAGTCGCTGGCCTGGCGGGACGCCCTGTTTGCCAGCCAGCGGTACCAGGACGTGAGCCTCCTGTACGAGCTCCCTACCGGGGCGCGGGTGATCCTGCCCATGGCGCGCCGCCGCCACCGGCCGCCCTGGGCTGCCCCGACCGGATCCTGGCCCGGCCCGTGGGGCGTCGGCGGCCCGATCTGCGAGGGCGGCCGGATCAGCGAGGCGGAAGCGGCGGCGGTGCTGGCCGACGTGGCACAGCGGGGACTGCTGTCGGTCCACATCCAGCTACGGCACGGGGACGATAGCGCCTGGGCACGGTCGGCCCAGCGCTTCCGGGCCACCCGGCACGGCTGCCATGTCCTCGACCTGGATGGCGGCTTCGGCGAGGTCTGGCAGCACCGGTTCCGCGGCACCGCGCGCACGGCCATCCGCAAGGCCGAGCGCTCGGGCCTGGACATCGAGGTGGACCGGTCAGGGCGGCTGCTGCCGGTGTTCAGCGATCTCTACGAGAAGTCCATCCAGCGCTGGGCAGCCATGCAGCACGAGCCGCTGTGGCTCTCGCGCTGGCGGACGCTCCGGGCAACCCCGGCGGCGATGATGGCAGCGGTCGCCTGGTCGTTCGGGGATAACTGCGCGGTGTGGCTGGCACAGTCAGCGGGGGTGCCGGTGGCAGGCCTGATCGTGCTCCGGCACGGACCCTACGTGAAGTACTGGCGGGGGGCGATGAAAAAGGAAATCGCCGCCCCTGTCCGCGCAAAAGAAAACCTGCACCGCCTCGTCATCGAGGATGCGTGCGAGCAGGGGTACCGCTACTACGAGATGGGCCACTCGCGGCCCAGTTCCCCGCTTGCCGCGTTCAAGGAGAAGCTGGGGGCCACCCTCCAGGTCAGCCATGCCCTGCAGGCCGAACGGCTGCCGATCCACGCCGCGGTGGAGATGTCACGGGAGATGGCCAAGCGGATGATCGGCTTCCGGGACGTGTAGCCAGGGCTGTGCTGCGACTCCAAGCTGGAGGAGCTGGCCGGGCTGCTGGAGTCGCTCGCCGAAGACCCGCAGGGCTATGACCCACCGTGGCCGGGCGCACACGCCGCCGGCGATATTTCCGGAACGGTCAGCCGGGGTGCTGCCACACCCGTACGTAGCACACCCGCATCGTGGCGGGCACGCGCACCGGGATGCCGTAGGCGTTCGCGGTCGCCAGGTTGAGGATCAGGTACATCGGCGCTGAGGTGATACCCGACCTGAGCGTTCCCACCACGTGGCCGTCGTAGTAGTAGGTGATGGACCCAGGTTCCCAGTCAGCACCGAAGGTATGCCAGCCGTTCGCGTAATTCCCGGGGTGACAGCCCCCGGGAGCCCGGCCCGGGTAGTCGAAGTGCCAGCAGGCCTCACCGCCGAGTCCCTCGACGACGTCGATCTCACCGTCAGCCGGCCAGTTCTGGCCGTCGGCCCAGAACGCGGGCCAGTCGGTGAGCACCCGCCCCTGCCCGGGCAGCCAGAGACGGGCTTCCAGGAGGCCATAGGTGAACTGGAACTTCCCATCACTGTTGATCATGCCGCTGACGTAGGGGCGGGTCTTCCCGCCGCAGGCCGTGGGCCGGCCGATAAGGCTCAGCTGGAGGGTGCCGTCCTGCACCCGCACGTTGCGGGGGTCGTAGCATTCCAGCTCACCCGAGTTCACTGGCGGGGTGATGCCGGGGGCGAGCCACCCCGTGGACCACACCGAACGGTTGAGCGACCGGCCGTTGAACTCGTCGTTCAGGCGCAATCGCCAAGGCCCGGGCGGGTTCCCGGCCGGCTCCGGCGCGGCTGCCGCCGGTACGGGCAGGCCAGGCGACGCGGCCGGTGAGGTTGGTCCTGCGACCTGGCATGCCACCAGGCCCAAGATGATCGCTGCCGCTGCGATGACGGCACGAACCCGTGTCACTGATCCCCCAGTAGCCAACCGTGATCCTATCCGGCCGTGATAAGCGTCGCTATCCGTGCCAGCCGAGGGCGGGTCATCTAGGGGGGTGGCCAACCAGGGGCCAGCACCGGCCGGCGGCCATGACCGACGGGCGCCGCGCCGACTCCGCGAGCGCTCTACTCCTCGCCGGAAAACCGTTCCCACGCCGACTGACGGGTCATCCCAAGGGCTTCTCCGATCCGCGCCCAGGTCGCTCCCAGCGCACGGGCCCTCTGCACCCAGCCCGCGAGGTGCTGCTCCACCTGTGCGCCGGCGGCCGCTATCCGCGGCAGGTTCGCCAGCACCTCATCGACGCTGACCGCATGCTCCCAGGCCGCAAGCTGGGGCGCCGGGACGGGCGGGCCATCAATCAGCTGCGCGCACAGCGCCACGCAGCCATCACAGATGAACACCCCGGGCCCCGCCACCAGCCTCCTCACCTCGGTATTCGGCTTCAGGCAGAACGAGCACGCGGCGATTACAGGCTGCTCTGTCACAGCAGGCATCACTACCATCTCCTTGTCAGGCTGTGCCTGACACTGTAAGGCGTAGCCTGACAAACATCAAGATTACCGGGACACCAACCCCCGTGCTCTGCCACGACAGCGGGGAGCTGGCCCGCCGGCGTCGACGTGGCCTCGCCCTGATCTCCGTTCGAGACCGGCCGGCCATCACCTGGCCCATGGGGTGTAATGGCGGGGTGGGCCGGGCCATTCCGCACGGCGCTGGACGGCGAGGCCAGCGGGCTGATCGTCCACCAGTGCCCGCAGGTAGGCGATGACTGCGCCGGTGTCGTGGCCGGCGCCGGCGGTGTCGATGAACTCATACATCTGCTCCTCGATCCCGGCGATCAGGTCTGCCTTCTGCTGGCCATCCGCGGTGAGGGTCAGCTCCACGTGCCGCCGGTCGCGGCTTGATTCCACGCGCTCGACCAGCCCGGCGGTGACGAGCCGGTCGATGAGGCGGCTGGGGTTGGTACCGCTTTCGCAGACCAGCAGTTCGCCGAGCCCGGTGAGCGTCAGCGGCTGCTGGTCGGCGAGCAGGCGCAGTACCTCGGCCTGGGAGGGGGTGAGCCCGAGCGGCCGCAGCGCGCTGGCGAGCTGCCGGTTCCCTCCCCGCTGTGCGGCCAGGATCAGGTAGCGGATCTGTTCGGCGGGCCGCACCGTCTCACCGTCCCCGGCTGCCGGTGACGCGGCTGGCGGCGGCCAGCCTGCTGGCCGCCCCAGGGTCATGGGCAGGCAGCACCACCAGGCCGGGGTGACGCCCCGCGAAGGCGTTGACCGTACGGGTGGCCGCCAGCAGTTGGGACCTGTCCCCGACGCCGGGTACCTGCTCGCCGCACATCAGGTGCACGTCGTAGGTCAGGTCACCCACCATGAGCAGCGGCGGCTGCCCGGCCCGGCGGACCAGCAGGGACAGGGAGCCGGGGGTATGGCCGGGGGTCGGCAGCAGCAGCATGCTCCCGTCACCGAACAGGTCATGAGCGGCCGTGAACGGGGCAAGCTGAGTGTCCCCCGTGGGCTGCGGGGCGATGCGCCGCCAGCGCAGGCCAGGCAGGTCGATGTGGGTGCGCATTAGCCCGCGCAGCACGGCTGCGCGCCCCGCCAGCGTCTGCCACTCGGCGGTGCTGACCAGGATCTCGGCATGGCCCAGCTCACCCAGCCCGCCGATGTGGTCCTGGTGCAGATGCGACAGCACGACGGTGGTGACGTCGGAGACGTCGTAGCCGATGGCTGCCAGCTGCCCGGTCAGCGTCTGGTCCGGCCGGATGCCGAAGCGGGCCAGCCGACGGTAGAGCAGGCCGGCCGGCCCGCCCGGGAAATACCCCGGATCGGTCACCGACGCCCGGTCCTGCCCGGTGTCGAAGAGCACCAGCCCGTCTTCATGCTCGATCACGTAGGCGTTGATCGGCAACGGCTGGGTCCACCGCCGCGAGGTCATCAGCCACCACACCAGCGGGCTGCCATCGGATTCCACATGCTGCGGCCGGATGGCCACCGTGCCCGTACTCACCACCGACACCCTGCGGATCGGATCTGCCTGCATCCTGCCCTCCCGAATTTTAATGTCGTATCATTAGATTACACGACATCAGCAAGCCTTGCGCGATCCCTGCCCGGCGCGGCGATCTGCCCGATCCTCACGCTCGCTGCAGCCAAGTGGCAACAGCCCTCCGCGGACCTCGACGAACCGCTGCACGTCATCGAGATCGCCGACCCTGGCAATCAGCAACCCGGCACCTAAGCCAGGCAGAACGTCGCGACGGGTCGACGCCGGACACCGGGGCCACGCCAGTCAAGCCGAATCGAGGTGCGGGGTTGTGCTGGTGGATCACGCTCAGCAATGGAAAGCGCCTGAAAGAACGCTCCCCGAGCCGCCGTTAGGAACGTCGGCTGACAGGTCGCTTGATGAGTTCCTGGCGGTGCAGATATGGGCGTTCTGGGTGCTCAGGGACGGGAAGCGAGTTGCGCCTCGGCGGTGATGGCGGGGGTGGGGCGGGTTTGGGTTCCCTGGGTCTGGGTGGGAGCAGGCGCAGATTGTGAGCCGCCCCGGTGCGGCATCGGGCGCACGGGCGCACCACCCTGGGCGAC
>OFGV01000040.1_pt1 | contig 19826 bp, 19 predicted proteins | sample 1521911 | NCBI WGS metagenome assembly OFGV01 (sample SAMEA2553413, study PRJEB24118) | soil metagenome
GGGCGAGCTCGACGTCGGCACGCCTCGCGACCGCGTGGGCTTCCTCGGGCCCGAGCCACTCGTCTACCGCGAGCTGACCGCCCTCGAGAACCTCGACCTGTACGGGCGCCTGTACCGCATCCCCGAGCGGCGCGAGCGGATCGGCATGCTGCTCGAGCGCTTCGGGCTGTGGGAGGCTCGGCATGAGCGGGTAGCCTCCTATTCGCGCGGCATGACGCAGCGGCTCGCCCTCTGCCGCGTTCTGCTGCACGAGCCGGAGCTGCTCGTGCTCGACGAGCCGATGAGTGACGCCCGCCCCGCTGCGTGGCCTCTGGCACGGGATGGCCAGGCGGACCTGTCCAAGCCCGCTGACTCCCTCCCCTCTGGCGCAACGGCTCACCGCGGTCCGGCGGCAGAACGGCCACACCGCCGCTACGAGGTCTTCTCCTCCGTCGGCCACCGCTCGCCGCCCGGCCCGATGAGCATCTGAACGTCGCCTACGTCCTCGATGCGCCGCACCCGTAAGGAGTCCACGGCCACCTGATCGAGCCACAGGTGCCGTACCTCACCGGGCAGCGCCCTCCCACATGTTCGCCAGGATGCCGGGAGACTTCGCCATCCGCTCCGCGGGCCGCGGCGACCCGGTGTCGGCTAGCCACGTACTCACCTGGCCGCGTCCAGAGGGTGGCTAACGTGGCGGCCTCACGCTCGGCCGCGGCGATCAGGGGGTTATCCCCGCCCAGGGGGTTCATGGGTGTGGCTCACCGCGATCCGGCGGTGACGAGCACGGCCAGGGCATCCGGGGTGGCCGCGTACAGGCTCGGCTCGCCGCCGTGGGCATCCACGCGGGCGGCACCGAAAGCTGGGCCTGGCGGAACCTTCCCGTCCCGGCGCCAGGGGTTCCGGGACCACCACGCATACCAGCCGGGCCGGGCCGCCTCAAGCTGGCGGCAGGCGTCAAGGGCACCGTCCGGCCAGCCGAGCCGGGCCGCGATCAGTTTCCGGTTCCGCTCCTGGACGGCGGGTGGCAGCGGCATGACGGTTCCCCTTCCTCGGCGGGCATCCGCTCGCACTCTATGACGCGTCATGAAGGGTTGTGAAGCGTTCAGGGTGTCTACGCAGGTCAAGGGGGGTTCATGATGTGGCGTATGGCTGAGGTCCCACCGTTCAACCCGGATGCCGCCGACCGCTACCTGTGGGAAGTCATGGCGGACCACCTGGCGCTGCGTATCGATGTGGGGGACCTGCCGCAGGGCGGGCGGCTGCCGAACGAGCGGGAGCTGGCCGCGGAGTACGGGGTGGCGGTAGGGACGGCGCGGCGTGCGGTGCGGGAGCTGGCGGCCCGGGGCCTGGTGCGGATCATGCCCGGCCGGGGCGTCATCGTCCGCACCCGAATCTAGGTGACCCGGGCCGGCCCGTGTCGCTGACGCCCTCGCCGCCGAACTGGCGGACGGGAAGACGCAGCGCCAGCTTGCCGCTGAGATCGGCAAGAGCGATCGGCACGTCGGCTACATGAACCGGGTCTGGACAAAGTTTCACACCCTAGGGTGTGAGGAGCGCCCGGCGTTCAATGAGGCATATCAGCAGGCGAAGCGCGCCGAAGCCGACGCCGAGGAGTACCACACCGGTCCCGCTTGCACCCCCCATGCTCAACGCTTGGCCTATGCTCGCAACGCCCGGGTACATTGCGATGCACAGGGATACTCCACACGTGGCCAAGCCAGAACGCGACCGCCTCCCCAAAGTGCTCAACCAGGCGTCAGCGAGACGGTTTCTCGAAGAGAACGGCTGGACAGCGACCCAAGGCGGCAAGCGCGTGAAGATGACCAAGGAAGGCCATCGGCCGATCACGTTGTCCCACCACCGCGGCGGCGACTACCCACAGGGGCTGACGGACGCGATACTCCGTCAGGCTGGCCTGAAGGGAGGTGGCGAACGGTGAGCGATGCTCAGGAGGTCTACACCGTGCGCGTCCACGACGAACCGGACGGCACCTGGTGGGCCGAGGTCGAAGAACTACCCGGATGCTTCACTTCCGGCCACGACCGCGCCGAGTTGCGGGAAAACCTCTCCGAAGCGATCAGCCTTTATCTGTCCGAGCCGGGACGGCCGGTCCAGGTCGAGCTAGAGGAAGAACCCGGCAGCGTCACTGAACAACGGATGCTCGCCCGCGTCGCTTGACCCCCCACCGTCCTCGCGTCGGCAGGTGACGGCCCGGCAGCGGCCCCGGAGAGGGGCGGCACACCGTGAGCCCAGGTCAAACCCGCAATGTCGTCAAATGTGGACGATGGGGCAGGTCAGTGTCCGGGTGATGCCGGGGACGGCCTGGATCTGGGCGACCACCAGCCGGCCGAGATCGTCGACGTTGTCCGCCTCGGCGCGGACGATGACGTCGTAGGGACCGGTCACGTCTTCCGCCTGGGTGACCCCCGGGATGGCGCCGATGCGAACGGCGACCTCAGCGGCCTTCCCGACCTCGGTCTGAACGAGGATGTACGCCTGCACCATGCCGTCCTCCAGGAGACAACGCCCTAGATCCGGAAAGGCAACGCTACCCTAAGAGTCGGTCGGGGGCCGAGGGGCCATCGCATGCCACCGCGGGAGGGTCCGATGACCATCGCGGACCTGGGTGAGTTCGGGCTCATCGCTGCCATCGCCGCCCGGCTTCCCCGGGGCGGGAGCACGCTCGTGGGGGTCGGCGACGACGCGGCGGTGCTCGCCGCGCCCGATGCCAGGGTCGGGGCAACGATGGACCTCCTGGTCGAGGGGCGGCATTTCCGCCGCGACTGGTCGGGCCCGGCGGACATCGGCGGCAAGGCCGCCGCGCAGAACCTGGCTGACGTGGCGGCGATGGGAGCCACCCCGGTCGCCCTCCTGGTCGGCCTTGCCGCACCGGGCGACCTGCCCGTCGGCTGGGTGCAGGATCTTGTTTCCGGGATGACGGCGGAATGTGCGCGCACCGGCGCCACCGTTGTCGGCGGGGATGTGTCCAGCGCGGACGTCATCATGCTCGCGGTCACCGCACTCGGTGACCTGGGTGGGCAGGACCCTGTCACCCGGGCCGGCGCGCGGCCCGGTGACGTGCTTGCCGTGGCCGGCGTGCTGGGCCACTCGGCGGCTGGCCTGGCGCTGCTGAGTGCGGGCCTGGCCCGGCCCGCCGCCCTGGTGGCCGCGCACAGATGGCCGCATCCGCCCTACCACGCCGGGCCGGAGGCGGCCAGGCTCGGTGCCACCTCCATGATCGATGTCAGCGACGGCCTGATCGCCGACGCCGGGCATGTGGCGCAGGCCAGTGGTGTCCTCATCGACATCGAAACGGCGCGGCTGGAGCCGGGCGAGGACCTGCGTGAGGCCGCGGCGTCGCTGCCCGGGCACGATTCGCTGACCTGGATGCTCACCGGCGGGGAAGATCACGCCCTGGCCGCCACCTTCCCGCCCGCGACCGCGCTGCCTGCCCATTGGCCGGTGATCGGCCAGGCCCGTGCCGGGGCAGGGGTGCTGGTGGATGGCCGGCCCTTCGCGGGCAGCGGGGGCTGGGATCATTTCCGGTGAGATTCCCATATCTATCTCACCGACAGTGCGATGGATTAGATTGAGCTTCTCAACTCACGCGGAATCCATGGCAGCACCCCCTCATGTCACGACACCGTAAGAGGCAAGCGCCCCGCCACCAGGCGCCAGGACGTCCAGGGCGATCTGGGGCCACACAGGCGCGTGCCAGGATCGTCGGCACTGCCGTGCGCCGGACCGCCGTGACCCCGACCTTCGCGGCGGGTCTCGGTGTCGTCCTCGCCGCGGTGCTCGTGATCGCCTTCCCCGTGGCTAACACCGTGATCAGCTTCGGCGACCAGCCCCCGGACGGCGGGCACGCCTGCCCCATCAAGCACTGCGTGGCCGCGGGCGGGGGTGGCGCCGGGACACCGGCCTCGGCCAAACCCGGGGAGAAACTGGTGACCCCGGCACCGGCCAAGGCGAAAAGCCGTGGCACCGCCCAGGCGCCAGCGGGGCCGGCACCCAGCGGCGGAAGCGGGACCCCACCGCACGGCGGGCGGGTGAAAGCGCACTACCAGACGCTGAAGCAGTGGCAGGGGGCGTTCCTGGAAGAGGTCACGATCAGCCCCCCGGCTGGGCATGCGCCCGCGAACTGGCAGTTGCAGCTCACCTACCCGGCCGCGCGCATCCTCGGCGTCTGGGGGGGCAACTGGGTACGCGAGGGCGGCCACGCTGTCCTGGTGGAGCCAGGGAACCCGGGCGGCCAGCCCGGTTCCCCTGGCGACCGGGGGATTCAGATCTTCCTGGCGGTCACCGGGTCGCCGGCACCGCCGTCGGGATGTTCCTTCGACGGCAAGGCGTGCCTCGGGTAAGCATGCGCACAGGCCCCGGTGGCCACAGGCGGATCAGTGACCCGCGGGCCGGGGCTGACGGTGCCTCAGCGTTAGCGGGTGACTTTCCCGGCCTTGATGCAGGACGTGCACACGCGCAGCCGCTTGGGCGTCCCGCTGACCATCGCCCGGACGACCTGGATGTTGGGGTTCCAGCGACGCGGGGTGCGGCGGTGCGAGTGGGAGACCCTGTTGCCGAAGCCCGGCCCCTTGCCGCAGATGTCGCAGACAGAAGCCACGGGATCGCTCCATTGGTGTGTTCGAGGAAGCTGGGTGCAGCCCGGAAACCGACCGGGCCAGTCGTCGAAGACTATCCGACTCACCCGCCCCGGCGCGAACCAGAGCCCGCAGAACGTGCTGCCCGGTGCGGCCTGCCGGGCCCCGGGCGGCCGGCCCACTAACTACTTCGACCTGAAAAACCCGCGTCGCGGTCTGTGATCGTCGTGGGTGTGGAGGGAGGATGGCCTCGACCCCTTGGGCTAGAAGGGATCGAGGCCATCCATGTTCCGCACAGTAGGCGACCGGCCTTCGTTGTGGGAGTCCCTGCTTCCGGCGGAGGTGCTGCGCCTGCCGGAGGTGCTGGCGCGGGTGGATGCGTTACTGGATGACCCGGTGTTCTTCGCCCCGTTCGCGCCGTACTTTCACCCGGTGATCGGCCGGCCGTCCACCCCGGTGGAGTGCTATCTGCGGCTGATGTTCTTGAAGTTCCGCTACCGGCTGGGGTTTGAGAGCCTGTGCGCGGAGGTCAGTGACTCGATCAGCTGGCGGCGGTTTTGCCGGATCCCGCTGGACGGGACGGTGCCGCACCCGACGACGCTGATGAAGCTGACCACCCGGTGCGGTAGCGCCGCGGTGGATGGGCTGAATGAGGCTTTACTGGCCAAAGCGGCGGGGCAGAAGCTGCTGCGGGTCTCGCGGCTGCGTGCGGACACCACGGTGGTGCCCGCGAATGTGTCCTATCCGACCGACTCGGGGCTGCTGGCCAGGGCTATCCGCCAGATCGCCGCCACGGGCCGGCGGGTTCAGGCTGCGGGGGGAGCGACGCGGACCCGGGTGCGTGACCGCAGCCGCGCGGCTGGCCGGCGGGCTCATGCGATCGCGGCGAAGCTGCGGTCACGGGCTGCGCAGGCCCGGGACCAGAAGCTGGCCGTGGTGGCGCGGATGACCGGGGAGCTGGCCGGCCTGGCCGGGCGCGCCGCCAAGGACGCCGGGCGGCTGCTGGCCAGCGCGCGGCGGGCGCTGCGCCAGGCCGCGGCGAAGGCGGCGGCCCTGGCCGCCGCGGGGCTCAAGGACGCCGCTGCGGGGCGCCGGCGTGGCCGGCTGCGCCGGGCGGTCAACGACCTGGCCGGGCTGCTGGAAGTGACCAGGAAGGTCGCGGCGCAGGCCCGGCAGCGGCTGGCCGGGGAGATGCCCAGCGGGGCGTCCCGGCGGGTCAGCCTGCATGACGAGGATGCCAGGCCGATTGCCAAGGGCCGGCTCGGCAAGCCTGTTGAGTTCGGGTACAAGGCCCAGGTCACCGATAACGACGACGGCGTCATCCTCGATCACGCCGTGGAGCAGGGCAACCCGGCCGACGGCCCGCAGCTCGCCCCGGCCGTGGAACGGGTCATCAAGCGGACCGGGAGGAAACCCGCAACCATCACCGCTGACCGCAGCTATGGCGAGCAGTCCATCGAAGATGACCTGCGCGGGCTCGGGGTCCGCCACGTGGTCATCCCGCGCAAGGGCAAACCCGGCAAGGCCCGCCAGGCCACCGAACGGCGGCGCGCGTTCCGCCGAGCCGTCAAGTGGCGGACCGGCAGCGAAGGCCGGATCAGCACCCTCAAACGCCAGTACGGATGGGACCGCACTCGCCTGGACGGCACCGAAGGAGCCCGGACCTGGGCCGGGCACGGGGTCCTGGCCCACAACCTGGTCAAGATCAGCGCCCTAGCCGCCTGACCGGCCGCAGCGCCGCCACCGGCAAGAGCTGGCCAGTCCGCGTCAGCACCCCCTGCGGCGGCACATCACTTTTTCAGGTCGAAGTAGCTAGCGCGGTGCCCCAGTGGAAGCTCCAGAGTTGCGGATGCTTCGTTTATTGCGGATAACTCGATGAGGAGGTTGGGGCGATGACAGGCAACCCTATCGCCTCGATTTACCCGGGAGATGTAGACACCGAGGTCGCAGGCCGGGCCGCACGGCGCATCAGCGACTACCTCAGTAGCCATCCGGGAGAAGACCTGATCGAAGCCCTCGGCGAAGTCGGCGCCGAGGACGCGCTTGTGATTCCGCGTCCGACCGTGGTCATGCTTGCCCAGGTGCTCAGCCTGCTGGAGTCGGGCCACGGCGTCCAGATCATCCCGCTCATGCAGTACAAGCGGCAAGACGACTTGCAGCGGCGGGCTGCCGCTGACGATCTGGCTGACCTGAGCCAAGAGCTGGGCCTGTACTGACCATGCCCTTCATCGCGGTGTATGACGCTGGTCCTCTACCCCAACACCCTGCGCGATCTGCTGATCCGCATCGCCCAGCTTCCGCACCTGGTGCAGGCAAAGTGGACCGAGAAGATCCTGGATGAGGTAACCGACAACCTGCGGAAGAACATGCAGGACATCACGGTCGAGAAGACCGACCGCCTGCGCCAGCTGATGAACACAGCGGTGCGCGACTGCCTCGTCTCCGGCTACGAGCCTCTCATCGCAGCCTGGACCTCCCCGACCCTAACGACCGTCATGTCCTGGCCGCCGCGATCAAGGCGAAGGCCCAGATCATCGTCACCAAGAATCTGCGGGACTTCCGGCGGAGCGACTGGCTCCTTGGGATCTCAAGGCGAAGTCCCCGGACAGCTTCGTCCGCGACCAGATAAACATCCAACGGCAACGCTCATTCTTGACGGCTGCCGGGACCGGCCGCCCAGCTTCAGGAGCACGAAGATATCCGGCCGCCGTCGGTTCCCGCCCGGCGGATGCCAGAAACCGCTACCACGGCTAGCCGTCACAGAGTGTTACTGGCTCTGCCCGACCCGGCAGGCGCCGAGTCCGCGCCTCCCTGCCGACTCAGTGCGGGACGTCAGCCGACCAGAGTGTTGTGCTCAAGCAGCCAGAACCGCCAGTTCTGGGCGGCTGTGTTCTCCAGGTGGCCGACGGGCATCGGGCCTGGAGCCGCGCAGGCTCAGTATCGCTAATGCGCCGTTTGAGAAACCGGATGGCGTGGCGAACTGGATGAACCGCGAGAAGGTGAGGGCCCGTCCAGCCGCCGCACGCGGCCCTGACCGCCGCGCGCAGATGAGGCAAGACAACGAGAGATCGCGAGCAGTTCCCCGCCCCCCAGCCACACTGATGACAAATCGGCTCTTCCGGTCGCTTAGGAAATATGTGATCCTGGCGACTGGGCCATGAGACAGCATACGGGGAGGAGATCGTGCTATGCCCAAGGGCGTCCGGACGTTTGGTGACCACCTGCGGCAATTTGCCCGATCCGTGGATATCGTAGATCAGCAGACGGTTGACTCGGTCAGGGACCTCATCTACGAATACGTCAGTAACGAGCTGGATGCTGCGTACTTCAGCCTGGCTTGCGAGCAGCAGGTTGACGATCGGGTCGGCCTGAGGACCGTCTGGAGTTCCGAAAATCAGCACCATGCCACCACTATCCGGAATGCGGCAGGCCGCTACACCTCGCAAATTTCGGTCTCTTTTGATCAGTGTAAGCCGCTGTGGATCGTTGACCCAGAGAGAGGGTCGCTCCGGCACGCCGACTCGTACGTTGATCTCTGGTCAGAAGTGTTGGATTTACCAAAGTACCAGGCACCGGTTAACAGGGACATGAAAACCTCTATAATAGTTCCTCTAGTACATTGGTCCCGCATACTCGGTGTGATCTACCTGGAATCTACGTCCTACCTTGAAATCGCCGAAGTAACGAAGGACGAGCTAACCCTGCTCGCAGATGCAGTAGCCATTCTTCTGGAGCTTCGGCAGGCCAATAATGCCCAGCTAACCGGAACCAGGGCAGCGGTAAGCGAGCTTTCGCTTACCTTGCGCAATACTAAATTCCCTCGTCTTACCAAGCCGCAGATATTCATCGCATTCTCTGGTCAGGCCGATGACGGTGTTATAGGAGTCATCCAGGAGGTACTTGGCGAGTTCAGTGCCGCCCTGCGGGTTGTGCAGTGGAACAGAATCGAAGAATCCGGCTCGATCACTCTCGGGCTGATCGAGGAGATTGCTAGATCGAGATTTGGCATATGCTACTTTTCGGAGCCGACCGAGGATGCGGTCAATGGATTCTCGGATAACCCTAACGTGCTGTTCGAAGCAGGCATGCTACATTCATTGACCAACTCACCTGCAGCAACCCCGACCGGCTGGATTCCAATCAGGGAGAAACGATCGCCTAAAATTCCCTTCGATTTTGCATCCGAGCGAATCCTGATTATTTCGCGCACCAATGATGGTAGGCTGGCACAGGAGACGTTCCGTGCTGATCTACGGAAAAGAGTCGAAGCGCTCCTGCGTATCCAGTAGATACCTAATGAAACGGGCAATGCCGAGGCGGCTCGGCGTCATCGCGTTGCGTGATCTCCGGACGCCGCCAGGTAACTGCCGGGCAGGCTTCGGCGGCAACTGCACCCGCGCGACGGCACGCCACGCTCCCGTTCGGGGCAGCAGGCGAGGCGGCGGCTGGCCGGGGGTCCTTGCGGCCATCTGAGGCAGTCGCCGACGCAGGTGCTGGGCCTGGATCGATGGGCGCCCGGATGATCCAACGCGACAGCCGCACCAGTGCCACTGTCTGTCCATTGACCTGTGCCGTCTGCCTGCGAGACTTGCTGCCACCAGCGAGCGGATACCCGCGGCCGAGTTCGCTCCGGCTTGTTAGCGACCCGGACGTGCCGGCGAGCCAGGTCGACTAGCCGTATGCGGACCAGGGTCCCCGCGAACACCCCGGCCTGCCCACGCAGGTTTGCGTGGGAAAATACGCCCGCCGTCGCCTGACTGTGCCACAATCACATCTGTTCAGCGCCCTCCCGGGCCGGTTTGCGGGAAGCTTCCCATCGAGCCAACCGGGAGGGCACCTTTGATGAAGCCGCGCCTGTCGGAGCCCTACGCGACGAGTTAGGTGAATGCGACATGGCCGCCAAAGCCCGGCGGGCGAGGAGGAAAGTGGACATGCCGGACGGCGAAACCGCCACAGAAAGCGCCGCCGACGCTTGCAGCAAGACGATCTTCAAGGATCGCGAGGAGTCTGAGTTCTACGCGCAGTGCGTCAGGGATTTCCTTTTTCGCCATGGTTACGAATTGCTGGAAAATAAGGAAATTGTAGAATTGGGTGTTGGCACCGGAGAAACTATCGTGGAGCTGCTTAAGTACCATGACTTTACCGGCAAGATCAACGGGTACGAGGTCGACCAGGCCTCTTACGAGTATGCCCAGAAAGTAATTGTAGACCATTCAGTCGAGGATCGCTATATTGTGATCAACGAAAATTTCTTTACAGCTGTCCAGAACTCCGTGGTGGGCGGGTGCGTAATATCAAATCCGCCATATCTTCCCGCTTACGAGCGCCCGGCACAGATGCCTGAACTGTGGGGCGGGTTTGACGGCAGCCAGGTAACCAAGCGGATTGTAGAATGCGGCTTTGAGCGCCTGATCCTGCTGGTGTCCAGTTTTTCTAACCCGCTAAGCATCATCGAGCACGCTTTGAGCCATGGTTATAAGGTGCTCGACTTCGCGGTCCGGACGATGCGCTTCGGCATTTACAGTAGCGAGCCACAGGTTTATGAGCGTATTGCGCAACTGAGTCGCCAATACGAAGCGTTTGTATCGGCTGACCGATATTGTGTGGCTGGCGTAGCCTGGGTTAAGCATCCAGACGCGATCGATCTCAGCGGTCCGCTTGCTCAGGCGCTCACCAGCCTGGCCAAGTGTCCGGAATCGACGCAGCCTGCGCCCGCGGATTAGACGATGCGGCCGTCGCTTGAACTGGCTGACAGCCTGATCAGCACCTCCAGGCCAGTACACCCTGTTATGTGTCCGATCAGGGTGAAGAGATGTCCATCACAGGGCCGCGCCGAACGGCGGGACTGTGCGCGTAGTAATAGGCGTAAGCCGGAGATGTGATCTTTGAGAGCCGTTCTCCTGCTGTGATGTACGGGCTTGGTGTCCCAGCACAGGAAGGAGAACGGCTCAGTGAGCAAGGGTAGCGGGGTCTCGCGGGGAGACAAGCGGCGGAACGCGCGGCTGGCTGAGCTTCGGCGGCTGGTGCCCCGGGAGAACGCGATCGCCGGGATTGACCTGGCTGAGGACAATCAGGCCGTTGTGGTCACTGATCATGATTCGAAGGTGCTGGCGCGCCGGTCGCCGCGGTGCAAGGCCTGGCAGCTGGGTGAGGTGCTGGACTGGGCGGTGGCCAAGGCGCAGGCCAGGGGGTTTGCGTCGGTGACGGTGGCGTGCGAGCCGACTGGGTCTCGGTGGATGCATGTGCAGCAGGCGTGCGCGGAGCGGGGCCTGAACTTCGTGTGCGTGCAGACGCTGGTTACCCATAACGCACGGGAGGCCGAGGACTGCACCCGCGACAAATCCGGCCAGAAGGACGCGGTGCTGATCGCCCGGCTGACGGCGGAGCTGCGGTGCTACCGGCCGGAGGTGATCGAGGAGGACTGGGCGGTGCTGCGGTACCTGGGCCAGCGCCGGGATGCGCTGGTGACCGAGGCGATCCGGTGCCGGCAGCAGATCACTGACCGGCTGGCGCTGGCCTGGCCCGCGGCGCTCGGCACAGCCGCTGCCCCGCTGGATTCTGTGACGTTCCTGGCCTGCCTGCAGGTGGTTGCCGACCGCTGTGATGGTGACCCGGGGAAGCTGCGCGGCTATGGCCTGGCGGAGTTCACCCAGCTCGTCCGCGGTGTGCTGCCACGGTGGGGCGGGCAGCGGGCCTGCCACCGGATCGTGGCCGCTTTCCATGCCGCGCTGGGTGATAGCCACGGTGCGGTGCCGGCCCGGCGGCGGGGCGCGCTGAAGCTGGCCGGGCATGCGCTGGCGGACCTGCGGCGGGCCCGCGAGCTGCAGGCCAGGGTAGGGGCGGAGATGATCGCGCAGCTGCACGTGCTGGGCATCGCTGACGTGCTGGCCACGATTGACGGGCTGTCGCTGGAGGTGGCCGCGTGCATCCTGGCCGAGACCGGTGACCCGGCCCGGTCCGGTTCCTCGCGGGCCCTGGTCAAGCACGCCGGGGTCGCCCCGTGTGATAACTCCCCGGGGAACTCCGCCGGGCAGGCCCGGATCTCCCGGCGCGGCCGCCCGGTGCTGCGCAAGGCCGCCTGGCGGGCGACCTGGGCGATGATCCACGGCGCCAACCCGGTGCTGGCCGCCAGATACGCCCACCTCACCAGCCGCCCCGCCGGCCAGCTGGCCAAGGGCCAGGCGCACATCGCCTGCATGGCCACGCTGCTGCGCTGGATTTACAGCGTCGTCACCAGCCGGGCCTCCTGGGACCAGCGGGCCGCCGCCGGGACCATCAGCCACACCGCGGCCATGGCCGCATAGCCCGCCGTCACCGGCCCCGGCGCGGCCAGCCCTAAGACCACCAGTGAATCCCCGGGGCGGGGCGAGCCCGCAGACGCGTAGAGGACGACCTCGCCAGTAACCCAGGGCAGCCCCGCCCCCGTGGCCGCGGCCTCCTCACCAGCTCGCTTGCACGATGTCGGGACACCAAGCCCGCTTGAACTACGTAGAGCGAGGAGCCCGCGCGTAACCTCCCGCGCCCGCAGCCCGGCACGCACACACCGCTAGCACCGATCCCGGCGGGACCGGTCATGATCAACAACATAGGCCGGCGCCAGCATGCCTGCCCGGCCACGCAAGCACGCTGAACAGCACAAACACAAGCCAGCCGTAGCAACACGCGGCACACGACACCCGAAACAATCAAGGAATCAGGCCAGTTGACAAGCGCCTCTTACGATGGTTACTCGCTGGCTACCGGGCCACCTGCGACGCCACCGCCAACGTGGTCGCCCGCCTGGATGAGATCGCGGTCGCTGTGCAGGCCCCGAGCCGTGTGCTGAGCGCAGCCCGGGCAGCTACCCGGGTCGTGAGGCGGGCTGGGGTTGCCGGTGAGGCGGGAGATGGGCCTTCAAGGCCGGGCAGGACGCTCAATGGCCGAGGCTATTGGACACTGCCATCGCTGGAGGCAGCTGGGCAGGCACCCCCAGGACCCGCTGAGCACGAGCTCCGCAGGCTGACCAGGCTTGATCCGGTTCTGCTGCTCCGTGCCAAGGCGATCGACAGGGCGGCGCGCATGCTGGTCGCGGAAGCGAAGCGCATGATCCGGCAACCAGCCATGCCTCGTTTGCCACACGAGGCTGGCGAGTCAGTCGGGACTGAGAGGACCGCAGCCCGCGTGGCGGCCGAGAGTTTCCTGGATGGCCAGGCTCCAATGACGAGTGGCGGCACAACTGCGTCGGCATCGGGGCCACTGGCCTCGCCCCGGGCTGGGCGTCGCCTGCTGTGATCCAGCGACGTTCCCCGCCGCCGCGCCGAGGTGGTGAGAGTGGCAGGGTGTCGTCCAAGGATGGGATAGCGGGTGACAGGCTGCGGTTCAGCCGGGCCAGAGCCCGAATTGTTCGAGTTCCTTGGCAAGGTCTCCCGAACGCTCCAGGTCATCACGGCGGGATCGAGGCTCGCCCGACATCCGGGACCAAACGGAACCGTACGGACCTTACGTGACTACGCAGAACTCAGCATAGCGCCCCCGTAGCACGCGATCTTGGCCGAAGCCAGGGCGAACACTGCGGTCAGCAGCAGTCGCCGACCTCGTACTCGTGCTTCGGGCACGCCCAATGGCGAATTGAGCGCGAGCTGCCCATCCGTCTGGGCACGTTGGACCCTCGTCACCGCCTGGCGACTAGCCTGGCGAACGGCTGGCCGCTGATCTCGTGGTGGACAGCTCATCAGCAACCCGGCCGGTACCGCTCAGCCCTGCTACAGGGCACTTTCGGGATGGTTCGGCTGGCTCTGGGGGAGCGGCTGGGGCTTGGATGACGTCCGTCGCGCGGCCAGAGCGTAGTCAAGCGTCGCATCGGGGTTGGGGCTGTAGTCCAGTAACTTGACGATCAGTTCCCCTATCTGCTCACTCATCGGCCGGGCCGCGCGGTACCACCAGGCCGAGGGGCCACGTTTCCCTCCCCGCTCCCCGAGATGACGAACCAGCAGGTCTTTTTCGTACAAGATGCTGGTGACCTTCGCCACGGTCGTGTAGGCCACTGGCGCGTAATCCATCCGATCGCGGATATCCCGGACCGTCAGCCAGCCACCGGCCTCCCATAGGACCTGCATGATCGCGGTCTCCAGCGGGCCTAGGCCCAAAGGGGAGCGCCGCTCGCGCCGGTCAGACCGCATGGCAACGCCCCGGCTGGGCGGTGGCTGGCCGCTGACTGGTCCTGGATGGCAGGCGCCATTCCGCCCAGACCACTTTCACCAGTCCGGCCACTGTGGTGGGTTGCCAGCCCCATCGGCTGCTGAATGCCTCCACCAGCGCCAGCCCACGGCCTCGCTCGGCGTCTGGGCCCAGGCTCAGCCGCACCGGGGGCCGGGGGCTCGCGTCCGCCACGGCAACGAGCATGCAGCGGGTATCCGACCCGAGCCAAACCCATACGGGCGCCACGGCTGGCCGTAGTTTGGCGGACGCCATCACGGCGTTGGTGACCAGCTCAGAAACCACCACGCCTGCGTCCTGGCCTAGCTCTTCGTGACCCCATTCCCACAGCAGTTGCCTCACGTGGACGCGGGCTGAGGGCACCGCGCCCTCTAGCGCTCCGAGCGTGATCGCGTTGCGCAGCGGCCAGCGCTCCAGGTCGTGACCATGGTGGGAAGGCGGGACCGGTACCGAAGCGCCGTCATGTCCAGAACTGCCGACCGTGGTCTCGTGTACGGCACCGGTTCCACTTCCGGCGGAGTGAGCGCCGCCTGCGGGGCGTCTGGAGTGTGCGCGCTCGTGCTGCCGGTCATGAGGCGACTGCTTCTAAACAGTTGATGCCTGATCCGGCCTCAGCAGCATAGGTGAACGGGAGCCCGTGGGGGGTGTACGGCACTCGGGGAACCTCCTTGCTGGGTGGAAGGTCCGCTACGATCCGCATGTCGTGCCCCCGGCTCGACAAGTGCAAGCGATACTAGTTGCAAGTATTGCAGTTCGCAAGCGCTTCTGCTGCCTGCCTTGCATGCGGGAGGATGAGATATGCCTGCCGGCGGTAAGCCAACCGTCAGATCACGCCGAGTCGGCTCGGAGCTGCGACGGCTGCGTGAGGCTGCCGGTGTCACCACGGCCCAGGCAGCGGAGTTGCTGAGTTGCAGCGCAGCAAAGATCAGCCGGATGGAGAACGGCATCGTCAGCGTGCGTGTGGTGGACTTGCGGCTCCTGCTCGACCACTACGGCGATGAAGACCAAGAGCATCGGGCGTACCTGGAACGCCTGGCACGGGAGAGCAACAAGCGCGGGTGGTGGCAGGACTACGGCGACACCATCCCTCCGTACTACGCCGACTTCATCGGCCTGGAAGCCGATGCCAGCTATATCAAGACGTGGGAGCCGACCACCGTCCCAGGACTCCTTCAGACGCCCGAGTACGCCAGGGCCGTGATGCTGGCCAACCCTGCTATGGTCTCGCCCGACAAGCTGGAGAACTTCATCAGTATCAGGCGGGAGCGGCAAGCTCGGCTGGAACAGGGCACCGATGCCCGGCTGGACGCCGTGATCTGGGAAGTCGCCTTGATCACGACGGTCGGCAGCGACGAGATTCAGCGCGGCCAGCTCAGCAGGCTGCTGGAACTCATGGAACGGCCGAACATCAGTGTGCAGGTGCTTCCGCTTGAGGCGGGCGCGCAGGCGAGCATGTCCGGCTCGTTCGTCATGTTCAGCTTTGGCAGCGAGCGATCTGTAAGTACTGTCTTCGTAGAGAACCTCACCAGCAGTCAGTACCTCGAAATGGATCAGGAGCTACGCGGCTACACGCTGGTCTTTGACGCGCTGCAGAGCGCGGCGCTCAGCCCGGCCGCCTCAGCAACGCGAATCAGGCAACGACTAGAGCAGCGAAAGTGACTCGGAGATAGAGCGATGGACCCCGACGACGTGACCACCCCGTGGCGCAAGTCGAGTTACAGCAACACAGGGGCGAACTGCGTGGAGGTCGCCAGGACCCGCAGCGGCAAAGTTGCGGTGCGAGACTCGAAGAACCCAGATGGCGCAGTGCTGCGCTTCAGTCTGGACGAGTGGAAGAAATTTGTAGCGAAGATCCAAGCTACGGCCCCTAACTCCCAGCCGCTGGCGGCGATCCCGTCATCACTGACCTCGACGAAGACCCTGTGCACATGGCCGTCGCCATAGGGGTCCACCGGCCGGCCAAGCGCCCACCGCTGCGTGGAGCCCTCCGGCGCGATCACCAATCGGTCGTCCCCACCATCCACCCGCCCATACTGTCCCCGCGGTAGCCCACTCCGCCACCGGTGGACAGGCATAAACGACACCCATTCCGCATGGCCCAATTCCAGAGCCGGACCGGGCGGGGCCGCCCGGCACGGACCTGGCGGCTCCGGCGATCATCGCTACGCCACGTCACGATCAACTCGCCGCCCCGGCGCCCATCGCCGCCGATCTGCGCGACCACGTCAGCCCGGATGGATCGGTGGTCCGCAGATCCGGGTGATCTGCGCGCCTCCTAGAGTGATCGGCGAGCGTACCGTTCCCGGCTGACGGGACGCCGACCGATTCGGGTCAGCGATCCAGGGCGGCGCGCGAGGGCGAGAAACTCCTCGTCGGTGATGCTACCGGTAGTTCAGCCAGACCCAGCGCTACACACACGTCAGCGCGGAACTCACCCAGCACGCCGCCGAGCGGATGGGGGAGGCGCCGTGGGGATGACAGCCCGGCCAGGCTCCCGGCAGGCCGCAGCCCGCCGCGAGATGGAACTGCAACTACAACTGCAACCAGAAAGGATCATGATGCGCGCGGAAACAGCGAATGTGCTGGTCAGAAGCACATCAACGGGTGGGGCGCCAGGGGCTCGAACCCTGAACCCACGGATTAAAAGTCCGCTGCTCTACCATTGAGCTAACGCCCCGGAACATCCGCTGGTGAGCGGACACCACCGCAGGAAGCGTACCGACTCTGCGCGGGCGGCGCTGCGCGGCCCGGTCGCTGGCGCGTTCCTCAGGTGGCCGGGTGCCGGGACCGGGGCTGGATCATCCGCCGGATCCAGTTGGCGCCGACCGGCTGATGCCCGTCCAGTTCGGCCCGGGTGGGCGTCATGGCGTGCGGGTCCAGCCTGGGCAGCAAGGTCTCGAACCAGGGGTCCGGGCAGTGGTTGTCCGCGGCCGGGGCGAAGTCCTTGTGCGCCTGCTCGGCCACGAAGTCGGAGAATATGCGGTTCTTACGTAGTGCCCGCAGGTCCGGGTCGGCGCTGATCCACTCGGAAGGGCGTTCCAGTTCGCAGCTGGGATCGCCGATGGCAAGGCGCAGCAGCATCACCGCCGTGCTTGCCGCAACCGGGTCGGGTTCCTCGCCGGGTACCGGCTGCGCGTACAGGCACGCCGCGTTGTAGACGGCCTGCCAGTGCACCCTCCCGTACTGCCAGGCGTGGCCGTTGCTCAGCGCCGTGCGCAGATCGAGCCAGCGCTGTACCTGGGCCTGCGTCCTCCTGAGCCGGCGCTGAGCCTTCAGTTCCGGTTCCCGCCGCCGGCGGAACCGGTGCCCGGCCGTTGCCGCTGGTTCCCGCAACGCGAGGAGCCGGTACTTGACGATCTTCGCCGCGATGGATGGCGCCCGCATCCGCCGTCGCGGGTGCCGCCACCAGCGCGGGCGCGTGCGCAGCAGGTCCAGCAGTGCCGCGCGTTCGGGCCGGTGGCACAGCGCGAACCACAGCAGTGATGTCGCCCGCATCCGGCGGCGGAATGCCCTGAGTTCGGCGTAGGCCAGGAGTTGCAGCACCTGCTGGATCTGCGCGGCAGTGCGGCCAGCGGGCTGCCTGGTCGCCAGCAGTGCGATGATCTGCTCTTCCCTGGCCCGCGAGCCTCGCCCGTGCTGGGCCAGGCCGAGCCGGCGGAAGTCCCGCCGGCTGATTTTCCGCAGCAGGCCAGCCCATCTCAGCTGGCGGATGATGGCGCCGTTCAGATCGGACGCGTCCTGGCCGTCGTGGGCGCGTCCGCCGCCCGGCCAGCGCTCGAAGACCGGCCCGCCCAGCGAGCTGAGCGTTACCGCCAGCCGGTACCGGGCGGGCAGGAAACCAGGATGGTGCACCCGGTTGTCCAGGTGCAGCAGCAAGGAGATGGCGGTCTGGCCCTCCAGATCCTCCAGTGAGGCGAGTTCGTACTGCATCACGCCGGCGTTCGTGCTCCGGCGCACGAATTCGGTCAGCTTCGCCCGCTGGTCCTGGCGGGACTGCCAGAAGTCCCCGAAGGTCCAGCCCGCCGGGCGCATCTCGCGGGTGAGCAGGTAGGCCGACAAGTCATCGCCGTCCGCCGACCCGGTGGCCCAGGCCGGCGTGGAGCAGTCCTGCCGGAACACCTGGCGGGCGGTGAACCCGGCGACCATTTCCGCCGCATCCTGTTCCGTGCAGGGCCGCAGGATGCGGGTGACAAGGCTCTGGCCGCTCCGCGCATCCCGCAGGTCCACGGTGACAAGCAGGTTGGGTCCCTGGGGATCGGCCCGCCCGCCGGGGTAGCAGTGCTCGACGAAGATCTGCACCTCGTAGGTTCTGGGCCTGGCCTCCAGTGCGTGGACCACCTGCATCACGGCGGCCGCGAGCTTGCTGCCCTGCAGGCCCGATTCTGAGACGACCGCGGCCAGGCTCTGCAGGGTCGAGCCGCCCGGCATGGACGCGGGCGCCCGGATCGCCACCGCGGGCAGCCGGAACTTCAGTTCCTCCGTGATCCTGGACCGGGCCCTGACGTCCGCGTCCCCGGCATCTGCCGGGGGCATGGGCGCGATATGGACGGTGGGCTGCTGGCGCCGGGTGCACAATATGTCGAATGCCACCAGCAGGCCGCCGGTGAGCAGCAGGAGCAGCATCCAGCCCACCAGCCCCGGTACCACAAGGCGATGCAGGCTGGCCGGGATCAGCGGCCCGAACATCTGCCGGGAGATCGCGTTGCCGCCGCCGGTCAGCGCGCCCAGGAAGGTCGCGGGCCGCGCGCGGAGGTTCAGCCCGTACCCCAGGACGGCGACCAGGACCGCCACCGTGACCGCGATGACGGCCAGGCGGTAGGTACGCCGCGAGAACTGGTACGCCACCCAGCCGAGCACGACGAAAATGACGGCGAGTGCGGGCCAGTCGAGGTAGGCCCGGTTCATGACTTTGGCCCCGCGTGTGATGAGAGTAGTCAGCTAACTACCTAGAGTAGCGACCACGCCGGTCATCGGCCAGGGATCATCACCAGGACACCAAGAAAACCTGCGCCCGAACGAGGCGTCGTGGCGGGACACCGGCGACCCGGGGACCCGGGCAGGCCCGCCCGCTACCGGTAGGCGGAAATCCCGGTGAGGGCCTGGCCGACGGCCAGGGTGTGGATCTCCTCGGTGCCCTCGTAGGTGAGCACGGACTCCAGGTTGCTGGCGTGCCGGATGACCGGGTACTCCAGCGTGATCCCGTTCGCGCCGAGGATGGTGCGCGCCTGCCGGGCGATCTCGATCGCGGCCCGGACGTTGGCCATCTTGGCCAGGCTGATCTGCTCCGGCGCGAGCGTCCCTGCCTCCTTGAGGCGGCCCACATGCAGCGCGAGGAGCTGGGCGCGGGTCAGGTCGGCCAGCATCCAGGCGAGCTTGGACTGGGTGAGCTGGAACCCGCCGATGGGCCTGCCGAACTGCTCGCGCGTGCGGGCGTACCCGACAGCCGACTCCAGGCAGGCCCGGGCCGCCCCGGTGACCCCCCAGATGATCCCGAACCTGGCCTCAGTCAGGCACGACAGCGGCCCCTTGAGCCCCGTCACGCCCGGCAGCACCGCGTCCGCGGGCAGCTTGACCTCGTCGAAGTGAAGTTCCGCGGTGACCGACGCCCGCAGCGACATCTTCTTGTGGATGGCGCGGGCGGTGAAGCCACGGGCTCCCCGTGGCACCAGGAAACCGCGTATGCCGTCGGGGGTGCCTGCCCAGACGACTGCCACGTCGGCGATCGCCCCGTTGGTGATCCACATCTTGGTGCCGGAGAGTACCCAGCCGTTATCGTTCGGTCTCGCGTAGGTTTCCATGCTTGAAGGGTCGGAGCCGTGGTCGGGCTCGGTGAGGCCGAAGCATCCGACCGCCTCCCCGGCGGCCATCCGGGGCAGCCATTCCTCCTTCTGCGCCTCCGACCCATAGCGCCAGATCGGGTACATGGCGAGCGAGCCCTGCACGGAGACCAGGCTGCGCAGGCCGGAGTCGGCGGCTTCCAGTTCCCGGCAGGCGACGCCGTAGGCCACCGGGCCCAGGCCCGCGCAGCCGTAGCCGGTCAGGTGCATGCCGAGC
>OFGV01000041.1_pt1 | contig 19702 bp, 19 predicted proteins | sample 1521911 | NCBI WGS metagenome assembly OFGV01 (sample SAMEA2553413, study PRJEB24118) | soil metagenome
GACGAAGGCGGCTGCGGGTGCCAGCATAGGCGCCCGGTCGCGAAGCGGAAACGGGACGAACTCCTCGGGCTGCTGCGGCCGGTGTTCAAGCGGGCCGAGACGCTCGCCCAGGCCGGGAAGTACCTGGCCGCGCTGGCCAGTGACCTGCCCGAGCGCAACGGGTGGGCGATCGCCTGGTTCTGCGGGGACCGGACGCCGGACAAGACGCAGCGACTGCTGAACCACGCGGCCTGGGACGCGTCCGCGGCGATGAGCACGGTGCGCCGGTTCGGGGCCGCCGGGCTGGAGGCCGCCCGCCGGCACGGGAAGCGGAAGGGCCGGCTGGAGATCCTCGCTCTGGACGAGACCGGGCAGGAGAAGGCCGGCGTGCTGAACGCACGGACGGTGTCCTGGCTGCGGCCCTCGCAGATCCAGGCGATCTTCCCCGTGACGTGGTCGGTGACGACGGTAAGGAACTTATCGCTGCCCTTGCCCCAGGATTTCTTGTCGATGCCGATCATCGTCAGGTCCCCGGGCCGGCCCAGGGTGGCGGCGGCGTCCGCGGAGACCCGGGCGACGATGCTCACGACCGCTTCCCAGGTGATGCGCAGCTCGGCGGAGACTTTCGTCCATGCCATCTGCGCGGCCATCCAGGCTGCGTGCTCCTCGAACGGCATGGTGAACCGGTCGTCGTGACGTGCCCACGGAACGGAGGCGGTGATCTTCCCGTGCTCGGCGCACTCGATCCGCGGGATCGCCGACTCCAGGAAGCAGCGCTTGCCGTTCACGTCCAGGGTCCGCCACCGGCGCACGTCCGATTCGACCGGGACGCCCTTGATACCGCACTCCGGGCACCGGTTCCGGGCCTCTTTATCCGGCTCGACTACCACGACCAGGACCTTCTCCGGCTCCCGGTTCTTGCGGTGCCACCGCTCGATATAGGTTCTGACCACGTTCACGTGTTTTGTGTCGAGGATCTCGTCCCAGACCGACCCGCTTGGCACCCGACCGCCCCGGCTTCTCTCCCGGGAGTCCCTCCCGGCCACCACGCTCAGCGACTCAGGTGATGTCCCTGGGAACGATGAAGCGGGCGGCGATGACACCCAGCACGATAGCGACGGCTGCCAGCAGGGCGGCGGCAGCGATGAAGGGCAGAGCGCCAGGTCCCGGGGCCAGCTGGCCCGCGCCGAAGAACGCTGACGTGACCTTCGCGCCGCCGAGGGTGTTGGCGGCCGTGTACGGCAGGTAGGGGCGGGCGGCGGTGAAGAGCCCGCCCAGGAATGGCTCCACGATCACCGACCAGATGAGCACGCCCATAACCGCGCCCAGCTGGCCCCGGACGAGCGAGCCCAGGCACGCCCCCGCCGCGGCGAGCAACCCGGCCGCCACCGCCGCGCCGCCGATGTGCCCGGCGAGCGTCCCCGCGCCCAGCGCGATAGTGCCGCCGGCGGACACCAGGCCGACAACGGTCGTGACCACCCCGCCCGCGACGCCGAAGAGCGTTCCGGCCACCGCGGCCGCGCAGGCCTTGGCGATCATCACCTGCGCCCGCCGCGGGAAGGCCAGGTAGGTCGCGGTCGCGGTGTGGTGGCGGAACTCCCCGCTGGAAATGGTGACCCCGAGGATGGCGGCAAGCAGCAGCGCGAACGCGGTGTCGGTGGTGATGCTGTCGAGACCGGCGGCGGTCGAGATCGGGGCGGAGTGGCTGCCGCCCTTGGCCGCCTGGAACACCACCGCGAACAGGGCGCTTACCCCGACAGCGGCGGCCAGCAGCCCGTAGCTCAGCCGGGTAGTGGCCAGCTTGCGCAGTTCAATCAGAATAAGCCTGGTCATCGGGACTCCTGCTGAGCTTCCGGTGCGCTGGTCAGCCGGAGGAACACGTCCTCCAGGCGCATGGCGCCGGTGGTGCTCTCGAAGATCGGAATCGACCGCTCGGCCGCCAGGGTCGCGACCCGCTCCGGGCTGGACCCGCTGACCGTGATCCGGTCATGCCCGTCGGCGACGACCTGAGCGCCGTCGGCGGTCAGGGCGGCCTGAAGGTCGTCCGCCCTGGGCGTGCGGATCCGCACGACCTGGCACTGTGCCGCGGTGAGTTCCTCCAGGGACGCCTGAGTGACAAGGCGTCCGTGGTCCAGGATCACCGCCCTGTCAGCGCTCTGGGCCACCTCAGCGAGGATGTGGCTGGAGACAAGGACGGTGCGTCCCTGCCCGGCAAGATCCCGCAGCAAGTCCCGGAGCCAGCGGACCCCCTCGGGATCGAGGCCGTTGGCCGGCTCATCGAGGATCAGCAGGTCCGGCTCCGGGAGCAGGGCGGTGGCCAGGCCCAGGCGCTGGCGCATCCCCAGCGAGAACCCGCCGGCAAGGCGGTTCCCCGCCTCGGCTATGCCCGTCTGTTCGAGCACCTCGTCGACACGTGAGGGGCTCACCCGCGCGGCCATGGCCTGGATCAGCAGGTGGCTGCGGGCAGTCCGGCCAGGATGCGCGCCGGAGCCTTCGAGCACGGCCCCGACCCGGTGAAGCGGATCGCTGAGGTTCCGGTAGGGCTTCCCCCAGATTGTCGCGGTGCCCCCGGTCGGCTGAACCAGCCCGAGAAGCATCCGGAGAGTAGTCGTCTTGCCCGCGCCGTTCGGTCCCAGGAAAGCGGTGACGGCGCCGGCCTCGATCTCAAGGCTCAGCCGGTCGACAGCGAGGACACTGCCGAACCGCTTGGTGAGCTCATGAGTCTCGATCACTGCCATGAGCGGGGCTCCTGGCGATCACGCGGAGGGAAGCCGTCCTGCCGGTCACCGGGAGGCTTGCGGCCCCCGGAACCCCCGGAAACGAACCGCCAGATCGCGTAGATGATCCCGATGACGATCACCAGCACGAGCAGCGCGATGAGCAGCGTTCCGGTCCGGATGTGGACACCGTTGGCGGCAAGCGGGGCGGCACTCACCCGAGCCATGTCTAGCATGTCTGCCTCTTTCTCCGTTCCCGCGGCGGTTGCGCGGTACGGAACGGTTGCGCGATACGGCACAGTTATGGCGGGACCGTGATGAACGGTAGGACACGGGAAGGGCGGCGGGCATCGGCACGCGGGGCGGTTGCGGTCCCCCCGGCCGGGCGATCCCCGCCCAGGCGCCCGTCACCCGCGATGGTGACCAGCCCTGGTCCTTCCAGGTGACCCGTGTGAACGGGAACTTCGCTACGCTCGCGAGGTGAGCATGGCTGCACGTGGCCGGGCACTGGATGCGCTGGTGACCCTGGTCCTCCTTGGCGGCAGCGAGGCTTCCATCCTCGCGGGTGCCGGGTGGTCCGCTGCCGTGCTGGTGCAGGCCCTGCTGGGCGGCGCGGCGGTCATCCCGCTGGCCTGGCGGCGCCAGGCACCGGTCGTGGTGTGGGCAGTCTCCACGGCGGCAACGGCGGCCGCGATCACGTCCGGCAGATCGCCCGGGATCGCGGTGCTCGCCCCGCTCATCGCCCTCTACACCGTCGCCGTCAGCGGCAGGCGCCGGGTGTCAGCCATCGCGGGGGTCATCAGCCTGGCGTGCTTCGCGGCCACCGGCCTGCTCAGCTCGCGCCTGGCGCTCATCGTCAACGGGGTGTCGCTTCGCGCCGGCGCCCCGGTGTTCCTGGGCGTCGTGGTGCTCGCGTGCTGGCTGATCGGGGACAATATCCGGGTCAGGCGAGCCTACGTGGCCGAGTTGCAGGCCAGGGCACAGCGGGCTGAGCAGGACCGGGAGGCTGACCTGGCCCGGGCTACCGCCCGGGAACGGACCAGGATTGCCCGGGAGCTTCACGACATCATCACCCACCACGTGAGCGTTATCGCGGTCCAGGCCGGCGCCGCCCGGATGATCACCGAAACCGGCGGGAGCGCGACGGGTCCCACCCCGACCTGGGCCGGGGTCGAAGCCACCGCCCGCCAGGCCCTTTCCGAACTGCGCGAACTCCTCGGCGTGCTGCGCCAGGGCGATGACCCGCCGGTCCCCACTCACCATCCCGGGCTGGGCCAGCTTGAGCCGCTCCTGGACGAAGCCCGGCGAGCCGGGCACCCGGTGCTGCTGCGCACCGAGGGAAACGGCTACGATCTGGCACCGTCCACGGACCTGTGCGCCTACCGGGTCATCCAGGAAGCCCTCACCAACGTGCGCAAGCACCAGGGGATCGCGGAAACATGTGTCACCTTGCGGTACCAGGGCCGCCAGCTCGAAATCGAGGTCGCCAGCCAGGCCAGCCCGCAACGACCACGCCCTCAGCCCGTAGGACAAGGATCACGCTCTCAGCCCGGGGGACAGGGATACGGCCTGGCCGGAATGCGCGAGCGGGTGTCTCTGCTCGGCGGCCAGCTTTCCGCCCGGCCCGAGCAAGGGGGCGGCTTCCTGGTTCGCGCCACCATTCCGGTCCAGGGGAGCCCCGCATGACCATCCGGGTGGTGATCGCCGATGACGAGGCACTCGTCCGCGCGGGGTTCCGCCTGATCCTCGGGACGCAAGCCGACCTCGAGGTCGTCGGGGAGGCCTCTAACGGGCACGAAGCGGTGGACCTCACCCAGAAACACGCCCCGGACGTGATCCTCATGGACATCCGCATGCCTGGCCTGGATGGCATCGCGGCCACGCGGCTGATCGCGGGCCCCGGCGCCACATGGCCGTCCCGGGTGGTGATCCTCACCACCTACGACCAGGACGAGTACGTGTATGACGCCCTTGCCGCGGGTGCCTCGGGGTACCTGCTCAAAGACGTCCAGCCCGAAGAACTCACCCGCGGTGTCCGCCTGGTAGCCGCCGGCGACGCGCTCCTGGCTCCAGCCGTCACCCGCCGCCTGATCGCCGAGTTCGCCAGCCATCGCAGGCAAGTGACCAGCCGCGATCCCTCCGCCGCGACCCTCACCGGACGCGAGCGCGAGATCCTCGAGCACCTCGCCCGCGGCAAGTCCAACGCCGAGATCGCCAGTAGCCTCTACCTGAGCGAGAACACCGTCAAGACTCATGTGGCCAGCGTTCTTGGCAAGCTGACGCTCCGCGACCGTGTTCAGGCCGTCATCTGGGCCTACGAAAACGGGATAGTCGAGCCAGGCAGGCCGAGCCTGTAACCTCAAGGGGTTCTGTCGCAGTTTCGGCTCTGTTGCCTGGTGTACGGATTATTTAATAAGTTCTGGGTTCCGCTGGCGCACCGGGCGTCCAGCAGGTTTGCCTCGCCATTAGGGAGACGGCGACGACCCCGGCTGTCTCGTCTATTCGAGGCACCCAGAGGTTCTTTCGGGGTGCAAATCGGGCATGAGTCGCATGTTTTTCGTTACCCCAGGTCAGGGCTTCCTTATTAGAGCACTCCGTCATACCGGCCAGCGATATCGCAGCCTGTGGGTGCCGGTAACCCTGTCACTGCCGTTGACCTGCTGTTTCTCCTGGAGCAGGACAGGGCAAGTTCGGTATCTGGCTGTGTGGTAGCCATGCACTCCGGCACCTTGAGTACTCGTGTCACTACGATTGGCCTACCTGGCGGTGCTCCAGGTGTTCGGCTGGCTCGCCTTGCTCGCCCGGTCCGACCGGGTCAAGGACGCGGAGATCCTGATCCTGCGCCATCAGGTCGCCGTGCTCCAGCGGCAGGTCAAGGCCCCCAGACTATCGTGGGCCGACCGGGCGGTCGTGGCGGCGCTGGCCCGGCTGCTGCCCCGCGGCCGGCTCCGCCAGCTGAACCTGATCGTCTCCCCGCGGACCCTGCTGCGCTGGCACGCCGATCTCGTCAAGCGGCACTGGGCCTATCCGCGCCGCCCTCCGGGACGTCCCCGGACCGCGGCGTCCGTGCGGGCGCTGGCCCTGGAGATGGCGCGAGACAACCCGGGCTGGGGATACCGGCGCATCCACGGCGAGCTGTCCGGCCTGGGACACAAGATCGCGCCATCGACAGTCTGGCGGATACTTAAGGACGCGGGCATCGATCCCGCGCCCACGCGGTCCGGACAGACCTGGCGGGCGTTCCTGGATGCCCAGGCGAAGACGATCCTCGCGGCCGACTTCTTCCACGTCGATACGGTGCTGCTGCGCCGTCGGGAGTGGGTGACCCAGCAGGCCCGCAGCCTGCTGATGAACCTCGAGGATTGCGCTGACGGCTTCAAGTTCCTCATCCGGGACCGGGACGCCAAGTTCACCGCGGTGTCCGACGCCGTGCTCACCGCAGCCAGCGTGCGGATCATCAAGACGCCCGTCCAGGCACCTCGCGCGAACGCGATCGCCGAACGCTGGATCGCCAGTGCCCGCCGCGAGTGCCTGGACCGGACGCTGATCACCGGCGAACGGCACCTGCGGCTGGTCCTCGGGGAGTACACCGATCACTACAACCTGCATCGCCCGCACCGGGCACTGGAACAGAGCCCGCCTGCCGGGCGTCCGCATCCACCTGATCCTGGCGCAAAAGTCCGGGTTCTGCGCCGGGACCGGCTCGGCGGGCTGATCCGCGAGTATTCCCAGGTCGCATGAGGGTGACAGCGATTTCGGCACTGACAGGTTTTCGGCACTCACACATCTGCACGCGGCAGTTGCTGCGCAGCCGGAGCCGGAGCCGGAGCCGTCAGCTGCATAGCGCTGCAACCCGGTCCTGAGCCAGCCGACGGGCCGCACAGCCCTAGCAAGCGGTTCGGTGAAACCGCTGACTTCGGTCGCCAGCCCGAGGCAGCAGCCCCACCGTAACGACCATCCGGCTTGGTTCCTGATCGGGGACGCTGTCCGCTTACCTGCATCGCCACGTGACCGCAAGTGGGTTCCGTGATGGGCCGTTTTCCGTTTTTGGGGTGTGCTTCACTGTGCTCCCTTGCCCTGATTGCTGCCGGTTCCTGCGAGCGGGCGGCCGGGTCAGGGGGTGCGGAGCGCCCGCGCAGCGGCGCCGCAGGCGCCCTTGACGGGGCCGCCCGGGAGCGGATCATGGCCGGCGGGGGCAAGGGGCGAACCGCGGGGGTCGGAGGGTCCGGTGGGCTGGCGTACGGCCTTTCTTGAGGGGACCGGGGGTGACCTGTTCCATGGCGGGACGGGGGCAGCGGGGGGCAGCCAGGCTTACCTAGGCCGGCGGGCGCTGTGCCGCGCCCGGCGGCAAGATGATCGATTGGGTGTCCTCCCGCCTGCGGGGGGATGCGGCCGCTCAGTCTATGCAGGCCGTCCGCCTGGCCCTGCGCGGCAGGACCGGTAGCGGCTGACAGCGGACTGGCGGGAGCTGGCCGCGGTTATGCCCCATCCGGTGAGTTCGGCTCCGGCTCGCTGCCTGGCCTGGCCAGGCCAGGATGGTCACCATGCGGGACGGGACGGGCTCAGGCGGCGGTCAGCGCGTCGCCGCCGAGCTCGGCCAGGACATGGCAGGCCTGGCGGAGGATCTTGCGGGCCTTGGAGATGGCGGCGCGCTTGCCGTCCTGGCGGTCCCTGACGGCGGCGTAGTAGCGGTGGCCAGGGGCCGGCGCGCGGGCGTGGGTCTTGCCGGCCTCATACACCGCCCAGCGCAGCACCGCCGGGCCCTGCCGGGACAGCCGCCCGGGCGGGCCCTTGCGGTCCGAAGACCAGACGGTGACGTCCAGCCCGGCGAACCGGACCGCCTTGCGGGAGGAGGAGAACCGGCCCGCTCCCGCCAGCCAGCAGGTCATCACCAGCCCGGTGACCGGGCCGGCCCCGTACAGCCGCGAGGCGAGCACCCTGGCGCCGGTCAGGCTCCCGGCGGCCAGCAGCCGGTGCCGCAGCCCGTCCAGGCGGGCCTCGAGGGCGGCGAGCATGTCCAAGGCGGTGGCCACCTGCAGCTGCCCGGCCGGTGACAGGTGCGCGGCGGCGGCCGCACGCAGCGCCTCAAGATCGCGGTCGGTGCGCAGCGCGCCGTCACCCAGCGCGGGCGCACCCTGGTGGAAGAACACCGCGTGGATACGCTGCAGGCGGTGTGCCCGGCCCGCAGGCCGTGATAGGTCTCCAGCAGCGCCCGGCACTCCAGGATCTGCGCCGGCGGGATCCAGCACCCGGGCAGCCGGCCCTCGGCCAGCAGCTGCCGCAGGTCCCGCGAGTCGGTCTTGTCAGTCTTGGCGTGCCGCTTGCGGCAGCGGGCGAAGGCGGTATCCGCCGGCTCGGCGACGTGCGCCGCGACACCGGCCCCGGCCAGCTCCTCCGCGACGTACCGCCAGCCGGTCCACCCCTCCACCGCGAACGCGACGTCGTCCCGGCCGGCGAACCGCGCCAGCCAGGCACGCAGGTGCGCGCGGTCAGCCGGGGCGATCTGGCCGCGCTTCACCTCCCCGGCCGCAGTGTCCAGGTAGTCGAACGTGAGCTGCTTCCGGTGGATATCCAACCCGCCTACGATGGGCACCGGGACCTCCTCAAGCTCCAGCGGGGCATCAGCACCCCGCGCGAATGCCTACGCGGTCAATCGTGACGCGTCTGAGCCGGGGAGGTCTCCCGCGCGGAAGGCACCGGCCTTAGCTCAGCCTGGCCCGATGCATGTCATCTACATGTCCGTAACCAGCCGGAAACAGCCGGACCCACATGGACACAGCGGGACCTCACAGAACCGAAAGCAGCAGCCCGCGAGCCCGGGAAAACCCAGGCCACGGGCTGTTTCCGCTGGTGGTGGCAGGTGTTGGGTTCGAACCAACGTAGGCTGAGCCGACGGTTTTACAGAGAGCACCCAGTGCAGCGATGGATGGTCGCTACCTGCGCGAATGCAGTCCACGGAGTGACTGGTCAGCCGCTCAACCGCTCCTCAGCCACGAACCACCGTTGTCGGCCCGACATCGCTGGACTTACAGACCCAGGCTGGCAGGCAGCGTAAGACAATGATCGCTGTCTGGCTCGTGGAAGGCGTTCGTCGCCTGCAGGGTGTCTGTCGCTGGCGTCAGGTCGGAGAAGTCAATCTGAGCGGTGTAGTCGTGGGCGTACCGCAGTGCTTTGATGAGGACACCGGGATCGTCTTGCCGCGTCATCAGGCGCAGCCCGCCGAGGTAATCGTCCCGGAACACCGTTGGAATGATGATCCGCGACTGCTTGCCGGCGACGAGTTCAGCGTTCATCATGACGCGGGCCAGCCTGCCATTCCCGTCATCGAATGGATGCACTTCTGAGACAAGGAACATCATGTACACAGCGCGCTCGAAGGCGGTATCAAGTTCAGAAATCTGTTCCCACCCGGCACGCAGAGTACCTGCTACCAACCCGGGCAGAACGAATACCGAGTCTCCAGCTCGGTTTACCGCTTCTTTGAAGAACCCGGGCCGCCTATCCGGCCGGCCCCCCAGGATGGTCGCATGCCTGGACCGCAGCAACTGAAGGAACTCATCAGGCGTCGATGCGAGCGTGGTCATCTCGCCCAGATCGGAGACGACTCTGTAAGTGCCGGTCAAATCGTGGCTATCGTCTCCCCGGCCGGGGATCTTCTTGCCCTGGTAGACCACGGCAATAGCCTCCGCCAGCTCGAATTCGGTGCCTTCGATGAAATTAGAAAAGTAGGCCTCAAAGAATGGCAGGCAAGCATATCGCGCATCGCGGGGGTCGGGCACCGGCCGATTCTGCGGCGCGGACTGGCGCAGGCTGGTTATGAGCCGGTCGAACCGGCGGATCCGCTCCTGGTCATACGGCAGGGCGGCCTGGCGCGCGGTCAGGGCCCTAGATGGGGTGCGGACTTGCTGCGTGCCAAGAGCCGCCCCGATCATCTGCGAGAGCTTCCTTATCCCCTCCCTGGGCGCGCCGACATCACCTGCGATCTGCTCTGCCTTCTCCCGGTATCCGGCAAGGCGCCGTGCTCCGTCGATCTGGCACAGGCGGTCGATCCAGTCGCCCAGCTCAGCCCAGTCCAAGGTGCGGCGGGTCCGGCCATCCCGCGAGCGGGACGGTCTGGTGTTCTCAGCCAGCGCCCGTCCTTTGCTCGCTTGGTAGAGGCCACCAGGAAGCGCTATATCGCCGTCCAGTGGGCCCGCGCCGGTTCGGGCAAGTGCGGTCATGCCAGGCAGGCGCGCTTCGCGGTCGCGGCCCTCGTAGGCGAGATAGAGCACGCCCCCGACTGGTCCGCCCGTGAGTGCCGAGCGATCAGTGATGACTGCCTGCGGAAACATCCGGCCGAAGATGGCGTGCCACTCACGAGCCACCACCGCGGCGGGATCAGACATAACGTCGCTGGTGTAGATGCCAACTCCGAGCCGCGCCAGTTGACCTCTGCGCACCCGGTCCGAGATCGTCGCTGCTGGCAGGTCAGCAGCGAAGACGATCCTCGTATCCACTATTTCCTTCGCCTCTCCCGAAGAAATCTGCGACTAACATATCCTAGCCGAAGTTTTCCGTAGCTAACGCTGTGAGCATCGCGGCTCAGCGCAACGATCTTCATCGACACCGGGGTTGGCAACGCTGCACATCAGATGCCCAAGAGCTGGCCAGGGGTCTGCGTGAGTGACGGGCTACCACCTGCCGATGTGGAGGCACCAGCGTGGGTAGCCAGGAAGTTGGCGGAGTTGCGGGCGGAGAACGCTCGGCTCCTGCGGCTGCTGAAGCTGCCCCGGGCCCAGGCGGTGCCGCCCCGCCACGCTGGTCGACGCCGTCGGCGTCGGCAGCGTCCGCTTTAGCATTCTTCAACGTTCGCTGCCGCAATTGGCGTGCCCGCCCGCGCGGCAGCGCCTGAGTTTGCGACAATCGTCGGCATGCCGAAGAAGCCGGTGACATCGACGGACGAGCTCATCCGGATGCTGATTCAGGTAGAGGCGGCTGCGGCTGGGATCCTGGAGCAGCAGATGCTGCACCGGTTGCGGCAGCAGACGTACGTCGGCGGCAAACGCGTCGACATCCAGCAGCTGCCCCGGCTGCCAAAAAGCGCCGCGACCACTGTGCACCGGGTGAAGGCGAGCCTGCACGGCGCGAAGCCGCCGGTGTGGCGGCGGCTGGAGATCCCGAGCGCGATGACCCTGGACCTGGTGCACGTGGTCCTGCAGGCCGCCTTCCGCTGGGATGGCTATCACCTCCACGCGTTCGAGACGGTATGCGGCGAGTTCGGTGCACCGGACGACGGCGACGACTGGTCGGAGCGGAAGAATGAGGCCACCGCAGCACTGGCCCAGGTGGCTGTCGCGGAGGGTGCGAAGGTCGTCTACACCTACGACTTCGGTGACGACTGGCGGCACGACATCGTGGTAGAGAAGATCGTCCCGGCCGAGCCGGGGACTGCCTACCCGCGCTGCATTGGCGGAAGGCGGGAGGGGCCGCCAGAAGACTGCGGCGGGATCTGGGCCTTCAACGAACTCCAAGCAGGCCGGGCCGGCACGTTCGACGCCGATGAGGTGACCGAGAATCTCGCCGGCCTGCCGAAGGTCCTCACTCCGGCTTCCTGACCGCCGGGACGTAAGCCCAGCCCCTGCCGGTCCAGATCCCCGGCGGCTCCCCGCCACGCTCAGCCGGGGACAGGTAATACCCGGCACCCGCAGTGCCGACGCGGTCCCGGCCGCGCTCCGAGGTGCCGATCTGCTTCCACGGGTAGGAGGCGTCGTGGCCCTTGGAAATCGTGACGATCCCAGCCACCCGAACCCCTTCCGCTCGGCACCCCGCTGACCCGCCAGCCCGGCGGAACTCACCAAGATCATTAGTAATGCGTAGGTATGTTGATTTAAATCAGATAGTTATGATGATGCAGGATGGGCAGACTGTGGGCAAGAGGGAACTGGGTGCGGAGGCGGCAAGGTGGAACGGGGGCGAACGGCGGCTACCGGCCGCACTGACGGGAACGAGGCTCAGCCGCTGGCCGGTGCCGAAGGCACGGGTACGGCGAAAAATTGCGGCGGGGTTTGACGCCCGGCCTTCCTACAATGAGCGGCGTGCCGAATGTCAGGATTTCCCGCCAGGTTGACGGCGAGCGGATCGAGGGCGTCACCCGGCCGGTCTTCATCCGCAATGGCAAGGACTACTTCCTGACCGACCTGGAGATCTACGCCGACGGCAGCATCTTCTGCTGGGAATGGGTCGATCTGGCCGGCTTGAAGGCCAAACTCGCCTCCGGCTGGGTCGCCACCTCGTTCGAGCCTGGGGCGCGGGCGTCCGCGCACCACCTCGCCTCCTGGCGGTTCGCCGACCCGCAGTCGTGGATGAAACCCGAATGGCTGCTTGGCGAGGTGGCAGATGAGATCGACACGCTCAACGGGCGTCCCAACTCGACCGGCCGCTGCCTGCTGGCCCTGGACCAGTACCCTCCAGAGCCGCTCGGAAGAGGACCGGGCCGCGCTGCGCGCCGCCTACGAGGCCATACCTTGGCACCTTCGGCGGTACGCCCTCGGCGACATGGACTCCAAGGACTGGCCGCTTCGCGTCCTTGCCGTTGGCAAAGGCGGAAGGCTGGACTATCCCGGCGGGAACGCGGTGACGGTGACCGACCAGATGCACCAGCAGGCACTTGACTACTTCGCCGACCGGCAGCAAGAGCGGGAGAAATGGGCACGACCCACCTACCCTGACGGGCCAGAGGGAGCTGATTCGCCCACCGTCCACCTGAACCAGGTCTTCTACCCCAAGGGGTGGCCACAAGAGCCGGGTGTGCTGGCCCTGCGCAATGAGTACCCCGCAGCGATCGTGGTCGACTCGGTCAGCTACCCCACCGTCGTCCACGCCTACTGGGCGCTCGCCGCCGCGGACCCGGCCACAGCCGAGCAGATCCGCGCAGCGGACCGGCCTTATGACGCCGGGAAACTCGCCGAGCAGGCCGCCATCCGCGCGGACTGGCCTGTTATTAGGACCGGGGTCATGGCGCGGCTGCTGCGGGCCAAGTTCGCCCAGCGCCCCCAGCTTGCCGAGATCCTGCTCACCACCGGCGACGGCCGAATCGAGTACGCCAGCGTGGGCTCGGGCTACTGGAACACCGGGCGTGGCCAGGGACGTAACTGGATGGGACGGCTGCTTGAGCTGATCCGCTCCGAGACCGCCGCCCAGGCATCCAGCCCGGCCCAGCCGGCCCCATGACCGCCATCCGCACCGTCCGGGCCCGCCAATCATGCCAGGAACATGATCATGGATGAGGATGAGACGACGCTGCTGTGGCGGCCGACCGGGCCGGAAGAACTCGAATTGGTCCGCCAGACCGGATGGCGAGCATGGCCGCCCCGTCTGCCCAGGCAGCCGATCTTCTACCCGGTACTCAGCGAGAACTACGCGATCAAGATCGCCCGTGACTGGAACGTCCCCGCCAGCGGAACCGGCTACGTAACCCGATTCCGCGTCCGCTCGCAGTTCGTCGCCCGCTACCCGGTCCGGCAGGTAGGAGGCAAGACAATCCTCGAACTATGGATCCCCGCTGAGGATCTCGACGAGCTCAACGCCAACATCGTCGGCCAGATCGAAGTCGTGCACGTATTCACCGGGCAGCAGTCACGCCCCGGCACCGAGGCTGGACACGGCTAGCACAGCTCGCTGCCACCGGATCATCTGGCTGTCACCATGGATCCGCATGGGTTGGACGGTGGTCACGTCACTTGTGATCGTCGCAGTGATGGCTGCATAGGCGCCTGTGGCGCCGACAGCGGGGCAGGATGGGACTCGTGACAGGCGATAGGGGCGTGGGCCAGCTTCAGCAGGAGCTGTTCGCCGAGCCGGACGGCGCGGCCGGGGCGGAGCCAGTGCTGATGGCGCTGAACGCCGAGTTCTACGAGCTGATCTGGCGTGGGCAGAAGACCCATGAGTTCCGGCGCCGGTTCCTGGAAGGCCGCCCGGTCCGCTGGTTCGTGTACCTGAACGCGCCGGTGTCCCGGCTGGCGGCGGTGATCGATCTCGGGCCGACCATCGCCGATGTCCGGAACGCATCGCGGCGATCGCCGAGACGGCCCGGCCCGGGAACGGTGCCAGCGTGCTGGCGTATGTCCGCGACCTGGACCGGGCATTCGCCATCCCCATCCTGGACGTCACCGAGTACCGGGGCCTGCGGGCCAGCGATCTGCAGGCGGAACTGGGCGGCTTCCACCCGCCGCAGGGGTATGTACGGCTGTGGCAGCACCCGCAGTAGCTGGCCGTCTGCGAGAAGATCGCCGCAGGCCCCCCGGTCCGGCATCTGCGGTTGCCGCCGCGGTGATCGCACGGCCGCAGTGACCTGCACATCAGCGTGGTATCAGCATGCCGTCCATGGCGAGCGCGAGATGGTCGGTTGCTGCCAGCGTGTCGCGCACGATGCCTGTGACTGCGGCATGGTCGGTATTGCCGTGCAGCGTGACGTGGGTCACCGCTGGTTCGCGCAATGGGTTGCTGTGCTGCGCCATGATGGTGACGGTGGACGGTGTGCCGGTGGCGGCGTGGACTGCGCGGGCGATCTGCTCGGCGTGCACGGCGTAGACCTTGCCAGCGTGGTAGGTGGGGTTCTTCCCGAAGGCCGCCTCTACGCTCTTGGGCCGGTGGATCGGGATGAGCCCGCTGGGAGTATTGCCGCGGCCGACGAAGCCCTCTTCCCCGAATTCCAGGCAGGAGCCGCTGCCAAGCAGGTAGTGCTTCTTGCCCCGGTAGGGGTTCGTGTCGCCGCTGTTGAGCGTGAGCTGGTACTCCAGCGCACCATCGAGTTCCCGGGCTGCCACCCTGTCGAGTTCCGCATGCACCTGTCGCAGGATGGCATGGTAGGTGTCCGCATCGGGGGCGGCGAGTGGGTGCACGGCGACGTTGACCGTGACGTCGACGCGGCGTGCATGACGGACAGCCATGACTTTGATGTCCTGCCCTAGGCGGAGATCGGCCGGACCGCTGGCTTGCTGGTTGAGGTGGCGTTCCAGGGCCAGGGTCAGCCGCTCGGCCGGGGTGTGCGGCCACCATGCCGTTACTGCCACCGTGTCACTGGCGGTCGGGCAGGTAAGTTCGGGCAGATCGGCCAGATCACGGGGATGGAACCAGATCGGGTAGCGGGAGCGGTCGCTGGTCAGGTGCTCGATGCGCAGCCAGCGGGCCTGGTCGAAGTTCGGCAGGACGGTGGTCAGGTAGCTGCGCGCGACGTCCTCGAACAGGCCCCGGTGGTCGATCGCCTGGTCGCCGAAGGAGGTGGACACCCGGCCCCCGATCATCAAGGTCACCGGGGCGATCATCTCGAAGACGCCGGGGCCGGTGTGGGCGTGGCCGCCGCGCAGGTAGAGCTTGTCGAGATTGTGGTGTAAGACCGCGCCGAATGTCTGCTGGCAGTGGCGCGAGTAGGCCACCGACATGCGTTCGGCGAGAGCATCGGCGAGGGTGTCTGGATGCCCGATGCCTTTTCTCTCGACGATCTCCAGCGGGAGGTCGTCTGGGCTTGGCTGCGAGCTGACCGTGATGGCGGCGGTCATGGCTGGATCTGCGTTCCGGTGCGCGGGCGTGACTCAGGCTGGGCCGCTGAGAGTGAGGTCATAGTCGGTGCCGGGCAGCTCCGCCCCTATCAGGAGCTTTGACAGTTCAGCGTGATCGTCGGGGGTGTACGGAACGCCGCGGGCGATGACGACAGGGTGGGCTGCTGCGGTCTGGCCCATGAGGATGGAGGCCGCGGAGGCGATTTCATCGACCCGGTTCATTACGGGCTTACTGGGTTTTCCGAACAGGTCGGCTTCACCATCAGGTTCTTCGAGATGGCGGATGCCGGCGATGCCGATCGCGGCGCCGAATGCGCCTTCGCGGGAGGGGCTGCCGAAGGAGTCGGACACGATTACGGCGACCGTCGCGCCGGTCAGTTCGCCGATGCCCGCCCGGAGGTAGCGGGCAGAGGCGTCGGGGTCTTTGGGCAGCAGCACGGCGTAGCCGTCGCCGGGCGGCCCGGCGTTGGAGGTGTCAACGCCGGCGCCGGTACCCTGGAAGCCCAGCCGGTGGATGGTGACGATGTGGCGGCCTTTGATGCCGAGGATTGCCGCCGACTCGTCCAGATACAGCTGGCACAGCCGGGCGTCGCGGCCGGTCAGCTCAGCGAGCCGCTGGGCACGGGTGCTGGGTGTGATGTCGCTCAGGCGTACCAGGCGGCCCTCGGCTTTGGAGACGATCTTCTGAGCGGCGATGATCACGTCGCCGTCGGCCAGGGTCAGCCCGTCCGCTTCAGCGCATTTCGCGATGATGGCCGCGAGATTGTCGCCGGGCTGGATCAGCGGGATCCCCGGCAGCGCGCGGAAAGTCATGTCCCAGGTGGTCATCAGGAAAATACCTCACATCCAGTAAGAATTGTCGCAGGCCGGTCAGGGCCAGCAATGATCTGGCGGACGAACCGGGCGCCCGCCTCATTGCCACGGCGCCCTTTGACCCGCTGTTTTCGCCGTGCGTAGGTCAGCGCCAGGTGCAAAGTCTGCCGCAGCGCAGTTGGGTCCCGCCAATCGGGCAGCGTGAAGATGTTCGGGAGATGAGCGACGGCTCGCGCATTGCTTGCTTGCTCACCTCCCCGATGCGGGTCGGCTGTGATGGGGATCAGGATGGCCGGGATGCCGCAGTAGGCGGCCTCGGCCGCGGTGTTGCGGCCCGCACGGGCGATCATCAGCTCGTGATGGGGATACAGGTCGGTCAGCTCGACCGGCCCGGGCATGATGTCCAGCCATCCCGTCGGGCGGTGCCCATAGCGCCCCGGCACGTTTGCATCGGCGCCCAGCACAACGGTGGCGTGGGCGATAAGGCCGCTCACAGCGGCTTCTGCAAGAGCGTCGAGCATGCAGGCCAGCGCAGCATCTGTTGCTGCCCGCAGTCTGGGGTGGGCGTGCACCGATCCGCCGCCTGTCGAAACCAGCACTCGTGGCGGCCCGGCAGCAGGCTGGTGCCCAACGGGAAAGTCTTTGATGATCGCCGGCACTTCCAGGCACGGTGTGCTGGGGACCAGCCCAGACCGGCGTGCAGGGCTGGTACTGGTCAGACTGGAGATCAGCACGGCGTCGGCGTACGCGAGGAGCAGCCGGTTCACCCGCCGGAACGTGTTCGGCTGCCCGGTCAGATCATGCGGATTGGCCAGGTAGATCACTGGCAGGTCCAGATGAGCCAGTGCTACCGGGAGGAGGAACTCGCCGTCAATCAGGACCAGGTCCCACGCTGTGTTCTCGGCTAGCTCCACGATCCGGACGGCCTGGGGTGAGACCGGATCGATGAACAGCCCATCAGGTGCACCGATGTCCATGACCTCTTTACCAAGAGCGCGCAGATACTGCGTTCCCACTTCGTAGGAGACGAACTGAACAGCTGCCGGAGAGCCGTCGCCGAGTGCCTGGGTCAGTGCGAGCGAGGGGACGACCCGGCCCAGCCCCGGGGCGCCACGGCTGACTGCCAGTACTCTCACAAGCCCGCCAGCCTGGCCCGGGACTGTGAAGCAACGCGGTGGGCGACAGTGACGAAGCCCGCAGCCTGGCGAGGGAGGGTGAGGCCGGTCTTCTCTTTGAGGACGTCGACGACCAGACGCTGATCGTGACTCAATTCACCATCGGGCCGTTGCCAGAGCTGGGCCAGGTCGGGCATGGAGCCTCCGACCGACAGCCAGCACAAGGCCGCGTAGTCGGACAGATTCCAGCACGCCAGATGTTCCGTCTCGATGTGGCGGCGGAACTGGCCGTGGAGGACTTTCATCTGCGGCTGGGTAAGCGTCGCAGTTGCGAAGTATTCGTGTGCCGGGTCGTAGAAATTGATGTGCTGGCGGATTCGCCATGCCGGGTCGAGGATACGGATTCCGAACTTCTCTGGCCGCCGCTCGAATGTAGAACCGGGGGTGAGGAAGAAGGGGCTGCCGCCGACAGAATCGAACCGGATAGGCGCCAGGCCCGCGAGGGTCTGCTCAACGGTCCGGCGCGTCTCACCGGGCAGGCCGATGATGAAGTTGCCGTGAACAAAGATCCCGTGCTCATGAAGCAGGTCGACCGCCTGGCTGACCTCACCGGGATGTTTAGTGTGGTGCTTGCCGACGCGAACCCCCTCGGCCAGGCTTTCGATGCCCAGGAAGAGCGCCCGGCAGCCAGCTCGCGCCATACGGGAAGCGAGCACGGGCGTGATGTCGTGGGGGTAGGCGTACGCAGCCCATTCGATGGGCAGGTCCGCGGCGATCATCGCGTCGAGCAGCTGGTCCAGATCGGTCCCGAGGCTGCTCATGCTGGAGTCCACGAACCGGACCCACACCTGGCCGTAGCGGTCCGCGAGCCCACGCAGGGTGGCCATGGTCCGCTGAACCGGGTCGATGGCCACGCCTCGCCGCAGCACCGGATCAGTGCAGAACGGGCAGTGCTGGCGGCAGCCACGGGAGAACTCCACAGGGAAGACCGGGAAATAGCGGTGCTCAGGCCAGATCGTGTAGTCGGGAACAAGCTCGTCCATCCGTGCGGTGCCGGTGCCGCTGCCAACGATCCTGGCGGCCGGGACGCCGCCGCCGCGCATGACGCCGGTGATCGCGGCCATGGCCTGCGGCAAGCAGTCACCTACTCCCACCAGGTCAAAGGCATCGGTCAGCGCGAAAACGTCGTGTCTCAGCAGGGTCACGTGCGGCCCACCGACGACCGTTACCCGGCCTGCTTGCCTGGCCGCCGCAGCGAGTTCCATGCCACACGCGAAGTCGTCAATGTAGAGACTGAACGCGGCTACGGCCGATTCCTGCTGCAGCGCGGTGCCGAAGTCATCGAAGGTGAGATCGGCAAGGAGTGGTTCCAGGCCACTGGACCGCGCATGGGTCGCGAGCATGGTCAGGCCGAGGTTCCGGTAGAACGCGCCGAGCCCGCGGGACGGCTGCGGCCGGACAATCAGAACACTCCGATGGTTCTTCACCGCGTCCTCCCAGTCCCGGCCTCCGTGACCGTCGGCACGCCTGTGGTGAAGAGCAATGACAGATGGTCTGCGACCACAGCGGACGGGCCGGCGACATACCGGGACCGGGCCAGCAGTCGCTCCAGCGTGGCAGTACGTGCGCGGTGCGCCCCTTCGTCATCGAACGCCGGAAGATAAGGACCGAAGCGCCCATCGGGCAGCAACCACGGCGTCGAGGAGCCCCGTACGTAACGCAGCGAGTTCTCATGCAGGTTCAGCCTGTGCACAGTTGTGTCTCCAGGCTCATCGACAAGCGCCTCATAACCGTCATCGACGTGGACGAAGACCAGCGCGCTCACCCGGGCTGGCTGGTCGCTCACCTCAATGCCCAGCTGATCAGGCCGGACATCACGCTTGGCCCGCCAAGGGTCGCGGACACCCGCGGGAAACAGTGCCAGCAATTCCGGCATGACCGTCCTCACGGAGGCATAACGCAGCCGCACGTGACGAGTCCCTGCCACGACCTCGGGCACATCTTTCGCGCTTCCGACGACCACCAGGTCATTGCCGGCGAGCGCGGCACGGTAGTCCCGGCTCCCCGCCACCCACCACTGGGCCACAGCCGGCACCCTGCACCCTGGCACCCACCTGCGCACACCCAACGGCACCCCCGCCACCGTCACCGGCGGCCACACCCCCACAACCCACACCGGCTGGATGTGGGACCTCACCATCCCCCACAACCACGACTTCTACATCCAAGCAGCCACCACCGCTATCCTCGTCCACAACTGCGATCCGGTGTATCGTGTGCTGCGTCCCGATGAGGATCCAAGTGCCGGGCTTTTCCCAAAGAATCCCAAGGCGAATTGGAGCATTGATCAACACGTAAGGTTCGGCTCAGAACCGGATTTCCAAAGCCAATATATCTCCTTCACCAAGAGACGGGGAGGGTTATTCACGCCATCTGGTAGAAGTGCAGCCCAACAACGGCTGAGATGGTGGTGTCAAAGGTGTCAAGCGGGCGACGGTAGTCGGTGTGCATAATCCTCCAGGCCTTGAAATTTGCAATGACC
>OFGV01000042.1_pt1 | contig 19621 bp, 17 predicted proteins | sample 1521911 | NCBI WGS metagenome assembly OFGV01 (sample SAMEA2553413, study PRJEB24118) | soil metagenome
TGATGCCGAACACGCGCATGAGGTGGACGGGGTCGGCGGTGTGGCTGGCTTCATCGAGGATCCGGTCGCGGCGCAGCTGGCCCGGGCTGAGCCCGAGCGGCCCGAAGATGGCTTCGATCACGGTGTGTGGACGCCTACCGCTTTCGTAGACACATGAATTATGCCACGGCGGCTATTGCCGTGTCAATTTGTTCCTCATACTCGGCTGGTGTGAGATAGCCGAGCCTCTTCTGAATTCTGCGGCGATTGTAGTAGACCTCGATGTACTCGAAGACCGCGTTCCTGACCATCTTCAGCCCATGCCACACGTGCAAGTGAATGAGCTCTTTCTTCAAGATCGCGTTGAACGATTCGGCGGCCGCATTATCAAAACATGACCCGGTGTGGCCGACCGATGGGATGACCCCGCTGGAAAGACACAGATCCCTGAACGCCTTGCCGGTGTACTGGCTTCCGCGGTCGGAATGGAAAACCACCCCGCCCATCCCGGGGCGGCGGGCGGCGACCGCCATCTTCATCGCGTCAAGAACCAGTCCCTCGCGCATATGACCGGCGATCGCCCAGCCAACGACCTTGCGTGAAAACCCGTCGATCACCGTCGCAAGATACGCCCAGCCACCCACCGTGTGAATATAGGTGATATCCCCGTACCACAATTCGTTTTGCCGGCCCGGGACGAACTGGCGGCCGACCAGGTCCACCAGGCCGCTCTGATGAGCCTTGTCCTGGACCGTGGTGACCTTGTACGGCCGGGGATGCACGCAGGCCAGGCCAGCTGCCCGGGCCAGCCGCCGCACCCGCCGCGGCGAATGGGCGTGCCCGCGGCGGGCCAGCTCGCGGTGAATCCGGTCGACGCCGTACCGACCCTTGTGCTCGACGTCAATCGCGACAATGAGAGCGGTCAGCTCCCCGTCCGCCATGGCCCGCGCTGACGGGGCTCTTTTCAGCCAGGCGTAATAGCCCGCCCGTGACACCTCAAGCATCCCGCACATGAACGACACCGGGAATCTCTCCTCGCGTGGCATGCGTTTGTTCTCCCCATCCATATCCCGGATGAAGGCGAACTTCACTGATTCTGGCTCGCAAACCACGCCGCTGCTTTTTTTAGAAAGTCCCGCTCCATCTTCAGGCGCCGGTTCTCCTCCTCCAGCTCCTTCAGACGGGCGCGATCATCCACGCTGAGCGGCTTCTCCTTAACGGTGCCGTTCTTCTTCGCCACGTTCACCCAGTTCCCGAGAGTGCCCTCATTGATACCCAGCTCCCGGGCGATTTCCGCTATAGGCCGGGACGAGCTGACCACCAACTCTACAGCCTCAGCCTTATATTCCTGGGTGTACTTCCTGCGCGCAGATCCCACTTCCGGTTCTCTCCTCGTAGACCGTCGTACCACATCGGGGACTGTCTACGAAACCGGTCGGAGTCCAAACAGCAGCGGCAGGGTGAGCGTGGATAGCAGCGGCAGCCCGCCGCCTTGGGCGGTGCTGGCGGACAAGGTGAGCAGCGTGACCTCGGAGGCGGTCTCGAGGCCGAGTCCGAACAGGATGCCCAGCGGGTACATGTGCCAGGAGGAACGGATCAGCGTGCGGGCCCGCCTACCGAGGATCCGGTTGACCAGCCCGCGGTTAAGCAGTTGCAGCTCGAGCTGGTGCTCATCCAGTGTGCCGCGGCGCAGTGACCGCCATAGGCCGATGATCCCGATGAGCACGAGGGCATTGAGGGCGGCGACCAGGGCGAGAAAGGACATCGCGACGACGGTGGAGATGACGCCGCCGAGCCGGTGCCAATGATCCAGCTGCGGGGTCGCGGCTGCTCCGGCCGCTAGCGCGACGATGACGGCAAGCGCGACGACCACCGAGGAGTGCCCCATAGCGAAGAAGAAGCCGACCCCTACCGGCCGGCGGCCGCGCTGGACCATGAGCCGGGTGGTGTCGTCGATGGCAGCGATGTGGTCGGCGTCGAAAGCGTGCCGGATACCCAGGACGTAAGCGAGCACGCCGGCCCCGGCGAACGCACCCGCGCCTGCCGGGCCATGGGTGACGGACAGGTAGAGCGACCATCCGGCGATGTGCAGCAGCGCGATGACAGCGACGATGCCGGACAGCTGCATACGCTGCGCCCGGGTCCAGCCCTGGGGAGCGGTCACGGCCGGGGCAATCACAGGCTCGTCGACCTCCTCGGCATGCCGGCACCCGAACTGCTCACAGCCGCGGCTCGCAGGGTGGGTCAGTTGCGGGCTGGGTCGACGGTGACGGGTTCCCGGCGGGCCCGCTGGTGGCTCATGTCCCGGGGCGTGGTCAGCACGGTGCCGGTGCGCTCGTCGACCTGGGCGGGTGTGAGCGTTCCGGTACGGAGCAGCAGGGTCTCCAGCGCTTCCAGCCAGCGATCGTAATAGCGCCACGGCTCGCCAGTGCCGGCCCGCTCCCAGTCCCCGATGGCAGCGATCAGCGCCTGCTGGAACTCTTGCCAGGTGTAGTGGCCATTCTGGTGGGCGGCCACCGCCAACGCAAATACCCGGATCTGCCAGGCCGTGCCGAAAGACACCTGCGCGCCGTCAGGGCGGATAGCATCCTGGTGCGGCAGTTGCCCGAGTAGCTGCTCGACGTGGGCTCGGGCGGAGTCGGGGCCGGTGGGCCCAGTCACCTGGTCACTCTCCGGGGCGCCGGGGCCGGCCGACGCCGATCATCGAGTCACGGGTGACCAGTCCGGCCAGTTGTTCCTCGCTCATCCCGCCGGTGCCCTCCGGGCGCTGCGGCAGCACGAAGTAGCGCAGTTCAGCGCTGGAGTCCCACACCCGGATCTCCACCGATTCCGGCACATCCAGCCCGAAGTTCTCGTGCAGCACCGCACGGGGGGCCCGGACCATCCGGGACCGGTAGGCCGGGTACTTGTACCAGTTGGGGGGCAGCCCCAGAACCGGCCAGGGGTAACAGGAACACAGCGTGCAGACGATGACGTTGTGCACGGCGCCGGTGTTCGCCACGGCGACCATGTCCTCACCCTGCAGGCCGCCGATGCCCATTTCCGCGCAGGCCGTGGAGGCGTTGGCGAGCAGCCGGTCGCGGAAGGCCGGATCGCTCCACGCCCGGGCGACCACCTTCGCGCCCAGGTGGGGGCCGACCTCGTTCTCGTAGATCTCGGCAAGGCGGTCCACCGCCTCGGTGGTCATGATGCCCTTCTCGATCATGATGGACTCGAGGGCCTTCACGCGGGCCGCGATCTCCTCCTCCGAGCGGGGAAGGGACGCCGGCACCGGCGGGGGGCTCTGGGTGGTGGTCATGCTGGCTCTCCTCGCGTGAGTCAGGGTGGCGGGGCGGTCAGGCCTTCTCGATGTAGGGCTCCCACACGTCGAACGTGACCGTGCTGTTCGGGTCGGCGGTCTGCTCGCCCCACAGGTCGGCGGCGCGGAAACGGACCGTGTAGACGTGCTTGGGGTCCTCGCCCAGCCCATTGCCGGCGCTGTCGGGGTAGATGAAGGTCCCGTGCGCCAGGTCGATGATCCCGGTCTTGCCGCGTATGTACCGGGCCCGGCGGGTGTGCCCGGCCGGGGAATCGTCCTTGACCCTCACCCGGTCGCCGACGGCGAACTTCGGCGGGTCGCCTGACTCGCGGCGGGCCGACCCACCGGAGCGGACGACCGACTCCATCAGCGTCACCAGGTCCGGGTCCTTCCGGCCGGGCAGCGGCTCGTCCGGGTTGGCCAGGTAGTGGCGGGTCAGCGCGTCCAGTTCCTCCGGGTCCACCACGCCCGCCCTGACCGTGTAGTGCTCGATAGTGTGCGCCCAGTGCTCGTAATAGCGCGACGTGAGGTAGTCGGCTGGGTGCATCTGCTCGATGCCGAAGCGGAACTCATCGACGCCGAAGTAGCCCTTGATGAAGTTGGTGGGGAACATCGCGAAGGCGGCCTTCTCCCAGTCGGCATGCCAGACCGGTTCGTGCTCCTCAACGATGACGGGCCCGAGCCCGTCGGTCCCGCCAAGGTCGTGTACGCCATTCATGGGCCGGTTCCTTTCCTCGGGCGCGAACGGTGGTGCTACGGGGCGGGCGTGGCGCCAGCGGATGCGCCTGCCCGCGCGGGTGGGGCGGGGAAGCCGCCGCTCAGCTTCTCGAAGGCGTGAGCCACGCGCAGGCACGTGGCGTCGTGGAACCGCTTGCCGATGATCATCATGCCGACCGGCAGCTCATCGACCAGGCCAGCCGGGACCGTGGTTGCCGGGTGGCCGCTCACGTCGAACGGCGCGGTGTTGGGGATCATCTCCAGCGCGCGAGAGATGTAGGTCTCCCGCGGGTCTGAGGCCGTGACCAGCGGGGTGGCGACAATCGGCAGGGTGGGCATGACCAGGACGTCGAAGGAGGCCAAGGCCTCGTCGTAGCCGCGGCGCACCTCGAAAGCCAGGTTGCGCGCCATCGCGTAGTGCCGCGCCTGGTAGTTCTCGATCGAGTAACGGCCGCACAGGACAACCAGCTTCACGGTCTCCGACCACGCGTCGGGCACCTCTCGGCGCTGTCGCCCGTAGAAGGCGATCAGTTCCGGGTCGTACAGCCCGTCCCAGTTGTAGCCGTACCCGTTCCCGTCGACCATCTGCGCGGTGGCCCCGTCGGTGGCGATCACGTTCCACACGTGCATCGCGTGCCGGTGCCAGGGCACGCTCACCTCACCGACCTGCATGCCGGCCTCCCCAAGCCGGGCCGCGGCCGCCCGGACCGTCTCGTCCACGCCAGGCTCGGACAGGTCAGGGATACCGAAACCCTCGCTGACTACGCCGACCCGCAAGCCGACGGCATCACCGCCCAGCGCCCCGACGTAATCGGCCGGCTGCACGTCCGCGGGCTGCCGCGGATCCCATCCGTCCCGGCCCGCGATCACGCTCAACATCAGCGCCGCATCGGCCACGGTCCGGGTGATCGGCCCCAGATGGTCGAGGGTGAACTCGATCGGGAACGCCCCGGTGTAGGGGACCAGGCCATGGCTCGGCTTGTGCCCCACCGTGCCGCAGAACGCGCTGGGAATCCGCACCGAGCCGCCCTGGTCCCCGCCCAGCGCGAGATCGACCTCCCCGGCCGCCACCAGCGCCGCGCTTCCGCTGGACGAACCGCCCGTCGTCCGGGTCACATCCCAGGGGTTGCGCACCGGCCCGGTTACCGAGGTATGGCTCGCGCCGGAGAAGCACAGGTCCTCGCAGACCGCCTTGCCGGTGATCGTCGCCCCAGCGGCCAGCAGCCGGCTCACCACGGTCGCATCCCGGCTCGGCACGAAGCCTTCCAGCGTGCGCGAGCCGTTCATCATCGGCACCCCGGCAACCTCAATGTTGTCCTTGACCACCACCCGGCGGCCAGCCAGCGGCCCGTCCGGCCTCTCCCGGATCTCCGTTCTGACATACCAGGCACCCAGCGGGTTGTCCGCCGGCTCCGGCCGTGTCCAGGGCCGGTCGGCGGGCGGGCGGGGAGCGCTCGCCGCATACAACTCCTCGACCGTCTCGTAGGAGGACAGCAGCCCAGCGGCCATGGGCTCGAAAGAGCCAAGATCCTCCTCGCTCAGGTGCATGCCATAACCACGGGCGATCGCTGCGAGCTCATCCCTGCTCGGCGGACGGACAACCATAAGCGACCTCCAGGCCACGGGACGCGGGGAACCGCGCCCGCCCGCAATCCGGATCCGGCCGCCAGAGGCCAGCCGGTCAGAGCAACGACTCTAGGGTGCGGCCGTCCGACACGTCAATGGGTCATGACCTATTGACATATCAGGGAGAGGCTGGGATGAGATCAAAGCCCCCGGCCCTTGCTTCGGCAAGGTGGAGGTGCTGGCGCACCGTCTCCGGGCCGGACAGTGTGACCGTGCCCCGCGGGAACTGGCAAGCCCGCCCGGTCAGCTGCCGGGCCACCGAGCGGGGGTCGCCGTCACCGGCCCTGCGGGCCGCCGCCGCGTACAGGTGCAGGGCCTCGTATGCCGACTCCGAGATGCTGGACACCGGCGGAGCCCAGCGACCGAAGCGGGCGCGGTAGCGGGCCAGGAAGCTGGTATTGGCCTCCTCGGCGAGCTGGGCGAAATACCCCGAGACCGCCCACAACCCGGCGGCCGCACGGTCGCCGATCCGTTCCCGGGTTGGTTCGTCCAGCGCAAGCGCGAGGGTACGGCAGCGATCGCGCAGCCCCCTCGCGTAACACTGCCGCTCAAAGGCGACAGCGTCGGCGCCCACGAAGGCGGACAGGATCAGGTCGGCCCGCGAGGCCAGGATGCGCTCGATCAGCGGACCGAAGTCCAGGCTGCCCAGCTGGACGAGGCCCTGGCCTGCCACCACGCCGGACTTTCCGGAGATTTCCCGGCGGGCGCAGGCGTGGACGATACGCGGCCAGCAGTAATCGTTGCCGACCAGGAACCAGCGGCGGCCGCCCGCCGAACGCATCAGCGGCCCGACCGCCGCCCGCAGTTGGTCGTCCGGGCGCTCGCCAAGCTGGAACAGCAGCTCACCGCCCCGGCCACCCTCGTTCATCAGCGTGTGCACCAACAGGACGCTGCTGCCGACCTCACGGGCAACCCGGGCGAAGGTGGCCGACGTGGTCGTGGCCATGATCACCTGACAACCCGACCGGACCAGCCGCCGGGCCTCTGCGGCGCCCACCTCGGCGTCGGTCGCGTCATCGCCGACCACTAGCCGAACCGGATGCCCGCGGATCCCACCGTCGGCGTTGATCTCTTCGACCGCCATCCGGGCCAGGTTCTCGGTCGCCGCCGCAAACACGCTGCCCGGACCGGACTTGCTCGTCAGCAAGCCCACCGGGTGGCTGTCAGCGGGCAGTTCGTCCGGCACCGCCCAGCCACGCCGTCGCATCAGCCATCGCAGGCCCTCGGCATCCAGCTCGGCGATCAACCGGACACGTGTGCCGCCACCCGGATCGGCGTCGAACAAGCAGCGCAACCGGCCACGCCACGGCAAGTCGTGCGCCACCACGATCGCGCGCGGCGGCCGCATCGCCACGATCCGGCCAAGGATCTCCACATCCCCGTCCCCCGCCAGCCCACCGATCGGCGCCCGCATGCCAACCACGGCGCCCCCTTCGAGCCGATCGCACACCGCGTCGAACACCCAGCCGACACCCGCCCCGGCACCGAACAACCCGAACACCGTCTCCGGGGAAGCCATGACCGTCCGCTCCGCGGCCAGGGCCAACGTGGCCATCACCGGACCTGGCGGGCAGTCGAACCTCTCCCCTCCACCTGGCCAGTTTCCGCCGCAGCCTTCATTTCGTCTAGGGACGACTGGAACAACTTCTGCAGGAAGCCCAGCACCTCCCGGGCCGGACCCTCCGGATCCAGGGCGTAATACCGGTAACGCCCTGAACGCCGCTCCGTGACCAGGCCCGACGTCCGCAACACCCGCAGATGACTGGACACCGCGGTGCGCCCCACCTGCCGGACCCGCGCAGCGATCTCACCCACACTGCACTCAGAGTTCGCGGAAAGCACACCCAGAATCTCCCGGCGGACCGGGTCGGCGAGCGCGTCGAACGCATCGGCACCCACCGGTCACCCTCCACCGCGACGAACACCCATCAACAGATCGCGAAACACTGACGCCTCCCTGAGGCTACCCCGTATTCACCAGCCGGCGTGGTTGGGTAGGCAACTGGCGTGGTAACCCCCGGTGGGATTCCGTTTCCAGCCGCCCCCGTCGAGCCATGCCAATTTCCCGCAGCTCACCGACATCCTTGACCGAGATCGGCGGCAGGCGGCCTACCGTTCGGTCGGCCGGCAACACGCATGTCCGCCAGGCGGGAAGGGACTGGGGCTACCCGGTCTTGCCGGACTGTGAGCGGGTTGCCGGCCGTCAGTTGAGGCGGTCGGGCATGCGCAGGATGCAGTTCCTGCCTTTAGCTGCGCCAGACCGTGGGCGGCAGTGGCGAGTTAGCCCGTTACCGGAGCCGCTAGCTGCCTCAAGCGCTGGTCAGCGGTGGCTTCAACCCGTGGCGCGAGGACTCCCGCCGGAGGGCGCCGGCCGTGAGACATTCTTGCCGGGCATCTTGCGTCCTCAGCGCCAGCGCACCCGGTCAACGCCCCGGAGCATGCCAAGCCACAACTCATCAGCGACATAGCGGAATTCTGCATGCACTTCGGGACGACCTTCTTCGAACTCCGCGCAAAACGCCTGGTCACAAGCACCTGCTCCATATGGCGTGTGTGCCACCCAGATGCCACCCACCCGAAGGAGGTGCTCGGTTCTATATTCGAAAAGTTTCCATACCCTGGAGCCCCTTACGGAATCGAACCATAGGCCTTCTCCTTACCATGAATGGCCGTACGGTTCCGTTGCCGCAGGTAGAACGCCTGACCAGGCAGAACGCGAGCACAGGCCAGCGCGCATTAACCCTGGACAGGCCCTCGCGAGCGCCATTTGCCACTCAATCTGCCACCCAGATTGATCTTGTCCTGATCCATAGGCGGTCGGCCGCCAGCCAGGTGGGCGCCTTTCCGCGGTGCCCTCGGTCGCGTGGCAGGCAAGGCCGGATCCCATTCATACGGCGCAACGGGTCCGAACGGCTGGCCGAGGGCATATCTTGGACGCAGAACCCCGGAAGGACACCTTGATGCCTAAGCCCGGCCCAGCCGCACCAGAGCCCGGTAGCCCAGCCAACGGCCAGGCTGACGGGGCGCAGTCCCCGCTCGACACTGGCGTCGCGCACATCGCCCGGGTGTATGACTACTGGCTCGGCGGCAAGGATAACTACGCCGCCGACCGGGCGGCCGGGGACGCGGTGATCCAGGCATACCCTGGCGTCATCACCACCGTCCGCGCCAACCGCGCGCTGCTGACCCGGATGGTGCGCTACCTGGCGGACGAGGCCGGCATCAGGCAGTTCCTCGACCTCGGCACCGGAATACCCGCCGCGAGCAACACCCATGAGGTGGCTCAGTCGGTCATACCCGGCGCGCGGGTGGTGTACGTCGACAACGACCCGATCGTGCTCGCCCACGCCAGGGCGCTGCTGACCAGCGGCCCGGCCGGGATCACCAGTTACCTCGACGCGGACCTGCGCGACCCCCGGCCGATCCTGGAGCAGGCGGCGGATACGCTGGACTTCTCCCAGCCGATGGCGGTCATGCTGATGGGGGTCATGCACCTGATCAGTGACGCGGACGACCCGCTGGGGATCGTGACCAGCCTGATGAGCGCCGCGCCGGAGGGCAGTTACCTGGCGCTGTCACATCCGGCTGCCGACATCGACGCCGACGCGATGGCCAACGCACAGCAGCGGCAGAACCAGATGCAGGCCGAGCAGGTCACCTTCCGCCGCCGCGATGAGGTGGCCCGGTTCTTCGACGGCCTGGAAATGGTCGAGCCGGGCCTGGTGCGGGCGCCGGAGTGGCGCCCAGCCGGGCAGGCCGAGGCCCAGACCACGGCCGCCCTGTGGGGCGGCCTGGGCCGCAAGGCCTGAGCCGGACGGGGGCGGCGGCCGGCTCCGGGTGTGGATGTCGCCCCAGTAAAGGGCGTCGAGGCCGGCCAGTCAGCCGGGCGGTTCGAGCACCGGGACGGCGTACCCGCCGCCGAAGCTCGCCATCGCCGCCGCCGGAGGCGTCCACCGTGGCCGGGTCCCGCGCCTGCCGTCACCCGAAGATATCCAGCGGCAAGAACGCGGAGACCAGCACGTTGGGAACGTCAACCACCTGGCTGATCTTCAGATCTACCGCCACGCTGCAGATGACATAGGCCTGCTGCCGGGTGTAGCCGTAGCCCGATACCAGATGATCGATCATGGCGCGGAGTGCGTTGCGGGCGGCCAGGGTGATGTCCTCTGACCCGTTGCGCCCGTCGCGGTGCACGCAGGTCCCGGTGGTCGCGAAGTACGGGCCGGGCGCAGGCGACGGCGCTGCCCGCTCGAATTGCGGCTGATCGATCTGATGGGCCGTGGCCTGGCCCTTCCTGAGGCCGAACTGGGCGTGGAGCGTGCCACGGACCTCGATCGCCTGGCCGCATGTCTCGCAGTCGCCCTGGGCGAAGTGGGCATCACCGGCCGAGAAGAGAGCGCCGGGTACCCAGACCGGGATCAGCAGGCGCGTGCCCGCTGTGAGCTGCTTGATGTCGACATTCCCTGCGTTCTCCCGCGGCGGTATGGTGCGCAGGCCCTCGGCGCTGACCGGCGGTCCGGCAGGGACCGCGCCCTGCGGTTCGGGGAGGTCAACCATGCCTCCCGCCGCGGCGAGGTCACGCTCCCTGGCGGTGATCCGGGCGCGGAGTTCGTGTGATGGCGCCACCCCCATCGTGCCCATGAACGGCTGTCCCTGGATCCGCACGCCCGGAACCTCGGCCGAGACCGCGAATCCCCCCTCGATCTGCCACCGCGCCAGGAACGGTTCGGGGAAGTCATCCCGGAGGAACCCGAACCCTGGCGACTGCATGGTGTAGCCGAAGGCCCCGGTGGTGACATCCAGGATGTCCACCACCAGCAGGTCGCCCGGCTCTGCCCCGGCCACGTGCACAGGGCCGGTCAGCGGGTGCACCACGCTGATGTCGACGCCGGGAATGTCGGCCGCCACCGACCCCTCGCCGATCTGGCCGTCCACCGCGTCGCGGGTCTCCATCACCACCTCGTCTCCCGGCTCGGCCCAGATCACCGGCGTGATTCCCGGGTGCCATCGGTTGTGTCCCGTGCCCGGCTGCCCGGCGAGCGGCTGGCCCGGGTCTATCCTGATCTCGTGGATGGCCATGCCGCCTCCTCAGTCGTTAGCAGCTTCGGTGAGCTTGCGCGCAAGTTCGGCCGGCCGTGTGAACATCACCTCGTGGCTGCCCGCCATCTCGACGATCTTGCATCTGCCCAGCCGGGACGACATGCCCGGATGCCATGCTCCCTCCGGCAGCGCCCGGTCCTGGCTCACGGCGATGTAGCTCCTGGGCAGCCCGGCACGGTAGAACTCCGCGAGGTCCAGCTTGGCGTCCCATGGCTGGAACGGCTGCGGCACCAGCCGTTCCCAGACGGACCTGGCTTCCTCCACCGGCGCGTCCTGGATGAAGAGGTCGCGGAACACCTCCCAGGGACACTCAACGGTATTGTCGGGGCTCGCGCTGGCTGACTGAGCGAACAAGGCGGTCTGCGCGGGATCGATGTTGTCATTGACACTGGTGCCATCCGCCACCACAAAGGCGGTGTGAAACACCAGGCGTTTGAGCCGTTCGGGTATCTTCTGGGAGACCCGGCTGACAACGGAACCGCCGAAACTGTGCCCCACGAGAACAACATCCCGCAATTCTCTTCTCTCGATGAAGCCGGTCACCGCGGCCACATAGTCATCGTGGGTGATCCCCACCCGGCTCACCCCTGGCCAATGCCCCGGGTAGGTGGGGGCATACGCGGTGTGACCGAGTTCGCGAAGGCACCACGCGGCTGGCTCCCATGCCCATCCGCCGTGCCATGATCCATGCAATAGCACAAACGTCTCGCTCATCATTTTCCTTTCCCGGGCGATAAGCAGTGCAGGCAGCCAGGATCGTCATCGGTGATCGGCGCTATGATGACGACCATGAGTCAATTGCGGTCGGGCGCCGGCGTGCTTCTCGAGATCCTGGAGACAGAGCACGTCCGGCATATTTTCGGGAATCCAGGAACCACCGAGCTCCCACTCATGAACGCCCTGGCCGGGGAGGACCGGTTTCATTACGTGCTGGCTTTGCACGAATCCGTGGCCGCTGGCATGGCCGATGGTTATGCACAGGCGACCGGGCGGCCATCCTTCCTCAATCTCCACACCGCCACCGGGCTGGGGAACGCGATGGGCAACCTGTCCAACTCGTGGGCCACCGGCACGCCGATGGTGGTGACCGCCGGCCAGCAGGACCGGCGTCACCTGCTGGCGGAGCCGTTCCTGTCCGGCAACCTGACCGGCATGGCAGCCGGCCTGGTGAAGTGGGCCCACGAGGTCCACCGGACCGCCGACCTCGGGCCGGTACTCCGCCGGGCTTTTCACGACGCGGCGTCTGCACCCACCGGGCCGGTGTTCGTTTCGATGCCGATGGACGTCCTGCAGGAGCAAGGCGATTTCACGGTGCCCCTGCGGTCCCACATCCAGCGGCGAGCTGTTCCAGCCGCCCTGGCCGACCTGGCTTCGGCCATCCTGGCCACCCCGCGGGCACGCTTCGCGGTGGTCGCCGGTGACGAGGTGGCCCACTCCGGGGCGGCCGGCGCGCTCGTCACGATGGCCGAGCGGCTGGGCTGCCGCGTCTACGGGCCCGCGATGCATTCCAGGCTGGTTTTCCCAACCGCTCACCCGCTGTGGGCTGGCGCGCTTCCCGCCGACGCGGGGCAGATGCGTGCGCTCCTGGCCGAGTTCCACACGATGCTTGTCATCGGCTCGCGCGCGTTCATGACCTTCGGATACACCGGCACCTGGCCGGTACCGCCGGACCTCCGGCTCCTCCATCTCTCCCCGGCAGCGCAAGATCTCGGGCGGACCCACCCGACGTCGCTGGGCCTGGTGGGCGATCCCCGGGCCACCCTGGAAGCGCTCATACCGCTGCTCTCCGGGGTGGACGAAATGGAAACCAGGGAACTGATCCGCACTGCCGCGGCACAGGCAGATGAGCGTCTCGCCGGGATCCGTGAGCGTGCCCGGGCCGCCCGTCCCGACGAGGAAGGGCGCATGCATCCGCTGCCAGCCGTCCAGGCGCTGCTGGCGGCGCTCCCGCCCGAGACCATGGTGGTCGATGAGGGAGTCACCAACGATCCCTATGTCCGGGCCTTCCACCAGGTCCGGACTCCGGACCGGTTTCTGTACTCGCGTGGCGGTGGCCTGGGGTGGGGGCTTCCCGCGGCCATGGGGGTCTCGCTGGGGCGGGACCGCGAACCGGTGGTGGCCGTGGTGGGGGATGGCTCCTTCCTCTACTCGCCGCAGGCACTGTGGACGGCGGTACGGGAGAACCTCCCGGTCGTGGCCGTGGTCATGAACAATCGCGGCTACCTGATCCTGCGGCGGTTCCTGGCCGAGATGCGCGGGCCATCTGCCGGGGCCGCCTCCCGTGTGGGGATGCACATCACCGATCCCAGCGTGGATCTGGTGTCGGTCGCACGCGGGTTCGGCGCAGCCGCCTTCCGGGTGGGCAGCCTGCCGGAGATAGGCGCCGCCGTCCAGGCGGCGCTGGCGGCTGCCCTGCCTACCGTGCTCGACGTGCAGGTCGCCGCCCCGCCGGTGGGCTGAGCCGGGGATGCCACGCGCCGGCGCTGAGCCGGGGCGCCGTTCACTGGCCAGCTCCGGTACCCCTGGGCTGGCCGGCCGGTCCCCGGCCGGCCAGCCCAGGTCTGGTTCATTGCGTTGCAGAGCTGGCGACCGCACTGCCGACCGCGGCAGCCTGCCGTGCGCGCGTCAGTTGCCTGCCCCACACGTAGTAGATGGCGCCGGCCACGATGGCGCTGATGCCGTAGCTGATGTCCGCGCCGCCCAGGGCCTTCCCGATCGGCCCCGTGTACAGGACCGTGGCCATGAACGGCACCGAGACTGCCACTCCGATGAGGAACGACAGCAGGCCCGCCCAGCGGATCGTCCCGAAGGCACCGTTGCGCTTGTAGAACTCGGAGGTGTCCGGGTAGCCGGCGCCGCCGCGGTGCAGCCCCCAGAAGTCAATGATGACGATGGCGAGCCAGGGAGTGACGAAATATGCGACGAGGAACAGGAAGTCCTCAAGCGAGGACTGGAACTTCGGGCCGCCGAACGCCACCGACAGCACCACGCTGATCACCCCGATGAGGACCACCGCGGGCACCCGCTTCAGCGGGATGTCCCAGGTGATGCCGGACAGGGCACCGCTGTATGCGTTGATGACGCACACCATGAGGCCACCCAGGATGATGCCCACGTAGGCGACGTCGGCGAACCCGTGGGAGATCGTTCCCACGCCAGCCAGGATCCCGCCCTTCGCGGCCAGCGTGCCGAGGTAGACGCCCACGATGTTCATCCAGGAGGTACCGAGGACCATCCCCAGGAACGACCAGCCGAATGGCTTGCGGCTCGGGGTGTTGGCAGGCAGGTACCGGGAGAAGTCGGAGGCATAGGGCGCCCAGCTTGCGGTGAACGAGAAGATGATCATGAATTCCAGGGCCACCGACTCCCAGAAAGCCTTGCCATGCACGGTGGTGGCATGACTCGGCCCGAATCCGTGGGCAAAGGCCAAGACGGTCAGGACCAGGAAGATGACCCCGAGCGCCATCGACATGTACCGCTCGATGGAGTGCACGAGGTTGTAGCCGTAGATGGTCAGGACAATGGCGACAACGCCGAGGACGATGGCGACCGGCGTGTAGGGGGCCCCGTGCCAGATCTGCTGGACGGTCTCCGCACCCACGATGTTGGTCGTGGCGAAATACCCGACGAACAGGGTGGAGGCGAGGAATGCGGGGAGATAGTTGCCTATGTAGCCGAAGGCCGCGCGGCTCATGGGCATCTGGGGCATCCCCAGTTTCGGCCCCATCGCCACGGCCGCGGAGTTCATGAGCGCCCCGAGGATATTCGCCGTGACGCAGGTGATGGCGGCGGCCCAGAAACCGAGGCCGAATACCACTGCCAGCGAGCCGATCAGGACCGTGACGAAGTTGATCTGGGCGGCGAACCAGATCGTGCCCTGGAGGTAGGGCCTGCCGTGCCGCTCGTTGTCTCCGATGTGCTCGATGCCATGTGGCTCGACCACCATCACTTCATCGGTGTAGGTTCCCGCAGCGGGATCCTGTGCCTTCGTACTCATCGCTGCTCCACTTTTCCAGTTGCTTATGTTGGGAGGATTCGCCCTCGGTTCCCTACCTCGCTTCCGGGGGAGGTAGCTGGCCGGCGTTCCGGGAACTATCGATCAGGGTGAGGGCTGTATGTGGCTGCGGCGTTGCAGGATGGCCGGCAGGGACGCCTTCCGTTAAGGCCGGTGCTATGAGCTGCCCGGGCTGCCAATCGTGCTAGCTTAAAAGGCTCACGGTAAGAGCGCCGCGATTAATTGTCGCTGGCAAGTGCCGCCAAACATGCGGGCTCACACTTGTCAGCACATGCCAGGAAACCGGGCCCGGTGATCTTCCCGGGGCGGCGGGCGCGCCGGTGCTGCGGGCGCGCCGGTGTCAGTGGCTTAACGTCATGGCTGCGGCCCTTCTCTCGTGCCGCCCTCAGCGAGGTGCTGGCTGGCGGCCTCCTCGCGGACCAGGGGGATCGTCCGGAGCATCGCGTCGCGTATCCGGGTCACTGACTCCTGCCGGTCCGGTGGGTAATCGCCGAGCAGTCCGCGCCCGGATTTGACGCCCAGGTGCCCCGCGTCCACCAGGCCTGCCAGCAGGTCCGGGGGTGCCGCGCCCGTCGCAAGGTCGCCGAACAGCGCACGGGTGACCGCTAGGTGCACATCCAGCCCGGCGATGTCCATGCTCTGGAACGGCCCAATCGCGGCCCACCGGGGGCCAAGCCCCGCCACGACTGCCAGATCGGCGTCCCCCAGCGTGCAGACCCCGGCGGCGACCAGCGCGTATGCCTCACGGAGCAGGGCGTACTGCAGCCGGTTGGCTACGAAGCCGGGCACGGCGCGGCGGACCACCACCGGCGCCTTGCCCAGCTCCGCCAGCCAGGCCCGCAGGGTCTCCACGACGCCAGGAGCTGTGGCCGGGGCTGGCACGACCTCGACGAGTTCCACGAGATCTGCCGGGTTGAACCAGTGCAGGCCCGCAAACCTCCCCGGGTGCGGTACCGCTTCTGCCAGGGCGGCCAGGTCCAGGGACGAGGTGTTCGTCGTCACCAGGGCTTCGGGGCGTACCCGGGACCCGACCTGGCTGAGCAGGGCGATCTTGTCGCCAAGGTCCTCGCGGATGGTTTCCACCACCAGGTCCGCCGCCCCCAGGTCGGCACCGGCATCGGTGGTGAGCCGGATCCGGGACAAGACCTCCCCGGGGCTCTCCCCGTCCTGCCTGGGCTGCCGGGCAGCGGGCCCGCTGGCGCACCCCGGCGCCTCCGCGAGCACCGAATGGATGGTCGCGGAGGCCGCGTCCAGCGTCTCCTGGCGCCGCGATGCCAGGCACACGGTACGGCCAGCCCGGGCGAAGAACACCGCGATCCGGGCGCCCATCGTCCCGGCTCCGATAACCACGACCCGCTCCGGCCGCCCGGGCCCGGCCGCCGTCACCTAACCCGCCTCCCCGCGCTGGCGCAGCACCGCGCGGGTCTTCGCCGGGGTCCACCAGCTTGTGATGTCGCCGCCGGTGAGGATGAGGCCACGGGCCAGTGCCGGCCAGTCGCCCGTCTGGCCGAGCAGCCCGACCGGGACGCTCTCGCGTGCCGCCCAGCCCCGCTGACCGTCCACTCCCAGGGCAGGAGCGCCGTAGTAGTCGGCCAGGGCGGCGACCGCGTCAACCGTGCTGGCCACGTCCGAGTGGTCGGCGCCCCGCACAGCGATCGCGTCAGCGCCCGCCTCCAGGCAGGCCCGGGCGAGGTCACTGAGCGCGTCCTCGGTGTCCTCGGCAGTGGCTCCCGGGAGAAGCCCGGCCAGCTGGCCCAGGGTGGGCAGTTCCGCGATCTGCCCCGTCGTTCCCGCGGCGGCCAGCCGGCCGATCAGAGCGGTGGTGGCGAGCACCTCCGGAAGCCCGGCGACCTCGTCCGAATTGCCGACCGGGCCGGCCGGGGCAGTGGCCGCCCCCGCGCGCAGGCCTGGCAGCAGCGGCACGGCGAGGGCGTCGGCGGCGCAGACATCCCCGGCGTCGGTCAGCAGCCGCTGGGTGACGCCGGTGTCCAGCCAGAACTCTCCGGGCACCGAGGCGTGCACGAACTGCGGCAGCCGCGACCAGGCCAGCGGCGCGAACACCACCTCCCCGGTGCCCGCGAGGACCGCCCTGGTCCTGTCGCGTCCGTTCAAATTCGCACTACTTCCCGGTTGGGGGCCGCGGACGGCCATTCGCCGTAGTAGGTGAGGATCTCCTCGGGCGGGCGGCGGGTACTCCAGTCGGCGGCGAACTCGGCGTACGGGCGGGCTCGCCGCCGCCGCTCCTGCCGGGCGGCTTCGCGTGCCTGCCTGGTGCCCTCCGCATCGAGGAGCATCGTCTGCCCGTCGAATGCGACGCGGTACACCTCGCGCGCTACCTGCGCCGAGATGATGGACCGGGCCACATCGAGGAGTACCTCGCCGGGGTCCCGTTCCAGCACGTCGCCGTAGCCACCGCCGCCGTTGGTGCTGGCCGCCAGGATGTCGCCCTCCCGGAGGATGCTGACCCCCCGGGTCTGGTGCTCCAGGATCAGCTCGCCGGGCCCCGGGTCGGCGGACGCGAGGCTGTAGTCATCGGTGGGGATGCCGGTGTCACCGGCCCGCATCCGCTCAAGCAGGTCCGAGCCCATGACCCGGATGCCAGGAAGCGTGGTGGCGGCGTAGCCGCCGAAGAGCCCGTTCGCCGAGGGGAACTTGGACTCCTTCTGGCTCGAGGTGAAGGCGAGGTACCGGCTTCCGTACACCATGTAGCAGACCGCGGCGCCGCAGCCGCCCCGGTGCCGGCCGAAGCCGCAGGTGTCGGTGAGCTGGTGCTCGAACAGGTGCAGCAGGGGAAACTCCTGCTCGATGTCCTCGACGTCCGGTGCCTTGCCCCAGGGACCGTGGGGAAAGCCGAAGACGTCCACCCCGTCCATGTCGTGCCGCGCGGCCAGGCCGTAGGCGTTGAGCGGGTAGCCCATGAAGTCGGTCACGCGGTAGCCGTGCTGGTTCACCCCGCTCACCATCACCGCCGACGCGCTGGACGTGCAGAAGCCGCAGACGAGATCCCGCTGCGGGGTCGAGTACATGATCTTGGACAGAGCCACCCCGAGCAGGGGGAACACCAGGGCGCCGACGAGCGGCGAGCAGCTGACCGCGGCCTCGCTGCCGGCGTCGAAGAACGAGCCCTTCGGCACCCGGATGTCGATGTTCTCGAGCATCCCCGAGGAGATCGGGAAGTCGTGGAAGGGGAACTGGTACAGGTTCACCGCACAGTGCGCGGCAATGATGTGGGCGAAGGCGTTGTACGAACCCTCGTGCTCGGGCGAGGTGCCATCGAAGTCGATGATCAGCCGGTCGCCGGCGACGGTGATCGCCACCGCCGCGCGCAGCAGGTAGGCGTCGTGCCCGGTGGTGTCCATGAACACGACGTGGCGGTAGGTTCCATCCGGCCAGCTCGCGATCCTGCGGCGCACACCCGCGGAGGTCTGCTCGATCATCCGGCGGAACAGCCCGCGCAGCACTGTGTTGCCATGCTTGCGGGCGAGTTCCTGCACCCGGACCCGGACCCGGTCGCAGGCGGCGACCCGGGCCTTGACGTCGGTCACCTGCATCCGCGGGGCCCGGGAGATGAAGTTCTCCATCATCCGCAGCACATCGTTGCGCAGGGTGTAGCTGTCGCCGATCTTCATCGGCGACAGCTTCATGCCCTCGTCGTGCCTGGTCCGCGCCTGGGTGATCTCGCCGCCGGGCTCGGCCCCGCCGGTCTCGCTCTGGTGCGCGCCGCACACCGCCCAGGCGACCAGCTCGCCGTCGTTGAACACCGGCATGAAGGCGAACTGGTCCGGGTTGTGGATCCCGCCGTACAGAGCCTCGTTGCAGTAGAAGATGTCCCCCTCATGCACTCCGACCGAGGGGTCGTCACCGTAGTGCGCCAGGATGAACTTGATCGGGATCTGACCGGTGACCGAGTGCAGGTAGGTGCCGCACACGGGGGCGACCAGGTCCCCGGCCGCGGTGTATACGGCGACAAGGGTGTCCCCGGAGTGCAGCATCGACGAGATGCCCATCCGGGTCATGACCTCCTTGCCCTCCTGGGCGATCAGGACGAGCTTCTCGGAGAGGATCTCGTAGTCGCCCAGCCGGAGCGAACGCATCGCTTCCAGCTCGCCGCCGGACGGGCGCTCCGGCTTCATGCCGGTCGCGAGCAGGCTGTCGAGAATGCTCATGGTTCCTGCCCCTGCTCGTGCGTGAGGATGAAGGCGGACCGGTCGTCCACCACGAGGGACCAGCCGGGCGCCACGGCGGTGGTCGTGGTCTCGGCCTCCACCAGCGCCGGGCCGGGGACCTTCGCGCCGGGGGCCAGCGCGGCGGCGGTGTTGCGCAAGCTCGCGACTCCTTGCTCCCGGGGAAGGTGTTCCAGGGCGGAGGTGTAGATGGCCACGTCGAAGGCGGGCCGTGGCGGCCACTGCCCGGCGACGTCGCATTCGATCAGCTCCAGGTGGAACGGGCAGCGGCCGTAGTGGCCATCGAGTTGGTCGAGGCGGCGGCGGGCCTCGTCAAGGTTGGCCGCCGCGATGTCCAGCCCGTTATAGGCGCTGATGTGGGGGGCGTACCGGTACAGGGCGGGGAGCTGCAGCCCACGGCCGCAGCACACATCGACCAGCCGGGCGCCCGGCGGGCAGCGCTCGGCGATGTACAGACGCTGGATGTAGTTCATCACTCCGGTCGGCTTGACCTGGCCCGCAGCCAGCGCGGTCTCGATCACCGCGCCCCCGTCGACCTCGCGGCCGTCGCCGCCGACACACTCGGCAGCGCCGGAGCAACCGCAGCCTCTGCCGGCCTCACCGTCTACGCGACCACTCACCCTGCCCTGGTAGCAGGCGACGAGCGGCTCGTCCGCACCCTCCTGACGAACCTCGTCAGCAACGCCATCCGCTACAACCGGC
>OFGV01000043.1_pt1 | contig 19517 bp, 17 predicted proteins | sample 1521911 | NCBI WGS metagenome assembly OFGV01 (sample SAMEA2553413, study PRJEB24118) | soil metagenome
CGCGCGCCAGCTCAGACGCGGCGGCCCGGCGGCTCGCGCTGCCGGCCAGGGGCTCGCGACAATCGCCGCAAGCGCAGCGGGCGCCATCCGCATCAGCGCGAACCTCCACAGCTCGACTCCGCGCATCCAACTGAACCACGCCCACGGCAAGACGGGCAAAAGAACGAATCCGACACAAAGGTATCCGAAGCGCATCAGAAACCCTCTGACGCGGCCGGCCAATTTCAGAGCGCGCGGTTCCCTTTCAGCCTCTGTTATCCCGCTGAGTATCCATCGCAAGCCGAAGCACATCGCCGCAAAGAACACGAGCGACGAAATGATGGTTCCCGTTGACGCATTGTGGAATTCAGACAGCCGCCGCGCCCCGTTCGCCAGCGCAGCCTCCACAAGCACAGCGAGCGCGAGCCCGTAGAGAAGGCTAACAAGTTTCCCCAGCCAGGCCACGAGCACGGCGGCCGCGATTACGATCAGAATGTTGATGACGGCTGAAAAGGGTCCGCGTCCGCTCCAGGCGTGAGTGAAGGTTGGCGAGGGCAGGGGCGGCGCGCTCGCGATGGAGGCGCCGAAGGCCGTCAGCGAGAATCCCCGCAAGTGTTCGCCCAGCAGCGTCGCGCGGGCCAGCGCCGGCGCGCTCCGCACGAGCGAGGTCGAAAGCCAGAAAAAGGGGTAATAGAATGCCGCGCAGGCCAGCCAGGTCCAGCTCCTGCCCGGGGGACAGGCCAGCCTTCGCGCACGCCATCAGATAGGGCGCACCGGTGCCGAAATAGGTGACCTTGCTGCTGGCGGCGAGGCTCCACAACGCGCCGGTGCCGGGGTAGGTGGCGCTGCCGTCGTAGAGCACGATGGTCACCCCTGCCAGCAGCCCGCCGGCCAGGTAGTTCCACATCATCCAGCCGGTGGTGGTGTACCAGAAGAACACGTCGCCTGCCCTGAGGTCCTGGTGCAGGCAGAGCGCCTTGAGGTGCTCGAGCACGATCCCGCCGTGGCTGTGCACGATCGCCTTGGGCAGGCCGGTGGTCCCCGATGAGTACAGCACCCACAGCGGATGACCGAACGGGACCTCGGCGTACTCCAGCTGCCCACCGTGGCTGCCCGGCAGTGCGGCGAAAGGCAGCGTCGTGACGCCTGCCTCCGGCACGCTCCGGTCACCCACAATGATCACCGCAGCCAGGCCTGGCAGCGCCGACACGATCTCGCGGACCGCCTGTTCCCGGCTGAACTCCTTGCCCCCGTAGCGGTAGCCGCCGACGGCGAAAAGGACCTTGGGAGTGATCTGGGCGAACCTGTCGATGACGCTGTGCGCGCCGAAGTCGGGCGAGCACGAGGACCAGATCGCCCCGAGGCTGGCCGCCGCTAGCAGTCCGATCAGCGCCTCAGGCACGTTCGGCAGGTAGGCCGCGACGCGGTCGCCCTCGGTCACGCCCACCGCCACCAGCCCGGCCCGGACCCGGGCCACCTCCGCGGCGAGTTCGGAGTAGGTCAAGGTGACCTGCCGGCCTTCCTCATCGCGGGCTATCACGGCGATGCGGGTGGGGTCGGTGTCCGCAGTCCGCAGGGCGTTGCGCGCGTAGTTGATGGTCGTGCCGGGGAACCAGTGCGTGTCAGGCATCGGGCCGCCGCTGAGCGCCGGCCCCTCCCCGCGCTGGCCAATGACCCCGAAGTAGTCCCACAACGATTCCCAGAACTGGCCGGGCTGGCTCACCGACCACTGCCAGAGATCGTGGTAGCCATCGGTGCCGATGTGGCGCTGGCTGGCCAGCCAGTGACGGTACTGGGTGATCCGCGCGTTCCCGATGACCTGCGGGCCGGGTTCCCACAGCACGGCACCGTAGTCGGGCCCCGGCAGCGCCGAGGCGGCCGGCCCGGGCGGTGGCGTCCCGCCTGCGCTTCCATCGTCAGCTGGCATGAGTCCCAGCATCTTGCCTTCCGGCCTGCTCCGCAACGTGAGGGCGTGCACTCACTGCCGCGGCGGCAGGGGCTGGGGCGGCTGCGGGGGGCCGGAGGCGGCAGCTGGTGACCAGCGCTGAGGCACGCCGTAGATGGTGATCGCGGTGTGTGCGCTCATAGCACCGGTGCCCCGGCCAGGAACGCGACCACCCCGAGGGCTGCCGCGCCGGTGATGCCGCTGACCACGCCGCGGCGCAGCCCGACCAGCCAGCCGGCGGCCACTGCCAGCACCCCCGCCTGCCACAGGTGGGTCAGTGACATCGCCAGCGGGATCGCCGCCCCGGCGATGGCCCCGATGGCGGCTGGACCGGCCCCGGTGAGGAACGCCTGGACGGCCGCGTTGCGCCGGAGCCGGTCGAAGTGGCGCCCGCCGCCGAGCACGAAAGCGAAGGAGGGGGAGAACGCGAGCAGCACGGCGAGCAGGGCGCCGCCGGCCCCGGCCGCGGCGTACCCCACCACCGCCACGGTCAGCACCACCGGCCCGGGGGTGACCTGGCCGAGGGCGACCGCGGTGAGGAACGCCGAAGCGGTCATCCAGTGGTAGGTGTGAACGGCGTCGTGCTGCATGAGCGGGATGATCACGAAACCCCCACCGTAGGACAGCGCACCGACCTTGAACGCGACCCACGCCAGTGCGGCCAGCCCGCCGGCAGCGGCGGTGCCGCCAGCGGTGCTGACCAGCACGGCTCCGGCCGGGTGTGCCGGAGGGTGCGATCGCGGCCGTCCCCGGCCGCGCACGGCGACTTCGATCAGCCCGCAGGCAGCGAGTACGAGTACCAGCCAGGGCCCCACGGTCGCCGCGGCGGCGCCTCCGGCCAGCAGGTAGGCGGCCCAGCGCAGCCGTGGCGCGCGGGCGCGCCCGGTGTCAGCCCGCCGCCAGCTCGCCGGGATGAGTCCCAGCGCGGCCACGACGGCCACAGCGGGGACGGCTGCCCCCGCCCCGAGGGCAGCGCCCTCGATCCAGCCCGGGGGGCGGGTGGCCAGGAACACCGCGGCCAGGGCAACGATCACGACCAGGCCGGGGACGATGAAGCAGACCCCGCCGACCAGCGCCCCGGCCGCCCGCCGCAGCTGCCACGCGCAGTAGATCGCGAGCTGGGTGGAAGCCGGGCCCGGGAGCAGGTTGACCGCCGCGACGCCGTCCTCGAACTCGCCTTCGGCCAGCCAGCCCCGGTCCTGGACACAGAGCCGCCGCAGCAGCGCGATGTGGGCGGGCGGGCCACCGAATCCGATGCACCCGATCCGCCCCCATTCCCGGGCGATGACAGCCAGCGATACCCGCTCTGGCTCCTGGGCCACTACTGACGCTCAGCCGGTCGCGGCCGACGTGGTCAGCCAGTCCACCGCCCGCACCACATTCGCGGTGTCGGCCAGGTCAGCCAGGACGACATCCGCCCCGGCGTCCCGCAGCTCGCCCGCGGATGAGCGGCCGGTGGCGACAGCCACCGAATGTGCGCCTCCCATACTGGCCGCCGCCACGTCGCGCACGGAGTCAGCCACGTACACCGTTGAGTCCTCGGCGAAGCTCACGCCGTATTTCTCCTCGGCGCGCCGACGTGCGTTCAGCAGCAGGGCGCCTTTGGGGTAGACCTCGGACCCGTACCCGCCGACTTCGGTGTCGAAGAACCGCTCCAGGCCGAACGCGCGCAGTTTCTCGATCGCGTTCGGCTTGATCGCGCCGGTGAGCAGTGTCTGCACCACGCCCGGCAGACGGCCCACCTCTGCCACCGCGGCGAGCGCCCCCGGCAGCAGCCGGCCCTGCTCGCGCAGCAGCGACCGCCGGGTGCGGAATGCCGCCTCAAGCTCCCTGGTGAACCGGGCGAGCATCTCCTCACCCGCCGGAGCGGCAGCGCCGGAAGGAGACTCGTTCAGTGCCAGGGCTTCGAAGAAGATCTCCGACTCGGTGGCCCCGGCCATCTGTGGGAGCCGTACCAGCGGCCGGCCCGTCGCCTTACGGAACGCGTCCGCGTACGCCTCCCGCGTCACCCGCCCCACATCCAGCAGGGTCAGGTCGATATTCCACAGGACCAGGCGGTGAATGAGGACCTCCGAGAGTGGATCGCGGCTCATGGGGCGGCATGTGGCCGGCCCCGCCCACCGGCGCCTGAGACCACCTCGTCTGGCGACCCTGCCAGCCTATGCCAGCTACCCCAGCCGGCGCTGGCCAACTGCCCGGCAGGCTGGCGCTACTGTGGGACGCCCCCCGGGCGCACGGCAGGAGGTCGTCGATGCTCGGTAACCGTGGCAGAGCACCCAGGCGCCGGCGGCGCGCGGCACTGGCCGCCGTGCTGGCACTCGCGCTGGCACTCGCGCTGGCCGGTGCCAGCCTCCTGATCGCTGGCGGGGGCAGGGCGGCGCGGGTGCGCCCCACCTACGCTGCCCTGGCCGCAGGGGCCACCGCAACATTGGAGCAGCGCTATTACGACGGCGCCGGGAAGTGGAACATCTGCCTTCCCCGCAAATGCGGCGCGGGCAACATCGACTGGGGCGCTGACTCGATGACTTACGCCCTGTACCTGCACTGGACCGTGACCGGTGACCGGCGCGTCCGGCCCATCATGAACGCGCTCACCAGCACCGCCTACCCCTGGTCGCCCGATGTGTACTCCTCCAGCGACGTGCCGGCCTGGGATGCGATCGCCGATGTCCGCGAGTACCAGGTGACCGGCAATCCTGCCGCGATAGCCAAATCGGAGGCCGCCTTCAGGTACGTGGCCGCCGGCAAGGTCACCAGCTTCCAGACGGGCGCCTGCCCGAGCATCCAGTACCAGTTGCCGCACGGCCAGCCGACCATGCTCAAGACCCTGGAGTCCGGTTCCAACTACGTCAAAGCCGCGCTGCTGCTGTATCAGATCACCAGGTACCACGGGTACCTGCAGGCCGCAGCGGCGCAATACGCCGCGATCCGCCGGTACTACCTCTCGCCCGGCGTCCCGCTCTACACGGTCTACGTCTTTGACAACGGATCGGCCTGCACGCAGGCGCCCGCCCGCTACTACGCCTCGGTGAACGGCAACATGATCTGGGCCGGCTATGACCTGGCCCGCGTCACCGGCAGAAGCGTCTACCTCGATCAGGCGATCGCCACCGCGAAAGCGGCTGCGCAGCACCTGGGTGATGCCACCGGCGTGTACGCGGACCTGCAGGCCGAGAATGACGTCTCCGAACCGCTCATCGAGGCGATGTACGACCTGGCCAGGTTCTCCCACCAGGCTTTCGCCCGCGACTGGCTGCTCAGGGCGGCCAGCGCCGCCGCGTCCGACGTCAATTCCGCCGGTGCCTACGGCCGGTTCTTCGACGGCCCGCCACCGCGAGCGCCCGCGACCGTCTGGCAGGTCAACGGCGGGCTCGCGCTGGCGATCGCCGCGGGTTCGCTCGATCCCCACGGCCGGCCAGCCATCCCCGGGTTCTGGTCCCATGCCGTGTTCGTCCACCACGACCTGCGGCTGGTCAACGTCCCGGTCCAGTTCAGCTTCGCCGGGCGCGCCATCGCGATCATCGGCACGATCGGCGAGCACTGCTGCGAACCCGGCCACGCGGAGGTCTTCATCGACGGCACCCAGACCTTCGACCAGACCGGGATCTGGCAGAACAAGTCCAGTTCCAATAGGAGCCTGCCGGGCTCGGTCCTGTTCGCGTGGCGGTGGCCCGCCCCGGGAACGCACACCATCCAGATCCGGGCCGGCTTCCCCAACACCAAGGAAGGCCCCTCGTTCTTCCACATGACCGGGTATTACCTGGTGAAGTAAGGTGCAGGCAGCCGGTGTCAGCGGACCGGACGAGCCCCCGGTTACTCCTCCAGTGCGCCGGGATGAGCTGGGACGTCCACCGCATGCTGCTGGAGCACGGCCAGCGGCACGATCTCCAGCGCCCGCTCATGGGTCGAGGCGAGCACCACGTGCGCGGCCGCGCCGTCGTGGTGGGCCCGCAGCCAGTTCGCTGCCGTCACGCACCAGCGGTCACCGGGGACAAGCCCGGGGAACCGGAACTGCGGCATCGGGGTGGTGAGATCGTTGCCGATCCGGCGCTGATGCTCGAGGAACTCAGCTGTCACCACCGCGCAGATCGTGTGGCTGCCCAGGTCCTCCGGTCCGGTGTTGCAGCACCCGTCCCGGTAGAACCCCGTGACGGGGTCAGTGCCGCACGGCTCCAGGTCGCCGCCGAGCACATTGCGTTCGGCCATACCAGCAGTATCTCTCAGCGGCTCCGGGCCTGACGCCGGGCGGATCAGCCCATGTGCGGGTAGCGGTAGTCCACGGGCGGGACGAACAGTTCCTTGATCGTTCGGGCGTTCACCCAGCGGATCAGGTTGAAGATCGACCCAGCCTTGTCGTTGGTGCCGCTGGCGCGCGCCCCGCCGAACGGCTGCTGCCCGACCAGCGCCCCGGTCGGCTTGTCGTTGATGTAGAAGTTGCCCGCGCTGAACCGCAGCGCGTCCGTGGCTGCCGCGATCGCCGCCCGGTCCTGGGCGATGATCGACCCGGTCAGCGCATACGGCGCCGCGTCCGCCGCCTGGCGCACCATCTCCTCATAACGTGCGTCCTCGTAGACGTGCACGGCCAGGATCGGCCCGAAGTACTCGGTGGTGAACACCTCGTCGGCCGGGTCGGAGCATTCCAGCACGGTCGGCGAGACGAAATACCCCTCGGAGTCGTCCACGCCGCCGCCGGTGAGCACCCGCACCGCCGGGCGGCTCCTGGCCCGCTCCAGTGCCCCTGCATGCTTGGCGAACGCACGCTGGTCGATTACCGCGCCCATGAACAGCGACAGGTCAGCGGCGACATCGCCCATGGTCAGCGACTCCACCTGGGCCAGGAAGTCGTCCCGCATGGCCGCCCAGAGCGAGCGCGGCACATACGAGCGGGAGGCGGCGGAACATTTCTGCCCCTGGTACTCATATGCGCCCCGGATCAGCGCGGTGGCCAGCACCGCCGGGTCGGCGGACGGGTGCGCGATGACGAAGTCCTTGCCGCCGGTCTCCCCGACCAGCCGCGGGTAACCCCGGTAGCCGGCGATGTTCTCCCCAACGGTGCGCCACAGGTGCTGGAACGTCGCCGTGGAGCCGGTGAAATGGATGCCGGCCAGGTCCCGGTGCGGCAGCGCCGCCCTGGACACCGCCTGCCCGTCGCCGGTCACCAGGTTGATCACTCCCGGCGGGAGCCCGGCCGCCTCCAGCAGCCGCATCGTGTAGTGCGCCGCGAGTTGCTGGGTGGGCGACGGCTTCCACACGACCACATTGCCGAGCAGGGCCGGCGCGGTCGGCAGGTTCCCGGCGATGGAGCTGAAATTGAACGGCGTAATTGCCAGAACGAACCCTTCCAGCGGCCGGTACTCCAGCCGGTTCCATGTCCCGGGGCCGGATTCCGGCTGCTCGGCGAGCAGCCGGCGCGCATAGTGGACGTTGTAGCGCCAGAAGTCGATCAGTTCGCACGCCGCGTCGATCTCAGCCTGGTACACCGATTTGGACTGGCCCCAGATGGTGGCGGCATTGATGGTCGCCCGCCACGGGCCGCTCAGCAGATCAGCAGCCCGCAGCAGGATCGCCGCCCGGTCATCGAACGACAGCGCCCGCCAGGCCGGCGCCGCCGCCGCCGCTGCCCCGATCGCGGCTGCGACGTCCTCGTCGGTGGCGTTGCGCAGGGTGCCGAGTACGTGCCGGTGGTTATGCGGTGCGACCACGTCGACCGGCTCCCCGCCGCCGGTACGCTCGCGCCCGCCGATGGTCATGGTCAGCTCGGCCCGTTCCCCGCCAAGCTCCTTGACCTTGCTCTCCAGCGCCGCCCGTTCGGGGCTTCCCGGCGCGTATGACCGGACCGGCTCGTTCGCGGGGGAGGGCACGTTGGTCACAGCGTCCATGGCAAGGCTCCCTGCTCGACCCGGCGTCATCGGCGGCCGCGTCCATCGTCGCACGGCTGGCGCGAGCTCCCCGAGGCTGGTGTACCGGAGCCGGACGTAGCGACCGGCGGCCCGCTCACCTGGGGACTACCAGAGCTTGCAGTGGCCGGGGCGGACGGTGGGCCCTGGCTCGGGGTGGAACTGGGTGCCGGGGATGGCGTGGTTGCCGGGCTCGGGTCCGGAGTGGGAGTGGGAGTGGGAGTGCCGGATGCGGTGATGGCCGGGCTTGGCGGGCAGTTCGCCGTCGCGGCGGACGGCCGGTGAGATTTGCGCCCTGCGCGGCGCGGCGTAACTCCCGGCCGGGCAGGCTTCGCCCGGGCAGAATCCGTCCGCACGGGCTCCGGCTGGGCAGGGTTCACCCCGGCAGAGCCCGGCTGAGCTGAGTTCAGCACAGAAGACTGCCCGTAACCGTCACGCACGGGGCCCGTGCTCGCCGGGGCACGTGTGCTGGCGCCCAGCACGGTGCTGAGGCCGATCCTGCCATCGCTGTGGCCGATCTGGCCGACTGCGGCAGCCCCGGTCAGCGCAATGGTCACGGCACTCGCCATGGCCAGGCCCAGGCGTAGCCAGTCCCCCGCACGCATCAGCGACAGCTGCCGCGTGAGCCACGGCTCGCTCAGCCGCCGGCGGATCCGTTCGAGCCCGTCACCAGCAGGCTCGATGGAGTCCGCCGCCGCATGCAGCGCGTCGTGCAGGATGCGGTCGAGGTCGCGATCCTGCGTCAGGGGGGTCTTCTCGGGCCGATCCCGGCCCCGGCCGACCCTTCTCACTCCATCTCCAGGATGATTCGCATGGCCGCGACCGCCCTTGCGGTGTGACTTTTCACCGCGCCCCTGGTGATTCCCATGGCTGAGGCGATCTGCGCTTCCGACAGGCACCCGTAGTACCTGAGGACGAGTACCTCCCGCTGCCGCGGTGACAACGACAGCAACGCCGAGATCACAGCTGACCGCTCCAGCAGGGACAACGCTCTCTGCTCGGCACTGGGCATGTCGGGCTGAGGCATGGGCGGGTTCCGGTCGGCCACGATCCGGTGCCGGATCACCGAACGCGACCGGTTCACAACAGACCGGCGCAGGTAGCGGAGCGCCTTATCGTTGTCCCGCAGCCGGCTCCAGGCGTTGTGCATGGCCAGGAACGAGTCCTGCACCACTTCCTCCGCGATCGCGGGATCATGCACCAGGAACACGGCCAGCCGGACAAGAGAGCGGTAATGATCGCCGTATATCGCGGTGACTGCCTGGTCCGCATCCCATTCCGCCGGGACCGGCCCACATGCGGCATCCGCCGCCAAGCTCTCGGTCACATACCCGGGGCGGCCCGCGAAGCTAGGGGATCCACTTACGGCCATGTTGGTTGTGCGCACTGTGCCGCTGGTTGTGCGCACTGCGCCATTGATTGTGCGCATTGCGCCGCTGGTTGTGCGTACTGCGCCGCTGGCAGTCCGGCCCCACCGAGCCCCCTGAACTCGTTCCTGCAAGTCGTGTGTGGCCTGCCCGATCCAGCAGGGCCAGACCGGCCAGGGCGAACAGCCCATCGCTGGTCGTGCCGCATGCCGGGCGCCAATGGCCCCATCCATTACTACGATATGCCGGGCAGTTCACCCGGCCAAGGGCTGAGTCTCGCGAACCCAGCACCACCTGGTCCACGAGAGCGCGGCCACCGAGCCAGCCGCGCAGACGATGCTGAGCGCCAGCGCGCAGTCGTGGCCCTCCTCGAAACCGGCGAGGTCCTCCCGGCTGGCTACTCGACGAGGTAGGCCAGTTCCTGGGTGGCGTACCAGAGCAGTTCGTGCCCTTCCGCCCCGTCCACCAGAAACTGGGCATCGTCGTCGCCCTTGTCGGCCGCGGGGACCGCATCCGCCGCCTCGCCGATATCGGTCACCGCGAGCAGGTCGTCCACGTGGCCGGATACCACCCGGTCGACCGGGACGGGTGCCTGGATCTCGACCACTGTCGGCTCGTCGAAGCCACCGTTATGGTCCACCTGGTCGTCGGGCACGTCCACGGCAAGCACGACCCGGCGGCGCGGAGCGACCGGGTCATCGGCCAGCATGCGCAACGACGCCCGCGCCGCGTGCGTCATCGCAACGTACTCAAGTTCCTCAAGATCGCCGCTGGCGTACCACTCACGCAGCGCGGGCGTCACCGCGAACCCGCGCACGGGCGCCGGGCCAATCTGACCGGTCCTCAGCAGGCGGGCCAGCGCTGGCAGCGTGGCGGGCAGGTAGACGCGCATGGACTCCCCAGACACGGCGATAGGCGCCGTACATGCGGGAAGGCGACGCCCTCCCCAATGATCAGAGTGTGCCACCCGGTGGTCACCGTCGGCAGCAGAACCCGCCGCGGCCGACGCTCAAGCCGCCGCGCGGCTGTTGCCGGGGGCGCCTCATGCAGTGCTGTCGCCGCCGCCGGGAGCGCTGCCGCCACCGTCTGCGCTGCCGCCGCCGTCTGCGCTGCCGCCACCGTCTGCACTGCTGTCGCCGTCTGCACTGCTGTCGCCGTCTGCACTGCTGTCGCCGTCTGCACTGCTGTCGCCGCGCAACGCCGCGGCCACGGCCGCCACCGCGTCGGCCAGTGGTACGTGCTCCCAGATCCGGATCACCCGCCACCCGGCCGCGGTCAGGGCCGCGTCCGCCGCCCGGTCGCGCTCCACATTCCTGCGCAGCTTCGGCGCCCAGTACCACTCGTTGACGGTGGGATCCCGCCCATGCTCGGGGCAGACATGCCAGAAGCACCCATCCACGAACACGGCCACCCGCCGGGCTGTGAACGCGATGTCCGGACGGACCCTGGCGCCCTCCAGGTCGATGCGATGATCTTTGCGGAACCGGTAGCCCTGCCGGTGCAGGGCACTGCGCAGCGCAATTTCGGGCTTGGTGTTGGTGCGCCGGATGGCGCGCATGTTGGCCGCGCGGCCGGGGCTGGAGGGGGCCGGGTAATCACCCACAGTGCCCAAGGCTAGCGGCCGGAGCCGGGCAGGTCCGCTCAGCCAAGCGGCATATCGAGCAGTTCGGCGAGCCTGGCCACCGTCGCCTCGGGTTCGGTGTGGAGCACGCCGTGCATACCGGTCGTCTCGGCGACCCGCACGTTGGCTTCCAGGTCGTCGATGAACACACACTCGCTGGGTGCGAGCCCGAGCAGCCCGGCGGCGTGCAGGAAGATCCGTTCCTCCGGCTTGCGCATGCCGACCTCGGCCGAGATGACGACCGCTTGGAACATGTGCTCGAACACTTCGCGTGGGTAGCCGTCACTCCCCCACGAGTTGGACAGCAGGCAGGTGCGCACGCCCTTTGCGTGCAGTGCCTGGATCGCGGCATACATCGGCTCACACGGCACGGTCGCGGCGAACATCCTGGTGAGCAGCCCTTCGGCCACCACCCGCCCGCCATCGCGCCGGACGAGCATCGACGCCAGCACCCGCTCGAACTCCTCGGTGGTGCACTCACCCCGTTCCAGCGCATGGATCGGGTTTCCGTCTCCGGCAGGGTCATAGGCGCCCACGACCCAGGGCCGCATGACGGCCGAATAACTCTCGTAGTCGATGTCTTCCGCATCCAGCCAGGCCCGCACCGTGTCCAGGATCGGGCTGGTCATCACGCCGCCCCAGTCGGTGATCACACCGCGGAGCACGGGCCGTTCCCCTGGGGCTGATGGCTGGTCAGGGCCGTGAAGGTCTTGCACACCATTGAGCCTAAACGACGTGTCCGCTAAAGACGCCTGGGCAACGGACACCCCCGCCACCGTCGGCCAGTCGGCCAGTCGGCCCGCCAGCCACAGACCTCCCAGCCACAGACCTCCCAGCCACAGACCTCCCAGCCACAGACCTCCCAGCCACAGACCTCCCAGCCACAGACCTCCCAGCCACAGACCCGCCCGCGCACACCTGCGGACCTGCGACGGCAGTCCCACGCCGAACCTGACACTTTCATATCTACGTTCGAAACCGCGAGGATCGTTTTGTCAGTGGTCGTTACTAATATCGAAGCTGACGTCATGGATGGCTGCGAACCCGGAAGGTGAAACCTGATGCCGCCAGTGACCAGCGGTGATCCCGCACTGGAGCCGGAGGTTCCAGGCGCGGCACCTGCCGATGGTGATCTGAGTCGCCTGGGTTCACCTGCTGACTTAGCGGATCTTCGGACCGAGTTGCAGGAACGGGTTCAGGTGGCCAGGGCCAGGGCAGCGCGCTCTCAGGACGCCGATCTGGCGGCGGAGCTGGCATCTTGGGAAGCGGCGGGCGGGCTGGTGGCGCCTTCCGGCGAAGAGTTGCATGGGCTAGCCCCTGATCCGGATTGTGACCCGCCGGACGGGGCGGAGGCCTGGCTGGCTGACTTGCCCTGGCCGCTGCTCGCCGAGTACTTTGCCGCCGCCACCGGCCCGGCGGGCCCGGAGCCGATCGTGGCGGGGCGGCTGCCTCGCGAACTGGGCCAAGGGTGCGGTTTCGCGGCTGGCGGGGTTGCAGATGACCTGCCACCGGGACAGGTGCTGGCGGGGCTGGCCGGCGATGCCTGGGCCGCTGGGCTCGGTCAGCTCACCGACGACGAGCTGATCGGGGTGCTGCGCGCGGCGCGGCGGCTGGCGTCATGGTCGGCGGCGCTGGAACTGGCCGCAGTGGCGGACCTGGCCGCCCGCCGGGAAGCTGCCGCGGCGGCGGCCGCAGATCCCAGGGCCGCCGGCCATACCGGTGATGAGGTCGCAGCCGCACTGACGCTGACCGCGCGGGCAGCTGATGCGCTGCTGGATCTGGCCGGGGCGCTGCGGCGGCTGCCGGCCACGGCGGCGGCGCTCGCCGCCGGGCGGATCGACCGCTGCAAGGCCGTCGTCATTGCCGAAGAAACCAGCGGCCTGACCGACGGGCACGCCAGCGCCGTCGAAGAGCAGGTCCTCGCTACAGCGCCCAGCCTGACCAGCGGGCAGTTGCGCGCTGCGACCCGCCGCGCGGTGCTGGCCGCTGACCCGGCGGCCGCGCGTAGGCGTAAGGAATGTGCCCTGCGGGAGGCCCGGGTTGAAAGATGGGACGAGCACACCGGCACCGCCGCCCTCGCCGGGCGTGACCTGCCGCCTACCGCCGTGCTGGCCGCTGACCAGAACCTGACTGCCCTGGCCCGCTCCCTCAAACACGCCGGTGTCCCCGCCACCATGGACCAGCTTCGCGCCATGGTCTACCTCGCTCTGCTCACCGGCCAGCCCATGACCAGCCTGCTGCCTCCCACAGCGTCACCGATCTCAGACCCAACCGGACCCGCCTCCGCCGGGCTAGGCCGGGGATCAGCTGTGCCTGGGCGAGAACCGGCTAGCCCAATACAAGGGTCAGCCGGGCTGGGGCACGGGCTAAGCGGGCTGGGGCACGGGCTGGCCGGGTCGGTCAACTTGACCATGCCGCTGGCCACCTGGCTGGGCCTGTCCGATGCGCCCGGTCACGCCGCCGGGTTCGGCCCCCTGGACGCCGGTGACTCCCGCGACCTGGCCGCCCTGCTCACCCAGTGGCCCGGCAACCGCTGGTGCATCACCCTCACCGGCCACAATGGGCACTCCATCGCACATGGCTGCAGCCGCACCAGACCCCCACCACCAGCAACACCCAGCCCACCCACCGGACCAGCACCAGCCGCCAGACCAGGATCAGCGGGGGGACCGGGACCACCTGGGGGACCGGGACCACCTGGGAGACCGGGACCACCTGGGAGACCGGGACCACCTGGGAGGCCGGGACCACCATCCGCCAATGCGCTGACCTGGCTGGCCGGCATCACCATCAGCGCACTCGAAACGGGCCAGTGCACCCACCAGCGCCAGTCAGCGGCCTACCGGCCGCCCCCCTCCCTCCAGCACCTCATCACCATCCGGCAGGCAACCTGCTCCTACCCCGGCTGCCGCCGCCCCGCCATCCACTGCGACCAGGAACACACCATCCCCCACGACCAAGGCGGCAGGACCTGCGAATGCAACCTTGCCCCCGTCTGCCGCCGCCACCATCGCGCCAAGCAAACTCCCGGCTGGAAGCTGGACCAGAAAGCGCCGGGCATCATGACCTGGACCACCCCCAGCGACCGCACCTACACCACCGGGCCCACCAGCTACCCGGCTGAAGGACTCCGGCCCACACCCGGGACGGCAGGTATCCCTGGGCAGCGGCACTACCTCTGGACCGCCGGACCGGGCCCGGCTGTGACACCCGGCTGTGGAGCCTGGCTGTGGAGCCTGGCTGTGACACCTGGCCCTGCTGTCAGCCGGTCAGATTGACGCGGCCTCCCGCTTGAGCGGCAGAATCTACTATTGGCGTCTTACCGCCGGATCCGGCCCACGCATGGTTGGGCCGGATCACCTCACTCACTGGCAGATGGGCAGGGACATGCAGCCAGTCGCCGTCGTCACCGGGGCAAGCAGCGGAATCGGCGCGGCCACGGCAATGAGGCTCGCTGAGGCAGGGACCGGCGCTGGTTACCACGTGGTGCTCACGGCGCGGCGCGCGGACCGGATCGAGGCCGTGGCCGCGCGCATCCGCGCGGGGGGCGGCTCGGCGCAGGCCCATGTTCTCGACGTCACTGACCGGCCCGCCGTGGATGCCTTCGCAGGCTCCCTCGACCGCTGCGATGTGCTGGTCAACAACGCCGGGGGTGCCTACGGCGCCGAGTCAGTGGCTGACGCCGATCCTGCGGACTGGCGTGCGATGTACGAGGTCAACGTGCTCGGCACGCTGAACGTAACCCAGGCCCTGCTGCCCCGGCTCATCGCCAGCGGCGACGGCACCATCGTGGTGCTCTCCTCCACGGCCGGCTTTGTCGCCTACGAGGGCGGCGGTGGTTATGTGGCCGCCAAGCATGGCGAGCATGCGATCGCGGCGACGTTGCGGCTCGAGCTGTCGGGCCAGCCGGTACGGGTGATCGAGATCGCTCCCGGCATGGTCCGCACCGACGAGTTCGCGCTCAACCGCTACCGGGGTGACCCCGACCGGGCCGCGGCCGTCTATGCCGGGGTGCGCGAACCCCTGACCGCCGACGATGTCGCCGACACCATCACCTGGGCGATCACCCGTCCGTCCCACGTCAACGTGGATCTGCTGGTGCTGCGCCCACGGGCCCAGGCCGCACAGCACAAGGTGTACCGGGAGGGCTGACCCGGGCTAAGCCACCGGGTGCGCCTGCTCTCCGGCGACCCAGGCCGCCCTCGCCCGGAGGTCGTCGCCGAGCCAGGCCAGGTCGGCCGCGGCACCCGGCGCGAGCCGGCCCAGGTCAGGGCGGCCGATCAGGTCGGCCGGGATCCGGCTGGCCGCCGCGACCGCCTCGGCCAGACCCACTCCCGCCGCTACCACGTTGGCCACCGCCCGGTCCATCCGCAGCACCGAACCGGCCAGGGTCCCGTCCGGCCGCCGCGGCGCCGCGTCATCTTCCGGCCCCACCGTGACCGGTTCCCCGCCGAGCAGGTAGCGCCCCGGTGGCATGCCCGCAGCCGCGACCGAGTCCGTGACCAGGCAGATGCGCCCCGGAGCGGCAGCGAATGCGATCGTCCATGCGGCGGCCCCGACATGGTCCGGGTCCGCGATGAGGCCGCTGGTCAGGCGTGGGTCGGTGAGCGCCTGGCCCACGACGCCGGGCTCGCGATGGTGCAGCGCCCGCTGCGCGTTGAACAGGTGGGTGACCATCCGCGCGCCCGCGTCCGCCGCGGCGCGGACCTGCCGCGCCGTCGCATCGCTATGCCCGACGCTGACCACCACGCCCGCCGCTGCCAGCTGGGCGACCGCCGCCAGCCCGCCCGCCACCTCCGGTGCGAGGGTCACCACCCGCAGCACCCCCGCCCCGGCCGCCAGCAGGTCTGCGACCGCGTCCACTGTCGCCGGGACGATCCAGTCCCGCCGGTGTGCCCCGGCGCGGGCAGCCGCCAGGAACGGTCCTTCCAGGTGCACGCCGAGCACCCGCGCGCCCCCGGGCAGATCCGGCACAAACCCAGCGGCAGAACGCAAAGCCCCGGCCAACTCGCCCACCGGAGCGGTGATGAAGGTCGGGAGGAAGGCGGTCGTTCCAGTCTCGGGCAGCCGCCGCACAACCCGGGCCCAGCCGGCTGGGTCCACCCCGGCCAGGTCCTCCCCGTAGCGGCCGTTGACCTGAAGATCGATCAGGCCGGGCACCAGGACCCCGTCTGCCAGCACAAGGCCGGGTACGTCTGGCGGCGGGCCCTGCCCCACGGCTGTGATCAGCCCAGCCTCGATCGCGACGTACCCGGGTTCCAGGACGGCCGGGACCGGCCCGGCCGGAACGACCCGGGGCGCGGTGATCAGCAGTGGCGGGCCCGGCTTGCCCGGCTTGCCCGGCACCATGGCCCCCCACTCAGGCTCGGCGGGTCACTGGCCCAGGCGCGCCATCATCTCGGGTGGGTAGCGGTCTCCGGCCGCCGCTCCCACCGGGGCGAGTTCGTCGAGGTGACGCAGCTCGTCGGGGGTCAGCACGATCTCGGTGGCTGCGACGTTCTGCTCCAGGTAGGCCCGGCGCTTGGTGCCGGGAATGGCAACCACGTCGCCGCCCTGGGCGAGCACCCAGGCCAGCGCCAGCTGGGCCGGGGTCACACCCTTGGTGGTGGCGAGTTCAGCGATGTGTGCCGCGATCGCCAGGTTGTGCTCCAGATTCTCACCCTGGAAGCGCGGCGCGCGGCGGCGGAAATCACGTTCGCCGAACGCCCCGTCGGCTGTCAGAGTCCCTGTGAGCAGGCCCCGGCCCAGCGGGCTGTAACAGACCAGCCCGATGCCGAGTTCCCGCAGCAGCGGCAGCAGCTGCGCCTCGGGGTCACGGCTGAACAGTGAATACTCGTACTGTCCGGCGGTGACCGGGTGCACGGCGTGCGCCCGGCGCACCGTCGCCGGCGCTGCCTCCGAGATGCCCAGGAAGCGCACCTTCCCGGCGCTGACCAGTTCGCTCAGCGCCCCCCAGGTCTCCTCGACCGGCACGTCAGGGTCGATCCGGTGCTGGTAGTACAGGTCAATGTGGTCGGCCCCCAGTCGCTGCAGCGAGTCGTCGCAGGCCTGGCGCACATACTCGGGCCGGCCGTTGATCCCCCGCGTGCCGTCCGGGCGGAACTCCTGGCCGAACTTGGTGGCGAGCACCACCTCGTCCCGGCGGCCTTTGATCGCCATGCCGACCAGACGCTCATTGCTGTGCGGCCCATAGGAGTCCGCCGTGTCGAGCATGGTGACGCCCAGATCAAGCGCGCGGTGAATGGTGGCGATGGACTCTTGGTCGTCGGGGGTTCCATATGACTGGCTCATGCCCATGCACCCGAGTCCCAGTTCCGGGACAGCCAGTCCCTGGCCGAGCGTGCGCTGCCTCATCACCTTCCGCCTCTCCTCACTTATCCCCGCAACCTGTCACCCAGCCCCGCGAGGTCACCCTACTGGGCAGCTACGGGCTGCCTGCGGTGGGAGCGGACGTGGTACCGCGCCTCGCGGCCCTGGAGCGCCCGACCGGCGGGTGGGGGCTCGCGGTGCACTTCTTCCTGGTGCCATGGATCCCGGACGGCCCGTGGTACCTGACGTGGCTGACGTCATGCGTGCTGCTGGTGCTGTTCTTCCGGTACGGAAGGTGGTACGGGCTGGTGTACCGTTCACCACCCTGCGCCGGGTCGCGGTCTGACGGCTCGCCGGGGTTTCCAGCTCAGGCGCTGGCCTTGCCCCGGGGCTGGCGCTTGCGGGTTCCCCCGGCCGGCCGTTTGCGCCCGCCACCGTCGGCCGCAGCCGCGTGATCCGGGCCGCCCGCATCCCCCGCACGAGGCCCTCGCCGGCCGGGACCGGCCGCCCCGCCGGTGTCTTTCGCTGCCGCCAGGCTCGCCCTCAGCGCGTCCGCCAGGCTGCCGCCGCCTTCCTCCGCCCGCGGATGTGGCCGGACCACCTCGTGGCCCTGCATCTTTGCTGCCACCAGTTCTTCCAGCGCGTCCCGGTAGCCGTCCCGGTATTGCGACGGGTCGAAGTCCACCGTCATCGAGTCGATCAAGGACGCGGCCATCCTCAGTTCCTGCGATCGCACCTCAATGTCCTGCTCAAGGAACTCGAAGTCGGGAACACGGATCTCGTCCGGCCAGAGCAGCGTCTCCAGCACCATTACCCCTTCGCGGCTGCGCAGCGCGGCCAGCGACTCGCGCTGGCGCAGCGCCACCCGGGCGATCGCGACCCTGCCGGATCGCTCCAGCGCATCACGCAGCAGGGCGTAGGCCCGCAGCCCGGCCGGCTCAGGCTCGGTGTAGTAGGCGCGCGCGCAAAGGATGGAATCGAGCTGGTCAGCGGGAGTGACGCGGCGGTCGAGGGTGCCGGTGCATTCGGCGGCCTTGGTGGCGTACTTGGCGACATACGCGGCGACCTTGCTGTCGGTGAGTTCCCCGCTGGTGGCGATGAGGCGGGTGTCGAGTTCGCGGCCCCATGCCAGGGTCCGTGCCGGGATGCCCGGGACAGCGGGGGTTTCGAGATGGACGGTGCGGGCGGCCTGGCCGATGGCGGCGGTGAGCAGCGCGAGGGTGGCCCAGGCGGGCGGGGCGGTGGTCGGCCCGGCAGGGCCGTCGAGGCGGATGATGGCGTGGAAGTGGACGACGCCGCGCCGCTGGTACTCGGCGACCTTGGCGTAAGAGACCCGGACCTGGGCGGCAAGCGCGGTGTTGGTCAGCCCGGCCTGGCGGGCGAGGACGCGGCGCAAGGTGATGGTGAAACGGCGCCACAGTTCGGGGGCGCAGGCGTTGAACAGGACCGAGCCGGTGTAGTCGTAGCAGTCCGGGCACAGCGGCTCGCCGAGCTGGGTGTCGTCGCGGCTGTGCCTGACAGCGCAGGACAGGCGGCGACCGTGCGGGCAGGTCCGGCCTCGTCGGCGGGGCCGGCAGCGTATGAGTCGGCCGTCCTTCTCCCGGTGGGCGTGGACCGGGCCGAACGACGGTGCGGTGAGCGTGGTGAAGACGCACGGGTGATCGGCAACGGTGGCGGGGATACCCTTGCCACCGGTCAGCCCGGCACGGATGAGCTGGTAGGTGTCGGCCCGGTAGACCTCCGCTCATGGGGGGCACTGCGGGGCGCGGCGGGTCTTGCAGGCGACCGGCAGGAGGCCGCCGGGTTCGTGGACGGTGGTGTAGCGGTGCAGCAGTTCGCCGGTGGCGCCGTCGATGTGGTCGACGTGGCCACGCAGCAGAACCGGTTGCAGGCATCCGCCCGGGTGCCGGGTGGTGCTTGCGGGCGGGGGGTCGGAGGGCAAAGGGTGGCACTCCTCTCGTCGGGCCCTTGTGGGCGCTGGTGGACGAGCGGAGGCGAGCCCCAGCCGGGCGCATTGATGACGGGTTCGATGATCAGCGGTGCTGTGCCGCATCTGGCCTGGCCGGGGTTGCCTGCCGCTCAGGCGCGTGGGTGTGTGGCGTTGGCACCGTGACCGGGCACCCGGTGACTCACCAGCCCGGCGCGTCACGGTCATCCCTCGCTATGCGAGGGCCTGTTGGCTCTGGGATCTAACCCGAGCATGGTGATACCCGCATCAAAGGTCTTTGACACATACTAAAAGTATCAGCCGCATAACTTCGCTGAGGCGAGGCGCCCAGCCAGGTCGCGCAGCTCGCGTGACGGCGGGTCGTGCATGGTGAGCAGATCGGAGACAAGCTGGCGCACCATCTGATGCGTGCGGACTTGCTCGGGAGTGATGCCCTCGGCCTGTCGCAGCG
>OFGV01000044.1_pt1 | contig 19401 bp, 19 predicted proteins | sample 1521911 | NCBI WGS metagenome assembly OFGV01 (sample SAMEA2553413, study PRJEB24118) | soil metagenome
CGCGGCTGCGCGTGGTGGGCGAGGGCGTCGAGGGCGAGGCCACCGCCCGGGCGCGGTGCGACGGCGGTTGTGACATCGGCCAGGGCCTCTACTTCGGCGACGCGATGGACGGCCCGACGTTCCTGGCCCACCTCGCCGCGCCCTGGGCGTGACCGCGCCGGTCAGGAGCAGCCTTGGCCGGCCCGCAGGTTCGCCAGGTTCGACCGCATCGCCTGCAGGTAATCGCTGCCCACCTTCGTATAGCCCGCCGTCGAGGATCCCCACCGGTGCCCGACTTGCTGCTGCACGAACAGCTGGTCCGCGCCGTCCTCAAGCAGGTGCGTGATATAGGAGTGCCTTCTCTCCGCACTCGCCGTGTTCGGTGGCATTCGTGCAGCGATTCCCTGCGAAGGGCGGCGGACCCAGCGGCGCCGACGTAGCCGCAGTGTGTCGTTTCGATGCCCGCCAGGAGCGGGGTATTCGAACGAGGTGCGGGCCTGTTTCAGGCGGCGCGAAGAGCAGCAACGAGGAGAAGGTGGGCAGACTGTGCCGGCCGTAGGTCCACGTTCTCGGATGCTCCAATGCCACACGGAAACAAAGCAGAAAGAATGTGCCGGAAACCGTGCGGGTGAACACGCTTCTCGATGCCCACGGCAGCCGCCAGGCGGCCCAGCAGTGCGCGAACGTACTTGTCGGAGACCTTGCTGGGCTCGAATACTCGATCGCGGTGATGACCTGCTTCTTCTTGTAGAGAGCGGGCTTCAGGCCGCGATGTGGTATTTGTGTGTGAGCCCGCCGGGGACTTGTTTTCGGCGGATCCGGTGCTCGGTGAGGTTGATCGCCGGTGGCTGGGTGTGAGCCTGAGCCGGCGGCAGCTGGCCCAGGGCGCGGTGCGGCCGGGCCGTGTTGCGGTGCCGCAGGTATCCGGTCAGCACCTGGCGCAGGTGGTGCTCATTTGACGATCAGCAGCCGGTCGGGCAGCTCCCGGCGCAGGGTACCTATCATCTGTTCACAGATAGCGTTTGCTCTGGGGCGCCTGCGGCGGGCTGGCGAGAATCCTGGTGCCTTCCGCGGTGAACACGGCATCGGAGGAATCAGTGAACTGGCCTGCGCGATCCCTGATCAGGAACTTGATGCGTTCCGCGCGTGAGCCGAGGTCCATGAGGAAGTTGCGGGCCGCCTGTGCCGTCCACGCGGCATCAGGGCGCGCGGTGATGCCGGCCAGGTGAGCGCGGCAGGTGCCGTGCTCGATGACGATCAGCGCGTAGATGCGCCGCAACAGCACCGTGTCCAATGCGCGAAATCGGCCGCGAGGATGCCGCGGGCCTGCGCGGCAGGAACTGCTTCCAGGCCGGGCCGGTGCGGCGGGGCGCGGGTCCGATCCCGGTGCCGTGGAGGATCTGCCAGACCGTGGAGGCCGCGATGTGGTGGCCGGGCTTGATGAGGTCGCCTTGCTCCCGCCGGTGGCCCCACGTCGGTTTCTCCGCCGCCATGCCGATCACGAGCTTGCGGATCGCTGCCGCGGTGGATGGCCGTCCGGGATCCCTCCGGTTCGTGTAGTCCCAGTGGCGTGCAACCAGCCGCCGGTGCCAGGCGAGCAGCGTCGCCTAGGTCACGGCGAACACCTCGCCCCAGCGGTTCCGGGGGATCAGCCGGGACAGCGCCGCGAGCCACAGCCGGTCAGCCGGCTGGTAGCGGACCCGGCCGCAGCCAGCGATTATCCGTAGCACGGTTCCCTGTGGCAGTGCTGGCAGCGCCACCGGACGCAGATGCTGTCGTCAGGAGAACGGCCATCCTTGCGACTCGCAGGCCTGCTGGACCTTGCGGCGACCGAACGCGCCCGCATACACCTCCTTGCCCGTCGCATTGTCGCGCAACTTAAGCACGTAGCCCGTGTGGTCCGAGCCAATGGGGCCATTGGCAGCCACGCGGAAGCTGAGCGTGCTGTCGGCAGTGCGCTGGATGACTTGCTGGGAGGCTCGGCCCTTGCCCCGTCGCCGCCGCGTGAAGGTGATGTCGTCCGCGGTGACGACCAAGGTCGATCCAATGATGCGCAGGAAGTACATGGCCAGGACGATGTCCAAGGCCGCCGCTGCGGCGCAGACGCCGAGGACGGTTGCGCTGGGCCGGTGCACGAATAGCTGTCTGATGACGACGGCGAGCAGGGCGACCGCGATGAGAATCGGGAGCTGGAGCACGTTGACTGCCGACTGCTGCAGCTCGACCCGCCCTCGCGACGAGGACGTCACGGGGAACCCGTCGCCTTTCCCCGGCGCTGACCGCCGCGTGACGCGGGCAGCGAGACCATGCTCAGCCCGCGCATCGCCAGCGACCCTCTCCGGGTGGCGCAACTCGGGAAGGATGAGGCCGGAGACGAAGACCGTACCCGGGGGTTGACATCGGTCATAAGCGAAGTGTAGGTCTGCGTGTCATTACGTCCAACAACCGTTAGGGCTGAGGCGTGGCGAAACGTGGTTGGCTTTTATCGGACGTGCGCCTAACGAGTCCAATAGAGTCCTCTTGCGTGAGCCTTGCCGGGATCAGCGGGCCGTCCGTGCCCGCTCGCCCGCAAGTCTCGCCATACGCCCGGACCACGGTCAGCGCGTAGTCGTAGCTCACGCAGTCGGCGATGGCAGCCACGGCCGATTGCCGCAGCGGTGATCGACCAGGCAGCCCGGGCCTTAAACGCTGCTAGGCGTTGGCGTTCTCGCCTACATCTGTCTCGTGATGACCGAGTTTGCCTGCGCTGCCCGCGTGTTTGACCAGCCTGCCCCAGCGTTCGTGGCGGCCGGAGATCCACCGGTCCGCCCCGGCCCTCATGACCAGCCCCCAACTGCGAACTCACCAGCCAGCAGCCATTGGCTTTTAGTGCATTCGCCCCTTGGACACGCAAAGCGGGGAAATCTCCCTAAACCAGACATCGCTTGAACACGCTGGCGGGCCAGGAGAAGGCGACGTGATCGCGCACTTCGCCTCCGGCGAGGCAATCGTTCGCTACGAGCCAGCGCCACCGATGACCGGGCCACCGGGGAGATCGAAGCGCTCTCGATGTGGGCCGGACAAAGCGTCGCACTCGCGAGACAGCCACAGTCAGCGGCAGACATCGTGACCGAGCTCACCTCCCACCTGTGACCCGGGCACATGAGACCGGAAAAGCCGTGAACAAAAGGACGCAGAAGGTAGCAATCGTCACGGGCGGCTCGCAGGGAATCGGCGCCGGCCTCGTCGACGGGCACCGGCAGCGAGGCTGGGCGGTCGTGGCTAACTCTCTCGATATCAAGCCGTCGAAGGACCCGGACGTCCGAAGAGGAGTCCGGGTGATGAGCGGATACACCAAGTGGGGCCGCGCCGCCTACGTTGAACGGGTCGGCGGCCAGGAAGAGGCCGAGCGGCGCCGCAAGGAACTCATGGCCCGCCAGACGGGATACCGGCTGGCGGAGGAACGCAAGCGCCACGGGCTCACCCAGGCCCAGCTCGCCGAGACCATGGGCGTCACCCCCGGCCGGGTCTCCCAGGTCGAACGCGGCGAACTCGCCACCATCGAAGCCGTCGCCCGCTATGTCGAAGCGCTCGGCGGCCGGCTCGACCTGATCGCCAGCTTCGGCGACCACCCCCTCACGGTCACCACGACCGAGGCGGCCTGAGAAGGTGCGCCTTGACGGCTCAGGTCGGGGGGATGAGATCATTCGAGCCGTTCATGGGTCATTTCCGCTGGCTGCGCTGCGGAAGCGCCGCCATGAGCCCGCTGCGCTGGTTCCAGTAGCCTGCCCATGCGACTGAATCACGCGACGCCTTGACACCTGCTGCTCGCTCTCTCCTGGGGGCCGCTGTTGCAGCGGTGGAACAGCATCGGGGTAACCGTGATGGGCGCCTACGTACCGATGCTCCCGCCTTCGAGGCCGTGCTGGCGGAGCTGCCCTCTGCCGCCGAGGCCGACGCCGCCGCACCTCAGGCTGCGGAGCGAATTCCTACCTGTTGAGAGGCCGGTCGGCCGCGACAACAGCGCCCTGCGCGCCGAAACTGGAAGACGACCTCAGCGGCCGGGACGTCGACGACAAGACCGATGCCGCCGTGCACGCCAGCTACCTGGATGCCGCTCGCGTCCTGGAAGAGCAGATCCGGGTCCGCGACGAGGCCCGCGCCACCCACGAACGCAGGCTGCTGGTGACCATCCAGGCCTACCGCAACATCAGCGACCGCACGCACCGGGAGATCGACGACACCATCGAGTCACTGCCGGCGCTGGAGCACATCCACCAGCAACTAGTCACCGGCGGCCTGCCCCGCGCCCGTGCCGGACCGCTGGCGGCGTCGGCGGGGAGGTCTGCCGCGGCCGGCGCGGTCACCACTTCCATTAGGAACCACCCGGGCCGCCCGACCGCATCACCCGGTCCGGATGAACGCATGTGACCCGGACCCGGCCCGCCCTGCGCGAGCCAGAGCGGCGTCCGCGAACGGGCGTTCGGCTCCCTGAAATACGAGCACCTCTACCGTCACGCCGGCCAGATCGCCGCCCTGGCCGACCTGTGCCACCAAGCCGGGCACTACCGGATGATCTTCAACGGGACCCGGCCGCACGAGGCCCTGGGCATGCGCCCGCTGATCGAGATCATCCGGTGCGCGTCACCGCACCGATCCACAAGAATCGAATTCACGATCTTGTGCCAGAGGCTTGACCACAGACAGTCCTCATCGCAGCCCTTGGCTGGCTCTCAGCATGATCGACAGGACGGCCCTAAGACCCCATGAGGTGTTAATCTCCCGGTAAAGAACGACCATATTTCTTGAGTGGGGCCGGAGGTGGCGCATGCGCAAGCATGCTTTCGTGGCGGGGGGCGCGGCGGCCGGCGCCGGGCTGGCGATCGCCTTGATGGGGATCAGTCCGGCGGTGGCAGGACCGGTCGGGGTCCATGGCCTCACGACCCACATCGTCACCGTCGCTGCGATGGCGCCTGCCGATGACACTGGCGAGGCCGGCGCGACGTGCGCCGCCGGCGAGTTGCTCGTCGGCGGGGGCTATGTGGTCAACAGCACCTCTACCGGCTGGCGGATCTATGTCGACGCGCCGCTGAACGGCACGACGTGGCTGGTCGAGCCGGTGAACTTCAGCGCCCAGCCGCTGAGCTTCTCGGCTTATGCGATCTGCGCGACGGGGGGGAAGAAGGCCGCCAGCCAGTACACCACGCAGGTGGTGTACACGGCTGTGAACGCGCCGGCCCATGAGACCGCGGAGGCCGGCGCCGCATGCCCGGCCGGTGAGTTGCGTACCGGCGGCGGCTATGACGTGTACAACGTCAGCGCCAACTGGAGCGTCTTCAGCAACTCGCCGCTCAGCAGCGGCACCTGGAACGTCGAGATCGACAACGAAGTCCCGCTCACGACCACGTTCCACTCGTATGCGATCTGCCTGGCGAAGAAGAACTCCAAGCCGGTCAGGGGACTGACGGTCAGCACCGTCCACACGGCGGCCACCGTCCCGCCGTACTCGGTCCAGACCGCTGATGTGTCATGCGGACCTCAAGAGGTGATGACCGGTGGCGGCCATGTGATCGCGAGCATCGGCCCGTACTGGAGCATCCAGGCAAGCGCGCCGGTCTCGGCGAATGCCTGGCAGGTCAAGGCCGCCGACCTCGACAATTTCTCGCGCGACTTCGATTCATACGCGCTGTGCCTGGGCAAGGCGTGATACGCCGCCAGCCAACGCTGGCTGAGCATGCGGTCAGGGCAAGAACGGCTGGCGGCGGGCACATCCTGGCAAGACTGGGATCTGGTCTCCTGCTCGCCGGCCGGAACACGGCTCGACCCCCGCGACGGCTCGGAGGACTGGGCGAAGCTGACGACCCCGCCGCCGTCGGCGAGCCGGGTGACGGTCAGGCCCGCGGTGGCGTCCCAGGCACGCCGTGCCACCCAGGCCCGCAGCGCGCGGTCGGCCTGGACCTCCCGCAACCGCTGCGCGTGGGTGGCGACCACCACCCCGGCGTGCAGGATCTCCACCAGCCCGCCCGCCACCACCAACCGCAGCACTCATAACGGGCGGACCACCAACCGGGGTCCGGTTAGGTCAGCCGGTAACACGACGTGCTCTGCGGCAGGCGGGCCATCCATGGGTCCGACGCTGAATTCGGCGCGCTTGTGCAGGTGGTGAAGACCAATCTCTCACCAGTACCTGCGGCCGCTGGAACGTAAGCTCTCCACCCCCTCCTTGCCATCACAGAAAGTGATTGGATTAGCTGGTCGTTTGCCGCCAGTCTGCTCCCTGCCGAGTCAGCGCTGAGGCCAGCACGACCACTCCTGATCCAGGTGCGATCTGGACCGATGGCGGCCTCCTGGCGATCGGCACCTTGGGCAAGCAGGCCAGGCCGCTCGGTGCGCCGAGGCCGCCGCTCATGGCACCGCTACTTTGAGCAGAACAAGCCCCTCTTGAGCCCGCATTCCGTGAACGTATCGAGCCGCGATGCCCAGTTCAGTCGTGCTGAGGAGCGCACGCCTTGACGGCGTGGGCTCCTCAGTTCAGACCCGTGCGTTACGCCTCTGACCAGGCACAACCACCGCAGCTGGTGTCGGCAGCGGCACGGTCCGCGGCTGTGGGAATGAGCCATCAAATGAGCCCACGGGAACACAATGAGCCCACTCGTCGCCGGCCACCCACCGGTCTTCTTGCAGATCAGCGTGGCGGAGGATGCGAGATTCGAACTCGCGAGGGGTTGCCCCCAACACGCTTTCCAAGCGTGCGCCCTAGGCCACTAGGCGAATCCTCCGCCGGAAAGCTTACCGGTCCGCGAGTCCACCGGGGATCAGGCGCGTGGGCTGCGGCCCGCGGCTAGACTGGCGGCAGACCCCTCGCACGGCGTTATCTCGCCAACTCCCCCAGGGCCGGAAGGCAGCAAGGGTACGCGGGCTCTGGCGGGTGTGCGGGGGGTCCCTTCCCGTCCCGGCGAGGATGCAGGTCATGGCAGGCGACGCACCCCGGAAGAAAGCCGCACCCCGCAAGAAGCCGGCGGCCCCCGGCGCTCCTGGCAACCCTGCCCCACTGGCCCTGTATCGCAAGTACCGCCCGGCCAGCTTCGCCGAGGTCAAAGGCCAGGAACACGTAACGGAGCCGCTGCAGCAGGCCCTTCGCAACGGGCGGGTCAATCACGCGTATCTCTTCAGCGGCCCCAGGGGCTGCGGGAAGACCTCCAGCGCCAGGATCCTTGCCAGGTCGCTCAACTGTGAGCAGGGACCCACCCCGGACCCGTGCGGGGTGTGTGCGTCCTGCGTGGCCCTGGCTCCCTCCGGCCCCGGCAGCATCGACGTGATCGAGATCGACGCGGCCTCGCATGGCGGGGTCGACGACGCCCGGGATCTACGGGAACGGGCGTTTTATGCGCCCGTGTCCGGCCGTTTCAAGATCTACATCATCGATGAAGCCCACATGGTCACCAGTGGCGGCTTCAACGCCCTGCTCAAGCTGGTGGAAGAACCGCCGCCGCACCTGAAGTTCGTGTTCGCCACCACCGAGCCGGAGAAGGTCATCCCGACGATCCGCTCGCGCACCCACCACTACCCGTTCCGGCTCGTACCGCCGGCCGTGCTGCGGGAACTGCTGGAGCAGATCCTGGGCACCGAGGGAGTCAGCTACGAGCCGGCGGTGCTGCCGCTGGTGGTCAAGGCAGGGGCGGGATCGGTGCGGGACTCGCTGTCGGTCCTCGACCAGTTGCTCGCCGGAGCCGGGCCGGAAGGTCTCACTTACGACCGGACGGTGACCCTGCTCGGGTACAGCGACGACAGTCTGCTTGATGAGATGGTGGACGCGCTTGCCAGCGGGGACGGCGCGGCCGTATTCGGCACGGTGGACCGGGCGGTGGAAGGTGGGCACGACCCGCGCCGGTTCGCCGCCGACCTGCTCGACCGGCTCCGGGACCTGATCATCCTGGCGGCCGTCCCCGGCGCCGGGCACAGCGGCCTGCTAGACGCGCCCGCCGACCGGCTGGAGCGGATGGCCGAGCAGGCAGGGCGGTTCGGCCAGGCAGAACTCACCCGTGCGGCAGAGATCATCAGCGAAGGCCTGATCCAGATGCGCGGGACGACGTCGCCGCGGCTGCTGCTCGAACTGATGTGCGCGCAGGTTCTCCTGCCCGCTGCCAGTACCGGCGAGAAGGCGCTGCTGGCGCGGCTGGAACGGCTGGAGCATCAGCTGGCCGGGGGCTTGCGGGGACAGGTGGAGCCCGCGAGCCTTCCCACCCGGTCCCCCGATGTGCCCGGCGGGACCGCCCGGCAGGAGGGTCCCGGCAGCCCGGCGCGCAGTGCACCTCCTGGGCGCGCTGTGCCCCGTGCCGACGAGGCGCCCCGGGGGGAAGCGGAGATTCAGCTCCGGGAAGGACCCCCGGCACGAGCGGGTCAGCAGGCGGACTCGGATGCCAGGCACGAACCCGCGACCGCGCCAGCCGCTCACGCGGACCCTGGCCAGCAGCGCGGCGCAGCCCCGCTGGACGCCGACACGCTCCGCGAGCGCTGGCCGGACATCCTGGACACTGTGCGCAGCGAGCGCAAGGTGGCCTGGATGCTGCTGAACTCGGCAAGCGTCCAGGAACTGCGGAACGGCCTGCTGACGATCGCGTTCCCGAGTGAGGGCAATGCCAGGGGCTTCGCCGCCAGCGGGCATGATCAGGTCCTGATCGGCGCGCTCGCGGCCATGCTCGGGCTGAACGTGCGGGTGAGAGCGGTGGCCGGTGGCCCGGCAGCCGCTGGCTCCCGCCCGGTCTCGTCCGGCGGCCATGGCCCGGCCGGCGGTGACCTGCAACACCCACCCGCCGATGCTCCCCCGGTGCAGGCCGGGCCGGCGCCGGGCCGGGAAGGTGCCGGGCCGTCCAGCGCTGGCCGGCAAGGCCCGGATCCGGTGCCTTCCGGTCCGTCCGCCCCGGGTACGTCCGCCCCGGGTACGTCCGCCCCGGGTACGTCCACCCCGGGTACGTCCACCCCGGGTACGTCCACCCCGGGTACATCCGGGCCAGGGGGGTCCGCTCGCCCGGCTGGCACTGGCCAGCCCGGGGCGGGCTCGCGGGTGGCGGGCCCGCAGGCGGCAGCGGGCTCGCAGGCCGCTTCCCGGCCGGGACGGCCCGCACAGGGACAGGCAGCCGCACCAGGCAACGCCCACCCCGCCAGTACGGCACAGGCTGCTGGCGGGCCGTCACCCGGGCCGGCTGCGGCCACGGTCACCCGCGCGCAGCGCTCCGAACCCGCCGAACGCCGCACCCCACCGCCGGCTGCCGCGTTCGCCGACGAGGAATGGCCAGATGATGCCACCGGCTCCGGCGGCGCCGGGGCGCCCGACCTCACCGGCATGGAGCTGATCCGGCGCCAGCTCGGCGGCCAGGTCATCGAGGAGATCGAGGAAGGCTAGCCCGCCTGGCGCCCACGCGTGCCAGGCCGCTGCCGGGCAGTGGGCACGGCGTGGCGGTGCGTCGCGGCACAGCGAAGCCGTAGGCTCGAAACAGCAAGCGATAGCGCCGGGAGGACGGGCAGGGGCGGATTGACCGTCCAGCGCCACCGGCCCGGCCGCGATAGCGGCTAAACCCAATCGAGTAGGGGCCACAGTGGATCCAGGCGGTCAGATGGATATGCAGCAACTGCTCGCCGCGGCGCAGCAGATGCAGGACCAGCTCATGAGCGCCCAGCAGGAGCTGGCGGATACCGAGGTGGAAGGGACCGCCGGCGGTGGACTGGTCACCGCTACGGTCAATGGCCAGGGCGAACTCGTTGACCTGTCGATCAGCGCGGCGGCGATCGACGTCGCCGATCCCGCCGAGACGGCGCAGGCCGTCGCCGACCTGGTGCTGGCGGCGGTCCGTGACGCCTACCGCGCGGCGGGCGAACTCCAGCAGGAGAAGATGGGACCTCTCGCGGGACTCGGTGGCGGCCTGGGCGGCACAGTCGAGGTGCCCGGGCTTTCCGAATTCTTCGGCGGCGCGGCCGGCGCGATCGGTGACACCCCCGGCGAGGGCGGCGAGCCGGATCGGCCAGGCACGTGACCTGCGCCGGGCCGCTGGGGGCCTGACGTGTACGAGGGAGTGGTACAGAGCCTCATCGACGAACTTGGCCGGCTGCCCGGCGTCGGCCCGAAGGGGGCGCAGCGGATCGCTTTCCACCTGCTGGGGGCCGACCCCGCGGATGTGCGCAGGCTCGCTGCGGTGCTGATCGAGGTCACCGAGCGGGTCAGGTTCTGCCGGATCTGCGGGAACGTGGCCGAGGAGGACGAGTGCCGGATCTGCCGGGACCCGCGCCGCGATCCGTCGGTGATCTGCGTCGTCGAGGAACCGAAGGACGTGGCGGTGATTGAGAAGATCCGCGAATTCCGCGGCCGCTACCATGTCCTGGGTGGCGCAATCAGCCCGATCGACGGGATCGGCCCGGAGGATCTGCGGACCAGGGAACTCATGGCGCGGCTGGCCGATGGCGGCGTCACCGAACTGATCCTCGCGACCGATCCCAACCTTGAGGGCGAAGCGACCGCGACATATCTGGCCCGGCTGGTCAAGCCGCTGGGGCTCAAGGTGACCAGGCCGGCCAGTGGGCTCCCGGTCGGGGGGGACCTGGAGTACGCCGACGAGGTCACCCTCGGGCGTGCGTTCGAAGGACGGAGGCTGCTTGATGTCTAGCCCACCGGTTCCAGGGCTGCCCGAGAACGGATCGGGGGACGGCTGGCACCCGCTCGCAGAACGGATCGCCGACCAGGCGCGGGACTTCGTGGACGGGGTGGGCGCGCTGGCGCGCGGGGAGGGCGGCGACGAGACCGTGCCGCTGCTGCTGCTGGAGGTGTCGCAGATCCTCCTGGCCGGGGCGCAGCCCGTCGGTAGGAAGGACGTAATCCCCCCGGGTAACTGGGAACCGGGCGTCGGCGCCGACCCCGATCTCAACGTGTTCCGCTCGGGGCTGGCGCGGCGGCTGGCCGGGTGCGATGAGTACGGGGAGCTCTTCGATCCCTATGCCGACAGCCGCCCGACCCGGTTCCGCCTCTCCGACGACCTCGCGACGGTGGCCGCTGACCTGATCCACGGCCTCCAGCACTTCCAGGCGGGGCGTCCGCTGGAAGCACTGTGGTGGTGGCAGTACTCCTACCTCAACCACTGGGGAACCCATGGCGCGGCGGCACTTCGCGCGCTGCACGCCATCGTCGCGCACGCCCTCCTCGATGTGGCCGAGGAGGTCACGCCGGGGTGAGCCGGGCAGGTCCGCCGCGGTGACCGGCGCCCGGATTTCATGGAGAAGGGCAAATGCGCTGGCAGGCCGGCGGTAAGGCAGGGGAAACCCAGCACAAACACAGCAGGCTTTCCTCAGCTGGGTAGGTACACTCGACCCCGGCAAGAGCCTGGCAGGCCAGGTGCCGGGTGTCCCCAGCGGGAGGAGCGACGCGCCAGTGGCGCTGGTCGTGCAGAAGTACGGTGGATCGTCGGTGGCCAACGCCGATGGGATCAAGCGGGTGGCCCAGCGCATCGTCGCCACCCGCAAGGCGGGCCATTCCGTGGTCGTGGTGGTCTCGGCGATGGGAGACACCACCGACGAACTGCACGACCTGGCCAAGCAGGTCAGCCCCCTCCCGCCGGCCCGCGAGCTTGACATGCTCCTGACCGCGGGCGAGCGGATCTCGATGGCGCTGCTGGCCATGGCGATCGCCAACCTGGGCCTGAACGCGCGCTCGTTCACCGGTTCCCAGGCGGGCGTGATCACCGATGATGCGCACGGCAAGGCGCGGATCATCGATGTGACCCCCGGCCGGATCGCCACCGCCCTGGCCGACGGCTCCATCCCGATCGTGGCCGGCTTCCAGGGAGTCTCCCAGAATGGCAAGGACATCACGACGCTGGGCCGGGGCGGGTCTGACACCACGGCGGTAGCGCTGGCCGCCGCGCTGAACGCCGGCGTCTGCGAGATCTACACGGACGTGGACGGCGTGTTCACAGCCGACCCGCGGATCGTGCCGGCCGCGCGGCGCATCCCGTACATCAGTTATGAAGAGATGATGGAGATGGCCGCCTGCGGTGCCAAGGTGCTCCAGTTGCGCTGCGTGGAGTACGCACGGCGATACGAGATGCCGATCCATGTCAGGTCTTCTTTCAGCCAGCGCACCGGAACCTGGGTCAGCAACGCCGAACAAGGCGGACAGGAGGAGCCCGGAATGGAACAGCCGATCATCTCCGGGGTGGCGCATGATCGCAGCGAGGCCAAGATCACCGTCGCGGGCGTCCCCGACATCGTGGGTGAGGCGGCGAAGATCTTCCGGGCCATCGCCGACGCCGGGATCAACATCGACATGATCGTGCAGAACATCTCCGCGGCCACCACCGGGCTCACCGACATCTCGTTCACGTTGCCGCGGGCGGACGGGGAGGCGGCGATGGCCGCGCTGCGCGCCGTGCAGGCCGAGATCGGATTCGACTCGCTCCTTTACGACGACCGGATCGGCAAGGTCTCCCTGGTCGGTGCCGGCATGCGGTCCCACCCGGGGGTGAGCGCGACCTTCTTCAGCGCGCTCGCCGAAGCCGGGGTGAACATCGAGATGATCTCCACTTCGGAGATCAGGATCTCGGTGGTGGTGGACGAGAACGAGGTGGATGCGGCGGTGACGGCCGCTCATAAGGCGTTCGACCTGGAGGCCAGCGAGGTCGAGGCCGTCGTGTACGGCGGGACGGGCCGGTGAGCGCACGGCCGGCCGGCGCCGCCCGCCGGCCGTCGCTGGCCGTCGTCGGCGCGACCGGAGCGGTCGGCACCGTGATGCTCGACCTGCTGTCCACCCGTGACGACATCTGGGGGGAGATCGCTCTGATCGCCTCGGCCCGGTCGGCGGGCAGGCGGCTGCGGGTGCGCGGCCAGGAACTCGAAGTCCGGGCGCTGACGCGGGACGCGTTCGACGGCATCGACGTGGCCATGTTCGACGTGCCCGACGAGGTGTCGGCGCAGTGGGCGCCGATCGCCGCCGCCCGCGGTGCGGTCGTGGTGGACAATTCGGGTGCGTTCCGGATGGACCCCGACGTCCCGCTGGTGGTTCCCGAGGTCAACCCGGGGGAGGCAGCCCGGCGCCCGAAGGGGATCATCGCCAACCCGAACTGCACCACCCTGTCGCTGATCGTCGCCATGGGCGTGCTGCACAAGGCGTTCGGCCTGCGGGAGATGGTGGTCTCCTCCTACCAGGCCGCTTCTGGCGCGGGCCAGGCCGGGATCGACACCCTCTACGCGCAGCTGGACAAGGTCGCGGGATCGCGGGTGCTGGGCCAGCGGGCCGGCGACCTGCGGGCGGCGGTCGGCGATTTCGGCCCCTTCCCCGCGCCGCTCGTGCTCAACGTGGTGCCGTGGGCAGGCTCGCTCGCCGGCGACGGCTGGTCCTCGGAGGAACTGAAGATCCGCAACGAGTCGCGCAAGATCCTCGGCCTGCCCCGGCTCAAGGTGCACGCCACCTGTGTCCGGGTCCCGGTGGTGACCACCCACTCGGTGGCCGTGCACGCGGTGTTCGCCCGCGAGGTCACCAGGAAAGCTGCACAGCGGGCGCTCAGCGATGCGCCGGGCGTGGTGCTGAACGACGAGCCTGAGCGCGGTGAGTTCCCGACCCCGTCCGACGTGGTGGGCACCGACCCGACCTGGGTGGGCCGGGTCCGGCGCTCACTCGATGACCCACGCGCGGTCGAACTGTTCGTCTGTGGCGACAACCTGCGTAAGGGCGCCGCACTCAACACTGCCCAGATCGCTGAACTCGTCGCCGGGCAGCTGGCGGCCCACTGACCGGAGGCAGCAGGTGAGACTGTGGGGGAACTCACCGCGGGCGATACGGTTCAGCACGTACAACATGCTGGACCTGTTCGCCGGCGATCCGGGCGGCCAGTCCGGGCACTACCGGGTGGTGGTCGAGGCGATCCGGGCGCTGCGCGCCGATGTGCTCGCCGTCCAGGAGATCAAGGCACCCGGCATCGAGGCCGGCCAGCAGCGGCTGCGGAAGCTGGCCGACGACACCGGCCTGCGCTGCCTGGTACCCGGATCCGGCCAGGGTGAGGCCGTCCCGGCGCTGGGCCTGGGCTCGCGCGGCTACCACGTGGGGCTGCTGTGGCGGGACGGGATCGAGCCGGTGCCGGGGTCCTTCCGCGGCCGCAACAAGGACTTCTGGCACGCGCTGGCCTGGGTTTCGCTGGACGTCGGCGGGCCGGTGGTGCGGCACGCGGCCTACCACGCACCGCCGTTTGGCAGGAAAATCAGAGCGGATCAGAACGAAGTGCTCGTGGCCAGCCTCGCCCGCCCCGGTACCCGGGTGCCAACGCTGGTAGGGGCGGACTGGAATGGCGAGAGCGCCGACCGGGTGCTCGACGAGCAGACCGGGGCGTGGCACCTGTACGAGCCCGCCGATCCCTACGCGCAGGTGGCCTGGTTCGAGGACATGATCCACCAGTGTGAGTGGGACTACGACGCGCTGGGACGCCGCTGCCACCGGGTGGACCGGACCGCCGGCGAGGTGCTCTGGGCGGGTGGCCTGCACGATGCGGCGGCCGCGCTGCGCTCGCCCTGGCAGCCGACCGCCGGGCACCATCCCGACGACCCCTACGGCGTCCGCGGGGTGCGGCGCCGGATCGACGCGATCCGGGTCACCCCCGAGGTGCTCCCCGCGCTGCGCGCCCACCGGGTGACCGACACCGAGCTGACAAGGCGCGCCTCCGACCACCTGCCGGTCACGGTGGAGTATGTCCCGGCCGCCGTCATGGGGCAGCAGGGCTGAAGGCCAGCTGGATGCGGTCGCTTACCGGCTGAAAGCCGAGCCGCTGGTAGAGGGCGTTGCTGGTGGGGTTGGCCAGGTCGGTGTAGAGCAGCACCTCGGCGACGCCCGCGTCCAGCGCCGCCTGGCTGACGGCGGCGGTCACCGCGCCGCCGAACCCCTGCCCGCGCGACCCGGGCGGCGTGTAGACCGGGCCGACCCGGACCTGGCCGGCCGAGGGCCGGGTCAGCCCGGCCAGTGAGACGGGCTGGCCGCCGGCCTCCCACACGGTGAGCCCGCCATGGCTGAGCCGGTCGGCGACTGTCCGCTCCGCCATTAGCGGCCCGTCGGGTCCCGCCTCGTCGTGGAAGGCTTTGAGCCAGCTGACCAGCAGACCCCGGTCCGCGGTTGCCGCCACCCGGGCGCAGCCGCCCGGGGCCGGGTCTGGCGGCAGCAAGTCGCCCAGCCGGTGCAGGCGGGAGCGCATGATGAGGCGGGCCGCCTGGCCGGTCTGCTTTCCCCGGCTGGCGGCGAAGGCCGGGCCGGCGTCGCTGTCCGGGCGGTCCCCGCGCACCGCCGTCACCCCGCTGGGGCGGCGGCCGCGCGTGGCGAGGGCGGTGGCAAGGGCCACCGCCGGCTCCACAGTCATCGCGGTCAGCGCGACGCCGTAGGGCGGGGTGTGCAGGAACGCTCCGGTAATCGCCTGGCCGGGCTCCTGCCACCAGCCGAACATAGGTGCGGTGTCGCCGAAGGCAGCGCTGCCCCGGATCCGGACGATCTCCGCTGCGTTCAGCAGGACCGTGTTCTCCGCTGCCCGGGAGCGCAGGAAGTCACCGGCGGCGTCGAGGTACTCGCCGAGGTCCTCGGTCAGCGTCCAGGTCATGCCCCCATGATCGGTGTGCCCGCGCTGGCCGCGCACCTGAATTCCGTGCCGCTGGCCTGCCGGCCGGGGCGGGGCGGCGTTCCCCTTCGCCCGCAAGCTGCGGGCCGTCGTGGATGCGGCTGCCAGGCGCAAGTCCAGGACCGTGGTCCTTGTCAACGGGACCGAGGGTGAGCCCGGCAGCGCCAAGGACGCCATGCTGCTGCTCAGGTCGCCCTATCTCGTCCTCTCCGGCGCGCTCCTGGCCTGCCAGGCACTGGGCGCGAAGGAGATCGTGGCCGGGGTGGCCGGTGGCGGTGGCGTGGCCGGGTCGGTCGTGGCGGCTGCCAAGGCCGAGCCGGAACTGAGAACCCTGCTGCGGGTCGTCGAAGTACCGGACCGGTTCGTGTCGGGTGAGGGCGGCGCCCTGGTCAACGCGGTCAACGGCAAGGTGGCTCTGCCCCCCGGCCGCAAGCGCCGGGCCAGCGAGGCCGGCGTGGACGGCCTGCCCACCCTGTTGGCCAACGCTGAGACGTTCGCGCAACTGGCCGTGCTTGCCCTGCTCGGTGCCGATGGCTATGCCTCAGCCGGGACCACCGACGAGCCCGGCACGGTGCTGCTGACGGTGGGGGGCTCAGCGTCCCGTCCGGCGGTTGTGGAGGTCCCCTCTGGGGTGTCCCTCGGAACGGTGCTTGACATCTGCGAGGCAAAGGTGGCCGACGGGGTGCTGGTGGGCGGCTACCACGGCAAGTGGCTGTCCCCGGAGGCCGCCTACGACGTGCCCGTCTCCCGGGCGGGTCTGGAGGCAGCCGGGGGCTCGCTCGGGGCCGGGATCGTGCTGCCGCTCGGCGAGGGCACCTGCGCCGTGGGCGAGGTGGCACGGATCGCGCGTTACCTCGCCAAGGAGTCATCCGGCCAGTGCGGCCCGTGCCAGCTCGGCCTGCCCGGCATCGCGCGCTCACTGAGCGCGCTGGCCGGCGGCTCCGGCGGGATGGACGTCCTGGACACGGCGCGCCGCGCGGCTGGCGCGGTCCGCGGCCGCGGGGCGTGCGGCCATCCGGACGGCGCGTCCAGATTCGTCCTGTCCGCCCTTGAGGTCTTTACCGATGACCTGGCCGCCCACGTGTTCCGTGGTGGTTGCTCCCGGCCGGTGCGCGGCATACTGCCCCTGGCGCCCGGGCACGACGAGGCCCGCCTGGTGGTGGACTGGACCAGGTGCCAGGGACACGGCCTGTGCGGCAGGCTGGTGCCCGAACTGGCTCAGCTCGACGCTCAGGGTTACCCGGTTTTCCTGGACATGCCGGTGCCGTTCTGGCTGGAGCGGGGCGCGGAGCAGGCGGTTCAGATGGGCCCGGCCCTGGCCTTGCGGCTCGAGCAGGCCGCGCCCAGTGGGCCTCCGGAGCCCTCTGCGCCCAGTGATGACCGCCCGATGGTGAAGGGCGTTCTGCTGGCGTAGCTAACCTGGTCGGGATGGACGTGAATCCTGAAGGCAGCCAGAAGCGGCCGGATGTGCTGCCGCTGGAGATCGGGATCGCCGCCACGGGCACGCGGACCGAGACCGACTCACTGGGCCCGGTCGAGGTGCCGGCTGACCACTACTGGGGCGCGCAGACGCAGCGGTCGCTGATCCACTTCAGCATCGGGGACGACCTGATGCCGATAGCGGTCTACCACGCCTACGGCTACGTGAAGAAGGCCTGCGCGGTCGTGAACGCCCGGCACGGGCGGCTGCCCGGGTGGAAGGCGGGCCTGATCTCGCGGGTGGCAAGCGAGGTGATCGCCGGCGCGCTGGACAGCGAGTTCCCGTTGCACGTCTGGCAGACGGGGTCGGGCACGCAGTCGAACATGAACGTCAACGAGGTGATCGCCAACCGGGCCATCCAGCTCGCCGGCGGCGAACTGGGCAGCAAGCGGCCTGTCCACCCGAACGATGACGTCAACTCCGGCCAGTCCTCCAACGACACGTTCCCGGCGGTGATGCACATCGCCGCGCTCCGCGGGCTGGCCGAGCACCTGCTGCCCAGCGTGCGCCGTCTCCGCGAGGCCGCGGCACGCAAAAGCGAGGAGTGGGCGCAGGTCGTCAAGATCGGCCGTACCCACCTGCAGGATGCCACCCCGCTCACCGTCGGCCAGGAATGGTCGGGCTACGTCAGCCAGCTCGATGACGCCCTGGAGGACCTCGCCAGCGCCCTGCCCGGGCTGCGCCGGCTGGCAATCGGGGGCACCGCTGTCGGCACCGGGCTGAACGCGCCGCCGGGATTCGGCGATGAGGTGGCGGCCGAGATCTCCCGGCTCACCGGGCACGAGTTCGTCGGCGCGCCTAACAAGTTCGCCGCCCAGGCGTCGCTCGACAGCCTGGTCCGGGCCTCGGGAGCGTTGCGGAACCTCAGCGTCGCCCTGTTCAAGTTCGCCAACGACATGCGCTGGCTGGGATCGGGTCCCCGCAGTGGCCTGGCGGAACTGATCCTGCCGCCGAACGAGCCCGGCTCCTCCATCATGCCGGGGAAGGTCAACCCCACCCAGGCCGAGGCGATGCTGATGGTCTGCCTGCAGGTCAGGGGGAACGACAGCGTGATCGCCGCAGCGGGCGCGGAAGGAAACTTCGAGCTCAACGCGTTCCGCCCGGTGGCGATCAGCAACTTCCTGCACTCGGCCAGGCTGCTGTCCAGCGCCTGCGATTGCTTCCGCGAGTTCCTGGTGGAAGGCGCGCGGCTCAACGAGGCCCGGCTGGCGGCCGACGTCGCGCGCTCGGTGATGATGGTGACCGCGCTCAGCCCGGAGATCGGGTATGACAAGGCGGCGGAGATCGCCCACCTCGCGATGGCGCAGGACCTCACGCTCAGGGACGCCGCGCTGGCCTCAGGGGTGAGCGCTGACCTCTACGACCGGGTGGTCGTCCCCGAACGGCTGGCCCAGCCAGGGACGTCCGGCCCGGCCGGGCCGCCCGGCACTGCCGGGCCGCCCGGAGGCGCTGCCCGGTGAAGGTAGCGCGCCTGCACGCGGTGGGTGACCTGCGGCTGGCTGACGAGGCGGTACCGGAGCCAGGGCCGGGGATGAGCCTGGTCCGGGTGAGCGCGGTCGGCATCTGCGTCTCGGACCTGCACTGGTGGGGCGAGGCGGGGATCGGCGACGCCACGCTGAGCCACCCACTGGTGCTCGGTCATGAGGCGGCCGGGGTGATCGAGGACGGCCCACGGCGCGGCGAACGGGTGGCGATCGACCCCGCGATCTCCTGCTGCGCCGGGAATACGTCGCGGATGCGGGGGGTGAGCACGTTGGCCCAGGCGGCGGACCCGTCGGTCGGGGTGAGGGGGTGGGCGGCGATCGGGACGCGGCCGGCGCCCTTGGACCCGGGTGCCCCGAGCCCGAGGCCCCGACGATGAACACGAAGTCGCCCTTCTCGATCACGAACGAGACGTCGCGCAGCGCCCAGAAGTCCGAGTGCGCGTGGGCCCGGCCGGCCGTGCCCCACTCGAGCGCGCGGTGCCACGGCGTCGGGTAGATCTTGAACCTCTTGCCGAGGCCCTCGACCTCGACGTCGCGGTAGCCGGCCGCGTTGAGGTGCCGGGTCACGTCGGCCCGGATGGCGCCCATCGCCGGACAGCCCGAGTACGTCGGGGTGATCGATACGGTGACTCGCGTGCCGTCGGCGGACACGTCACGCAGGATGCCGAGGTCGGCGATGGTCAGCATGGGCAGTTCGGGATCGGCGACCGATTCGGCGACCTCGCGGGCGCTCACGGTGTTGTCATTCGCGTCCGCTCGCTGTTCGTGGTCAGCTCGCCGGCGCTCGCTGCGATGCTCACTCACCCCGTCGCCCCCGGGTTCGCGCGCGCGACGCTCTGCACCTCGG
>OFGV01000046.1_pt1 | contig 19313 bp, 17 predicted proteins | sample 1521911 | NCBI WGS metagenome assembly OFGV01 (sample SAMEA2553413, study PRJEB24118) | soil metagenome
CGGAGATGTTGCGCTTCTCGTAGGCGGTGGTGCCGCTGGGGTAGGTGCCGTCCGCGGGCAGCGCGCTCACCGGGAGGGCGTCCCCGTGGCCGGAGATCATCGCGGCGGGGACCGTGCGCACGAATTCGGGCGCGCTAGCAGCCACCGGCGGCGGCGCGCCCCGGCTGGCGGTCACCCGCCCCGCGATCTCCACCCGGTGCAGCGCCGCCACTGCCGCGTCCACCGCGGCGTGGTTGCGCTTGACGACCTCCTGCCCGCGGCGCCGGTAGGTCTTGCTGATGGACTTCTTGATCGCGGCGATCGCCTCGTCCGTGGGCAGCACACCGGAGATGGCGAAGAAGCAGGTCTGAAGGACCGTGTTCACCCGCCCGGCCAGTTCCGCTTCGCGGGCCACCCGGTTGGCGTCGATGGCGTACAGGGTGATCTGCTTGGCCAGGATCTGCTCCTGTGCCTCGCGGGGCAGGCTGTCCCAGACCTCGCCGGGCGGGCGCGGGGTGTTGAGCAGCAGCGTCGCGCCGGGCGCCGCCCGGTCGAGCACCTCTGCCCGCTCGATCAGCCCCGGGTGGTGACAGCCGACGAAACCGGCCTGGCTGACCAGGTAGGGCGCCCTGATAGGGGCCGGCCCGAACCGCAGGTGGGAAACCGTCTGCGAACCCGACTTCTTCGAGTCGTAGACGAAGTACCCCTGCGCATGCTTTCCGGCATCACCCAGGATCTTGATGGTGTTCTTGTTCGCACCCACGGTCCCGTCCGAACCGAGCCCGAAGAACACCGCGCGCAGCGTTTCGCGGGACTCGATGTCCAGCGCCGGGTCATAGGGCAGGCTCGTGGCGCTGACGTCGTCGATGATGCCGATGGTGAACCGCCGCTTGGGCTTGCCGCTGGCGAGGTCGGCGAAGATCCCGGCGGCCATGCCCGGGGTGAACTCCTTGGAGGAGAGCCCGTACCTGCCGCCGGTCACCACCGGCATGATCTCCCGTTCGCCCGCCGCGTGAGCCTCTGCCAGCGCGGCGAGCACGTCCAGGAACAGCGGCTCACCCAGCGACCCGGGCTCTTTGGTCCGGTCCAGCACCGCGACCCCGGTCGCCGTGCTGGGCAGCGCCGCCAGCAGCGCCGCGCCCGGGAACGGGCGGTACAGCCGCACCTGGACGACACCCACCCGTTCCCCGGCGGCGGCGAGGTGCTCCGCGGTCTGGGCGGCGGTCTGCGATCCGGAGCCCATGACGACTATCACCCGCTCCGCCTGCGGGTGCCCGTAGTACTCCATCAGGCGGTACTGGCGCCCGGTACGCCCGCCAAGCACATCCATCGCCGCCTGCACCGCCTCGGGGACGGCGGCGTAGTACGGGTTGACCGTCTCCCTGGCCTGGAAGTAGACGTCGGGGTTCTGGGCGGTGCCGCGGATGAACGGCCGGTCCGGCGACAGCGCCCGGTCCCGGTGGGCGCGGACGGCCTCGGCGGGTACCAGCGCCCGCAGGTCGTCGTCGGAGAGCATGTCGATCGTGTTCAGTTCGTGTGAGGTGCGGAAGCCGTCGAAGAAATGCACGAACGGGATCCTGGTGGCCAGGGTCGCCGCCTGGGCCACCAGCGCCAGGTCGTGCGCCTCCTGGACAGACGCGGAGGCCAGCAGCGCGAAGCCGGTCTGGCGCACCGCCATAACATCGGACTGGTCGCCGAAGATGGACAGGCCCTGCGCGGCCAGCGACCGGGCGGCGACGTGCAGCACGGCCGGCGTCAGCTCCCCAGCGATCTTGTACATGTTGGGGATCATCAGCAGCAGGCCCTGGGAGGCGGTGAAGGTAGTGGTCAGCGCGCCGGACTGGAGTGCGCCGTGCAGCGCTCCCGCCGCCCCGCCCTCGCTTTGCATCTCCACCACCGACGGCACCGTTCCCCAGATGTTGGGGTGTCCCTGGCTGGCCCACTCGTCGGCCAGTTCGGCCATCATCGAGGACGGGGTGATCGGGTAGATGCAGCAGACTTCGTTGAGCCGGTAGGCAACGGATGCGGCGGCCTCGTTGCCGTCGATGGTGGTGCGCGTCATCGCGGTTCGGCCTCCATTTCGATCGCGTGGACCGGGCACTGCTCGTAGCAGGTGCCGCAGCCGGTGCAGCGGTCATAGTCGAACCGGTAGCGGTGGCCGGGCCCCAGCTTGATCACCGCGTCCTCCGGGCAGGCGCCCAGGCAGCCGTCGCACTCGAAACAGTTGCCGCAGGACAGGCACCGGCTCGCCTCGTAGACCGCCTGCTCCGGGGTGAGGCCGCCGACCACCTCGGTAAAGTCGCTCACCCGCTCGGCCGGTGCCCGCTCGGGCTGGCTGCGGCGGTCCGCATCGGTGAAGTACCAGGGGTGGAGCAGGTCGAAGGCCGCCACCTCGTGCTTGGGCGGGGTCAGCAGTTCCTCCCCGCGCAGGTAGGCATCGATGAACCGGGCCGCCTTCTTGCCATGCCCGACCCCGACGGTCACGGTCCGCTCGGCGGGCACCATGTCCCCGCCCGCGAACACGCCCGGGCAGCCGGTCATCATCGACGGCGACACCACGACTGTGCCGTCCGGCTTGAGGTCAACGCCGGGTACCCGGCGCAGGAATGCGGTGTCGGAACCTTGCCCGACCGCTGGGATAAGCTTTTCGGCCGTGAGTTTCTCCAGATTCCCGGACGGATGCGGGCGCCCGGCGTCGTCGAGTTCCATGACCTCCACGGTCATGTCCGGCCCGTCGAAGGCGCTGATCGTGTGGAGCCAGTTGATCCGCACGCCCTCGCGTTCGGCTTCCTGGGCTTCCTCCTCGTGGGCGGGCATCTGCGCGCGGCTCCGGCGGTAGACGATCATGGTGTCGTCCGCACCGAGCCGCCGGGCCACCCGGGCGGCATCCATCGCCGTGTTCCCGCCGCCATACACCGCGACCCGGCGGCCGATCGCCGGCCGGGCGCCTGAGGCGACATCGCGCAGGAACGGCACCGCGTCAATGATCCGGCTGGCATCGCGGGCGGGGATGTCCACATGCTTGGACAGGTGCGCGCCGACCGCGACGAACACCGCGTCGAAGCCGCCCTTGCGTCGCTCGGCGGCCAGGTCGTCGACCCGGTGGCCGCAGGTGATGCTCACCCCGAGCGCGCGGATCCGGCTCACCTCCCCGTCCAGCACGTCGCGGGGGAGCCGGTAGGCGGGGATGCCGTAGCGCATCATCCCGCCGGGTTCGGCACTGGTGTCACGGATCTCGACCTGGTGACCGAGCCTGGCCAGATGGTAGGCGGCGGACAGGCCGCTCGGGCCCGCCCCGACCACCAGCACCCGCCGGCCGGTGCTGGTCGGCGGGGCGTCGAAACGCCAGCCGCGCTCCAGCGCGAGATCGCCCAGGAACCGCTCGACCGAGTGGATGGACACCGAGCTGTCCAGTTCGGCGCGGTTGCAGACGCTCTCGCACGGGTGGTAGCAGACCCGGCCGTGGATGGCGGGCAGCGGATTGTCGGCGACCAGCTGCCGCCACGCCTGTTCGTGCTGGCCGGCCTGGCTGAAACCCAGCCAGGCCTGGATGTTCTCCCCGGCCGGGCAGCCAGCGTTGCAGGGCGGCAGCAGGTCCAGGTAGACCGGCCGCCGGGTGCGGACCGGGCCGGCCCTGGCCGCGCCGTGCAGCAGGTCGGGCAGTGGGGTCAGGTCGCGGGGCGGGTGAGTCATGGGGCCGTCTCCAGGTGCGGTCGGCCCGCCGGGTCCGCGGCGTGCCGTGAGCAGGTGCGTGATCGGGTCGGCTGGGTTGACATACTCGTCAGGTTACGCTGCGTAATCAACTGGTGGCTTGAAGTGGTTCGGCACCTCGCGATCGCGGGAGGAATGCCAGGTGCGCCGGGCAGAGGGACATGAGTGATCCGCACGGTTCCAGGGTGCACGTGCCTTCGTCACCCCGGGCAGGGCCGAAGGACCCCCGGCAGCCTGCGACCGTCCCTGGCCGAACCTTCCGGGGAGTCCGCGGGCGGCTCTCCACCGGGCCACGTCGCGGTAGCCGGCTTGGTGCGCAGGGAGCGTGGTCGATCTGGGCTGCTGCGCAGGGAGCGTGGTCGATCTGGGCTGCTATCACGACCCGAATCGTCCACGTCCGCGGTAAGCCGGCCCGCTGCCAGGCGGGCCGTGGGCAGTAGGGGCTGCTATTCCGACCCGGAAAGACCACGTCCGCCGGTCCCGGCGCGCCGGGTGATCGATCCGGGCTGTCATCAGCCCAAAATGACCACGTCCCGGCAGAACCCCGTCCCAAGGCGCAGTGGGATGTGGTCAGCAAGGTCCGTCATGTCGGCGGCCCGGCCCCGCGGGGCACCTGCGCCGGGAGTCTAAGCCTCGCCGCCAGGTACCGCTCCGGGGTGGACAGGTGAGTGCGGTGTGCACGGTGGCTGGGTCACGCCGAGATGTCTGGGCTGATGACGTCTTCGATGGCTGCGCGCAGTTCGGTGGCGGTGGGCGCGTGGACGGTGATGGCTGGACACCACGCGGTCCACTGACCGTCGCGGTACTCGATTCCCCAGCACGAAACGCAGTCAGGGCAAGGTGAGTCCTGCCACCCGGTGGGCGCCTGATTATGGGCGGACTGGGGGACCGGCTGTTATCCGGTCACGGATTCCGGCCATTCGGCCGGGACCATCGTGGGGCATCTCCCAGCGGGTCTCCAGCCACCAGGTGCAGCCAGCCCCGGCCCAGGGGGTGACCTGCGCCGAAGCTGCCGCCGGGTCGTCGGCCGGGGTCTCACCCTCCGCCACCATGTCCAGGTCCGGTGATGCTCCCTGGCCCGTCAGCCAGTCCCGCGCGGCACGCGCGTCATCGGGCGTGGCCGCCCGGCCGCTGAGCGAGTACTGCGGGATGATGCCGTCGCACCGCAGCACCCGGCGCATCGACTTCGGCCGCGGCCAGACCCCGACCACCCAGACCGGGATCTTGTCCTGGGCCGGCCGCGCCGCCCGGGCCAGGTCGTCGCGATCGCACTCGTACTGGTAGTGCCGCCCCTGGTAGCTCCGTCCCCCGGCCCACAGGTGGTGGATCAGGTCGATCCCCTCGTCGAGGCACTCGGCGCGCTCGCGGATACCGGTGACTTCACCGGTGGCGGGCAGGCCGGTGCCGATCGCGCCGATGCCGACGGCCAGGATCGCCCGCCCACCGGAGATCTGGTCCAGCGTTGCCACCTGGCTGGCGACCTTCCATGGCCGGCGCCACGGCAGCGGGGTCAGCATGGTGCCGAGCCTGATGCGTGAGGTCCGCGCGGCGATCGCGGCCAGCAGTGTCCACGCGTCCACCCCATAGCCGGCTTCCCAGACGAACACGCCGTCCCAGCCGGCCCGCTCGGCCAGCAGTGCCTGCGCAAGCTGCTCGGTCGCGGTCCCGCCGGGAAGGACCACGCCTGCCCGCATCCGATATCCGTTCATGGCCAGGTCTTACCAGAGCCCACCGACATCCGGTCGCCCCCTGCCCGGGCTGGACCGGTGCCCGCGCCCGGGAGATGGCCGGTCAGCCGTTCACTATCTGGCTGAGGGTAACCAGCTGGCTGCCCGACGGTGGTGGCATGAGGATGGCGGTATTCCACTGGGTGAAGTCGAACTGACCCTGCTGCCCCCGTGGGGGCAGGATACGCAGCGGGTACGGCGGACCCTGCCGGGCCACGTAGCCGCTAGCCCCGCCGGTCACGTCCACTAGCTTCCAGGCGGGCGTGCCGTTGATGATGGCAGTTCCCGCATAGCGGAAGGTCGCGTTCGTATTCATCGAGCCGAAGAACTTGTCCATGCTGATCGCGCCGGTGAGAGCCTGTGCGCTCTTGGCAGGGAGCTTGACCCATTTCCCGCACACCCGCGCGCTCTGGTGAGCCTGCGGCCTGCCGCAGCCGCATGACCCGGGCGGCATGACCCGGGCGGCATGGCGGATACGGCCAGTGCCGGCTGACCTAGGTGGCAGCCCGGCTCAGAAGTGCATCACCTGGCTGAGGTCGACGACCTGGCTGGCGGGCGGCGGGGGTGGGATGTTCGCGCTGTTCCACTGCGTGAAGTCAACATGGTTTGACCCCTGCACCAGCCGCAGCGGGTAGGGCTGGCCCGTGGCCGCCACGTAGGCGGTGCCCTGGCCGGCAACGCGCATCTCCCAGGCGGGCTGGCCGTTCACCGTCACCGTCTGGACATAGCTCCAGGCCGGCAAGGTACTCGACTGGCCCACCAGATCCGACCAGCCGATGCCGCTGAGCATGCCCCGCGCCTCCTTGGCGGGCATTTTGAGGTACTTACCGCACATGAGCGAGCAGGCGGCCGATGGCAGGCCCTCCGCTTTCAGGGCCTCAGCCGTCAGTTTGATGTACGTCTGTCCCTGCGTCACCAGGACCGTGACGGGCGCATTGTTCAGGGATATCTGCCCGGACATCTCGCCGTCCCGGGTCATGCTCAGATCCAGCGCGGCCAGGGTGCTTCCCTGCAGTACCTCCGCCGAGATATGGACGCTCGTGGCCTTCGCCACGGCGTCAGTCGTCTGCTTGGCGAGCGCCGTCGCGCTGGGAGGCGGCCCGGCCGCAGCCGGCGCCCCCGACGGGGCTGGCGAACCCGACGAGGCTGGCGAACCCGAAACGGATCCGCCACCGCCGCAGCCCGCGACGACTACAGCTGCCAGGGTGACGGCAGGTATGAGCAAACCTGCTCTCTTCACTGCTCCCCCTTGCTGCCGGCCGTTGGCCACGGCAGCCGGCAGAATCCCTGGTTGCCCGCGGCGGGGCAAGCGCGGCAGATACGCCGGATGCCCAGAAGGCCCTTTTACCCACTGTAGACGGGCCAATCCGGGCGGTTGCCACGCACCCTCTCACCGGCCCCCCGGCAGGGTGACGCTCCGGACAGGAGGCGGCTACCCGGGAGCGCCGGGCACCGGCGGCCTGCAAAGCGCTGACTGGCGGTCCCGGACGCTGGAAACTGGTCTTATGGTCAGCACCGTGCGGGCAGCGGTCCGGGTGGAAGGGATCGTGCAGGGAGTGGGGTTCCGCCCCTTCGTGTACTCCCTGGCCGCCCGGCTGGGCCTGGCCGGCTGGGTTGGCAACGACGCCGATGGCGTGTTCGCGGAAGTGGAGGGCACACCGGAGTCCGTTGAGCGGTTCCTTGGTCTGCTGGAGACGGACGCGCCCCCGCTGGCCCGGGTGGCCAGAGTGACTGCGACCACGATGTCCCCCAACGGGGCATCGGGGTTCTCCATCGTCGCCAGTGACCCCACCGGCCGCCGCCGGGCACTGGTCGCACCGGACAGCGCCACCTGCGACGACTGCCTGGCCGAACTGGCGGATCCGGCGGACAGGCGGTTCGGCTACCCCTTCATCAACTGCACCAACTGCGGGCCCCGGTTCACCATCGTGACCGGAGTCCCCTATGACCGGCCGCAGACCACGATGGCGTCGTTCACCATGTGCGCGGCCTGCGAGGTGGAATACCACGACCCGGCCGACCGGCGGTTCCACGCCCAGCCGGCCTGCTGCCCGGCATGCGGGCCCCGGCTGCGCCTGCTCGATGCCGCAGGCGCGGATGTGGCGGGGGAGCCGCTGGCCGGGGCGGCGCGGCGGCTGGCTCAGGGCCAGGTGATCGCGGTCAAGGGACTGGGCGGGTATCACCTGGCGGTGGACGCGGGTTGTGAGGCAGCCGCGTCGGCGCTGCGGGCGCGTAAGCACCGGGAGGACAAGCCGTTCGCGCTCATGGCCGCCGACGTCGCGGCCGCCCGCGAACTGTGTGAGGTGGACGAGGTGGGCCAGGCTCTGCTGGCCAGTCCACGGCGGCCGGTGGTGCTGCTGCCGCGCCGGGCCGGCGCACCGGTCGCGGGGGCTGTCGCACCGGGCAACCGCCAGCTGGGGATCATGCTCCCCTACACCCCGCTGCATCACCTGCTGGTCCGGGAGACCGGTCGGCCTATCGTTCTGACCAGTGGAAACGTCTCCGATGAGCCGATCGCCTACGCCGACGCCGACGCGCTCGCGCGGCTGGCGGGCATCGCGGACGCCTTCCTGACCCACGACCGGGCGATCCACATCCGGACCGACGACTCCGTCGTGCGGCCACTGCGGGGCGGGGCGGCGGTGCTGCGCCGTTCCCGCGGGTATGCTCCCGAGCCGGTCACCGTCACCGCTGCGTTTCCCCGGCCGGTGCTGGCCTGCGGAGCGGAGCTGAAGAACACGTTCTGCCTGGCAGCGCAATCCCGGGCGTTCATCTCGCATCACATCGGCGACCTGGAGAACTACCAGACCTTGCGGTCCTTCACCGAGGGCATCGCGCACTTCCGGCGGCTGTTCGATACCGAACCGGAGGTGGTCGCCTACGACCTTCACCCGGAGTACCTGTCTACCAAGTACGCACTGGACCTCGACGGCGTTGACCTCGTGGGGGTCCAGCACCATCATGCGCACATCGCATCCTGCCTCGCCGACAATGACGAGCAGGGCCCGGTCATCGGGGTGGCCTTCGACGGCACCGGGTTCGGCACCGACGGCACCATCTGGGGCGGTGAGTTCCTGCTCGCTGACCTGGCCAGTTTCGAGCGGGCCGGGCACCTGGATCCGGTGCCGATGCCGGGCGGCGTGGCCGCGATCCGGCAGCCATGGCGGATGGCAGCCGCCTACCTGGACGCTGCGTACGGCGATGGCCTGCCAGACGGGCTGGCGGTCGCGCAGCGCAACGCCGGGCGGTGGCCGGAGGTGGTCGCGATGGCGCGGCGGGGAATCAACGCGCCGCTGACCTCCAGCGCCGGGCGGCTGTTCGACGCGGTCGCCGCCCTGCTCGGGGTGCGGGACGAGATCAACTACGAGGGGCAGGCCGCGATCGAGCTAGAACAGTGGGCCGATGCGTCCGAACCCGGCGCCTACCCGGCGGCCATCACCGGCGGCAGCCCGCTGCGGGTGCGTGGGGCCGACCTGGTGCGGGCCGCTGCCGGGGACCTGCTGGCCGGCGCGGGGCCGGGTGCGGTCGCCGCCCGGTTCCACCGCGGCATGGCGGCTGTCATCACGCAGGTGTGCGGGCTGCTGCGGGAGCGGTCAGGGCTGGGCGCGGTGGCCCTGTCGGGCGGGGTGTTCCAGAACCTGCTCCTGCTGGAGACGGTGGCCGGGCTGCTGGAAGGCGACGGCTTCCGGGTGCTCGTGCACGCCCGGGTGCCGCCCAATGACGGCGGGATCAGTCTCGGCCAGGCAGCGGTCGCGGGCGCCCGCGACCGGCTCGGGGCCGGGTGAGCGCGCCCGCGGATCCGGCTCATGCGCAGGGCCGGCCAGGCCGCGCAACGCTGTCAGGCCGCGCAACGCTGTCAGGCGACGTCGACGGCCGTGATCCGCAGGTCGCCGCCGGACAGAATGGCAGCGTCGGGGCTGCCGCACGGGCACAACGGGATGGGCCCGTCCGGCTCGAATTCCCCCCCGCAGGTCCCGCACCGGCACCGGGCCACGACCTCGCTGATCTCCAGCCTGGCGCCTTCCAGGTTCGTCCCCTCGGTAGCCGGGCCGAAGTAAAGCCGGACCGAGTCCGCGGCGACTCCTGACAGTGCCCCGATCTCCAGGTGCACACAGGTGATCGTGGCGTCCGGCAGCCGTTCCCGGACCGCCGCGACGACACTCTCGGTGATCCCGAACTCATGCACCCGGCGTTTCCCTCCCCAGGCCCGGCCGGCGGGGCGGAGCCGGTGCGGCCCACCCCGGTGGCGTTCAGCAGATGCGCGGCAGCGGGTCGCCGACCAGCAGGTCGACAATGCGGGTGCCGCCGAATGCGGTCTTGAGCAGCACGATGCCGGGCGGGTCGGCCTCGATGTGGCCGATGACGGTGGCCTGCTCGCCGAGTGGATGGGCGCGCAGCGCGGCGAGTGCGGCATCGCTGTGCTGCCCGTCCACGATCGCGACGAGCCGGCCTTCGCAGGCCACATACATGGGGTCGATGCCGAGCAGTTCCGCGGCGCCCCGCACCTGCGTGCGAACCGGGATCTGGTCCTCGCTGACCACCACGCTGACCCCGGCCGCGGTGGCCACCTCATTGAGGATGGTGGCCACGCCGCCTCTGGTGGCGTCGCGCAGCGCCCGCACCCCCGAAGTGGCGGCCAGCAGGCTGGCGATCATGCCGTTCATCGCCGCCGTGTCCGAGGCCAGGTCGGCCTCGATGTCGAGTTCCCCGCGGGCGAGCATGATCGTCACGCCATGGTCGCCGACCGGCCCGGACACGATGACCGCATCGCCGGGGCGGGCGGTGGCCACACCCAGCGTCAGGTCGTGCTCGACCAGCCCGACTCCGGCCGTGTTGATGTAGCACCCGTCGGCCTTGCCCCGCTCGACCACCTTGGTGTCGCCGGTGACGACCTGGACGCCAGCAGCCTCGGCGGCGGCGGCCATGGACGCGACGATCGTCGCGAGGTCGGCGACTCCGAAGCCCTCCTCCAGCACGAAGCCCGCGGACAGGTACAACGGAGTGGCCCCAGAGACTGCCAGGTCATTGACGGTTCCGTTCACCGCCAGGTCGCCGATGTTCCCACCAGGGAAAAACAGCGGCGAAACGACGTAGGAGTCGGTCGTCAATGCCAGCCTGGAGCCGTTCACCCGCAACAGCGCGGCGTCCTCCAGCGGCTCGAGCAGCGGATTGCGGAACGCGTCCAGGAATACCGCCTCGATCAGGGTCCGGCTGGCTTTGCCGCCGGCCCCATGCGACATGGTGATCCGCTCTTCCCTGATCCGGGGCCGCCGCCGCCTGGCGCGGTCGATCCGGTCCAGTACCTGCTGTTCGCGCTCCGGCGCGGAGCCCGCTGGCGGGGCCGCGGTAGTGGTGTGCTCTTCATGCTCACGCAGGGCCTCGTCCACCCAGCTGACCCTGTGCTCGGTCATGACCTGCTCACCTCGGCTACCCGGTGCCGGTTCATCCGCCCGAAGTTGTAGTAGGCGGCGCAGGCACCCTCCGGTGAGACCATACAGGTGCCGATCGGTGTTTCCGGGGTGCACGCGGTGCCGAACACCTTGCATTCCCAGGGCTTGAGCACGCCCTTGAGCACCTCGCCGCACTGGCAGGCCTTGGGGTCGGCGACCCTGACTCCTGGCACCGCGAACAGTTCCTCGGCGTCGAACCCGCGGAAAGCCTTCCGCAGCCGCATCGCCGAATGCGTGATGAAGCCAAGGCCGCGCCATTCGAAGTACGGCCGCAGTTCCATCACGTCGTTGATCGCCGTCAGCGCCGGGATGTTGCCATCGGTGGGAACCACCCGTGTGTACTGGTTCTCCACCGCGGTGCGGCCCTCGGATACCTGAAGCATCAGCATGTAGATGGACTGGAGGATGTCCAGCGGCTCGAACCCGGCCACCACCACCGGCTTGCCGTAGCTGCGTGCGATGAACTCATACGGGCGGCAGCCGATCACCGTCGAGACATGGCCGGGGCCGATGAACCCATCCAGCCGCAGATCGGGCGAATCCAGGATGGCCTTGATCGCCGGGATGATCGTGACGTGGTTGCAGAAGACCGAGAAATTGGCCAGCCCCTCGGCCTTCGCCCGCAGGATGGTCATCGCGGTGGAGGGGGTGGTGGTCTCGAAGCCGATCGCCATGAACACGACCCGTTTGTCAGGGTTCTGGCGAGCGATCTTCAGCGAGTCCAGCGGCGAGTACACCATGCGGATGTCGGTCCCGTTCGCCTTGGCGTCGAAGAACGAGCCATGACTGCCGGGTACCCGCATCATGTCGCCGAAGGAGGTCAGGATCACATCCGGCTGCGAGGCCAGGTGGATCGCGTCGTCCACCCTCCCCATCGGGATGACGCACACCGGGCAGCCGGGACCGTGCACAAGTGTGATGGCCTCGGGCAGGTAGTCCTCCAGCCCGTGCTTGTAGATGGTGTGCGTGTGCCCCCCGCACACCTCCATGAACTTGTACTCGCGCCCGGGCTCGCACAGCTCCGCTATCCGCGCCGCCAGCGCGTGCGCCTTGTCAGCGCTCCGGAACTCATCGACGAACCGCATGCCGGCTCACCCCTATTCGATCTGTGACTCTGCGAGAGCGGCGAGCTCGTCGGCATAGGCCTGGCCGATCCCCTCCAGGAACTCCAGGGCCGCGGCGGCCTCATGCTCGTCGATCTTGGACAACGCGAAGCCCACGTGGATGAGCACCCACTCGCCCGCCGTGGGCGGGTCGTCGGCGAGCAGGCCGATGTTGATCACCCGCTTGACCCCGCTCACGTCCACCCGGGCCAGGTCGGGCTGGTCCGGGAGTAGCTCGACTACCTCACCTGGTATGCCGAGGCACATGAGATCACCCCTTCGCTCGCCGCTCGCACCAGATCCAGCACCACGCGCGCCGCCCCGTCCACCGCCGCGGCGACAGGCGCGCTCAGCCCGATGCCTTCGGCCAGGGTGGCCGGCTGGCAGCCCACCACCAGCACCTGGCCGGCCTCGGCGCCGAGCATCCCTGCCATGCCGAGCATCACGTCGGGCTGCATGCCGTGCGGGTCGAGGAGCATGCTCGCCGCCAGCCCGGCGCCGGCGCCCGCGGGCTGCTGCTCGGGGCTGATCACCTGCACCGTTCCCGGCGTCTCGCCCTGGTCCGCCGCGTCCACCAGGATCGTGGTGTCCCAGCCCTGTGCGAGATCGTAGGCCAGGTGCATGCCCCTGATGCCGTAGTCGCCGAGCCGTGCCCCGTCCGGGAGTTCCTCGCCGGCCAGCCGCCTGGCCACCTCCACGCCGAAGCCGTCGTCGCCCAGGAAGATGTTGCCAAGGCAGGCGATGAGCGTGCGGCGGGGCATCCTGGCTCACCCACCCTCGGTCAGTGCCATGAGCGTGAGTTCCCACAGCGCGTGGTAGATCGTCGTCTGTGCCTCCTGGATCCGGTGCACGGACGCCGACGGCGCGACGAACAGGTAATCCAGGCCGCTGAGTTCGGCCATCTTGCCACCCTCATACCCGGCGATGCCGGCCGTCAGCATGCCGCGCCGGCCCGCCTCTGCCAGGCCGCGCAGCAGGTTCTCCGAGTTGCCGCTCGTGGACAGGGCGATGGCGATGTCCTGATGGCGCCCGAATGCCGCGATCTGCCGGGAGAACATGACGTCGACGCTGATGTCGTTGCACAGCGCGGTCACCACGGCGCTGTCGTTGGTCAGGCCGAACGCTGGCAGCGGCCGGGCCTCGCCGTCAGGGTTGACGAACAAGGCGGCCAGTTCCTGCGCATCGGTGGAACTGCCCCCGTTGCCGAAGGCCAGCAGCCGCCCCCCAGCCGCGAAGCGGTCCGCCATCGCGGCCGCGCAGGCGCGCAGGCGGCCGGCGTCGGCGGCGCAGACCTGCCGTCTCAGTTGGGTGATCTCATGGGTCTTGGCGATGGTGGACTGGCGGACCTCCGCCATCACCGCTTCCAGGTCGCCGGCGCCGGCGTACAGGAAGGGGTAGAGTGCCTCCAGTGCGCCGGTGCCGCCCCGCGGCCCGGGCGCACCCCGCGTCTGCGGCCCGCCCGGTGCTTCCGGGGCGGTCATGAGCCCACCACCGCGATGGCCTCGCCAGCGTGCACGAGTACGGTATCGCCCACCCTGGCCGCGACGAAGGCGACGCTGACTTCTTCCTCACCGGCGGCCGTGGACACCAGGGCGAGGTCATCACCGAGCAGCCGCACGACGGTCACCGGCACCGCCGTGTCGGAGCATGTGATGCATACGTCGTCGTGGCACTCGGGGCCGGTCATGCGATCACCCCCGGGCCCAGGACACCAGGCTGCTCGAAGAACACATGGACCAGTTCCCACAGCAGGTGGTACATGGTCACGTGCACTTCCTTGATCACCCGCGGATCGCTGGAGCGGGCGGTCAGCACGTGATCCACCGCCGGGCTCGCCCCGATCGCGCCACCGTCCCCGCCGGTGAGCGCGATGGTCAGCAAGCCCATCTCCCGCGCGGCCACCAGTCCGCGCAGAACGCTCCGGTCGGCGGTGCCGGCGGCGATGCCCAGGGCGATGTCGGCCGGCTCGGCCAGCAGAGCGATCTGGTGAGCGAAGATGCCGGCCGTCCCGCGGCTTGCCGCGAGGCCGGTGATGGTCGCGACATCGGCGGTGAGCGAGATGGCGGGCAGGGCACGCTTACCGACGATCACCGGATGCATGAACTCCACCGCCACGTGCGCAGCGTCGGTGCTCTGGGGGCCGGTGCCGAAGACCACGAGCTTGCCGCCCTGGTGAAAGCGCACCGCCATGGCATGGCAGGCCGAGGCCACCGCGCCGGCCTGGCCGGCGAGTTCCGCGACCGGGGCTTCCCGGCGGGCGAACAACGCAGCGACATCGTCGTCGGTGGCTGACCGCGCCACTTCACTCACTTCCTCAGCGGCAGTTCATCTCGGGACTGCACGGGTCATTCCGGGGCTGGCACCTCGGCCTCCGCCTCGATCTCAACGGCATCGCGCACCTTCAGCGCCCCCAGGAACGCGGTGTAGGGCTTGATGCCGTGGGCTGACTGGACAACTGCCCCTGTCGCCCGGTACCGGCCCGTGCCCACCCGGCTGACCTGCAACCGCAGCGGGCGGGCAATGCCACGCAGGGTGAGGATCCCGTCCATCACGCCGTCATCCTCTCCAGCAGACTCGAACCGGGTGGCCACGAATTCGGCCTCAGGATGCCGGTCAACCGAGAGCAGGCGCCGCGCTGTGGCGGCGATCTCACGCCGGTCGCTGGCGGTCAGTGGCTTGAGGCCACCGGTTCCTTCACGCACGACCCATGATGCCATGTCGATCCGCGCCGCAATCGCAGCCAAGGTCTTGTCGTCATTCACGACAAACTCACCTGACCACCGGGTCACATCAATGATCAGGTCATGCCCGGCTTGCGCGGCCAAACCGTCCCGAAATGTCCTAATGACGATTCGGCCGCATTCCGGGCCCAGCCGGTAACGTCCCGGGGCAACCGCCATGACAGCACGGTAGGACAGTTATGGGAGCTCGTCCAGCCCAATTGCCGGACACACCTGTCCGGTTCGTGAACAACCAGCGCCGGCCGGGGTGATGACCCTGGTGATCAAATGGGCCGGCCGGGGTGGTGACCCTGCCGATCAGGGGAAGGGCAGTTCGCCGAAAAGTTCCTGGATGCGGCGCAGGTCCCGCATCCGTGGCTCGGTTTCCCCGCCCACCCAGCGGCCGACGGTCTTGACCGACACCCCGAGCTGGCGGGCCGCGGCCTCATGGGTCAGCCCCTCGCGCCGCAAGGTGCACGACATCCAGTCGGCAAAGGTGGCGGGCCTGGCCGCCGGCGCCGCTGTGCTGGCCGCCGGCGCCGCGGCGGCGGGGGCCAGCGTCTGCGGGACCGGGTCGTTGGAGTGAAGCACGTCAACCTCGACGTGTTCAGGGAAGATGCGGAACGAGACCTGTATCGCCCCGGTGGGCCCGGCCGCGTCGAGCAGGGCGCGGAAGACCGTCTCGCCCACTTCTCTGTTTCCCTCGTCGGTCAGCGGTGACTCGGCCAGGCAGTGGCGGACGAAGTCGCGGATCTCGGGGATCCAGGAGGGGCGGGCCGGAAATGTCTGGGACAGCACCACGACCGGCACGACCTCGATCTGCCCGTCCCCGTGCTCGTGGATCAGATCGGCCACCACCATTCTCCCTCGCACCGCCTGGCCGGCATCCCGGGCTCCCCCCTGTACGCCCCGGCATTGCAGAGTACGCGGAATCGGCAGGACCCGCGCGGCACCTGAGGCTCATGATACGAGTGGGACTAAATAGGCAGAATAAAGATCATCTTGGTCGGTCATCCGCGATCGCTAGACACTTGTGTCCAGGAGATTGATGTTGCAGTCTTGAACCGCCCGGACCACGGGTTTAGCATTGCCCCGTCTGCTCAGCGGCGCATTCAGGTCCGATATGAACCATTTTCAAGAGTATTGTCGCTCTTCTTGGTGCGGGCCGCCCGGCGGGTGCGAGGCCCCGCCCGGCGGTGAATTCCAGCTGAGCCTTAGCTCTGGCCTAATGTTTGTCACCTCCGGGCCATATGGGGCCCGATCCGGGGCACACGGGCCCTGCCAGCCAGGCTTCGATGCCATCCAGCACGTCCGATCCAGCCACGAGGAGGTGGCCTGACGATGGCCATGGCCACACAGCCCAGCGGCACGTCGCCGGCAGCTTCGGATGCCGAGCCCGTCGTCCACATCCTCTGGATGAACGGGGGGCTCAGCTGCGACGGGGACTCGGTCGCACTTACGGCGGCCACCCAGCCGAGTATCGAGGAGATCGTCCTGGGCGCTCTCCCCGGTCTGCCCAGGGTCGCGGTGCACTGGCCGCTGATCGACTTCGAGTGCGGACCTGAACAGGGCGCGGACAACTTCATCGAATGGTGGCACAAGGCCGACCGCGGTGAACTGGGCGCATTCGTCCTGGTGGTCGAGGGCTCGATCCCGAACGAGGCGATCAAGTCCGAAGGCTACTGGTGCGGCTTCGGGAACAACCCGGCCACCGGCCAGCCGATGACCACCAGCGAGTGGCTGGACCGGCTGGCGCCGAAGGCGACCGTGGTCCTGGCCGTTGGCACCTGCGCCACCTACGGCGGCATCCACGCCATGGCCGGCAATCCCACCGGAGCCATGGGCGTGCCGGACTACCTGGGCTGGGAGTGGCGGTCCAAGGCAGGCATCCCGATCGTCTGCGTGCCGGGCTGCCCTATCCACCCGGACAACCTGGCGGAGACCATCCTCTACCTGCTCTACCAGGTGGCGGGCCAGGCACCGATGATCCCGCTGGATGAGGCATTGCGGCCCGCCTGGCTGTTCGGCGCCACTGTGCACGAGGGCTGCGACCGGGCCGGTTATTACGAGCAGGGCGACTTCGCCGCCGAGTACGGCTCGCCCAAGTGCCTGGTCAAGCTCGGCTGCTGGGGCCCGGTGGTCAAGTGCAACGTCCCCAAGCGGGGATGGATCAACGGGGTGGGCGGCTGCCCGAACGTGGGCGGCATCTGCATCGCATGCACCATGCCGGGCTTCCCGGACAAGTTCATGCCGTTCATGGACGAGCCGCCGGGCGCCAGGATCTCCACGGTCGCGACCACCCTGTACGGGACCGTGATCCGCACCCTGCGGGGGTTCACCGCCAGGACGGCCGACGAGGAGCCCAAATGGCGCAAGAAGGGCAACGACCTGCTGACCGGCTACCAGAAGACCTGGTGAGACCGGCCGACGTCGCCACTGGCGCCTGACCACAACGAGAGGGATGAGCGATGAGCACCACGGCCGGCAGCGATGTCGTGGAGATGAACTGGGATCCGATCACCAGGATCGTGGGCAGTCTCGGGATCTACACGAAGATCGACTTCAAGCAGAAGAGGGTGGTCGAGTGCCACAGCACCTCGTCGATCTTCCGTGGCTACAGCATCTTCATGAAGGGCAAGGATCCACGCGACGCGCACTTCATCACCAGCCGGATCTGCGGGATCTGCGGTGACAACCACGCGACCTGCTCGGTGTACAACCAGAACATGGCCTACGGGGTCCGCCCGCCCCACCTGGGCGAGTGGATCATCAACCTGGGCGAGTCCGCGGAGTACATGTTCGATCACAACATCTTCCAGGAGAACCTGGTCGGCGTGGACTTCTGCGAGAAGATGGTCGCCGAGACCAACCCGGGCGTCCTGGAACTGGCGCGCAGCACCGAGGCGCCGCATGCGGCCGACCACGGCTACCGCACCATCGCCGACATCATGCACTCGCTCAATCCCCTGGAAGGGGAGTTCTACCGGGAGGCGCTGCAGGTCAGCCGGTCCACGCGGGAGATGTTCTGCCTGATGGAGGGGCGGCATGTGCACCCCTCGACGCTGTACCCGGGCGGCGTGGGCACCACCGCGACGGTGCAGTTGTTCACCGACTACCTGACCCGGCTGATGCGCTACGTCGACTTCATGAAGCGGGTCGTGCCCATGCATGACGACCTGTTCGACTTCTTCTACCAGGCCCTGCCCGGCTACGAGGAGGTCGGCCGCCGCCGTGCGGACATGGTGTGCTGGGGCAGCCTCAACGACCCCGAGCACTGCGATTTCCGCTATGACCACATGACCGAATGGGGCCGGAAGATGTTCGTCAGCCCCGGCGTCATCCGGGACGGGAAGCTGCTGACCAACGACCTCGTCGAGATCAACCTCGGGATCCGCATCCTGCTCGGCTCCTCGTTCTACGAGGACTGGGAGGACCAGGAGATGTTCGTCACCCGCGACCCGCTGGGCAACCCGGTGGACCGCCGGCACCCGTGGAACCAGCACACCATCCCGCGGCCGGCCAAGCGGGACTTCGACGGCAAGTACAGCTGGGTCATGTCCCCGCGCTGGTTCGACGGCGAGAACCACCTGGCGGCCGACACCGGCGGCGGGCCGATCGCCCGGCTGTGGGCGACCGCCCTGGGCGGCCTGGTCGACATCGGCGGCTACGTCAAGTCCACCGGCCACAGCGTGCAGATCAACCTGCCCCGCACGGTGTCGCGGCCGGAGGTCAGCTTCGAATGGAAGATCCCGGTCGACAAGACCGGAGCGCCGCTGTCCAATGCCATCGAGCGGGACCGGGCGCGAACCTACTTCCAGGCCTACTGCGCCGCCGCGGCCCTGTATTTCGTGGAGAAGGCGCTCGCGGAGGTCCGGGCCGGCAACACCAGGACCTGGCAGCCGTTTACCGTGCCCGACGAGGCGAACAGCTGCGGGTTCACCGAGGCCGTGCGGGGAGTGCTCTCCCACCACATGGTGATCCGCGGCGGCCGGATCGCGAACTATCACCCCTACCCGCCGACCCCCTGGAACGCCAGCGTCCGTGACTCCTACGGCACCCCCGGCCCGTACGAGGACGCCGTGCAGAACACGCCGATCTTCGAGGAGAACCCGCCCGAGACGTTCAAGGGAATCGACATCATGCGGGCCGTCCGCAGCTTCGACCCCTGCCTACCCTGCGGTGTCCACATGTACCTCGGCAACGGCAAGCTGCTCGACAAGGTGCATTCCCCGATGTCCGTCATCTTGTCCACCTGACCGGCGAAGGCGCAGGGCCCGGGCGCCCGGCAGCCCGCGCCCCCGCGGCCCCCCCCTCGGTCCCCCCGGCCGCCCGCGGGGGCCCCGCCGCCCGCCACCCCGGGGCATGCCCGCCGGGTTTCGCGGGCCCGGCCCGGCGCCCGCGGGGATTTACCACCAGCTCCAGTTGGCCTGGTGGCGGTGGCGCACCTGCTGCACTGGGTCGTAGCCCGGATCGACGAGCCACCGGCGCAGCTCACGGTCGTTAATGGTGCGCAGCCGGTGGTCGAACACCCGGCGATACCAGCCCGGCGCGGCGCTGCGCATCGTGAACTCGGCGTCCGAATGAAAGCGCGCGATTGCGCGCCGGCCGTGCGGGGAGCGGCGG